>Ga0066710_100004254_pt1 | contig 12599 bp, 12 predicted proteins | sample GraSoiAngelo_159_FD_79666 | JGI IMG/M metagenome (GOLD analysis project Ga0066710, IMG submission 79666) | Grasslands soil microbial communities from the Angelo Coastal Reserve, California, USA - 14_1009_16_40cm | ecosystem: Environmental > Terrestrial > Soil > Grasslands | place: USA...
CTTGTCGCGTGTGAGCGGCATCTCTGTCACCCACACTCCGACCGCGTTGTAGACCGCGTTGACGATCGTTGGCGCCGGCGGACCCATGGGCGGCTCGCCCAGTCCGTGGCCACCGAACGTGCCGTACGCCTTCGGCTTCTCGACGATGATCACCTCGGCGAGCGGCGCGTCCTTGATCGAGAGCGGACGGTAGTCGAGCAGGTTCGGGTTGAGTGGTAGCCCGGTGGCCTTGTCGATGAGGAGCTCCTCGGTGAACACGGCTCCGGTGGCCATGACGACGCCACCTTCGACCTGCTGCCTGATCGAGAACGGGTTGAACGCCTTGCCCACGTCGTGGGCCGCGACGTAACGAGTGATCTTGACCGTCCCCGTGACCGTGTCGACCTCGACCTCGGCCGCGTGCGCGGCGAGGGCGACCTGCTCCCAGTTGGTGGGCTGGAGGTAGTCGGACTTGCCGATGATCGACGTGGCCTTGAACTGCACGACCTGCGCGAGCGTGAGCTTCTTGGTCTTGTCGGCTTTGATGAACACGGAGCCGGTGTTGTCCATGTCGACATCGGCTGCGGTCACACGTGTGGCGACGTTCGCTGTGGCGAAATCGGTGTTGAACTTGTCGGCCGCGTACTTCAGCACCTGGTTGCGGGCGTCGACGCCCGCTTCGTACATGCCACGACCGCCCGTGTTGGTCATCCGGCTGCCATTGGTGCCACCGCTGTCGGTGGTGTTGTCGGTGTCGACGTACGGCGTGATGGTGACGAGGTTCAGCGGGACGCCGAGCGCCTCCGCCGCGACCATCATCATGTTCGTGCGCTGGCCGGAGCCGATGTCCGTGACGCCGGAGACGGCCTGGACGCTGCCGTCGCTGTTGATGATCACCTGACCGGTGGACGGGTTGCTGCCTGCGCCGTGGCTGCAGAGGTGGGCCGCCATTCCGATGCCGTGGTAGACGCCGGGCCGCACCTGCTTGGCCTTCGGTGCGTGCCAGACGCTCTTCCAGTTGATCGCGGTGGCCACCTGGGTGATGCAATCGCGGATACCGGGGTTGCTGAACGGCTTCTTCGTGTCCGGGTTGCCGACCTCGTTGAGGTTCTTCAGCCGGAACTCGACCGGGTCCATATTGATCGCGTACGCGGCCTTGTCCATCGTGGTCTCGAGGGCGAACGTTCCGTTCGGGTGGCTCACGCAGCGATACGGGCCCGACTTGTAGCTGTTGGTCATGACGTCGACGGCTTCGAGGCGCAGGTTCGGGATCTTGTAGAGGTCCTGCATGTTGACCCATGAGCCGTTGGCAGCGCCGGCGCGCTGTGCACCGACGTTCGCGATGACCTTGAAGATGCCAAAGGAGATCGTCCCGTCGCGGTTGACCCCGAGCTTCATCTCGTTGCGGAACTCGGGACGGTGCGTGCGGGTGACGAAGTCCTCGTAGCGGGTGTAGTTGTTCTTGATCGGACGGCCGGTGAGCTTCGACAGGATCGCGGCGTGGGCCTCGGAGAGATCGATGCCGCTCCGGTAGCCGTAGCCACTCCCGAGGTAACCGGTCTGGAAGATGCGGACCTTGTTCTGCGGGAGCTTGAGGGCCTGCGAGAGGCCCGACCGCGTGCCGTGTCCGTGCTGGTTGGTGTAGGTCATGTTGAGCTTGTCGCCGTCCCAGTAGGACAGCGAGTTCGTGAGCTCTAGGGCGACGTGCTGCTCGGTCGACTTCCTCGCCACGTTGTCGACGACGACATCGGCCTTCGCGCTGGTCGGGTCGCCGCGGACGAGCGGTGCGGTGATCGCGATCGTCGTGCCGTCGAGGTTGCTCGTGAATTGCTTCGGCGTCGAGGACTTCATCGCCTCGAGCATGTCCAAAGCGGCGGGGAGCACTTCGTACTCGACCTTGATCGCGCGCATCGCCACGTCACCGATGTGCTCGCTATCGGCCGCGATGACGGCGATCGGTGCGCCGACCTCGAAGACCTCCTCGTTGAAGAGGAAGCGGGTCGGGAGCGCGGAGCCGAGGAAGACGTCCTTGTATTCCTCCGGCAGGTTCCCGCGGTGAAGGATCTTGCGGACGCCGGGGATCTTCTCCGCCTCCGACGTGTCGATCGACTTGATCTTCGCGTGCGGGTAGCGGCTGCGCAGCGTACGCATGAAGAGCATGCCGGGCATGCGCAGGTTCTCGGTGTACGTCCCGGTGTTCGTGACGATGCCGTAGCCCTGGATGCGGGCGACGTCCGTGCCGATCACCTGGAAGGGACGGAAGACCGGGATCTCGGTCGGCGCGGAGCTCTGGCCGCCGCCGGGGAGCTTGTTGCCGTATTGCGCGATCACGCCGGCGACCATCTCCGACTGCTCGGAGACCATCTCCTGCCAGGCGGGGTCCTGTGCGAGTGCGTACCAGTCCTGGTCGCTCAGGCTCGCGGCGTACGCCGCATCCTGGACGACACGTACGGCTTCGATCTGTGCCATCTCTAACCCCTCCTACCTGGCCGCGTGGCCGAGGTCGACAAGGATGGCGCGCACCTTGGCCTCGTCCAGCTTCGCTGGGTCCCACTTGATGGTGACGCTGCGCTCGTTGCCGCTCACGGAAAGGATGCCGTCGCGCTTCTTGAGCGCCTGCTCGAACGGGTCGTAGTCCTCGATGGTGCCCATCGGGGTCGCGAACTGGAATTCCTTCGAGACGCCGGCCGCGCCGGGAGCCGTCTCAGTCACGCCGGCCGTGCCGACGACGACGGGCGATGCGAGGTGCGTGACCTTCTCGCCGCGCATCTCAGCGGCCGCGGTGTTGACGGCGGTGAAGATCTTCGCGTACTCGCCGCACCGGCAGATGTTGCCGGCGAGGCCTTCGGCGATCTCCGCGGTGGTGGGCTTCGGGGTCGCTCCAAGCAGCTGGACCGTCGACATGATGAATCCGCGCGTGCAGATGCCGCACTGGAATCCACCGTCGAGCCAGAACGCGCGCTGGATCGGGTGCAGCCCGGCGACACCGGGTCCGGTCGCAAGGCCGGCGACGGTCGCGATCTTCTGGCCGCGACCGAGTCGCGCGCTCAGGACGGTGCAACCGTTCACCGCTTTGCCATCGACGAGAACAGCGCAGGCGCCGCACTGCGCTCGGTCGCATCCCAAGTTCGAGTTGGAAAGGCCGAGCTGGAAGTTCATCGTCTCCCAAAGGCTTTCGCGGTTGTCGACAACGAGGTCGTACTTCACGTTGTCGATCGTGAGCGCGACTCGGCGCATCGTTGCTGGGATCGCCCCACCGCCAGTTGTGGTCGTCGTAGTTGTCGCACTCTCCGGGTTGATCGCCTTGTTCGCGACGACCGCACCACCGAGAACGACTCCTGCTGCCGCTGCGCCTGCTCCGGCGCCGATGAGGAAGTTGCGTCGCGTGACTGAAAGCGCGGGTTTGCTCGTGTCGGGTTCCGCTACTGGATCAGACGTAGTCCCTCCCGTTTCGTCCACAGGACATTCACCCCCTGACCAATGAATGGACGGCGCGATGAGCCTAGCAGTGGGGTAAAGGGACGCAAGCTTGTCGAAGGCACGCCCGTCGTGGCGAGCGAGCGTGCGCCTCCACGTAACGGAGGCCCCTCCGACGCCCTCGCGCAAGCGGCTTTGAACGAACGGATTTGCGCAAAATACGTGGCGCCAAAAGGGTCTGTTCGGCCGCTATCGGCGGTTTGCGCAAACCACGGCGCTTTGACGGGAGCGCCACCGTCCCCTCCGAAAAAGGCCTCGCGCGTGCCTGCCGCAGCGCGCCTGGGCCTCGGAACTTTCCCGCCTGGCGAACGACCCTAAGATGATTTGCGTGAGGGCGGTCTACGCGCGGATGGCCGAGCTCGAGCGCGAAGGGCGCCGCTTCGCGGTGTGCACGGTCGTGCGCACGGTCGGGAGCACACCACAGGTTGTCGGCGCGAAGCTGCTCGTCGACGATCTCGGCCGGCTCACCGGAACACTCGGTGGTGGCTGCGTCGAAGGCGACGCCTTCGAAGAAGCCAAGCGCGTTCTCGACACCGGCGAGGTCTCGCTACGCGAGTACGAGCTCACCGAGGACCTCGCGTGGGACACCGGCCTGGTGTGCGGCGGCACGATGTGGATCTCCATCGAACCGGGCGAACGCGCGCTGCTTCTCGGCGGACGCGATCTGCTCGGCGATGTTCTCGCCGCATCCTCTGGTGGAAGGCCCGTCGCGCTCGCGACGTTGCTGCGCCGCGAAGGAAAGGACTTCCAGCCGAGCGGCAAGCTCTTCGTCGAGACCGACGGCAGCACCGGCGGAACGCTCGGCGACGGTGCGCTCGACGCGCGCGCGACCGAGGCGGCGCTCGACGCGCTGCGGCAGGCAACGCCGCGCACGATCGCGCTCGACGACGCCCATGAGCTCCTCATCGAGCCCATCGTCACGAAGCCGCGCCTGGTGATCGCCGGAGGGGGTCATGTGGGCCTCGCGATCGCGAAGATGGCGTCACAGCTCGAGTACGACGTGACCGTGATCGACGATCGGCCCGAGTTCTCCTCACGCGAACGTTTCGGACCGGGTATCGACGTCGTGCGCATGGATATGGCCGAGGCGCTGCGCACGATACCGATCGGCTGGAACAGCTTCGTGGTCATCGCGACGCGCGGGCACAAGCTCGACGCCCACTGCCTCCGCGAAGCGGTGAAGACGAACGCCCGCTACGTCGGGCTGCTCGGCTCGAAGCGCAAGACGATCCTCATCGCGAAGATGCTGCGGGACGAGGGCATCTCAGAGGACCGCATCCGCGCGGTGCACGCACCGATCGGTCTCGACCTCGGTGGCCGCACGCCCGCCGAGATCGCGCTTGCCGTGCTCGCCGAGCTCAGCATGGAGCGCTACGGCGGATCGGGCCGGCCACTGCGTCTCTCCGATGACATCTACGAAAGAGCGGTGACCAGGCGGAGCTCCTGACCGCGGCGGACGTCGTCCGTAGCGAACGGCTCGATCTCATCCTCATGCCGCTCGCGCTCCTCGATGCGTTCATCTCAGGCGATCTCCCGCGCGCGCGTGGGCTGACGGACTACAAGGTTCCTGACGATTTCCCAGGTCGCGTACTGAACGTGCTCGAGCTGCGCCGCATGCAGCTCGCCGCCGACCCCGCCCTCGCGCCGTGGTCCGCGCGTGCGATGGTCCGGCGTGAGGATCGCGTGATGGTGGGATACATCAACTTCCACGGAGCGCCCGGCGTGAATGACATCGAAGCTCCAGGCGCGGCCGAGCTGGGTTGGAGCGTCTTCGCGTCCGAGCGCCGCCGCGGTTACGCGACCGAGGCCGCGCTGCGGCTCATGGACTGGGCGCGAACGGAGCACGGCGTACGGCGGTTCATCTCATCGACGACGCCCGAGAACACGCCGTCGCTGCGCGTGCACGAGAAGCTCGGCTTCCGCCGGACCGGTCAGGTCGTGGACGGCGAGATCATCTTCGAGTTCGTTCGCTAGACACCCCCGCACGGCAACGAAGAGCGGTGGTGCCGCCGATGCGTGACGCCGCTCAGAGTTGCGGCCAGCGTCGGGGAGGACAGAGATGCCGGCCCAACACCAACTTCACGAGGAATAGCGCCAGCGCCCCGATCGCGACGGCGTACACGGTCGGTCGCCGCCACCAAGGAAGGCCCGCGGTCGCTGCGCCGATCGCGCTGCGCGCGACGCTCGCGTCGCTTGCTCATGGCCCGCTCGCCCGTCTCACGATCGCGGATCGGATATCACGAGGCCGCGGCGGGCTGGGCTCGCGACCGAACGAGCCAGCGGGCCGCGATAAGCGCCGCGAGCGCTCCCGCCGCACCGAGCACCGCAGGCACCGGAAGCGAAACGAAGAGCGCTACGCAGGCCGCGATCCCGTACCACGAGAAGATCGGCGAGGCGATCCGCTTGGCCTTCGGAAGCTGCAGAGCGGCGAAGTGCGTGACCAGGTACCAGACGAGCATGAACGCGCTCGCGGTCTCGATGAGCGCGCGCAGGTCGAACACGAGCACGAGCGCCGCGCTGGCCACGCCAAGGGCGGCCACGGCGTGGTGTGGGGTTCGGAAGCGCGGGTGCACAGCCGCCAGCCAGCTTGGCACCTCATGCGCCTTGCCCATCGCGAGGGCAACGCGCGATGCCGCGAGCAGGATGCCCACCATATCCCCGAGCCCCGCGACGCCGGCGGCCGCCAGGACCGGCCAGAACGTCCAATCTGCCACGTGCTTCGCGGCGGCGAGGAGCGGCGCGTCCTCGCGTCCGAGGTCGTCGGCGCCGAGGACGCCGAGTGTCACCGCTGCGACCGGCACGAAGACGAGCGCCGCGAGCGCGACCCCGCCGACGATGCTCAGCGGGATCGAGCGTCGCGGGTCTTTCATCTCGCTCGCCATGATCGCCGTGCGCATGAAGCCATCCCAAGACCAGAAGAAGATCGCCGCGCCCGCGAGCACACCGGGCAGACCGTGGTCGCCGAGGAGCGGGCCCAAGTGCGCGCGATCGACCGCGTGCAGCGCCGCGCCGCTGTAAACGGCGAGCAGTGCGACGGTGACGGCCAGCAATCCGACGACGATCTTCGAGGTGAGATCGATCCCGAACACGTTGAGCCCGGTGATCACGAGCACGCAAACGGCTGCAACGAAATGTTGCGGAAGGCCGGGTATGGCCTGCGCGAGGTAGGTTGTCAGCGCGAGTCCGACCACGCTCATCGAGACCAGCGCCTTCCCGAGGTAACCGCATCCGGCGATGAAGCCCGTGGTGTCGTGGTCGAAGGCGCGCGCCCACGAAAACGCGCCGCCTTCCTCCGGGAAGTTCACACCGAGCTGCGCGGCGCTGATCCCCGTCGCGAGCGCGACGGTGCCGCCGAGCACGATCGCCATGAGGATGCCGGTCCCCGCGGCAGCCGTCGCCGCACCGGACGCCGCGAAGATGCCGGTGCCGATGATCATGCCGGCGGTGAAGAGCGTCGCGCCTACCGGGGCAAGTTCACGTCTGAGTGCGCTACTTGATCGGCTCATGCGCTACCGCTGCGTGAACAGCACCAGGCCCGCGAGCGCGGACAAGCCGACGAGCACCGGCTCCGATACCTTGAAACGCCACAGGATCAAGAAGGCGACCGCGAAGATCGCGACGGTCGGCACGTCGACCAGGACTTGCGTTGCGATGACACCGGCGGCGCCGACGATCGCGCCGGCCGCGGCTGCGGTCGCGCCCTTGGTGAAGCCCTGCACCGCCGGATGCTTGCGGTAGCGCATGATCAACGGCCCGAACAGCACGACCATCAGGAATGGCGGCAGGAATACGCCGATCCCGGCGATGAGGCCGCCGGAGAAGCCGGCGACCAGATAGCCGACGAACACAGCAGTGATGACGACCGGGCCGGGCGTGATCATCCCCATCGCCACCGCGTCAAGGAACTCGCGCTCCGAGAGCCAGCCGTAGTCATGCACCACGCCCTGCTGAAGGAATGGGACGATCGCAAGACCCGAGCCGAAGGTGAAGGCGCCGGCCTTGAAAAAGAAGAGCCCCAGCTGCAGGAGCACGTTCGGGTCGGTGCTCAGCATCGCGGCGACAACGTTCGCGAAGCCGAACGGGAGCAGGCCAGGCGCCGCGCGAAGACGCGCCCACGCCGGCGGCGCGTACAGCAGCACACCGACGAACCCTGACAGCACGAACATGATCGCGACCTCGCTGCGGACGACGAAGGTGACGAGCGCGACGACGGCAAAGATCGTCCAGAGCCGCCGGTCGCTCTTGACGGTGATCTTCAGAAGCTTCCACGCTCCTCGAAGGATCAGCGCGATCACCGTCGGACCGACACCGTAGAAGAGCGCTTGGATGACGTTGCTGCCGGCGAAAGCGACGTAGACGGCGGCGACGACGGTGACGATGACGAACGGCGGAAGGATGAACGGGATCGCCGCCGCGACGGCGCCCCAAAAACCCTTGCGAACGTAGCCGAGCCACATCGCGAGCTGCGCGGCCAGCGGCCCGGGCATCGTCTGCGCCACCGCGAGACCCTCAAGGTACTCCTCCTGCGTGATCCAGCCGCGCCGCTCGACCAGATCACGCTGCATGTAGCCGGCGAGGGCGATCGGGCCACCGAAGCCGAGCGTGCCGAGTCGCAGGAAGTAGCCGGCGATATCGCGCAGTCCGATCTCGTCCCTGGTCTTCATGCACCCCTCTTCTGGCAATACGCGTAGAGCGCGTCGAGCACCGGACGCGAGGCCTCGCGCTGCTTCTGGTCGTCGGGGTAGTGCATGTGGCGGAGGCCATCGAGGATCGCCTCGATGCCGATCGATTCGGGCGTCACGGTCTTGTCGCCGGTGTCCGCGCCTCGGATGACCTTCGCCATGTAGGCCATCGCTGGATCTTTGTCCAAGCCGTACTTGTGGACGAAGGCGTCGAAGCTGCACTCGGCTCCGTGGTGCCCGAGCTCCACGTCCTTCACGTCGTACGGCGTCGCACCGCGCTTGGACGCCTCGACCATCACCTGATCCGAGGGCACGTACATGAACTCGGCGGACTTGTCGACGAACCTCTCGATGAGCCACGGGCAGGCGACCCGGTCCACACGGGGGTGTTCGCGCGTGATCCACTTCATGGTTGGGTACCTCTCTTCATCGCTGATGTCGCCTGGCTAGCATCGCTCTTTCCGCGCCACTGGGGCATCGGCGCGGCCGAACAACTGGCTCGAACATTCAGAGCCGCGCTGGATACGCGGAAGCAGGCGCAGGCGCGATGGGCGATCGAGTCCTCAGGCCGACTCCTGGTACACGATCGCGCCGGAAGAGCGCGGCGCGAAGGCCCACAGCTGCTTGAGCGCGGGATCCCAGCCGATCGTATGAGCGCCCTCTTCGGTCTGCACGGTCTCGAGCAACCGCGGCCTCCGGTTGGCGTCGAACGACTGCACCAGCCCGGGCGACCCGATCGCGACATAGACGCGTGCCAGGTCGCGGTCGTACATGACCACGTCTGGGACGCCGGCCAGCGGCAGTCGCGTCCGGATCGCTCCGAGCGGATCGAGGACGACGAGCTCGCCGGCGTCCGTTGCACAGAACAACAACCCATTGATGAGCGCCAGTCCGTGGGGACCAGCCGAAGGCACGTCGATGGTGCGAGCGATCCGCGGTGTGCCGGTGTCGAGCACGACGATGCACGGTGGATCGCTGATATTCGCGAAGACCGAGCGCGCGGCCGAGTCATATGCGGCCCAGCGCGGCCGGCCGGGAAGCGCGACGCGCTCGAGCACGGTATTCGTTCCGAGATCGATGACCGTGGACGTGCAGCCGACGCCCGGCGGCTCGCCAAGATCGAACGTGAACGCACGCATCTGGCGGGTATCCAGGGCGACGCCGTTCGGACGTTGTCCGACGGACACTTGAGCGATGAGCGTCTCGTCGGATACGCGGAAGTAGCTGAGCCGCGCCGCGCCGCGATCGGTCGTGAGCATCACGTCGAGATCGGAATCGATCAATACGCCGGCAACGCCCGGATGGCCGTCAAGAGCGTGCAGGTATTTGGCGGACGAGCAGTCGAAGACGTCGACGCGGTCCGCGCCGGTGTGCGCGACGTACATCCTGCTACCAGCGCGAGCAGTGAACACGTCGGCATGGTCGAACCCTGGTTTCGTCCCGCGCGGTACCTCGATCGAAGCGACCCGGCGCAGGGTCATTTCTTCGTGACCTTCTCCTTGCGGATGATCCGCCGCATCCTCTTCAGATGGTCATCTCGTGTCCGCGACGACATCGCCGTGTTTGTAGCATCACCGCGCGCCTAATTGCTCAAAGGAGTCCCAACACGATGTACGCGCCTCCGCTCTGGCTGATCGTTCTTGGTGCGGTCCTCGTTGGACTCGCCGCTGCGGGCGCTCTGTACCTTTGGCCGCCGTCGCGCGACCGGCGACGGATCGTCGTCGGCAGCGTCGCCGCTGTGCTGGCGTTCCTGCTCTGGCGCGGCGCGCTCCTTATCGCGGACGGCGCCAACTTCGACATCGACTACCCCGTCCTGCTGGGCCTGAGCTTCGAGGACATCGGGAGCGGGATCATGGCGTTCCTCTTTGCTGCGCTCGCATTCGGCCTCGGTGCGGACCGCGCGCAGCCTGCCCAGCTCGTCGTAAGGAGCGCCGCGCTCGTCGGCGTCGCCGCCATGGTCGTCGATCGATTCGTCTAGCTTCGGAGGTGATCGAGATGCTCAGGAGACGCCGAGCACTTGCCGTTTGGCTCGCGCTGGTCATCGTGGCGTCGGGTTGCGAAGGCAAGGCGACCGTCGCCTATCAAAGCCCGGCCGCGAGCGCCGCGTCCGCGTCATGGGCGTTCGATGGGGACGCGGCGGGCGGCGTTCCCCCTGGAGCCGAGGTCTTCAGCGGTAGCTGGGTGGTGCGAGCGGAAGCGGACACGCCCAGCAAACCCAACGCGCTCTGTCAGGTCGGCAGTGCGGAGTTCCCCGCCGTCGCGCTCGGGACGATCGTCTACGGTGACGTCACTGTGACGCTGCGCTTCAAGCCCGTCTCAGGAAAGACCGATCAAGCGGCCGGCATCATCGCGCGCGTCCAGGACAAGGACAACTACTACATCCTCCGAGCCAACGCGCTCGAGGCCAACGTGAACCTCTACAAATACGCCGGCGGCCAGCGCAGCGGGATCAAGGATGGCGGCGCGAAGGTCGTGGCTGGACAGTGGCAGGAGCTGCGTCTCGAGATCGTCGGCGATCGGCTGCGCGGCTCTTTGAACGGTCAGCTCGTGGTCGAGGCCACGGACAGCACGTACAAGGCCGGTCGCGTCGGCCTTTGGACCAAGGCCGATTCGGTCACATGCTTCGACGACGTTGTCGTGACGCCGGGAACGAAATGAGATTCGTCGCCGTCGCGGTGGCTGGTCTCGTGGCCTGCGCGTGCGCGTCAACCGCACCCGCCTCGAGCACGGCGCGACCGACCCAACCGACCCAAGGCGTCAGCGCGGTACCTGCGACCGCGACCCCGGCGGCAACGACCTCGACCGATGACAAGACGGTGGTAGTACAGCTCGGCGAGCACTTCTTCGATCCGTCGTCGATCACGGTCAAGGTCGGCACGACGGTGATCTGGCGCAACAATGGCCAGCAGGTGCACGACATACATGCCCGGGACGGTTCCTTTAACTCGCCGCTGCTCAATCCGGGCAACACCTTCACCTTCACGTTCACCAAGCCCGGACTGTTTCGCTACTACTGCGTTCCGCACGAAGGCGACGGCATGATCGGCCAGGTCGAAGTGCAGTAGGAGCGCGCATGCGCGGCGGACGGCTCGTTCGGCGTCAGCGTGGAACGATCGTCATCAGCGCCGAGGCGGTGAGCTCGCCGAGTCCGGCGATCACCCCCCAGCGCAACGTATCGGAGCCGAGGGCGTCCGCCGGAACGGCGAGTCGCATCTCGAACGAGATCGACGCTCCCGCCGCGATCGACGGTGACTTGCCGCAGTTCAAGAGATGCGACTCCTTGGCGACACCCGCGTACGGCACGATCGGGCTCCAGGGCTTGAAGGTGGGCCAGTTGCTTGGCGGCGCTGGCGTTGGCAGTGCCTGCCCGCCGAGCGATTCGACGTACGAGGGACAGGGATCCAGCACGAGGGTGTCTGTCGTCAAGTTCGTGAGCGTCACGACATACCGCAGCGTGTCGCCCGCAACCGCGGTGGACGGTGCGTCGATGCGCGCGGCGATCCTCGCCGGGGGCGGCGACGTGATGGGTTCGAGCGTTGGCCGAGGCCCGACTGACATTGTCGTCGCACCTTTGACTCCATCGGCACCTCCGTCGGCCGAGTTACAGCGGGCGCCGACGCCCATCGGCGGGTCGAGCCTCGCGACGACGGGCGTCGGATCGCCGGGTAGCAGCACGAGGATCGCGCCGACCGTCGGCCGAGGTTCGCACCAGTTGCTGAGCAGCCACTGCACCTGCGCTTCGCCGACGACGGCCCAATCGCGAAACGCGCCAGAAGCGGAGGGCATGCTTCTCACGATCTCGTGGCCGAGCGGATCGAGAAAACGGAGCTCGACGAGTCCGTGGATCAGACACGGTTCCGCGCGCGATGTGAGCAGAAGAGTCCCGGTCCACCAGCCGCCCGCGCCTTGCGCGCCTTCATGCCGGGCCAGCAGGTCGGCGGCGCGACAAAGGCGCACACCGGTCGGGATCGGTTCGGGCGTCACAGTGGGACGTGGCCCGAAAGACGCCGCTGCGGAGATCCAGGGGATCGGCGTTGGAGTTCCCGCTGACCCCGCGGAGTCAGCGCTGCGCAGGTGATCGCCGCAAGCGACGGCGAGAAAGACGGCCGCCAGAACGAGCGATCGGCCCACGCGAGCGACGATGAGCTCGCGCGGCCGCGAGGACGACCGAGAAGGGCGCTGCTTCCGATTACAGGACGGCTAGGAGTTAGGCTCCCCGATCTCGTTCACATCCTGCGGATGCGGCGCGGTGCCCTCGGGCTCGTCGCTCGGCGCCGGCTTCGAGCCGCGACGGTGCGCGGCGATCCCCTCCTCGCGTTCCTCATCGCGCTCGTCTTCGAGACGCTCGGCCTTGTGCTCGTCCATCTTGCCACCTCCGGCCCCCCAATGACGCGCACGTGGCATGCCACCACCTCAGAGGTTGTTGAGGATCGCGCGCGCGGTCCCGCTGAAGATGCGCTC
>Ga0066710_100004255_pt1 | contig 12598 bp, 10 predicted proteins | sample GraSoiAngelo_159_FD_79666 | JGI IMG/M metagenome (GOLD analysis project Ga0066710, IMG submission 79666) | Grasslands soil microbial communities from the Angelo Coastal Reserve, California, USA - 14_1009_16_40cm | ecosystem: Environmental > Terrestrial > Soil > Grasslands | place: USA...
CCACAGGATGTTGCCCGTCTGTGCATCGTACGCCTGAGTGAAACCTGCAGCGGCGAAGGGAATGGTTCCGCCCGTTGCGAAGACGACGGATCCATCGGGGCTCACACCGATGGAGTAACCGGCGTTGGGGAGGTAGGACAGGTCGGACGTGTTCACCCACTCAACGACTCCGTCGCCGGCCCCGTAGGCGACGGTGAGGAACTTCCCCTCTGACGATCCGGTGATGAACACGCGTGAGCCGTCCGGGCTGACCGTGATGGCATGGGGGACGGTGCCGTACGGACCAGGGGTATCGGAAGGGCGGACGCGCCAGGTATCTCCACGGCCCCTTGCGGCGCGTGCCCGCTGAGAAGGTGCACCGTACGAGGTGGTCCAGAGCACGTGGCCGTCGCTCGTGGCGTAGGCGATGGTCTCGACGTCGGTCTCCCTACCCGGGAGGGTCACATAGCCGGTGACGAATACGGCCGATCCATCCGGGCTCACGGCCACGCAGCAGGCGGAGTCCTGGCCGTGTCCGGGCCCGTCGTGACGCCTCGTCCACACGGTCGCTCCGGAGGCCGCGTCGTAGCCGATGGTGAGAAAGTCCGTCAGGTAGGCGGAGGACGGGCCGACGGCATCCCCGGTCACGAGGACCATCGTTCCGCCGGGGCTCACGGCCACGTCGTTTGCGTGGTCGGTGCCGTTCCTGGAGTCGTTGTACCGGCTCACCCAGAGCTGGTTGCCTCCCGCTGGCCGGCTGGAGCCGGTGGCGAGGAGATCCAGTCCGTGCGGCCCGGCGGCGGCGGCGCCATCGCCATACGAAGAAGGGCAGACGGCCACGGCGACCACCATGACAGCCACCGCCCACCAGGTGGGATGTCGCGGGCGAATCACGACAAGGGCTCCCGCGAATCGAGCCCTGTCACCCGGCAGGAGCCGGCCGGCGACCAGCCGAGGGCCGTCCTGCCGCCGGATTCCCTGAGGCGGGCCCGGAACGAGTACGTGCCAGGGACCGCCGGCCGGAAGGTGAGCAGGTTGGTGTGCCAGTGCTTCAGCCAGATCCGCCAGTGCGTGCTGCCGGGATGTTTGATCTGGACGTCGTACACGTCGTCCGCCGGGCGGGCGCCGGCGGACCACACGACCGTGAACACCGAGGTGACGGGCCCGGTTCCGGGGAGAACGATGGTCGGGACCCCGATCCGGCTGGTGTGGCCGGTCAGGTCATCGACCACCGCGTATGCCCCGGCGAACAGGAAGCGCTCAAACACGTGGCTGCCTGGGCTTCGCGGCCCGGAGTCGAACAGCCCGAGCCCAGATGCGTCGGTCACGCTGTGCTGGGTCGATCCTCCCACGTCCCACCGAGCGACATGCCCCTGGTGCACCCGTGCGCTGTCCGGAGTGAACCCGGAGTCGTCGACGACGATCCTAGCATCGGGCCCGGGCACACGAAACGCGTACAGGTAGTGGTCGTACGAACCCGCATACACCGTCCCGTTGGCCACGACGGGTGAGGTCAGAGGACCTCCGGTCTTGAAATTCCAACGTTCGAAGCCCCGGACGGCGTCCACGGCAAAGAGGCGACCTCCGCCGCCGGAGGTGGCGTAGACGATCCCATTGGCGACGGCTGGATTGAGCATGTCGCTGCTCGAGTTGAAGTCCCAGTTCACCGTGCCGGTTGCCGCGTCGACGGCGAAGAGGCCGGCGCCATACGATCCGGCATAGACCACTCCATCCGCCACGGCGGTGTCCGAGTAGGAGAGGCCAGGCACACTCCACAACCTCGACCCGGTTCTTGCATCCAGGGCATACAGGGAATTGGCCTCCACGAAGACCCGTCCGTCCATCACGGCCGGCGTGAACACGTAGAAGTAGTTCGTCTTGAACCTCCACAACAGCGACCCCGTCGAGGCGTCGAGGGCGTTCAGGTAGTAGTTGTCCGACGGCTGGTACACGACTCCGTTGGCGATCGCAGGTGGGGAATAGATGTCACCGCCCGTGTCGTAGCGCCAGAGCTCGGTGCCGGATGAGGCGTCGATCGCGTAGACATAGCCTGCTGACGAGCCAACGTAGACGATTCCATCGGCTACCGCGGGTGAGGCGTAGAACGCTCCGGCCGGAGCGAACTCCCAGAGCTCGGTGCCGGTGGAGGCATCCAGGGCGAACAGCTTGTCCGCGCCGACGTAGACCACGCCGTCCACGACCGCCGGGGAGGCGATCCCGCTCCACCCGGTGTCGAAGCTCCAGATCTCGGCGCCGGTGGCTTCGTCGAGCGCGTAGAGGTTCTCGTCCGAGGCGCCCACGTACACGACCCCGTCGACGACGGCGGGGGAGGAGTCGATCTGGTCCCCAGCGGTGAAACGCCATGCGACGTCGAGCAGAGATACCCCGAGGATCCCGATGTCCGTCTCGTACGGGTTGTAGCCGGAGTTCGCCAGGTCGAAGTGGGCCTTGGGCCAATCCCCGATGGCCCGCACCGAGACCCTGGGCGTCGCCGCGGCCGCCGGGATCGGTCGGCCCAGAGCCAAGAGGAGGCATATCGTCGAAAGACCGGCGAGCAGCGTTCGATGTGGCCGCACAACGACTCCGGACAGCACTATACGACGGGCCATGCCCCTGTACGGGGGAACCACAGAAATCCTGAAGTCGAACGTGGCCAAGACCCTGGGGCTGATGCCCGACAACAGAGGTTTCGGCCGGCAGACACGGTCAGCTGCGGCGGGGGCGGACCTTCGTCCCTTCAGCCGTGTCCATGACCTCCAGGCCCATGGCGATCAGCTGCTCCCGGATGGCGTCCGAGGCGGCGTAGTCCTTCCCTGCCCGGGCTTCGTCGCGGCGCCGGACCAGCTCCTCGATCTCGGGGGTCGGCCGCCACTCCTCTCTCGCCACGCGGTCCAGGTCCAGGCCCAACACTTGGTCCCATGACGACAGGAGGGCGACCTTCTCGCCCGGCTTCAGCTCGCGCGACGCCGCCGCCTCGTTCAGCACCACCAGCGCCTCGGGGAAGTCGAGGTCGTGGGCCGCGGCGTCGCGGAACCGGCGGTCGAACTCGGCCCAGGCCTCCGATGGCGTCCCGGGCGCCGCCGCACCCTCCGCCGCGGCGTCGGCCACCCGCCGGCGAAGGTGCCCCAGGCGCGTATCGGCCGCCTCCAGGGCCTCCCAGCTGAAGTCCATCTCGCTCCGGTACCGGGTGGCGAAGCACAGCAGCCGGAACGCCAGCGGGTCCAGCCCCCGTTCGACCACCTCGGGAACCAGGACCACGTTCTTCGCCGACTTCGCGATCTTCTGGCCCGACAGCCGGAGGAACCCGCCGTGCACCCAGATCGAGACCACCGGGTGCCCGGTGTAGCCCTCCGACTGGGCGATCTCATCCTCGTGGTGGGGGAACTTGTTGTCGTTGCCGCCCGTGTGCACGTCGAACCGGTCGCCGAGGTGCTTCATCGACATCGCCGAGCATTCGATATGCCACCCGGGGAACCCATCGCCCCAGGGGCTGGCCCACTTCAGGCCCCGGTTCGGCCCCGCCTTCTTCCACAGGGCGAAGTCCTCGCGGTTGCGCTTGTTCGGGTCGACCTCGACCTCCTGACGGTGGCCGGCCTGAAGGGACTCGAGCGTGTTGCCGGAGAGCTTCCCGTACTCGGGGAAGGACCGGACGTCGAAGTAGACGGACCCGTCGACCTCGTACGCGTGGCCCTTCTCGATCAGGCCCTCGATGATCGCGATCATCTCCGGGATGTGCTCGGTGGCCTTCGGGTACAGGTCGGCCCGGGCGATCCCGACCGCGTCGCCGTCCTCCAGGAACATCCGCGTGTACTTCTCGGCGATCTCGGCGGCCGTGAGGCCCTCGTCCGATTCCGCCAGCTCCATCTTGTCCCGGCCGGTGTCGGAGATGTCGTCGGTCATGTGCCCGACGTCGGTGATGTTCATGATCAGCCTCGCGTCGAGGCCCTCGAACCCCGCCACCCGCCGGATCAGGTCGCCCAGCATGAAGGACCGGAAGTTGCCCAGGTGGATCCGCCGGTACACGGTCGGGCCGCACGAGTAGATCTTCACGGTCCGGCCGTCCACGGGCTTCACCTCGTGCACCTGTCGGGTCAGCGAGTCATAGAGCCTCATCGATCGGAAGGATACACGCGCACCCTTGCAGTCCTGGAAGACGCACGGGGCGAGCCATGATCAAGGAGTTGCGCGCGAAATCGGACCTTGCCATCTGTCTCGAGGAGGTAATCTCCGCCAGGTTGAGTTGTGGAATAGATAACCTGCTCGCCTGCCAATGGATCGGTCAGGCGCCGGGGGGTCATCGTCCCCGTGACGACGAAGAGGAAGCCCGAATCCTCGTCCACGTGACGAGGTGCCCAGCTGAGGTGAACCGCCGCTCCTGCCTTGGCCACCCGCGGCCACACCCAGGGTCGGATTCGGAGTCTCGGAGTGGTCGTGCGCGCTTTCCACTGCAGGCGAACCAGTTGGACCAACGGCGCGATCACCGCGACCTTGAATGAGATCACCAGCCAACCCATCAGGGCACCTTGATAGACGAGAGGAACCTGCCATTGCAGTGACTGCGTGGCATCGAGCAGGGGTACGGCGTCGAGGAAGTGCCAAATGAAGAAGTTGGACAGGTCGGTTTCGAGCTGAACCGTCCCAAACCTACAGGGAGCCTTGCATCCCGCAATCGCAAGGTGGGCGACTCCGGCCTGCTGGAACACGAACGCCGTTACCGAGAACACGCTCACGGCGAGGAAGAACACGAAGCCAGCCAGCAGGAAGGGTGTGAGCCATCCCATCAGGCCATCCGTGGAGGAGCGTGTCAGGAGGCGGGTACGGACGCGTTCATTGAAGAGAAATGCAAGTGACGTGGCGAGAGCCCCAATGGCCAAAGCGAACACCACCCACGCTACCCATCTGTACCAGTACGCGAAAGCGTCCAGCGGGGCGAAGGCGAAGAAGAACTCGATACTCCCGAACAGGAGCAGGACGAGTACGACGAACAGGGCACTTGCCAGTGCGTCAATGACGACCCTTAGCGACGAACGGAATAGCATCATCGTGCCTTTCTAGCAATGCCCTCCGACGCGGTCAAGCACCGTGGGGACCCGTTGGGGACGTGGGGAACTTCGAGGTCACCATCGGCCCGCTCGGCCCTTTGGTAGGCTCCGCCGGGATGGACCGGGACTTCGGGCTCACCGACGACCAGCGCGACGTGGTGGCGGCGGTCCGAGGATGGGTGGGCGAGCGAGCCGGCCCGGCCTCATCCGGCTACGAGGAGAAGCACGAGTTCCCCCGAGACCTGTTCCGGCAGATCGGGGAGATGGGCCTGGCCGGGATCCCGTACGAGGAGCGGTTCGGGGGCGGGGGCCAGTCCTTCCTGACCTACCTCCTGGTGCTGGAGGAGATCGCCACCGGGTTCCTGTCTTTGGCCGTGACCCTGTCCGTCCACCATCTTGCGTCGTTCGGCATCCATCAGTTCGGATCCGAGGAGCTGAAGCGGCGGTACCTGCCCCAGCTGTTCTCGGCCGAGTGGCTCGGGGCGTACGCGCTGTCGGAGGCCTCCAGCGGCTCGGACGCGGCGTCCCTGCGCACCCGGGCCGATCGCTCGGAGGCGGGCTTTCGACTGACCGGGTCGAAGCGGTTCATCACTCACGGCGGCGAGGCCGAGCTGTACCTGGTGATGGCCAGGACCGGCGAGGAGGGGCCGAAGGGGATCTCGGCCTTCGCCGTCGAGCGGGGCGTTCCCGGGTTCGAGTTCGGCAAGCTCGAGGACAAGATGGGGTGGAACGCGTCGCCCATGCGCGAGCTGCTGTTCGAAGGGTGCGAGGTACCGGCCGAGAGCCTGGTGGGGGAGGAGGGTCAGGGGTTCGTCATCGCCCTGGCCGCCCTCGACGGCGGGAGGCTGGGCATGGCGGCGTGCTCGACCGGGCTGGCCCAGGGCGCGCTCGACGCCGCGATCCGTTTCGCCCGGGACCGCCGGCAGTTCGGGCGGCCGGTGATCGAGTTCGAAGGGCTGCAGTTCATGCTGGCGGACATGGCCACGCAGATCGAGGCGGCCCGGCGCCTGTACCGGGACGCCAGGAGGCTCCGGGACGCCGGCGGGGACTACTCGGTGGCAGCGTCCATGGCCAAGCTGCTCGCGTCCGACACCGCCATGCGGGTCACCACCGACGCGGTCCAGATCCACGGCGGGTACGGCTACATGCAGGAGTATCCGGTCGAACGGTACATGCGCGAGGCGAAGGCCCTCCAGATCGTGGAGGGGACCAACCAGGTCCAGCGCATGGTGATCGGCCGGAGGCTGGCCTCGGGCCCAGACCGGTAGGGGCGCCGGGCTCCTCCTAATCGGGCCTCCCGGCCATTCCGATAGACATGGCATGAGCCGAACGGGCTCCGTGCTCTAGCCTGCCTTCCTGTGCGTGGGCCTCGCCGCGGTGGCTGTCTGCTTCGTCCTGCCGCACGGCCTGGTCCAGAACACCCTCTACAGCGCGCTGAGCCTGGGCGCGGCGTGTCGCTGACCCCTCGAGCGCCACGACCTGAGGCTTTCGACCGAGGAAGGCCGAGACCTCATCCGGCGACTGGCCGCGAACGCCAGGAAGCAGGCCCGTCTCCTCTGGGATCTGCTCGACCTGGATCGACTGGACCGGGGGATGCTGGATTAAGGCCCCCGGGGGCAGGCCTTCCACAGACCAGCCTTCCGAGCCATGGCCGCTCCCTCCGCCCGGTCGAAGGTGTCGGCGAGTCGAAGGTCGGGAGGGACCGGATCGGCCGTTGCGTACCCGAGCCGCACCAACGTGAGGTTGAACAGCTCGGACCCGACGTAGACGTAGGCCAGGAGCCGCCCGTACCGGTCCCGGAGGTCCCGGTCGAATGCCAGCCGCACCGTCCGGCCGGCGAGCCGACCCCGCGTGTACAGCCCGGCCTCCGCCCCGAAGCATTCGCCCTGGCCCCCGTACCAGGGGACCTCCGGCGTGTTCACCCCGATCAGCCGGACGCGTTCGTCCCGGCCCGCGTACTCGACATGGATGGTGTCTCCGTCCGCGACCCGGGTCACCGGGTAGGAGCCGGGGCCCGCTGAACCCGGAGGGCTCGCCCCCGTGGGCCGGTGGGCGCAGGCGGCCACGACGATCCCGCCCGCGGCAGCCACCATCGCCCCGGCCACGAACCGCCTGGCCCCGTCCATGGCAGCACCATAGCGAGGGGGTCTGACAGTCAGATGTCCGGCGAGCGGATCAGGGGACGATGGGCCGGTTCTCGAAGGGGGTCGAGAGCACCACGGTGGTGCGGGTCTGAACGCCGGCCTTCTCCCGGAGCCGGCGCAGGAAGTCCTCCAGGTCCGAGGTGGTCCGGGTGCGGATCTTCAGGATGTAGTTCTCGTCGCCGGCCACGGAGTGGCACGCCTCCACCTCAGGAAACTCCCGGACCCGGTCGGGGAGGTCGTCGGGCTGCCTCGGATCAAGCGGCATGATCGACACCATCGAGGTGACGAACAACCCGAGCGCTTCGGCGTCGACGTCCGCCCGGTAGCCTCGGATGATCCCCGCCCGCTCGAGCTTGCGCACCCGCTCGTGCACGGTGGATGCCGCCAGGCCCACGCGCTCGCCGATCTCGGCGAAGGTGGCCCGGGCGTCCCCCTGGAGGGCTCCCAGGATGGCCAGGTCGCGATCGTCCAGCATGACCGGCCCATGATACCCGAAGACCGAAGGACGTTCGGCCTGGCGCGTGGATTGCCGGACAGAACGGCAATCGGCTACGCTACAGGAGACATTCGTTCGCCCACCCCGGAGGACGGCCCATGGATGGGACCGGCGTCGACGCCCCAGGAGCCCCCCGGCCGGAGGGCATGCCGGACGTCCCGGCCCGGGGTCGGGAGGACCTCCCGGGGCAGCCTCCTCGGAACCCCAACCGGCCCGGGCCCCGCGAGGCCAGGGCCCACCCGGCCGACCAGCCAATCCGCTATCCGCTGGACCGGGCGTTCGTCGAGCCCGACTGGCGGCGGCTCCCCGGCTATCGGGACGTGACCGAGCAGCAGTGGGAGAGCGCGCAGTGGCAGCGGGCGCACACGGTCAAGAACCTCAGGGAGCTCAAGGATGTCCTCGGCCCCAACCTGAGCGACGAGCTGGCCGCGGACGTCGATCGGGACATGTTCGAGCGGGCCACCATGTCCATGCTGATCCCGCCGCAGATGGTCAATACCATGGACGAGCGGGACCTGTCCGCGGACCCGGTTCGCCGGTACATGGTCCCGGCGTTCACCGACCGAGAGGTCGAGTGGCCCTCCCACCCGTACGCGTCCCGGGACTCGCTGCACGAGGCGGACATGTGGGCGGTGGAGGGCCTCACCCACCGCTATCCGACCAAGGTCCTGGCGGAGATCCTTCCGACGTGCCCGCAGTACTGCGGACACTGCACGCGCATGGACTTGGTGGGCAACAGCACCCCGGTCATCGCCAAGTACAAGTTCGAGATCAAGCAGCCCGACCGGCTGAAGATGATGCTCGACTACCTGCGCCAGAACCCGAGCGTGCGCGATGTCGTGGTCTCCGGCGGGGACGTGGCCAACATGCCGGCCAAGCGCCTCGAGGAGTTCGTCGGCGCGCTCATGGACATCGACAACATCCGAGACATCCGGCTGGCAACCAAAGGGCTGATGGGCATCCCGCAGCACTTCCTGCAGCCCGAGGTCCAGGACAGCATGCGGCGCCTCGGCGAGAAGGCGAACCGGCGCGGGGTGGACATCGCCGTCCACACCCACGTGAACCACGCGAACCAGCTCACGCCGCTGGTGGCCCGGGCGGCCGGCCAGTTCCTGGACTGGGGCTTCCGGGACGTCCGCAACCAGGGGGTGCTGTTGCGGGGGGTGAACACCACGCCGAAGGACCTGTTGGAGCTGTCGTTCACGCTCCTGGACCGGTGCAAGATCCTCCCGTACTACTTCTACATGTGCGACATGATCCCGAACGCCGAGCACTGGCGGCTGGCGGTTTGGGAGGGGCAGCGGCTCCAGCACGCCATCATGGGGTACCTGCCCGGGTTCGCCACGCCGAGGATCGTCTGCGACGTGCCCTTCGTGGGAAAGCGGTGGGTCCACATGGTCGAGAAGTACGACCGGGAGAAGGGCATCAGCTACTGGACGAAGAACTACCGGACCGGGATCGAGTACGACGATCCGGAGGCCATGTCCCGCCGCTATCCCTACTACGACCCCATCTCCACGCTCCCCGAATCGGGCCAGGACTGGTGGCGGGAGCACACCGCGGAGCTGGTCCCGGCTCCGTGAAGGGCCACGAATTCGAGGTCGACACTCGTGGGCGGCTGGTCACCGACATCACCGACCGGGTCCAGGCATTCGTGTCCCAGGCAGGAGGCGACGGCCTGCTGAACGTGTTCCTGCCCCACGCCACCGCGGGGATCGCCCTGATGGAGACGGGCTCCGGCTCCGAGGAGGATCTGGTCCAGGCAGTGGAGCGCCTGGTCCCACGTGAGGATCGATACGGGCACCGGCACGGGTCGATGGGCCATGGAGGAGACCACCTCCTACCGGTGTTCGTAGCCCCGGTCCTCACGCTGCCGGTGGACGGTGGCCGGCTGGTGCTGGGCACATGGCAGAGCCTGGTGATCGTCGATCCCAACCGGGAGAACAACCGCCGCCGCGTCCGGCTGACATTCATCGCCGAGCGAGCCACTGACGGCAGGAAGCCGACCCCGTAGCATCGGGTTCGGATTCGCGGCGGCGGTCCGCGAACCCGACACAACGGAGGGCACATGAGAACTGGAAGGCTCGAGGTCGACACGCCGGGGCCTCTGGTCACCGACATCACCGACCGGGTCCGCGAGTGGGCGGCGGAGCTCGAGGGGGACGGGCTGCTCCACGCGTTCCTCCCGCATGCCACCGCCGGGCTCGCCCTCATGGAGACGGGCACGGGCAGCGAGCAGGACCTCGTCGCGGCGACGGAACGGATCCTCCCCAGACACGACCGGTACCGGCACAGCCACGGCTACGAGGTCCATGGGCGTGACCACCTCTTGCCGGTCCTGGTTTCGCCGTCGCTGATCATGCCGGTCCACGGAGGGGAGCTGGTCATCGGGACCTACCAGAGCGTGGTGGTCGTCGACCCCAACCGGGACAACAACCACCGGACCGTGATCCTCAGCTACCTCCAAGACTGAACCGGCTCGAGACCAGCTACGGAGCGACCTCCTGCAGGAAGTCCAACACGGCGCGGTTGAACTCCCGGGGGGCACGCGCGTTCGGAAGATGGTCGGCTCGGGGGATGACCACCTTCCGGGCCCTCGGGACCTCGTAGAAGAGCCGGCCCCTTCGACCTCCACGAACCCGCTCCGAACCTCCTCCGCCACGGGCAAGGAGTGTATCGGGGCCGGCGGTTCGGGCCGTCGAGGTGCCCGACCTATACTGGCGCAGCCATGACCTGGGCTTATCGGTTCGCCTTCCGTCACCTCGGTCCGGGAGCCCGCCGCTGAAGACGCTCTATCGGGCCACGCGCGTGTACACGTTCAGCCACCGCGCCGTGGGGGAGTGGCTCCTGCTCGACGACCGGCACGTCGAGCGGGTCGGCACCGGCGAGCCGCCCGAGTCGGATCGAGTGGTGGAGCTCCCCGGCACCACGATCATCCCGGGGTTCATCGACACCCACGTCCATCTGACCGGAACCACGCTATCGGGCATCGGCATCCCGATCGAGCGGGCCCGCTCGGCACAGGAGATGCTCGGATTCGTGGCGGAGGAGCTGACCCATCAGCCCAGCCGGATCTTGGCCCACGGGTTCGACGAGACCCACTGGACCGACCCGGCGCTCCCGCCGCTGGCCGATCTCGACGAACTGGGCGACACCCCCGTGATCCTGGTCCGGGCCGACAGCCACATCGCACTGGCGAACTCGGCCGCCCTGCACCAGTCGGACGCGCTGGGGGAGGACGGGGTGGAGCGCGACCCCGCAGGCCATCCGACGGGAGTGGTCCGTCGAGAGGCGAACCAACACCTCCAGCGGTGGTTCCATGAGACGCTCAACGAGCACGAGATCCGGGAGCTGCAGCTCCAGGCGGCGGCCACGGCGGCGTCCCGAGGGGTGACCTGCGTCCACGAGATGGCCATCCCCGAATCCAGGGGCCGGCGTGACGTCGAGATCCTGCTCCGGCACCGGCACCAGCTTCCCGTCGACGTGGTGGTGTACGTGGCCGACACCGACATCCCGTATGTCATGGACCTCGGGCTCGAGACCATCGGGGGTGACCTCTCGCTGGACGGATCCATCGGGGCCAGGACGGCGAGCGTCACCGAGCCATACGTGACGGAGGGCGCCTCGGGCATGCTCTACCGGGAGGACGACGAGCTGGCCCAGTTCTTCCACAACGCCCACCTCGCCGGACTGCAGGCAGCCGTCCACGCCATCGGAGACGGGGCCATCGAGCAGGCGCTCACGGTGTGGGAGCGCGTGTACCGCGCGCTCGACTCGCGGCAGCGCCGGCATTTCCGGGCCCGCCGGCACCGGATCGAGCACTTCGAACTTCCCACCGCCGGCCAGATCGAACGGGCAGCGGCCCTGGGGCTCGCGATCTCCGTGCAGCCGGCGTTCGACGCCGAATGGGGTCATCCCGGAGGGATGTACGAACAGCGCCTCGGAGAGCGGCGGGCTCGGGGCATGAACCCGTTCGTCACGCTGATGGCCCGGGGGCTCGAGGTCGGGGCGGGCTCCGACTCGCCGATCACCCCGCTCGATCCCATGTACGGACTGTGGGCCCTGGAGACGCACCACGATCCATCGCAGCGTCTGTCCCGAGAGGACGGCGTGCGGCTCTACACGCAGGGAAGCGCGCGGCTGGCGCACCTCGAGGAGAAGAAGGGTCAGCTCACGCCGGGCATGCAGGCCGACTTCGCGGCCTACGAGCACGATCCGATGACCATCGACGACCCGCGCGGCCTGCGCCCCATCCTGACCGTCAGCATGGGCCGCGAGGTCTACGCGCCCTAGGACTGGGCTGGCGTGCACCAACCCCTCGCGCTCCACGAGATCGAGGCCGCCCGGGCCCGGATCGCCGGGGCGGCCATCCGCACGCCCCTGGTCCGGCTGAACCTCGACGAGGCGCCCGCGGAGATCCATCTCAAGCTCGAGAGCCTCCAGCCGATCGGCTCGTTCAAGATCCGTGGGGCGGCGAACGCCTTCGCCATGGCGGATCCGGCGGACCTGCGCCGGGGCGTGTGGACGGCGAGCGCCGGCAACATGGCGCAGGGGGTGGCCTGGTGCGCCAGGCGGCTCGGTGTCCCATGCTCGGTGGTCGTGCCCGAGACGGCGCCGGAGGCCAAGCTCGGGGCGATCCGCCGCCTGGGTGCTCGGCCCATCGCCGTCCCGGTCGCTGACTGGTTCGACGTCTTTGCCACCAGGCGATTCCCCGGGCTCGACGGGCTGTTCGTCCACCCGTTCAGTGATCCGAACGTCATGGCCGGCAACGGGACCATCGGCCTGGAGATCCTCGAGGACCTGCCCGAGGTCGACGCGGTGCTGGTTCCCTACGGCGGGGGAGGGCTGATCGCCGGCGTGGCCTCGGCGGTCAAGGCCCTGAGGCCCGAGGCCCGCGTCTACGCGTGCGAGGTGGACACCGCGGCCCCGCTGGGGCC
>Ga0066710_100004256_pt1 | contig 12598 bp, 10 predicted proteins | sample GraSoiAngelo_159_FD_79666 | JGI IMG/M metagenome (GOLD analysis project Ga0066710, IMG submission 79666) | Grasslands soil microbial communities from the Angelo Coastal Reserve, California, USA - 14_1009_16_40cm | ecosystem: Environmental > Terrestrial > Soil > Grasslands | place: USA...
GCCAAACCGCACCGCCGGCTGGGCTCCATCGCCGCCATGCTCGCCGGCGCCGCCGCCGGCGCTGCCATCCTCCAGTGGTCCCCGACCGCGGTCATCGCCCTCGCCACTGTCCTCGCCGCGGCCGTCGGTGGCGTCTTCACCTTCGTACCCGGATTCCGCGTGTCGGGCGGCGAGGCTGCAGCTGCATCGTAGCGATGACGACGGGCTCACCGGCGTATCCGGCACCGGAGACGACCCGCGTACGCGTGGTGTGCGCGCACGCTCGTCGCCTCGCCCCGGCCGCGTCGTGCGGCGGCCCGGTCGCGTCCCGCCTGCGGTTTACGGTTCCTCGGCAAGGAACCCGGTGACGAGCGCCGCCATCTCGGCAGGGCGTTCGAGGAGGAACAGGTGACCCGCGCCGTGTACCACGTACAGCCGCGCGTCCGGGATGCAGTGCGCGAGGATGCGTCCGTTGATGGGCGGGACGATGGGGTCGTCGTCGCCGTTGAGTACGAGGGTCGGCTGGCGGAGGGTGTGCAGCCAGGGCAGGCTGGTCCAGCCCGTGATGGCGTACAGCTGACCGAGGTAGCCGCGGATGGATGGCGGTTCGATGAACCGGGCGAGGGATCCGTGCAGGAGGGCGTCCGGGTCGCGTCGGGCAGCACCGCCGTAGACCCGTCCGGCAACGCTGCGGTAGTAGTCGGGTTGGTGGTACCGGCGCGGTGTGGCCAGAGCGAGCAGGGCACGCGGCGAGCCGGGTACCCCCCCGAGCCCCGGCCCGGTCGCGGCGAGCACCAGCCGCCGTACCCGCCCAGCCGCCCGGCGTGCGAGTTGTTGCGCGATCACCCCGCCGAGCGACACACCGAGCACGTCGACCCGGTCGTACCCGAGGGCGTCGAGCATCGCCTGGATGGTGCGGGCGATGCCGGGCATCCGGCGGGGTACCGGATAGGCGGTTGACTCGCCGACGCCGGGAGCGTCGAACGCGATGGTGTGTACCCCCAGGGCGGTCAGTTCCCGTTCGAACGGCTGGGCCACGTCGAGGCTGGCACCGAGCCCGGTGATGAGCAGCAGCGGCGGGCCGCCGCCGGGGGTCGACGGGCCGCGGACCGAGGTGCGCAGCCGGACGCCGTCGACGTCGACGAAACGGATCCCCGCGTCGCCCGCAGCGGCCGGGTCAGGCGAACGCGCCGACACCGGTGATGTCTCTGCCGACGAGGAGGGTCTGGATGGTCTCGGTGCCTTCGTAGGTGTGGATCGCCTCGATGTCGGCCATGTGCCGGATGACGTGGAAGTCGAGCAGGATCCCGTTGCCACCCAACAGGTCCCGGGCCTCCCAGATGACCTGGCGCGCCTTGCGGGTGTTGTTCATCTTGGCGATCGCGGCGATGGTGTCGGTGAGTCGGCCCTCCTCGATGAGCCGGCCCAGCCGCAGGCAGTACAGCTGCATCGAGCAGATCTCGGCGAGCATCTTGACCAGCCGGTCCTGCACGATCTGGAAGGCCACCAGCGGCTTGCCGAACTGCTTTCGTTGGCTGCAGTACGCGGCGGCGATCTCGTACGCCGCCGTGGCATGGCCCAACGCCGCCCAGGCAACGGCGTTGCGGGTACCGGCGAGTACCCGGCCAGCGTCCTTGAAGCTGGTCGCGCCGGGCAGCCGGTGGTCTTCCGGTACCCGCATGTCGGTGAGGGTGATCTGCGCCTGCCAGACGGCGCGCAGCGAACCCTTGCCGTCGATGCGGACCGCGTCGTACCCGGGGGTTCCCTTCTCGACGAGGAATCCCTTGACCTGCTTGGTATCCGTGTCGCGGGCCCACACGACGACGACGTCGGCGAGGGTACCGTTGCCGATCCACTTCTTCTGGCCGTTGATGACCCACTCGTCGCCGTCGCGGCGGGCGGAGGTCTCCAGCGCGACCGAGTCGGAGCCGTGCATCGGCTCGGTGAGTGCGAAGGCGCCGAGCTTGTCCAGTTGTGCCATTGCGGGCAGCCAGCGTTGTTTCTGTTCCTCCGAGCCGAGCATCGCGATGGACTGCATCGCCAGGCCGGCCTGTACCCCGAGGAAGGTGCCGAGGCTGCCGTCGCCGCGGTTGAGTTCCATGTGGACCAGGCCGGTGGCGATCGGGCTCATCGGCGGGCAGCCATAGCCCTCGATACCGTCGCCGACGATACCCAGCTTGCTCATGGACTGGATCAGCGGCCAGGGAAACTCGGCGCGTTCCCAGTACCCGTTGATGACCGGCAGCACCTCGTCGTCGACGAAGTCGCGGGTACGGCGCAGGTGCTCGCGTTCCTCGCGGGTCAACTGGTCGGCGATGCGGAAGTAGTCGGTGCCCTGCGAGCGGGCGATGTCCTCGAACATCCTGCCACTCCTAGCGGTCGAAGACGTACGTGCCGGGCGCGTCGATGATCGGTGGTACCCCGGCGCCGCCGAGTTCCCCAGCTGCCGGTTTCTCGGCGCCGCACCGTTCGCCGAGCCAGGCCAACGCATCCGGCCACCAACTGCCCTGTTCGGTGTGTGCGGTGCGCAGCCACTCCTGCGGGTCGGCCGGGTTCTGTTTGTTGGTCTGGTAGCTGGCCTTCGGGTTGCCCGGCGGGTTGACCAACGCGGCGATATGGCCGCTGGTGGACAGCACGAACCGGCTGTCCCCGCCGAGCAGTTGGGTGCTGCGGTAGCAGTTCTGCCACGGCGTGATGTGGTCGGCGATCCCCGCCAGCAGGTAGGTGTCCACCTCGACGCGGGACAGGTCCACGCGGATGCCGAGGACGGTCAGCGCGCCGCGAGTGACGAGCCAGTTCTCCATCGCGAGGTTGACGAAGTCGGCGTGCAGCCGGGCCGGCATCCTTGTGGTGTCGGCGTTCCAGAACAGGATGTCGAATGCCGGTGGCTTGCGGCCGAGCAGGTAGTTGTTGACCCAGTAGTTCCACACCAGGTCGCCGGGGCGCAGCCAGGCGAACACCTCGGCCAGGGACCGCCCGTCGAGGTAGCCGCGCCGCCGGGACAGCGCGGTCGCCGCCGCGGCCAGCCGCCGGTCCGCCAGCGCCGCGGCGGCACCGGCACGGGCGTTGTCCAGTACCGTGACCAGTAGCGCGAATGCGGCCAGCCGGCCCTGCTGGCCGGTGGCCGCGAGGTGTGCCGCAGTGAGGGCGGCGATGATGCCGCCGGAGCACACCCCGAGCAGCGCGGCGCGGTCACAATCACCGATCTGCTGTACCGCGGTCAGCGCGTCGAGCACCGACTGCACATAGGTATCCAGCCCCCAGTCGGCGAACCGGGCATCCGGGTTGCGCCACGAGACGACGAACACCTGCTGCCCACCCTGCACCAGATACTCGATCAGGCTGCGCCCCGGGGCCAGGTCCAGCGCGTAGTACTTGTTGATGGTGGGCGGCACGATCAGCAGCGGTACCTCGCGCACCCGCTCGGTCTGCGGCCGGTACTGGATCAGCTCCAGCACCTCGGTGCGCAACACCACCGCCCCGGGGGTGACCGCGATGTTGCGGCCCACCTCGAACGCCGACCGGTCCACCATCTCCGGGATCCGCGGCGGGGCAGCCATGTCCCGCAGGAAGGTCAGCCCACCGCGCACCAGGTTCAGCCCGCCGTTGTCCACCGCCGCCTTCGCCGAGGACGGGTTCACCAGCGGCACATTGCTCGGCGCCGCCGCCTCGACCAGATTCTCCACGAGCAGGCGCACCCGGGTGTCGTCGCGCCAGTCCAGGTGCGCGTCGGCGACAAGCTGTCCGGCGGTACCCGCGGCGGCCAGATAGGCCTGCACCGCCCGGTGCAGCAACGGGTTCTGCGTCCACGCCGGGTCGGCAAACCGTCTGTCCTTTGTGGACGGTGCGAGCGTCGAGGTACCCACGGCGACCCGACCCAGTTCGGTTGCCAGGCCGCCCAGCCGGCGACCGGTCGTCACCGGATGCCGCGCCAGCCGGGCGGCGAACCGGACCGTCGACGAGTTCGGCGCCAGCCGCCGCACCGGCCCGAGCGCGGCGTCGACCAGCAACGCATCCAGTGGAGCCGCCCGATCGGCAAGCTCATCCACATCCGGATCGGTCATCTCAGGACTCCTCTACCGGCGGGACGATCTCCCGCTTCATGATTTTGCCGGTGGCGTTCTTCGGCAGCGCGTCGACGATCCACACCCGGCGCGGGTACTTGTACGCGGCGACCTGGCTCTTGACGTAGGCGCGCAGTTCGTCGGCCGTGGCACTGGCGCCCGGCTTGAGGGTGACCGCCGCCCCGATCTCCTCGCCGAGTTCGGGGTGCGGGAATCCGATGACTGCGACCTCGGCCACCGCCGGGTGCTCGTGCATCACCTCCTCGATCTCCCGCGGGTACACGTTGTATCCGCCGCGGATGATCAGGTCCTTCTGCCGCCCGACGATGAAGAAGTACCCGTCCCCGTCCATCCGCGCGACGTCACCGGTGTGGAACCAGCCGTCCCGGACCGCCGCGGCGGTGGCATCCGGGCGGTTCCAGTACCCCTTCATCACGTTGTGGCCGCGGATCACGATCTCGCCGGCCTCGCCCCGCGGTAGCTCGTTGCCGTCGATGTCGACCACCTTCATCTGCACGCCGCGGATCGGGGTACCGATCGAGCCCGGCTTGCGCTCCCGGCCGGGATGGTTGAACGAGGCGACCGGCGAGGTCTCCGACAGCCCGTACCCCTCCAGCACCGGGCAGCCGAACGCGGCCTCGAAGCCGCGCAACACCTCGACCGGCAGCGCCGCGCCGCCGGAGAACGCCAGCCGCAGCCGGGACACGTCATAGCCGTCGCGGCCCGGGACGTGCAGCAGCGCGCTGTACATCGTCGGTACCCCGGCGAACACCGTCACCCGGTGCTCGGCGAGGATCCGCAGCGCCCGCTCGGCGGAAAAGCGCGGCAGCAACGTCAGGCATGCACCGGCGGCGACCGCCGTGTTCAGCGTGCACGTTTGCCCGAACGCGTGGAACAGCGGCAGCCCACCGAATATCACGTCGTCGGCGGTGATCTCGAGCAGTTCGGCGAGCATGACCTCGGTGTTGGTACGCAGGTTTCCGTGGGTCAGCTCGGCACCCTTCGGCTGGCCGGTGGTGCCCGACGTGAACAGGATCACGGCGGTGTCGTCATCCGCCCGGTCGACCACCTCGCCGGCCGGCGACACGGACGCGAAGACGTCGGCGAATCCGGGGGGATCGACGACGACCACCTCGGCCTCCGCCTCCTTCGCGCCGGTCTGCGCCTCGTGCGCGAAGGCGTCCCAGACGAACATCAGCCGGGCACCGGAGTCGCGGAGGTAGAACGCGACCTCCCGCGCCTTGAGCAACGGATTCATCGGTACGACGACGGCGCCGGCACGCAGCACGCCGAAGTAGACCATCGCGAACTCCGCGACGTTGGGCAGCATGACGCCGACCCGGTCACCCGGTCGCAGACCGCGGTCACGCAGCAACCCGGCCACCCGGGCGCTGTCCTCGTCGAGCCGGCGGTACGACACGACACTGTCCCCGTCACGCACCGCGGCACGGTCGGCACGGGTCTGCGCGCTGCGGAAGAGGTTCGATGCGAGATTCATGGCTGATCCACCCTTCGGCCTTTGGAGGTCTCCGCCGGTACGGAGGCCGTGGGGGACCCCCTCATCATGGACACCGGTACGAGGTCACGTCGAGGTGCCCGTGCTGCCGAACCGGTCGCGAGCGCCAGCATGACCGCGGTCGGACGGCCGGTGGCGCCAGAGGTGTAGACCAGCAGCGCCAGCCTGTCCGGGGTTGCGCAGACGGGTACCGGCCGGCTGGGCGTCGGCGATGCAGAGGGCTGCCGCATCCCGCTCGGCCCGCGGATCGGGTACGGCGGCAGCGATCACGGCGGCGCTCCCTTCTGGTACTCCCAGACGCTAGGGCGGTGCCGCGCTCCTGCCATTGGGCGCCAACCACGAAATCGCCGCCCGGTGTGGGTCCGGGAGAACAACGGCGGCTTGGTCCACGGCAGCGTGTGGGGGCATACCATCCGTCGATGGACAGCTCATCTGCGTCTGCGGCGCAGAACGCGGCCGACGTGGCCGGGGCGCTCGCCCCGCGTACGGACGAGATATCCACGGACGTCTACCAACTGATCGTGGATGAGATTCCTGAGCTGCGTACCGACATCCGGGTCCTCGCCCTGCTTTCGGCAAGCGTCGCGGAGAACGTCGCCACCGTGTTGCACGTCCTGCAGCACGGCATCGAGGTGGGGGAGGCGCGCGCGCCGGCGGCCGCGCAGGAGTACGCCCGCCGGCTGGCGCAGCGTGGCGTACCCCTGACATCACTGCTGCGGGCGTACCGGATCGGCGCCACCCGGTTCCAGAACTGGTGCCTGCGCGAGCTTGCGCAGCACACGGCCGACACCTCGATCGTCGGCGCCGCCGGCATACGCATCGCCGAGATCACCGCCACGTACATCGACCAGGTGTCCGAGGAACTCGTGTCCGCCTACGAGACCGAGAAGGAAAACTGGCTGCGCAACCTCAGCGTGGCCCGCGCGGCCCGGGTCCGGGCGCTGTTGCGCGGCGAGCGGGTCGATCTGGATTCCTCGGAGGCGATCCTCGGATACCGCCTACGGCAGCACCACGTCGGCGTGGTGTGCTGGGTCACCGACACGCAACCCGGCGGGGGCGCGCTCGAGCGGCTCGAACACGCGATCGCGGAGGTAGCCGGCCAGGCGGGCGGCACCGGGCGACCGATCTTCCTTCCCCAGGACGAGTCGTGCGCGTGGGCCTGGCTACCACTGGGCAGCCGCGACACGTTCGCGGTCCTCGCGTCGCCGACCGCCGCTGTCGGGTCGGATGACGAGATCCGGTTCGCGTTGGGAGCTGTCGGCGCCGGCCTCCCCGGCTTCCGTCGTACCCACCAGCAGGCGCTGGGGGCCCACGCGGTCGCGCTCGCCGCGGGTACGGCGGCACCGGCCGTGACCAGCTTTGCCGACGTGGCGCCGCTGGCACTGATGTCCAACTCGGTCGACCTCGTGCGTGCCTGGGTCGTCGAGACCCTCGGCGCGCTTGCCGTCGACGACGATGTCAATGCGCGGCTGCGCGACACACTGCAGGTGTTCTTGCAGGAGAACGGCAGCTTCAAGGCCACGGCGCAACGGCTCACCCTGCACAAGAACACCGTCCAGTACCGGGTACGCAAAGCCCAGGAGAGCCTCGGTCGTCCCATCGATGAGAAGCGCCTGCACGTCGAACTGGCCCTGCTCGCAAGCCAGTGGCTGGGTGCCGCGGTCCTGCGGTGATCTGGTGGAGTCGAGTCCTGTGTCCTTGGACATCACCGGGCTGTGGTACTGCGGTTCCTGCGTCGGTGAGGGTCGCGCGCGGTGCGGTTGGTCAGCGAGCTTGGGCCTTGCGGTAGCTGCCGTCGCGGAACTCGTCGACGAGGGTGGGTCGGGTCGGCTGCCAGCCGAGTTCGGTCTGGGCCTTGGCCGCGTCGGTGCCCTGGTCGAGCAGGAGTACTTCGGCGAAGTAGTCACCGAGCCGGGTCCGGGCCTCGTCGTCGGAACCGGCGACCGCGCCTGGTGCGTCCGCGGCGACCGCGGCGGCCGCGGTCAGTTCGGCGACGGTCGAGTTCACGCCGTTGCCGATGACGTAGTACCCCTTGGCGGCGTCGTTTTCCAGGGCACGGCGGAAGGCGTTGGCCAGGTCCGCGACGTGGACGGTCGGCCAGTGCTGTTGTCCGGTGCCGAGCATGATCAGGTTGCCGGCGTCGTCACGGGGTGAGCCCAGTAGCAGCCCGGGGATCGCACCTCCACCGTCGCCGTACGCGACGCTGGAGACGATCACTACGGTGCGCATGCCGGTGGTACCGAGTACGCGGCGTTCGATCGGTTCCTTCCAGGCCACCAGCGGCGGTGCATGCAACGGTGACTCCTCGGTGATGGACCGGTTGGTCCCGTAGACCCACAGACCACTGATCTGCAGGTACGGCCTGCCGGTGCCGGCGAACGCCTCGATCACCGCGTCGGCCACGGCGGAGTCCAGGTCCGCGCTGGTGGCATCGCCGGGACTGGCGGTGTGGATGGCCGCGTCCGCCTTGCCGATCAGGCCGGTCACCGTCGGGCGGTCGTAGAGGTCGACCACGATCGGGGTCGCGCCGCGGGCGGCGGCGGTATCCGCCTGAGCGTCGTCGCGCACGAGTGCCGTCACCTCGTGGCCGTGGTCTCGCAGTTCGGCCAGGATGTGGGATCCGATGAACCCGGTTGTCCCGGTGAGTGCGATCTTCATGGCGGGCGGCCTCCCTGTGTCGATCGTCAGAGCAACGCACGATCCGTGCCCGGCCTCGGTGGCAGGGCGCCACGACGCTAGCGCTGCTATCGAGCCGTGACTTGTACGTTCAAGTCAACCATAGAGCGCCGCTACTTGAAGCGTCAAGTCATGGCGAATTGCCCACGGCCGTGCGCGGTAACGAGTCTGACGGTGACCCCAGGGACAGCTCGACAGCCTAGGCTGAACGAGCCCTCCAGTGACTCACTTGAACCGTCGAGCGATTGGTAACCTGTTCCGATGACGGAACGAGCCCGGGGTCGTGCCGGCGAGCCACCGGTGAACTGGCTGACCGACGCGCAGTTGGACTCGTGGCTGTCCGTGGTGCGGTTGATGACCTGGCTTCCCTGGTCGATCGATCAGCAGTTGCGCCGCGACTCGGGGCTCGGGATGGTGGAGTACCAGGTCCTGGCGATGCTCTCCGAGAGCCCGCGGCGAATCATGCGGATGAGCTCGCTTGCTGAGGTCACCAACGCGTCGCTGTCCCGGCTTTCGCACCTGGTCAAGCGCCTGGAGGGGCGCGGCCTGGTGCGCCGCGAGCCCGATCCCGCCGACGGACGGTTCACCAACGCCATCCTGACCGACAAGGGCTTCAAGACACTCGCCGGGGCGGCGCCCGGACACGTGGCACATGTGCGATCGCTGGTCATCGACGTCCTGTCGCCAGAACAGCTGCGACGGCTCGGCCTCGCTGCCGACCGCATCGTGTCACGGATTGACACCTCCGCAATCGACTGAATTAGTTGAGGACCGCGTCGGCCAGTTGGTCGGCGAACAGCGCTGGGTCCTGGTCGCCGGGGATCAGGACGGCGACGGCGAGCTGGCGGGTGGGGATGACCACGAGTTGGGCGGTGTACCCGAAGATTCGCCCGTCGTGTCCGACGGTGTCGCCTCTGGCGACGGAGTGCCGGATGACGGTACCCAGCCCGTATCCGGGGGTGAGCGGGGTGGTCATCTCGCGGATCTGCTCGGCGGGTAGCAGCAGGCCGCCGTAGAGGGTGTATCCCCAGCGGGCCAGGGCTGGTGCGTCGGTGGCGATGCCGCCGATCGCGCCGCCGGAACTGGCCAGCGCGCGGTTGGGTACGTAGCGACCGTCGGGGCGCGCGCCGGTGCTCTGATCCGGCCCGCCCAGCGGTGGGGTGGGCGCCTCGGCGTCCTGCAGCGCGATCCGTCCCTGGTTACCGGCGAGCACGTCGCGGCGAAGCGCGGCGGCATAGTTCAGGCCGGTGACCCGTTCGATGAGCTGTCCGAGGAACAGGAAGTTGGTGTTGGTGTAGTGGTAGCCGCCGCCCGGGGCGACGGGTTGGTCGGTGGCGTAGGTCAGGTTCTGCTCGGGGCTCCAGTGGCGCGTCGGATCGGCCAGGACCGCGCTCGCGTAGGCGTCGGTGAAGAACTCGGGCAGGCCGCTGGTCATCGACAACAGTTGCCGGACGGTGGGCCCGCGGGCGAGCAGCGCGGCGTGCAGGTACCGCGACGCTGGCGCGTCCAGGTCGAGCAGACCACGGTGGGCCAGGTACATGATCTCCGCTGTGGTGAACGTCTTGGTGATGCTGCCGATGTTCATCATCGCCGCCGGGACCAGGGCGTGACCGTCGCCGCCGGTACCGGCGGATCCGGCCCATGACCCGTCGGCGCCGGTCACGGCGGCGGTGATGCCGCTTGCGTGGAATACGGCGACCGCGCCGTCGAGCACCGCCTGGAGTGCCTTCTGCCGGGCTTCGGGCGGCGCGGCGTTCGACGCGGGGCGAAACGGAAGCGTGCCGGCCGGCAGCACCGAGGCCGCCGGGGACGTGGCGGTCGGGGACGTGGGCACCGCGGGGGCGACCGGCGTTGGCCCGGTGGCGCCACACCCGGTCAGGACGGCCAGCATGGTGGTGAGGACTATCGACCGTCGTGTAGCCGCGCCGCGATCGTGAATCGCTGCCATGACCTGCTCCCAAACGGGGCTATCGGATCCCCTGCGGTTCGCGTTGATCGTCACCCGCGCCCGGCGACGTCACGGGTGGTCGTCCCCGGTGCATGGGGGATCGTGCAGGCCGTCTCGGTTGGGAAGCGGTTCGGTCGCCGAGGTGATCGAGGCTGCCGCCGCCGATGGTGCCCATCGGCGGGGGCGGGGACCACGACGGCGGTGTTCCGGTGGGCAAATTGGTGCAGGCGACGGCCGACCTGCCAGGAAAGCCCAAAGGTGGTTCACGACGCGCCGCGGGTTGTGGGGACGGTGGCGAGGCCGACGAGTTCGGTGCTGACTTTCCACAGCTGTGCCGCCACGGCGGTGTCGTAGGAGACCTTGGTGGAGGTCCTGGGTTTGCGGTTGGCGAAGTACCGGCCGGTTACCCCGTCGACCTCGGCGGAGGATGCGAGGTAGATCGTGGTGGCCGCACCGGCGGCGGGGGTTTTCATGAACGGGCGCATCAGCGGAAGCATCGCATTGATGAGGCTGGCCGGGTCGTCGGTGCCGAAGTTGGTCCGCACCACACCGGGGTGCAGCACGGTGGCGGTGACGCCGGTACCTTGCAGGCGGCGGGCCAGTTCGTAGGTGAACATGATGTTGGCCAGCTTCGACGCGCTGTAGGCGCGCTTCCCGGAGTACCCGGCCGCGCCTTGCAGGTCGTCGAAGTCGATGCGGCCGGTGGCGTGCGCGCCGGAGGAGACGGTGACGACCCGCGCCGGGGCGCTGGCCTTCAGGCGGTCCAGCAGCAGGTTGGTGAGCAGGAACGCGCTGAGGTGGTTGACGGCGAAGGTGTGTTCCAGGCCGTCGGTGGTGACATGCCGGTGGGCCCAGAACCCGCCCACGTTGTTTACCAGTACCTCCAGCCGCGGATAGGCGTGGAGGATCGTTCCGGCCAGGCGGCGGACCTCGGCTTGCGAGGACATGTCGGCGGTGAACAAGTCCACCGCCGGGTTGCCCGACGCGGCGCGGATGTCGGCCGCCGCGGCCTCGGCGCGGCCACGGTCGCGGCCGGTGATGGCGACCCGGGCGCCCAGGGTGGCCAGGCCGACCGCGGTGGCCTTGCCGATGCCGGCGGTGCCGCCGGTGACGAGAACGTTCTTGCCAGCCATGAGTTGCGTGCCGGTCATTCGCCGACTCCTTTGCCGATGAGGGCGGCTGTGGGCGGCCGTCTACGTGGGTGGTACGCCGCCCCCGGCGGCAGACGAATCAGCGGACGATCGTCAGGTTGAACATCGGGCTCCCGGCTGCGCCGTGGTGCGGCTGGCCTGGCTTGACCGGCGGGTGCGCCGGGTACCCGATCGGGCCAGCTGCCCCACGGCGCTCGCTCGGCTAAGCCCTGTCCTGGGCGGTTGGTGCGATGACGGCGGTCCCGGGGTCTCTGCCGCCGGAGTCCAACCGGAACGGTGGGTAGGCGTCGGTCATCAACGCGGTGTATGCGGCCACCCGCAGTACCCACCGGTTCAGGCCGAGAATCAAGTCGTAGAGGCCACGTGGGTAGCGGCCGGTGACGGCCAGGACGATCGCGGCGATGAGCACCAGGATGCCGATCAGGCCGCCGGCGGTCCAGCTGTAGTTCTGGGTGTCGGAGCGCAAGGCGAGCCAGATGCCTCCGCCGGCGAAGATGCCGACGATCACCAGGTGCGGCAGGGCGAGCAGCCACCATTTCACCAGGACCAGCCCGCGCGAGAGGTGATCGGGGTAGGGCACATGCAGCTGCGCCGGGTAGTCGGGGGCCTCGGCCAGGGTGAAGGGCGGGTACTGGTCGGTGCCCAGCGCACTGTAGGCGTAGTAGTTGACCCGCCAGGTCCACCGCAGCACGCCGACGTTGAACTCGAAGATCGGCCCGGGGTACCGACCCGTGAACAGGATCGCGAAGAACGCAATCACCGACATCACGGCGAATGCGATCCACAGGAAGAACAGCACGATGTAGTGCGGGATGGTCAGGACCCATTTCACCAGCCACAGCCAGCGGGACAGGTGCGGATCCAGGCGCGCATCCACGCGCACCGGATAGGTGGACGCTACGGTCATGATGGGACGTACCTCCAATGGATCGGCTGTCACCCCGGCCCGCGGGCGTCACGCCCGACCGGACCGATGGTTGGTGCACAGGCCCGTCCCGCAGGTCCGAGTGCGGGGGCATCATGTCCCACGATCCGCCGCACGGTCATCGCCGATGACGACGTGCCGGTCGGGGATTCCGCTGCCGTCGCTCGGCCCCTCAAACGCGGCGGTGCCGCGTCTGGCTGCCGAGGTCTGGGGCAGCACGCCCGGTGGGCGCCGGCCGTCAAAGAACTGACGAACCGATCCACCCCTGACAGTACGCGCTATCGGCGGCTCGGCGCCGTGCCGTTCAGCTATTTCGACGCACGACACCGAGTCCACGCC
>Ga0066710_100004257_pt1 | contig 12597 bp, 12 predicted proteins | sample GraSoiAngelo_159_FD_79666 | JGI IMG/M metagenome (GOLD analysis project Ga0066710, IMG submission 79666) | Grasslands soil microbial communities from the Angelo Coastal Reserve, California, USA - 14_1009_16_40cm | ecosystem: Environmental > Terrestrial > Soil > Grasslands | place: USA...
GGGAAGTCTTTGACCAGGGTGTCGTAACCCTGGCGCGCCTCGTTGCGTGGAGGCAGCTGATCGACGTCGCCGTTGGCGAGGCGCAGCTGCAGGAACGGCGTTCCCGCGAGCAGCAGAACGCCGAGCGCCGGCACCAGGACGACCCACGGCCGTCGCATCACCCAGAGCGCCATCGAGTGCCACGCCCCAGCGCCGGCGGGCCTTCGCCGCCCGAGGAAGGGAAGGCGCAGACGATCGACGCTCGGGCCGATCACCGACAGCAGCGCGGGCAAGAAGGTGAGCCCATAGACAACTGCGACGGCGACGACAATCGCGCCGGCCGCACCCATCGAGGCGAGGAAGGTTCCCTGGAAAAAGAGCATGGCCGACAGGCCGACCGCAACGGTGATGCCGGAGAACGTGATCGCCCGGCCGGCGGTGGACAGTGAAGTCGCGATCGCGTCCTCGCGTGAAGCACCGTCTGCAAGCTCGTCGCGGAACCGATTGACGACGAACAGCGAATAGTCGATCGCGACGCCGAGCCCGATCAGGGTGACGACGTTGATGGCGTACTGGGAGACGTCTGTGAAGCGAGCGAGGAAGAGTGTCCCGCCGACGCCGCCGACGATCGCGAGCACGCCGACGCTGATGGGCAGTAGGGCGGCGACGATCGAAGCGAAGATCAAGACCAGCAGCAGCAGGGTGATCGGGAGGGCGACGTACTCGGCGCGCTGCAGGTCCTGCTCGAGGGTTGTGTTGAACGCCAGATTGATCGGCACCTGCCCTGTCGCCAACACCTTCAACGGGCCCGGGCGGATCTCGGCGACCACCCGGTTCACGTAGCCCTGGGCGGTGAGGGAGGCGTCGCGGAAGTGGACGATCACCAGCGCTTTGCGCGAATCCTTCGACAGATAGCTCGATTGGGCGATCGCCGGAACGGTGTACGGGGAATCTATAGCCGTCACTCGCGAGTCCGCGCGCAGCGGGGCGAGCGCCGATTCGACAGCCGATTGGAATGCCGGGTCGGTCGCGTTGAGGGTGTCGCTGCTGAAGATGAGCTCCATGCTCGAGCCGGTCACAGCCTGGCCGGGATGGATCTCCCTGGAGATGAGCTTGGCGGCCTGCCCGGCCGCCAGGTTGGCGCCAAAGCCTCCATTGCCCGCCAGCGTTCCGCCGGTGATGATGCCCGCCACCGACAACCCGAGGAGCACCGCGGAGACGATCAGGGTCGCCCAGCGCCGGCGGTAAACGAAGCGTCCCCAGCGGTCGAACATTCGCACCAAGATACAGGGGCCTGGTTGGCGGCCCGCCCAATCAGGAGAGAGCTAGGTGAGGTTCCAGTGAATGCTCTGAAGGACTGGCGCCGTCTCGGCGATGAAGCTCTTCAAGTTGGACTGGCTGGTCAGGAGCAGGACCACGTAGTAGACGCTGCCGTCCGAGTTGGCCCCGGCGAACAGCGGCGCGCCGGCCTGGATGCTCTGGCCGCCGGCCGACAGCGTGAAGCACACCTCCCAGAAGATTCCCTGGGCGCCGTTGAGGGATCCGGTGGTGGTCTTGCTGCCCGGGCAGGCCTTCGTGTCGGGGTATTTGTCCTTGAAGAACTTATCGATAGTCGCCTTGTTGTCCTGGGCGGTCTGAGCCGGGTCGGATACTCCACTGCCGACGGTCACCGACCCGTCGCCGTCGGGGTTGGTGACGCTGATGCTCTCGTCGTCCTTGCTTGCCACCGTCCAACCCCCCGGCAACGTGAACGACTCGCCCTTGTTCGACACCGTGCCTCCCGGGGTCGTGGGTGTCGGAGTGGCCACGGGGCTCGGCGAGCCGGCGGGGCTGGGGCTCGGCAGTATCCCCGCCGAACCGTTGTTGTTCGCCCGGCTGCCGAGGACCGCGAACGCGGTCCCGCATCCCGCCATCAGCACGACGAGCACGACGATCGCGCTGATGATGAGGACCCAGGGCGTCCGGTGCACCGGGGGCTGCGGGCCCACTGCGCTCGGCGAGTAGTAGGGACTCTGATATGCCCCGGGTGGGGGCCCTGGCGGCGGGCCGGGAAGGGCGGTCGCCGGAGGCGAAGCGAAACCAGGTTGGCTCGCGGCGACCGCGAGCGGCGTCCCGCATGCCTGGCAGAACTGGTTCCCGTCGGGGTTCTGCGTGCCACACCTGGCGCAGGTCACCGCCATCTATGAGCGCCCCGAGGGTGTCGCCGCGGGGTCCTTTCGCGGCCGCCGGCTTCGCTTTATGGCGTTCGGGGCGGCAGTCAGCGCCATGCCACAGTTAGGGCAGAAACCGGACGCCACGATGTGCGTGTGACAGCTCGGACACACTGTCTCGGCAAACCCCATGTGCGCCGCCTCTTCCAGCAATGCGTGGTGGAGCAGGTAGCGGATGTAAATCAAGAGCGCCCCGACCACCACCGCCTGCCAGATGAGGATGGCTAGAGGGTTGACCGCCGAATCCTTCAAGACCAGCGTGCCGCCCGCGAACGCTATGTGCGCGATCACCGCCATGGCGACACCACCGATCTCCCGACCGGCCAGGCGTCCGCGCCGATAGCGCCAGATCGTGGCCACCACCATCCCGGTCGCGCTTCCCTGCAGCAGCGGCTGGAGGACGGCCAGCGTGGCGAGGTCGTAGATCCAGTTGCCGGGCGCGACATGGGCGGGCAGGGTCGTCAGGGCGCTCGAGAATCCGATCAATCCTTCGGCGAGGCTGAAGCCGAGGCCGGCGGCCACGCCGAAGACGAGCCCGTCGACGGTCTCGGGAAAATCCGCCCGGTTGGGAAGGAAGAAAGCAGGGACCGCCTTCAGGACCTCCTGGACCACCGGCATGACAAGGCCCACGACCAGCAACGCGCCGATGCTGACTCCGGGGTTGCCCAGCGGGTTGACCTGGTAGTCGAATGGGTTGTAGATGGCGCGGCCCAGGATCGTGACCACGATGCCGACGATGATCCCGCCACCGAGCGTGAAGCCGAGGATGGTCGCAGGCTCGTCGCGGTAGACCTGCGCCTCGTACAGGTAGATCAGGTAGAGCACTGGAACCAGGAAGGCCGACACCAGGATGGCGGCGGTGATCAGACCCGCCAGGTAAAGCACCAGGACGCCGGCTAAACCGGCAGTGAAAGCCCACCGGAACTCGTGGATCTTGTTGTGCCCGAGGTGAGGAAACAGGGTCGTGATCACAGACGGTTGCGCTACGTGTTCACCAGGGTGCGCGGCGTACCGATGCTCGCGCAGCTTTGCGTTACCGAACTCTTCGGTGGTGCCCTGGTGCGCACCACAGCGCGTGCAGAAAACCCCGTCGGGGACGTCCTGCGCGCAATGGTCACACTGCACCGGCTACCTCCAGTAACGACGTGCTGCAGGTGACCCCGCGGTCCTCGATGCAGCCGAGCGGGTTACAGGATAGGGCCCACCGCCCGAGTTGTCGCTAAGCGGTCTGGGAGGCTGCTCCCTCCGCAGGAACCCAACCGCGGACCCAATGGCAGGATCCGTGACCTGGGTGCTTGTCGAAATACCGCTGGTGATAGTCCTCGGCCGGCCAGAACTTCGGAGCGGGAACGATCTCGGTCACGATCGGGCGGTCGAAGTACTGCTGGGCCGCGGCCGCCGACCTGCGTGCAGCCGCCTCCTGCTCGGTGTTGTGAAAGAAGATCGCTGAGCGGTACTGGTGGCCGTGGTCCGGGCCCTGGCGGTTCAGCGTCGTCGGGTCGTGCATGTTCCAGAAGGCGTTGAGGAGCTCGTCGTAAGTGACTTTGGCCGGGTCGTACGTGACCTCCACCGCTTCGGCGTGACCTGTGCGTCCTGAGCAGACCTGCTCGTAGGTCGGGTTGTCCAGGCTGCCGCCGGCATAGCCGGACAGCGCTTCGCTGACGCCAGGCACCTGGTTGAAGAGGTGCTCGACACCCCAGAAGCATCCGCCGGCGAAAGTGGCCTTCTCCATCTCATCCACAGGATACGCCGCACCTATGATGCCCCTCGCCGTGTCACATCCTCCAGCGGACAGACCCCCGCGAAACGCGGAGCGTGGATGGCTTCATCTGGCCAGTCTGGACATCGGGCCGCTGCGCCGTCATCGCGAGTTCCGCCTTCTGTTCATCGGCCGGCTGGTCTCGACCTTCGGCAACATGATCACTTTCGTCGCCGTCCCGTACCAGGTCTACCAGCTGACGCACAGCGTGTTCGTGGTCGGCATGTTGGGCCTCGCCGAGCTGGCCGCCCTGATCGGGTTCGCGATGCTCGGCGGGGCGCTCGCGGACGCCGCGGATCGCCGGAAGATGGTCCTTCTAAGCGAGGCCGGACTGATGGCCGGCAGCATCCTGCTCGCCGGCAACTCGCTGCTCACGCATCCATTGGTCTGGCTGATCTTCGTGATTGCGGCGCTCCAGGGCGCACTCGACGCATTGCAGCGTCCATCCCTGGACGCTCTGCTGCCGCGCCTTGTGGATCGAGACGAGCTGGCGGCAGCCGGTGCGCTGGGGACCTTCCGTGGAACGATCGGTATGATCGCCGGCCCAGCTCTCGCCGGAGTGTTGGTCGCGGCAGCGGGCCTCCCGATCACCTACCTGGTGGACATCGGCACCTTCGTCGTCGGCCTCGCCTGCCTGCTGCTGATGCGCGCGGTTCCGCCTCCCGTCGATGCGGCAAGGCCAAGCATCCGGCGCGTGGTCGAGGGCATCCGCTATGCCAGAAGCCGCCCTGAGCTCATCGGCACTTACGTGGTCGACACCGTGGCGATGTTGTTCGGGATGCCGATGGCGCTCTTCCCCGCGATCGCCCAGGGCCTTGGCGGCCCGAAGGTGCTCGGCCTTCTGTACGCAGCGCCCGCCGTCGGATCGTTCCTCTTCGCGGCCACCAGCGGCTGGACCGGCCGCGTGCACCGCCACGGGATGGGCGTCATCGTCGCCGCCACCCTGTGGGGCGTGGCCATCATCTTTTTCGGCCTTGTGCCGGGGCTGGTGCCGGCGCTCACGTTCCTCGCTCTTGCCGGTGCGGCGGACGCCATGAGCGGCGTGTTCCGGCAGGTGATCTGGAACCAGACGATCCCCGATTCCATTCGGGGTCGCCTGGCAGCGATCGAGCTTTTGAGCTACTCGGGCGGTCCGACCTTGGGCAACTTCGAGGCCGGCGTCGTTGCATCGCTCTTCAGCGTTCGGACGTCGGTGGTCTCCGGTGGCGTGCTTTGTGTCATCGGCTGCGTGCTGTGCGCGGTGGCGCTGCCGGCGTTCCGTCGCTACGACGAGAGAGAGTGGCGGGCGCGAGCCGCCAACCAACCCAAGACGTGAACCCAGTAATCCGAACCAATAGAACAGTTCTGGACAAGCCGAGTACGATCTGCGGACACCGGCCGCCGCCGGATTGCGTTCTGCAGTGAACTGTGAGGGGCAGTGAACACGGATCAGCTGTTGATGGGTTTGGGTGTGCTGACGGCGCTGCTATCGCTTTGGGCCGCCATCTTCGCGACGCAGGCCTACCTCGTCACCCGGCGCGCTACCGCCCTCGCCAACCAGCGCTGGGAGGGCACGATTCGACCGGCGCCTCGCCTCAGCTTCACTGCCCCGCCGTCGCCCGGCCAGGCGATCGAGCTCGAGATCGAGAACCTCGGAGGCACGCTGGTGGCCGGGGCGGTGATCGTCCAGGCGGCCGACGACCTGTACGCCGGCGAACTGACCCTGGCCGAGCACGCGCCGGCGCGGCGGATCTACCTCAGCCCTGTCTTGAAGGCCTGGCAGCGGAAGAACCAGCCGATGTGCCTGCTCCTGGTCGGCAGGGATGTCACCGGCAGGTGCTGGGACTATGTCGACGGCAACAAGGAGATCCACGACCCGCGCAAATGGCTGGCGTCGCAGCTGCGCGACCTGCGCCTTACCGGCGTTGTCGATTTTCCCGGGGTGACCGGTCCGCCCAAGGCCTGAGCGCCGCTAGCTCTCCAGGTGGGCCTCCAGCCGTAACTCGACGTTGCCGCTGAGCGCCTTCGACACCGGGCAACCTTCCTTCGCGGCCGCCGCCTCCTTTTGAAACTCCGCGTCGTCGATGCCGCCGACGCGCCCTCGCACGGTGAGCGTGACGCTGGTGATGCCGGTCCCTGGAACGAACTCCACGGCGGCGTTCGTGTTCAGCTGCTCCACCTTGTGTCCAGCCTTCGAAAGTCCGTTGGAGAACGCCATGTTGAAACAGGCGGCGTGAGCGGCAGCGATGAGCTCCTCCGGGCTCGTCTTTCCATGCTGGCTCTCCGCCCGGCTGGCCCACGACACGGGGAGCTCGCCGAATGCGCCACTCGCCGGCTTGACCCGGCCGCTCCCACTGGTCAGATCCCCCGTCCATACGGCGTCGGCACGACTTATCGCCGCCATTCCCAAATCTCCTTTTTGTGGCTCACGCGCTGATCGACGGCCATGTGGTCTGCGTCCCCAGCTCGCCTGCTGGTATTTTCCCAACTGGAAACACCAGATGAAGGAAGCAGAGCGTTTGCAGCGCCTGGCCCGGCTCGCGGTGGAGGTCGGGGCCAACGTGCAGCCTGGTCAGCATGTACTGGTCAGGGGACGCGTCGAGCACGCGCCGCTGGCGCGGGAGGTGGCGCGGGCGGCGTATCAGGCGGGCGCCTCGATGGTCGTGCCGAGCTACAGCGACCGGCACTTCGATCGAGCTCTGATCGAGCTGGGCCCTGAGGAGTCCCTGAGCTTCACCCCCGCCGGCGACCTGGCGACGATGCTCGACCTGGCACAGCGAAACGGTTCGATGATCTCCATCAGCGGAGACCCCGCACCCAACCTGCTCACCGATCTCGACCAGGCGCGCGTTGGAAAGCTCAACCCCATCACGCTCCAGGAGCGCTATCGGGAGGTGATCGGCCGGCTCGAGATCAACTGGACGATAGTCGCCATGCCCACCTCAGCTTGGGCGGAGCAGGTCTTCGGCAAGCCCGATGTCGACGCGCTCTGGCGGGCGATCGAAAAAGCGGTCCGTCTCGACTCGGCCGACCCCGTCGCCGAGTGGAATGCGCACATCGAGCGGCTCGACGCGATCGCGTCGGCGTTGGCCGAGCGTCACTTCGATGCGCTTCACTACCGAGGGCCGGGCACCGACCTCACCGTCGGCCTGCTCCCGGGATCGAAGTGGATGTGCGCCAACTTTCACACCTCGTTTGGAGTGCGGCACGTGCCCAACCTTCCCACCGAGGAGGTGTTCACCACGCCCGACCGGCGCAGGGCGGAGGGCCGTGTGCGATCGACAAGACCGCTGCAGGTCGGCGGCAGCATCGTGAGGGATCTCGAGCTGGTCTTCAAAGACGGCCGCATCACTGATGTCAGCGCCAGCGCGGGTGTCGAGGTCATACGCGCGCAGGTGGCGACCGACGAGGGCGCGGCACACCTTGGCGAGCTCGCGCTGGTTGACGGCTCGTCCGAGGTCGGCAAGCTTGGGCTCACGTTCTTCAACACCCTGTTCGATGAGAACGCAACCTGCCACATCGCCTTCGGCAGCGGCTTTGCCTTCGCGGTGGACCAGGCCGATCGAGCGGCCGGACTGAATGTTTCAGCCATCCATACAGACTTCATGGTCGGCGGCCCCGAGGTCGATGTCGACGGAATCGAGAAGGGCGGGGGCAGGGTGCCGATCCTCCGCAACGACGAGTTTCAGATCCACTAGCCGTGGCGTTTCTCGACGCCCGCTTCGACGCATGGATTGCGGTCGCCGTCGTTCTCATCGTCACGCCCGGACCCGATACGGCACTGATCATCCGCAACGCTTTGCGCGCCGGCAATCGGGCCGCATCCTGGACGTCGCTTGGGATCGGAGCCGGGAGCACGGTCTGGGCGGCGGCCTCGGTCCTGGGCGTCGCAGTTCTCCTCGAGAGCTCCGACCTCGCATTCACCATCTTCAAGTACGCGGGAGCCACCTACCTCGTCTACCTGGGACTGCGCAGCCTGATCGGCAGCTTCTGGAAGGACGAACAGCAGCCGCCGGAATCATTGCCTGCGACGCCGGAAAGGCTGGACGGATGGGCGGCGTTCGCCCAGGGAGTCCTGAACAATCTCTTGAACCCGAAGGCGGGCGCCATCTTCGTCACCGTCATGCCCCAATTCGTCGAGCCGCATGACTCGGTGAGCCGCCTGGTTCTGATGGTCGCCTGCTATGACGCCCTGGTCGTGGCGTGGCTTTGCATGTATGGACTTGTCGTCAGCCGCGCCGGCCGCAGCAGCATGGGCGCACGCGTGCGCAAGGGCCTCGAGCGCGTGACCGGTGCGGTGATGATCGGGCTTGGCGTGCGCCTGGCGTTCGAACGTCGTTGATGCCCGAGTGCTGCGAAGATTTGAGACATGCAGTCGCAAAACACAGCCGGTAACTACCGCTTTCTCGGCGCCGAAGGCCGGCCCTTTTCGAATGGTGCGGCGGCCGATCCGGGATTCGACCTGGTACACGCGACCTTTGAGCGGCCGCTGCCGCTCGATCGCGGACTGGAGGCAGCGGCCCGGCACCTCGAGAAGGCTTCTCGCCCCGTCCAGTCGATCACGGGCTTCGAGCTCAGAATCCCCGAACCCTTCGACTCGAGCCGGTTCGAAGAGTTCAACCACGGCTACGTCGAACGGTTGACGTCCATGGGCCTCGTCGTGAATGGCCTCCTGCCTGCCGCCCGAACCAACGTCGCCGCCGCTGTGAGCGGCGTCTCAGAGCCGAGCGTGTTTGCGATGACATACACAAAGCCAGGAGATCGAGACCGCAAAGCGTTCGTGATGTCGGGTGTGCCTGAAGAAAAGCCGGGCGACATCGAATCGATGCTCGCCTCCATGATGCGTGTGCTTTCGGAGCGCATGGCCGACCTGGGCGTCTTGTGGGAGGACGCCACCAGGATCCAGCTCTATGGAGTCGATGAGGTGCAGGGGCGGCTCGTCGACGGCGTCTTGCGCCACCTCGGCCCAGCTGCCATCCACGGGATCCATTGGTTCCCTTCGCTACCGCCGATCGAAGGCCTTGCGCTCGAGATCGACGTGCGGTCGGCAGGCACCGAGCTCGTCCTGCGCTCTTAGAAGATCGGCTGACGAGCCGCCGGTTGCCCCATCCTGTTCATTAGAACTTACAGGCCTTAACGGCAAAACGTCCGGGATTCAGCGGATCCTCCGTTAGGCCCTACGCATTGTTGCGCTCGATAGTCCAATTCAAAGGTGTCACCCGTGCGTACGGCCCGAGGCTGGCGCTCGATGACGTCCACCTGGCCCTGGAGCCTGGAAAGCTGACGTTTCTGGTCGGCCCCAGCGGCGCGGGAAAAACGACTCTCTTGAAGCTGATCAACAGGGAGATCCGGCCTTCGAAGGGCGAGGTCTGGGTGGACGGGATGCCTGCGCACTCGATGAAACCTTCGCGCGTGGCCCAGCTGCGCCGCCGTGTCGGGGTCGTCTTCCAGGACTACAAGCTGCTCCCACGGCTGACGGCGATCGAGAATGTCGCTTTCGGGCTTCAGGTGGGCGACCTGCGCATCTCGGACGGAGAGGCCATGGACCGCGCCCTCGATGCGCTCGAGGCGGTCGGCCTCGGCGATCGTGGCTCGTCATTCCCGCATCAGCTCTCAGGCGGGCAGCAGCAGCGTGTGGCGGTGGCAAGGGCCATGGTCGCCCAGCCGCGTGTGCTGATCGCCGACGAGCCGACAGGCAACCTCGACCTGGAAACGGCCTGGCAGATGATGGATCTGCTCCAGGACATAGCCGCGTTCGGCACCACCGTGCTGGTCGCCACCCACAACGTCGAGATCGTGACCCGCCTTCAGCGCCGGATCCTGACCCTGGTGCACGGCCGCCTGGTCCGCGACCAACCGGCCGGCGGAATCGGGAGGATGGCGTGGCTGGCGTCGTCGTGAAGGGTCGCTTCCCCAGGCGCCAGCTGATCCTCGTGGTCATCGCCAACACCTTCCGTTACATGTTCTACGGGGCGGCTCGCAACTGGATCCGAAACATGGGAAGCATCGCGCCTGCTCTGGGCTCGATGGCACTGCTGCTACTGATGGCAGGCATGGCCGGCCTGGGTGGTTTCGCGCTCTACAACCTCGAGACGATCGAGGCAGGCCAGGCCTCTCTCCTGCACGTATATCTTCGCGATGGCGCTCCCAACGCGGACGTCAACTCGCTGTGGGACCGGCTCACACTGGATCCTCGCGTCGCCCATGTCGACTACGTGACCAGGGCTCAAGCGCTGGCGCGGGCGCAGACGATTCCCGGGCTCGTGCAGCTGGCCAACGCCAGCGACAGCAACCCGTTCCCGGCAAGCCTCGACGTGCAGGTGAAGAAGATCAACGACGTCGAGGCGATCGACGCTCTCGCCCGCAACGACGGCGCCGTCGACCCGGCCTACCCGACGTCGTATGACCGAGGCGCATACCAACGCATCCAGGCCGTCATCTGGGCCATCGCGGTTGCTGGTCTCGCGCTCCTGACCCTGCTTGCGTTCGTCGCCGTCGCCGTGACCATGAACAGCGTGCGGGCGGCCATCCACTCACGCCGCGACGAGGTCACGATCATGCAGCTCGTCGGCGCACCCCGCTGGATGGTCCGCGGCCCGTTCGTCGTCGAGGGCGCGATCACCGGCGCCATCGCCGGCGCGGCGGCGGGTCTCGTCACCTTCGGGTTGGCGTGGGCCGGGATCTCGGCCGGTCCGGCCACGTTCACGCAGTTCGCGCCCGGGGTCACCCTCGCCGTCGCGGCGGCCGCCGCCTCGATCGTGTTCGCGATCGGGATGGGTCTCGGGTCGGGATCATCGTTGATCAGCGTCCGGAGGCACCTCGAGTCGTGAAGGGATTCCTCATCGCGCTATGCGTCGCGGTGTTCGTGCTGGGTGCAGGCCCCGCCGGCGTGACCGCCGACGGCCCTGCCAGCGACCCGCAGCACCAGAAGGCCCTGATCGACCAGATCCGCGCCCAGCTCGGCAGCAACCTCGCGGATGCGCTCGCTGCCCAGCAGCAGCTGCAGCAATCGCTTCAGAACAACGCCGCGCAGCAGCGGGAGGTCCAGGGAAAGATCGCCGTCGTCCAGCAGAAGATCGCCGACCTGGACGTCCAGATCGAGGCTGCGATGCAGCGCGAGGCGTTCCTCGCCTATCGCATCGACAGCGAGCGCGCCCAGCTGCGCCAGCTGGCCCGGGCCATCTACGTCGCGCCGACCTCGGTGCTCGTGCTGCTGGGCGAAGCCCAGAGCTTGAGCGACCTACTGACGCGCATCGCGGACCTCAATGTGGCAGGTTCGCGCGCGGCTGAGGTCAAGGACCAGCTGGGCCGGGACCTGGACGAGCTGCAAATCGTCCGCTCGCAAGAGCAGGACGCTCGCGACGAGCAGGTAACGCAGCGCGATGCGCTTGCATCTGAGCTCTCGAAGCTCAAGGTGCTGCACACGCAGCAGGAAAAGTCGATGGCCAAGCTGCAGGTCAAGATTGATGAGACGCGATCCGAGATTTACCTGCTGAAGACCCAGTCAGCCCGACTGGCGCAGCAGGTCACCGACATGCTGCAGCAGCAGCAGGACGAGATCATCGCCGCGGCCATGCAGTCCGTGTGGACGCAGGTCCAGCTCTGGACCCAGGCGAACAACGTCGGCCAGATTCCCACGAGCGCAGGTCATTCCACCAAGTACCGTTTCATCTGGCCGGAGCCGAAGGCACAGATCTCGCAGGGCTTCGGCCCGAGCAAATACTGGTTCGAGCCGGCCTACGGCGGGTACCCCCACTTCCACACCGGAATCGATCTAGTCGAGCCATTCGGCTCGCCCGTTTATGCGGCCGACGACGGCATCGTGGCGCTGGTGGGCAAGTCGAGCAGCGGGTATGGGAACTACGTCGTGATCGCACACTCGGGAGGGCTGGACACGCTCTACGGCCACCTCTCGACAGCGCTGGTCAAGGTCGGCCAGTCGATCACACAGGGTCAGCCGGTTGGCCTCGAAGGATCGACCGGAAACTCGACAGGAGCGCACTTGCACTTCGAGCTGCGGATCAATCAGAAGCCGGTCGACCCGACACCTTACCTGCCTCCAGGTGCCCCCTCAGCGTTCAAGGGATAGCGCGCTCGACGTCTCGCTCATGACCTGAGGCGGGCTTGATCGCGTCGAAGTCGAGGTGCCACAAGGCCGTCTCGCGACCTGCGCGTTGCCATGCGCGTGGTAACTCCTGGATCGGTCAGATAGCGCTGCACGGCAGGACCGACCCACCTGGAGACCTGATCCGACGTCGCCGACGCCAGAGGTTCCACCTTCACGACGTAGCGGAGCATCGCGAGCCCGATCAGAGAGCTGGCAGCAAGGCTCGTCCGCAACTCTGGCCTGTCAACGTCGAGCGCCTTCGCCAGGCGCCCAAGCACCTCGCGACTGACGAACTCTCGCATGAGCGCGGCCGCGGTTTCGTTGCCCACAACCGATCGGATCATTCCGAGGAGCGGTCGGCCGGCCGACGAATCCCAGGTGTCGAGAAAGAATCTCGTGAGCCGCTCGCCGAGCCCGTCGAGCCCTGGAGCCAGGAGGCGCGGGATGAACTCGGCTGGATCGATCGGGAAGTCCATCGCCGCCCGAAAGACGCCCTCTTTCGATCCGAAGTAGTGAAGGACAAGTGCCGGATCGACCCCGGCCGTGCCGGCTATCCCGCGCAC
>Ga0066710_100004258_pt1 | contig 12597 bp, 8 predicted proteins | sample GraSoiAngelo_159_FD_79666 | JGI IMG/M metagenome (GOLD analysis project Ga0066710, IMG submission 79666) | Grasslands soil microbial communities from the Angelo Coastal Reserve, California, USA - 14_1009_16_40cm | ecosystem: Environmental > Terrestrial > Soil > Grasslands | place: USA...
ATAGCCGCTTACCATCCATCCTACAATTCAAGCTCCATTATTTCATACCTTACACGCAACGTGTTCTTGACATTCAATCTTGTCCCAAAATCTTCGAGTTTGACATGGTACAACGTTCCCCCCATCATAGAAATGAATCAAAGTTCCACAAAACAAACCTGTTTTGTATTAGCAAACACAGGGGACTCTGTATCTTCAAACATTTCGGTAGGCCTGTCGGGAATTTCTTCGGGCTGGTACATTTCGAACGCGACCTTTTTCTCCAGCATTGCGGTGAATGGAAATGAAACAACATGCTTTACATTTAGCATCCCATCGACTGCCACCCCAGCCGACTACCCAAGCATTTTAATTGCTTCAGACAATGTTTCCGGATTAGCCAATTTCATTCTCAGAGTGGACCAAGCAAACTCGGCTACGAAAGATCAGGCAAATCAGTCTCTAGAAAGCGCTAGACTGGCGATTCAAAATGCTACGGCTTCAGGGAAAGACGTGACCGTTGCGTCCAATGATTATAACACTTCAGTCGATTTCTTCTATGCCGGAGACTACTACAACGCAAAGATTTATGCGGACAGGGCATACAACGACGCTCAAAATGCCCCGTCATTAATTCAACCAACCGTGTCATACAACCTTTTGATCTATGTTGCATTGGCAACATTTGGTGTTCTTATTTTAGTGTTTTTAGTTTTATTCCTAAAAGGGAGAAATCCCAGGGAAAAGGTAGAAGAAATTCAGGAAAAATGGACAGAAGTGGTCAAGAAATTCATCTAGTCAGTTGAACTATTTTCAAGAAAATCGAATAATTTAAGCAACAATTTACAAAATTAAAATATGTCGAATCACGGATTCTTTATTTTTTTCACAATGTCTGTTTTTGCCCTTCTCTTTTCGGTGTCGGCGAGGGCATCTGTAATTACAGTCTGTCCTTCCGGTTGCAACTTGACCACTATCCAAGACGCTATAAACAATGCAACTTCTTGGGACGAAGTCAGACTAATCGATACAACAGAATACAATGAAAATGTGATAGTGAATAAATCCGTCATTCTCACATCTAATGCTTCCTTTCCGACAATTTGGTCTGATAGTAATGCTGCTACAATCAAAATAACAGTCGGAAATGTCACAATCAGTAATTTAAAAATAAAATACAACGGTACAACGTACTTTCCTTTAACTGCTATCAACGCGAGTTCAGTTCAAAATATATCGATTCTGGCAAACAATGTTTCAACCACAGGCCTGTATAGCACTGCCATCGCCCTTGTTGCTACGAACCAAAGCATAGTCTCAAACAACACCATAAGCGCTTCAGGAGGATCCTCGAACAATAACTATGGAGTACTTTTATGGAACACAACTCAAGATGTCGTTCAATTTAACCACTTAACAACAGATGGGGATTTCGGAAATTATGGAATTTACTTGGTAAATGCTATAAACAACACCATTCAAAACAACGAAATTTCCACCTCTGGAACAGGATACGATAACTCTGGGATTTATTTGGCTAATGTTTCTACATTAAACACCTTGCAATCAAACAATATTTCCACTAACGGTACTTATGACAATCTTGGAATTGTTGTTTTTTTAAGCAACAACAACACAGTCGACCAAAATATAATTTCAACTAATGGATCGAGCGGAATCAACGTCGGGATTACAATCTATTCTGTTGGAAACATCATTACAAACAATAAAATTTCAACCAATGGTAATGGTAACAACAATTTTGGGATTTCTGCAAATACAAACGTCAGCTTCATTGTCGGCAACAATATTACGACCTCTGGAGGCAACTCTAACTTTGGAATTGATCTCCCAATTTCTTCTTCACTAAATATATTGACCAACAATATAATTTCAACTTCGGGGGGCATCAATAACCATGGAATCAACTTTTATTCAGCCCCCAACAATGTTTTTAAATCAATTAAAATAAGCACAGGAGGAAATCAAAGCTACGGGGTTTTGCTTGCCATCGACTCCAATAACAATCAGTTCAACAACACCAACATCACAACTTCTGGCAACCTGAGTCACGGCATTTTCTTTGACACTTCGAAGAATAATACATTTTTCGATTCAATCATAAACGCTTCAGAATTTTCAAATCAAATAGTTCTGAATGGAACCTTGTCGGGATACAATAACTATGTTGTCAACTCAACATTCAACACCACTGACATAAATGTCACATCCCCAGATGTAAAAACAAAATTATTCAATGCCTATTATTTAGATGTTCGCGTGACTGATAACAATGGTGCCCCACTTTCGTCCGCCACTGTATCTGCAAGCCACACCACGTCTTCCCTAGATTCAGAAGATCCAATTTATGGCAGTTTTTCAACGACAACAACTTCCTCAGGCTACATTCCTCGGCAAATTTTGTCGCAATTCGTTGTCAATGGAACATACGATCTATCATTGCCATTTAGTTTACAAAGTTACTTCGTCAGCGCCTCAAAATCGACATGCTGCAACCCATCTTCTTCATTGATCACTCTAAATTCAAGTAAAAATATAACAATTACCCTCACTGCCATATCTGGAGGTGGTGGCGGAGGTGGAGGAGGCGGCAGCACTTCATTGAACTGGTCCAACGTTCCAAGCTTCATTGAAGTTAATCAAAGTTTTAGTAACACATCAACCTTAACTCTTGCCAACACAGGAACACTGAGTACAGCCAACGTATCGATCAACCTGACAGGAGTTGATAAAAGTTGGTACAGCATTGTCCCCGATTTCATCACAAATGTTAGCGGGTCGTCCAGCAACGTCATCATTATAAATTTCACAATTCCCCGATCAGGAACGGTAGGAGACTACAATCTAACGATCAATGCTTCCGGTTCGGTCAGTGCATCTAAGAACTTTACCCTGAGAGTGGTTCCTTTCATTCAGGCATCCAACGTGACAAATGAAACTGCTTGGGCAGCCATCCTAAGCGCCAATACGACAATAATCCAAGCGCAACAAAAGGGCCTCAATGTTTCCGGTGCTGAAATTAAATTGAGTTCTGCTATCCAGGCCTTCAATGCCGGCAATTTTACATCAGCCAAACAGCAGGCCGAAGATGCTCAGACTGAGGCACAAAACATTATAAACTCAGCACCTGCACCCAACCTCATCCAAATCCCACAATGGGTATATGACAACTTACAATTGATCGCCATAGCGGGGGCGACACTTTTGATTTTAGTCATTGCAGCAATTGCCGTCAGGAGAAGGGGGGACAAAAGCTTTTCCGAGTTAAGAAGCAAGCTAGACACCTTCAAAAGAAAAACTTATTAAATAAATCAATTGAATTTTATTTTTGAATAACAAATCATTATAAGGTAAAATGAGATTATTTTTATTAGCAATTCTTTTTTTCTTCTTTTTTTCAGCTTCAGCTAGGGCTTCAGTAATCACGGTCTGCTCTTCGGGTTGCAACGCATTAACAGTGCAAGGAGGAATAAATCTTGCTTCCAACTGGGATGAAGTAAGGATTATAGATTCGGCAGAATATAATGAATCCATAGTTATCAATAAAAGCATAACTCTAACTAGCAACACGACTGTCTGGCCAACAATCTTCAAAGATACGGCAACGGTTTCTCAAAACACAATTGTCAACATCACGTCGAGGAGTTCAACTTTGTCTTTTTTAAACATAAAGTACAACGGAACAGGACAGAATATTCATGGAATCACACTTTACCAAGTGAACAACGCAACTGTTAAGAACGTTAAATCATCAGCAACACCAATTTCAAATAATCTTGGGATATATTTATTCTCATCTTCAAATAATTTTCTCTCGAACGTCTTTGCCAGTTCTTCCTATTATGGTATCGAATTATTTAACAGCTCCGTCAACACTCTCTCAAACAGCGCCACCACCTCCAACACCTTTAATGGCATCATCCTTTGGTCAAGCTCCGGCAACACTCTCTTCAACGACACAGTCACAGAAGGTTTTTATCTTTTCACCAACTCCTACAACAACACTCTCTCCAATAACACCGCCACCTCCAACACTTACGGTTTCCGCGTATACTCCAACTCCTACAACAACACTCTCTCCAATAACACCGCCACCTCCAACATCTATGGCTTCTATCTTGAAAACACCTACAATAATATCCTCTCTCAGAACTCAGTTTCTGGTAATTCGTACGGCTTCTATCTTAGTAATGCATCCAACAATAATTTCTCAAACAACTCCGTATCCTCAAACCCAAACGGTTTCTACCTTGATTTGAACTCTGTCAACAACTCTTTCTCAAACAACAAGGTCAACAGCAATGGAAACGGATTCACGCTATTTCAATCGTCGTACAACATATTTTCAAGCAACATAGTCTCCTCCAGCTCAGTCTATGGCATCGGCATTTTATACTCGAATAACATCGTGATTAGGAACAATACAGTAGACAACAATGCACTCTTTAACATATTTTTCTGCTCATCCTTAAACAGCAATGTAAAGCAAAATATCTTGAGCAATTCATTAGGAGTAGTCATAGGTAATTACAACGGATCAATATCCTGCTCCAGCGAATCAAACAATACCGAAATAGAAAATAATACTTTCATAAACTCCAATCCTTATGACATATATTTGAGCAACTCCACGACTGGCGGCAATCCAGTTGCGTTCTCAATCAATAATGTTCTTAATAAATCAAAAATAAATGTCAATCAAAAAGGCACTCTATACAACCAATACTATCTCGACGTCCTTGTGCAGGATAATTCTTTAAATCCAGTAAATGGAGCAAGTGTAAACATCCTTGACAGTGGAGTTTTTACTTCCGTCAACCCTACCCCCGGGTTCAACAAAACAACTGACTCTCAAGGAAGAATCTCCCAATCGATCCTGACAGAATTCATGGCAAATTCAAGCTTAACAGACCCTTCGACATTCCTGTATTTCAACAATTACACCATAAATGCGAGAAAGTCAGGATTCTTTGACTTAAGTTATTCGACTAATATTTCATCATCTCAATTCCTCACGCTAAATTTGATTCCAAACCCTACATTCTTAAATAGTGTTTGCGTGAACGAAACAGGAATTTGCTGGAACTCGATTCAGGAAGCTATAAATAATGCAACCAACTGGCAGACCGTTGTCATTATAACGCCAGTAGAATTCGACGAAACTATCACAATAAACAAGAATATAACTTTGACAAGTAACACAAGTTCTTTTCCAACAATTTTCCAGAGCGTAAATATCATTCAGGGAGGGAGTATAATTAACATCACAGCAGGCAGTTCAATCATTTCAAGAATAAATGTTAAGTATAATGGTACTGGATCAAGTACAAATGGAATAACTGTTTTTAAATCAAACAATGTAACCATCGATAGAGTTAATGTTTCGGTAAAACCACTCCCGAATAATTACGGGGTTTATATAATTCAGTCAAACCAAAATTTAGTAAAAAACAGCAATTTGTCAGGAAATTATCGAGGAGTTTACGTGGCAAATTCTCCCTACGTTACATTGACTAATAATCTGGCAAAAGATAATTTTGACGCAGGGATTTACCTCGATAATTCTCTTTATGGAACGATAATATTAAACCAATTGAACAATACAGCCAAGGGAATCAGTCTCTCAAACTCTTTTAATAATTATTTTGAATTTAATTTGGTCAACTCGACTGACAACCCAGCCGTTTATTTAGCCAGCAGCTCTTCAAATGATTTTAATTCCGACAATATCTCGACAAATGGTGTTGGTTCCGGTCATGGGGTTTATATTCTTAATTCCCAAAACAACGTGTTCAGGAACGAAATAATAAACTCAACTTCGCTCGCAGGCTATGGACTACTCTTGGATTCATCAGGAAGTAATCTAATTTACGATTCCACGATAAACTCCACTAATACAAACGACATTTTTCTCCAAGGAGTTTCTTCCACAGCAAATAACTTCATCATAAATTCCACATTTAATCGAAGTGACATTGGAGTAAGCTCTTCAAGCGAAACAACCAAACTTTTTGTACAGAACTACCTCGATTTGTTAGTTGAAGCCCTTAATTCGAATCCCATTTCTTCCGCTGTGGTTGAAGGAAAGGACATTTATGAAGGTACAGACCTTGAAAACCCGACCCCTTTCTTTTTGACTTCGACCATCAACACCGGTTACATCCCTAGTCAGACTCTGACTGAGTTCATGGTTGATGGTTCACACTCTACCAACGGCTATCTTTACTTCACCCCATACTCCTTAATCATATATCAGAATTCTTTTCAAACTAACTCAACCCAGGTTAATCTAACTTCAAACGAATTTCAGACAGTTAAATTGTTAGACCAGCCTCCGGGTCCGCCAGGTTTAATTTGGTACGACGTTCCTTCATTGATAACAATCAACCAGAGTTCAACCAAAATTTACCGATTCATTCTCGGAAACACAGCTAATGTTACGGCACAAAACATTTTAATCAAAGCCAAGGGAATTTCCTCAACCTGGTACAATTTTACTCCAACATTCTTCTCCAATTTAAATTCCAACAGCAACGGAACCTTGTTTATGACATTTGACATTCCGCTTAATGCTTCGTCCCAAGACTATACTGTAGTCATTAATGCAACTAACAGCATTTCGAAATTCGATAACTTTATTCTCCGCGTGATTGGTCAATCAACCCAAAACTATACAAGAGATCAGGCAAATCAATCCCTACAAATTGCACTTGCAGAGATACAACTGGCAAAATCGCAAGGAAAAAATGTTACTGACGCAGAGGCCGATTATAACACCGCATTCAATTATTTCATAAACGGAAACTACAACAATGCAAAAATATATGCAGACCAGGCTTTCAATGAGGCGCAAAATGCAACACAATCAACTTTCAACATTTCAATGATTTATTTTATTTTTGCAGGACTTGCTGTTTTGATCTTGTTTATTTCAATCCTAGGAATTAGGAGAAGAGGTCCCAAGACTAGTAAATTTGAACAATTGAAGGAAAAATGGTCGGAAAACATTAAAACAAAACTGAGATAATTCTGAAGTTTCCAAAATTCTTAAATCCTTTCCTGAGAAATTTTATTATGGGAAAGCAGGAAATGGACTTAGGGGAAGTTGTTCAAAAAGAGTACTTTCAAGCATTAATTTATAAGGTACCCTCAGCTTTATTGAATCCTGATATTCCTCTGGACACGATTGCAGCACCCGACTCTTTTTTTGAAAAATATCTTAAAGATATGCTTTTTGCCAAAGTTGAGGTAAAGCTTGTTCAATCTTTTGACCGAAAAAAAAATGAATATTGGTATGATACCATTCTCCAAAAATGTCCAGAGGAAGTGACTTCTTACTCATCGGAACCCCCATCTGAATTTTTTGAAAACCTTTACAGTTCCAAGACACTGTTCGATAAATATAACTTAAGAAACGGCACCTTGATTTTTTTGCACCTTCCTCATTTTTCTTGATTTGTCGATGTGATTTTGACTATCGGATGGATTTCCCAGCAAGACTTTCCATGCCATTCTTCTGTTTGATGAATCGAATCGCAAAAGACAACCCCTGTGATATTGACAAAATCTCCGACCTTCGGAGGACTCACTCCGTGCAGCTGCCAGTAGGGTGTAATTTCTGTCACAAAAATACTCACATTTCCGTCTGTAACATGAACGTGGACATCTCCGTCGATAACACGCATCACCTGCAAAACTCTCAGGTTGTCAACCTCGACCAATGTTCCATTTTCTCCAAGCTTGTTTAAGGAGGAGAAAAATCTTCCCGATAAGATTTGTTCGAGAGTTGTTTTTGTAGCATTTGCCTCAAGCCTTTCAAGTCCGTAGCTAGAAAAAGCAAGTTCCCAACTCTCATAAATCAATAAAATTGAGACGAGGGAGGCAAAAATTAAGAGTCTGATTATTGAATCTTTTTTCATAAGTAATACCAATGATGAGTTGAAAATATTTCTAATTAGTTAAAGATATTAATTCCGAGAAGCATTGAATACACTAGGAGGTTGTCAAATGAAAAAATTAGGCAGTCAATGCGCCTGCGGTTTTGAATTCAGAACTCCTCATGGAATGGATGATGCGGTTGCAGTTGTTGAATTGCACCTACAGAGGGTTCACAAGAAAGAATTTCCGAGGGGAATGCAAAGACACGAGATTGAAAAACAGATAAAAGAATTGTGATGCACTTCTTTTATTTCTTTCTTTCGTTTCTAAAAATTGAAATAGAGGGGAACCGAAATTATTAAAATGAGATTGCAGAATCAGGTTGAAAAATTCCTTTTTTTAATTATCTTTATCACTTCTTTTCAAATTATCACAGGTTTAGCTCACGCCGCAGCCTTTGACAACATAGTTGTCATTTTAATGGAGAACCATGGAATCAACGAGATAATTGGCACGGCCACCTACATGACCAACTTGGCAAACTCGAACAGCCTTGCCACTCACTATACTGGAGTCGTTCATCCAAGTGAAGGAAATTATGTCGCAATGATTGGAGGAGACACTTTCGGTTTTACTAGCGACTGTGGATACTGTCCTTGGAGAACAAATGCTCCCAACATTATTGACAGAATTGAAGCCTCCGGCAGGACATGGAAAGCTTTTGCCGAAGATGCCTCCGGTTCAGGAACCTGCAGTTTTCAACCACCGAGAGGCGGAGATCATTTTGCCTTTATAACTTTCAGTGATCTAAACACTCCTTCCAGATGTGCAAACTTCCTCACAACATCTTCTTCTACAGATGCAGAATTCATTAGCGCTCTGAACGCACCAAATCCTCCCAACTTTGTCTGGCTGACACCCATAGACAACAACAACATGCACGACAATTCTGTCTCATCTGGGGATTCTTATATTGCCAACCTCGTCCCTCAAATTCTCAACAGTACCATGTTCAAAACAAGGAATGCAACACTTCTTATTGTTTTTGATGAGGGAAATGACGCCTGTCCTTCGGGTGGATCGGGAGATTGCGTCTACACTGTGTTTGCAGGGCCAGTGGCGAAGAAAAACTACACCTCAGCCATATCCTATAACCACTATTCATTCTTAAAAACCATAGAGACAGTCTGGAATCTTCCGTCTCTAACTTCAAACGATGCCGGAGCCACTGCGATGACCGAATTTTTCACAGGTTTTTCCGGGGGCAATAATGATTTTTCAGTTTTGGTAAATCCAACTTCTGGAAACGTTGAGCAGGGAATGCAAACAACTGTTAAAATTACGGCTTCAGGCCCAGCTTCCACAGTCACGCTTTCACAGTCAGGATGTCCTGCTTCAACTACTTGCACTTTCAACCCAACTTCTGGAAGCTCCCCATCGACTTCAACCTTGACAATCATCTCGACAAGCTCCACACCGACCGGAACTTTTTCAATTAACATTTTAGCCAACAACGGAACAGCCACAAGATCAGCACCCTTTAGCCTGACAGTTACCCCCCCACTTCCTTTCGATTTTAACGTCTCCCTTACCACGGCTTCGGTTTCGGTGAATCCTGGAAATTCGACATCCAACGTCGTGAGTGTAAATCTTTTTTCAGGTTCTCCGCAGAGTGTTTCCCTTTCTGCCAACTGTCCTTCAGGAATCACTTGTACTTTTATCCCTAGTTCCGGGAATCCTTCATTCTCTTCGACTCTGAACATTTTGACATCTTCCTCGACACCACTGAATACTTACACAATTATTGTAATTGGGACTTCGGGATCAACTACGAGAACATCCTCATTCAGTCTGGATGTCACAAACTCAATTCAGCAATCTTCAAATTATACACTCAACTGGGCTGGTTTTGACTGGGATGGAGCAGGAGAAGTAACAGTCACTCTTAATGGTCATTCTCTAGGATCACTTCCTTTATCAGCAAGCACACAGAATGCACAGGTCTTCACTCCATTTTCACAAGACATCTCATCTTATGTTGTCCAAGGTACAAACACTTTGGCTTTCCAGCATGCAAATTCAGATTGTGGCGTCAATGACAATGTTAGGAATCTTCAGGTTACAAGCGGATCAACAGTAGTCTACAGCAACTCTACTGAGCTTACCCTGAACTGCACACAATCATTGACCTACACGTTTAACGCTCAAGGGATTGTTTCAGGGCTGTTTGATTTTTCAATCTCAACTCCATCATCTACAAGTGTGGGCAAAGGGAGCACAGTATCAACAACAATCGATGTTGTTGCTGTTTCGGGAACGCCACAGCCAGTATCTTTGTCTGTTACATGTCCCTCTTCAGTAACCTGCACTGTTTCACCAGTTTCTGGAACTCCACCCTTTTCCTCAACCCTTCAAATTACGACAACAAATTCAACTTCGTTGGGAGATATTCCAGTAACGATATCAGCAATTAGCGGTTCCGCATCTAAAACCTCCACTGTCACCGTTACCGTTTCTTCCGGAATTCCCGAGATCAGGGATTATTTACTTTGGGGGCTCGCAGGAATAATCGTCCTCGGTTGCCTTGCCATCATAATGAAAAAAATAGCCGGAGCTTAAATTTTTGAAAACTTCCCTTTTTGAGAAACCCAAGTTTTGTCTTACTTAAGGCATTTCATGAAAATGGGTGATTTTTGTTTCTGAAAATAATTCAAAACCTTTTAATATAGAAAAAATTCAAATGTCTTTTAGAGAAAATGAGAAAATCAATCATTTTGGCTGTTTGTGTTACTTTAGCCGCATTTTTATTTTCATTTTCTTCAAATTTGAGAACGGTCTTCGCTTTCGATTTCAGCGTTTCTTTCAATCCTTCTTCAGACTTGATTGAACCAGGAAATTCTACAACCACAACAATAACTGTAACTAAAGTTGGCGGTGGAGCGGGACAAAATGTCAATTTATCCGTTTCATGTCCATCAACGTTTAATTGCACTCTGAGTCGAACTTCCGGAAAACCAACATTTACTTCCACTCTCTCGGTTGATACTTCAAGTTCAACTCCAACCGGAACTTATACCATTGTGGCCACCGCAACAAATACCACCGTGGTTAGCGGAACTTCCGAAAATCTCATTAGAAATTCGACTTACACTTTAGTTGTTACAAATGACATAAATGCATGCCCTTCTGGACCAATTTCTTATCCAACAGATTCCTGGGACAGGGTTTGGTGCAACGCCAATTTTACAACACGACTCGCAGATTCTCCTGACGAAACTAATTTAGAGTTCAACAACAATTATGGCACCGGATCGGTAGCTGGGATAAGAGCTGATGATATCGGTTTTAGATCAGGCAGGATGGTGAATCTAACCCAGACCGGAATTTACAATTTAAGTGTCGGAAGTGATCATGGGATCAAACTTTGGATTGATGGAAATTCGGTCTTGGACAAAGTTGAATCAAATTACACTGTTGAAAGTTTTAACCAAACACTCACTGCGGGCGTACATCAATTTAGAATCGATTACTATCATGTTGCCAATTCTTCAAGGGTCAGTTTTGGGATGTTAACACCTGCCGAACTTCCGTTTGCATTTTCCATTACACTTCCGGCTTCAACTACAGTTTTGCCAAACACTTCAACAAATGTTACAATTAGTGTCCTTCTAACTCAGGGGACTGCGCAGTCGATTAGGTTGACTGTGGACTGCCCTTCTGGTGTGACATGCACTCTAGACCCTCGTGATGTAACGCCGGCAAACCCAGCGGCCACTTCAATTTTAACAATCACCACAACAAATTCCACTCCACTCGGAACCTATGATGTCAACATCACTGGGGGAAGCGGAAATAATGCCACACTTTCTCTGGCGGTTTCTTTGACCGGTCCTTCAGGAATTCCACCTTTCATCACCGACAACTTAGTGGTAATTTTACTTGCAGTTTTCGGAGTGATAGTGCTAGTAGTTGTATACAAAACAGTAATTGCCAGCAGAATTAAGAAATAGAATTTGTACTCTCCACATTTAATAAAAATTTCTAAAGACAATATTTAAAATATAAAATCAAATTCAATTCATGGAAAGCATCTCGTCAATTTTGGTTATATATGTTATTTCAGTTGCTTTAATTTTCTCCGTCCTTATTTTTGCATCTGGCGAGGGACAATCCGTTGTTACGGTAGTCGCCGGCATTTTTGGAAGAACGAGTTTCGACTTTGACGTTGTATTCAGCCCTTCCCTTGTTGATGTGCATCAGGGAAATCATTCTTTCTCTGTGGTGACTGTACGAGAAAGGGGGAAGCCTGAAAATGTTTCCTTGGCCGCATCAGGTATGCCAAAAGGCGTAGACATCTCATTCAGTTTTCCTTCGACCGGCGTCAAGCCAGTTTCAATTATGGTTGTAAACTCGTCTTCTGAAACTTTGCCCGGGGACTATCAAATCATTGTCACTTCAGTTAGCAAAAGTCTGACATAGTCTTGAAATTTTACTCTTCATGTCACTCTTGTCAATCCCCAACCTGAATCATTACCGAACTAGTGTTCCATTTCCCTCAATCCGATGCCAAGCGATGTAATTCTCAACTCCAATCCCAACACCACTTTCACAGAAAACACCAGCTCGGACAATTCATTATCAACTACGGTTTCCACAATCCTTGGAAATGTTAATGGCACCAACGAGCCTCCAGTCACATTTGTCTGCATCGCCACTCCC
>Ga0066710_100004259_pt1 | contig 12596 bp, 8 predicted proteins | sample GraSoiAngelo_159_FD_79666 | JGI IMG/M metagenome (GOLD analysis project Ga0066710, IMG submission 79666) | Grasslands soil microbial communities from the Angelo Coastal Reserve, California, USA - 14_1009_16_40cm | ecosystem: Environmental > Terrestrial > Soil > Grasslands | place: USA...
GCCCAGACCGTATCACAAAAGCAAAAATCCAAGAATGAAAAACGAACTTCCCCCAACGCCCGGCGCTTCGGACCTCAGTCCGCGGCTCACGCCCCTCTCCGACGGCCGCCACGGCCTCCGCGGCACGATTCATTTCGAAATCTCCGAGCCAGCCGACCCCCTCTCTCCATCGCATGGAGAGAGGGCTGGGGAGAGAGGCAGCGACAACACCAATGACGACCGCACCGGTTCCCCTCTCCCGTCGGACGGGAGAGGGATCAAGGGTGAGGGCCATTCCGCGTCCGACCCTCAACCCTCGACCATCAACCACCGACCGACCACCCAGTTCGTGCTTGCTCGCATTGGTTCAGAACGGCTATCAGTTTCGCACTGTATGAATCGCCCTTCGCTGTTGGTAACTTTAACCCCACTCCTTATTGGTTGCGCGCACGGTGGGCAAAAAGATCCAGCCGCAACTCCGGCTCCACCAGCAGGCGTCTTTTTCGTCGCCACCAACGGGAACGATGCCTGGTCGGGCAAGAAGTCCGAACCTGAGCGGAGCAAGACGGACGGACCTTTTGCCACCCTGCCGCGTGCGTTACGGGCCGTGCGGGAATGGAAGCAAGGACCTGGTCCGGAGAAATCGCGTTCCGCGACTGTCTTTCTCCGCGGTGGCTCTTATTTCCTCGACCAACCGTTGGTGCTTACACCGGGCGATTCCGGATTGACGCTGGCGGCTTACCCCAATGAAAAACCTGTCTTAAGCGGCGGACGCCGCATTACCGGCTGGAAGGAGGTAGCAGTTCAGGAAAGGACGCTTTGGGCGGCAGATGTGCCTGGCGTCCGGGTGGGCAACTGGCTATTCCGCGAACTCTGGGTGAACGGCCAGCGCGCCATCCGCGCGCGCCAGCCCAACAAAGGTTACTTCAACATTGCGGAGCTGCCGGACAAGCCCGCTCAATGGACGCAAGGCCACATGCGTTTTCGTGCTCACGAGGGGGATTTAAAGGCTTGGAACGGGATTACCAACGCTGAGGTTGTCGTGATGGCTCGCTGGGTCGAGTCGCGGCTGCCGGTTGTCGCCGTCGATGAGGCCCAACGCCTGGTCAGTTTCGGCAAGCGCTCGGTGTTCGAGCTTGCGCAAGGCGATCCCTATTACATCGAGGGCGCTTTGGAGTTGCTCGATCAACCGGGCGAATGGTGCCTGGATCCCGCCGCGGGCAAGGTTTTCTACCTGCCCCGACCGGGTGAAAAACTGGACCAACTCGAGGCCGTCGCTCCCGCGCTGACACAGGTGTTGCGTGTCGAAGGCAAGCCCGAGCAGACGCAGTTTGTCGAACGCGTGATCTTCAAGGACCTGATGTTTTCGCACACCGAATGGTATTTCCCCACCATCGTTCAAACTGGCCCCAATCAGCCACGAGTCTGGCCGGCGGCGACGCCCGAAGTGGGCGGCTTCTCGCAGGCGGCCATCGGCGTGCCCGGGGCCGTCTGGGGCGAGGGCTTGCGCGAGTGCTCGTTCGAGGGCTGTGTTTTTGCGAATTTGGGGAATTACGCCCTGGAACTGGGCCGGGGCTGTCAAAGCAATCACATCAGCCGGTGCGACTTTGGCAACCTTGGGGCCGGCGGCCTGAAGATTGGCGAAACGGCCTTTCGGGACAATAGCGCGGAGCAGAACCGTGCCAACGAGATCAGCGACTGCGATATCCACGACGGCGGCAAAATGTTCCACAGCGCCATCGGCGTTTGGCTCGGCCAATCACCAGACAATCGGCTCACGCACAATGACATTCACGATTTCTATTACACTGGCATCTCAATCGGTTGGACCTGGGGTTACGGCCGAGCCTTCGCCTCGAACAACCTGGTTGAGTTTAATCACGTCCATCACATCGGCATCAAATCCGACGGTGACGGCCCCATTTTGAGCGACATGGGCGGCATTTACACGCTCGGCAAACAACCGGGCACACGGATCATCAACAATTTGTGGCATGACATTGCGGCAACGCGCTATGGAGGCTGGGGAATTTATTTCGATGAAGGCAGCAGCGGCATTCTCGCCGAGAGCAACGTCGTTTATCGCACCACTCATGGCGGCTTTCATCAGCACTACGGCGAGACCAACATCGTCCGCAACAACATCTTTGCGTTCGCCCGCGATCATCAACTCCAACGCTCGCGCGTCGAACCCCACGTTAGCTTCACGTTCGAGACCAACATCGTCTATTTTGACTCCGGCGCTTTGCTGACGAGCGAATGGAAGGATGACCATTTTCAGATGGATTATAACGTCTTCTTCGACGCCCGGCCTGATGCGACACCCGATTCCATGCGCTTCGGCAAAGCGACCATTGAGGAGTGGCGGGGTCGCGGTCATGACCAGCACTCCATAATTGGGGATCCGCTCTTCATTGCACCGAGCAAAAGCGACTTCGGACTCAAACCGAACTCGCCCGCCCTCAAAATTGGTTTCCATCCGATTGACGTGAGCGAGGTTGGCCCGCGACGCCATCCCGCGCCTCCGGCGGATCGCAGCGCACGATGATCAACGGCATCTCTTTTCGTGTATCCTGTTCTCACCCCCGTTCCCCCTCTCCACCCGCTGCGACGGCGCGGCAGCGCGGCGAGTCCGATGGAGAGGGGGCCAGGGGGAGAGGTCGAATGCGCCCGTCCGCGAAAAATCTGCGCAAAGCGCGAAGATTTTAGGGACGCCAACGGAGCGCGGACATTCTTGTCCGCAGCAACTCCTGAATACTCAACAGGATCGGAACGTTCGAGAGCTTTACTTCCGTTCGACGTTGCTGCGGACAAGAATGTCCGCGCTCCACTTTGGTTCCGGCTCCGCCGGCCTTCCTAGGCGCGCCATACGTTCGCTGGGTTTGTGGTGATTAAATCGTGCTTTCGCGGCAATAAAGACAGCGACGGAGAAGCAGAAAGATTCTACCGCAGGAGCGGAGCGAACGCGGGGTGGCGCAAAGTGGTGGGCTCGCAAGGCGCGAAGCCCGGGACGGAAGTGGTGGAGGTCATTTTGGCGGCAACAGGAGAGCGAACGGCAGAATGCTCAGGCCTTCTATTGGCGCGAATTGAGAGGACTTTGAATTGCCTGCCCCTCCGCTTCCCAGTAGTCTGCGAGCAAGATATGAAAGTTTCACTGCTCGCGGCATTATTGTGTATTCCGGCCTTCACAATCCGTGCTGACGAAGGGATGTGGCTTTTTGACCAGCCCCCGCGCCAATTACTGCGCGAACGCCATCAATTCGACGCCACCGATGCGTGGCTCGAGCACCTGCAAAAAGCATCCGTCCGCTTCAACTCCGGGGGGTCGGGCAGTTTCGTGAGTGCGGATGGGCTGCTCATTTCCAATCACCACGTCGGCGCGGATTCGCTTCAGAAGCTCAGCACAAAGGAGAAAAATTATCTCCACGAGGGCTTTTACGCGCGCGCGCCGACGCAGGAGTTGAAGTGTCTCGACCTCGAACTCAACGTGCTCCAGGCCATCGAAGACGTGACCGCGCGCATCAATACCGCCGTGCCGAAGGATGCGGACGCAGCCACCGCTTTTGCCGCGCGGCGCAAGATCATTGCCGAAGTCGAAAAGGAGTCGCTCGACCGCACCGGCCTGCGCTCGGACGTCGTCACGCTCTGGGAAGGGGGCGCATATCACCTCTACCGGTACAAACGCTACACCGACGTGCGGATCGTGTTCGCGCCGGAGCAGCAAATTGCTTTCTATGGAGGTGACCCGGACAACTTCGAGTTTCCGCGCTACGACGTCGATATCTGCCTCTTTCGCGCCTATGAAAACGGACAGCCGGCCAAGGTGAAGAATTTTCTCAGGTTCTCAGCCGCGGGCGCGCGCGATGGGGACCTCATTTTTGTCTCGGGTCATCCGGCCGGCACCAGCCGCCAGATCACCCTGGCGGAGTGGGAAAGTCACCGCGACCAAAGGCTCCCGTACTACCTCGGTTTGCTCAAGCGCCAAGAAGTCCTGCTCGCCAACTGGAGCGCGCGAAGTGAAGAAAACGCGCGTCGCGCGAAGGATGATTTGTTCGGCGTGCAGAATTCCCGAAAGGCGGAGGATGGGGTCATCGCCGGCCTGCTTGATCCGAGCATGTTGTCGGCGAAAGTCAGAGCCGAGGAAGATTTCAAAGCCAAACTTGCGGGCAAACCCGAATTTGCCGACGCGCTCGCTGGCTACGACAAAATCGCCGAGGCCACCCGAATTCTCGCGGCACAAGCCGTTCGCGCACGAGTGCTCGAAGCCGGGCAGGGTTTCAACAGCGCCAGCTTCGGTATCGCGCGCACGTTGCTCCGCGCCGGCGACGAGCGGCCCAAGCCCAACGGCGAACGTCTCACCGAGTTCTCCGATTCGGGCAAGGAATCGCTCGAACTCGAACTTTTCTCCGACAAGCCGATCTACGCAGACTTCGAAATGCTCACGCTCGCCGATTCGCTGACTTTCCTGGTCGAGGCGCTCGGCGTGGGCGATCCACTCGTCCAGAAAATCCTTGCTGGCAAGTCACCACGCGAGCGGGCGGCGGAGTTGATCAGCGGCACGAAGGCGCGTGATGTTGCATTCCGCAGACGCCTGTACGAGGGGGGCGCCGTCTCCGTCTCCGCCGCGAACGATCCGATGATTGCACTGGCCCGTCTGGTGGACGCCGACGCGCGCGCACTGCGGAAGGTGTACGAAGCGCAGGGCGAGGTAAAGCAACAGGCGCACGCGGCGATTTCCCGCGCGCGCAACAGTCTGCTCGGCACGACTGGTTATCCGGACGCAACCTTCACGCTGCGTCTCGCCTTCGGCGTGGTGAAAGGTTACGAAGATGCGGGCAAGCAGGTGCCCGCAGTCACCACCTTTGCCGGGCTTTATGAGCGCGCGCAGGAAATGAAGAACCGGCCGCCATTCGACTTGCCGCCATTGTGGGTGAAGCGCAAGTCGAGTCTCAATTTAAACACACCGCTCAACTTTGTGAGCACCGCCGATATCATCGGCGGAAATTCCGGCAGTCCGGTGGTGAACCGCGCGGGCGAATTCGTCGGCATCATCTTCGACGGGAATTTACAGAGCCTTCCGTGGGACTACGCGTTCAGCGACAAACAAGGTCGAGCCACATCGGTCCACTCGGCGGCAATCCTCGAAGCGCTCGATAAAGTTTACGGTGCTCAGGAACTCGGGCGCGAACTCCTCAACGGAAGGCGGAGCAAGTAACGCCGGGTTTAGAGACAAGCTTAGCTCCCGACCTGTCAGCACCGTTCGACGGCCATCGCCACCGCCTCGCCGCCGCCGATGCACAAGGCATCAAGTCCAATGCGCGCGTTGCGTTGCTGCATCGCGTTGAGCAGCGTGACCAGCGTGCGCGCGCCGCTGGCCCCGATGGGATGGCCCAGGGCCACCGCGCCGCCGTGCACGTTGACTTTGTCGTGCGGAATACCCAACTCTCTCATCGCGGCCATAGGCACCACGGCGAAGGCTTCGTTGATTTCAAACAAGTCCACGTCCGAAACCTCCAGCGAGAGCATCCTTAATAGCCGGGCAATGGCGCCGATCGGCGCGAGGGTAAACCATTCCGGCTCCCGGGAGAAGGTGGCATACCCGAGGATCCTGGCTTGCGGTTTGAGGCCCAAAGCCTGGACTTTTTCGGACGACGTCACGACCAAGGCAGCCGCGCCATCATTAATGCTGGAGGCATTGCCGGCCGTGATCGTGCCTTTTTCGCCGAAGGCCGGCCGCAATTTGCGCAACTTCTCCTCATTGAATTTCTTCGGCGTCTCGTCCTCGGTCACGGGAACGGTCTCCCGGCAGGCCTTGACCTGGACGGGTTCGATTTCCCGCGCGAAACTTCCTTTGGCGATGGCTTCCAGGGCGCGCTTGAAGCTGGTGACTGCGAAATCATCCTGCTGCTGGCGCGTAAAGCTGTATTTCTCCGCGCAACGATCGCCACAGGTTCCCATGTGGACGTTGTTGTACACATCCCAGAGGCCGTCTTTGATCATGGCGTCCACGATCTCGCCATTGCCCATTCGATAGCCGCCGCGCGCCTTCTCCAACAGGTAAGGAGCGCGCGACATGTTCTCGGTCCCTCCCGCCACGATGATCGACGCCTCTCCGCACTTGATGGCTTGGGCGGCCAGCATAACGGCCTTAAGGCCGGAGCCGCACACTTTGTTGACGGTCATGGCGCCGATATCCTGACTCAACCCGGCGCCGATGGCGGCCTGGCGCGCCACATTCTGCCCCAGGCCGGCGCTGACCACGTTGCCGAAAATGACTTCGTCAACCTGGTCCTTCGGCACCCCCGCGCGTTGGATCGCCGCTTTGACGACCGCGCTCCCCAGCGCCGGCGCGGGCGTGGACTCGAAGGCGCCGCAGAACCCGCCAATCGCGGTCCGCACCCCACCGGTCAGATAGACTCCGTCCTTCATGTTCATGCAGGGCTTTCCCAAACGGTCATTTACCGCCAGTCGCGGCCACAAGGGTGTTCTCAGCCATAACTAAGCTTAGTCTGCGCAATCGCACAAAGCGAGCCTGGCATGAGCCGCATCTCCAGGCTTGATAGGCAAACCAACCAGGTCCCGATTTACCCGGTGGAAACTTTCCGGCAGGTGATCGAGGTCAACCTGGTGGCACCAGTTTATTGGGCGCTGGAGATGGTTGCCGGCATAGCTGAGGACCGGGCGCGGCGGGGAGCCAAACGCTGGGAGCCGGCCGGACCGCTCCAGGCCGTGGTCGTTTTTATCGGCTCGGTCCCTTTACTTGGCAACAAGGGGCAGATCGCTTTGCAAGTTAGAGCGTGTATGAAAAATCCGACAGAGATTCACAGTTTCAGGTTTGGAGTCCCGCCTTTAGGCGGTTCCGGCGCCGTACCGCCTAAAGGCGGAACTCCAAACGCAATTTTCAGACACGCTCTTAGTTGGTCAGCGGTTTGAGATACGGCGTCAGCGCCGGCGGGAGCTCTTCCTTCAAGCAAACCATTAAACCGTCTGGATGAAAGAAGGCGGCGTTCTCGGCGACCAACCTGGTATCGACTTCTGCCGGACTGAGGGTCCACATCGAGCCGGTTATCGGGTCCACGATGTATCCAATGCCGGCGGAAAGGACATTGACGCAGTACGCGCGGTTGACCAAACCCGTGAGTGGCACCTGCACCGGAGCGTACCCTTCTTTTCGGACCAGGACGACGTAGTTGGCGGCCCGCAGATAGTCGTGCTCACGCCGGATGAGCTTGGCGACGCACGGAGTTGTTTTCTGCAAGACGATTTGGCCGCGGGAATCATACACCAGTACCTCAGCGCCCCTGGGGCGTGAATCGATAGAGACGGATTGTTGCGGGCAGCACATAATCGAGGCGCAGCCAGTGAACAACGTCGCCAGGCAGGAACAAGCGAGCAACGTGACGGTGGATTTAGTCAGTTTCATAATCTGTTTCTTTTGATGCTTTACGAAAGCACCGTGGAATTTCAATACTAATTTTTCGGGCCGATCTCGTCCATCTAAGTTTTCAATAGTCTCGTGCGGTGCGCCGGCGGCGCACGCCCGGCAATGGGGAAGCTAGTTTCATTCCAAACATTCGGCCGCCATCCTGCACACTTCCGCCGTGTGAGGGCCGCTCCAGGAGCAAAGGCGGCCGGATGGGCGGCGGATTCTGGTTCGGAGCAAAGCCGCACGGCATGTCCTGCAATGGGACAATTTCCGACCAAGGAGCGCGGCGCACGCAACTTGCAGCCTGAGAGCGTGTTTTGAAATTGTAGCCGCCGAGGTAACGAGGCGGAAAATGGCGCGATCTTCGCAGAAAACCCGCCTCGTTACCTCGGCGGCTACATCGGCTGGCCCAATTTCCAAACACGCTCTGAGCGTCGTCCGCGCCGGACCCTCATCGCTGGATCCGCGCCGAGCTGCCTTTCGCGAGGGCGCGAACCTGCTCCAGCGTGGCCATGGTTGTATCCCCGGGGAAAGTCGTCAGCAATGCGCCATGCGCCCAGCCGAGTCTAACGGCTTCTTCCTCAGATTCGCCGGCGAGCAATCCGTAAAAAAAGCCGGCGGCGAAGCCATCTCCACCCCCGACCCGATCCACCACGTCCAACTCGCAGTGCGGCGACAGGAAGGCCTTACCGTTGATCCAGGCGACCGCGCCCCAGCTATGTCGATTGGTGGAGTGTACTGTGCGCAGAGTCGTAGCGACAATCTTCACCTGGGGATGTTTCCGGGTAACCTTCTCGATCATTCCCAGGAAAGCGCTCGGATCGAGTTTCGATTGGGCGGCGACCTCGGGGCCGGGAATGGCCAACCCCATCTGCAGATCTTCTTCGTTGCCGACCAGCACGTCCACGTTCCGCACGATGCGATCCAGCACCGCCACCGCGCGCTGGTGTCCGCCGGAGACGCTCCAGAGTTTGGCCCGGTAATTGAGGTCGAACGAAATCACGGCGCCGGCCGCCTTGGCGGACTGCATCGCTTCAATCATCAGTTCGGCCGTCGTCGGCGAAAGCGCGGCGAAGATTCCGCCGCTGTGGAACCAGCGCACGCCGCCTGCGAAGATCTCTTTCCAATCAAAATCGCCGGGTTTGAGTTGCGCCGCGGCTTCGTTGCAACGGTTGTAAAAAACCACGGGGGCGCGGATGCCGTGGCCGCGGTCGCTATAGACCGTCGCCATATTCGGACCGTGGACGCCATCGTGCTTGAATCGCTTGTAGAACGGTTTGACGCCCATCGCCTGCACGCGTTCGGCGATCAGTTCGCCGATCGGATAATCCACGAGCGCGGTGGCGATGCCGGTTCGGAGTCCGAAGCAGTCTGAGAGGTTGGCGGCCACGTTGAATTCGCCGCCGCTGACGTGGATTTGGCATTCGGTCGCTTTGCGGAACGGGATAATTCCCGGGTCGATCCGATGGACCATGGCGCCCAATGACAAAAAGTCCAGCGCCCCGCCTTGTGGAATATTTAGCCCGTGCTTCATCGCCGCGAGACTGCACGGAACTCAGCCCGATGTCGCGCCGAAAACCTTCGCCGAGCGGCGATGAACTCAAACCAGTATCCCATTTGACGATTTAACCCACTTGATTTCTGCAACGCGCTATTCCACTTCCTCGGTGACTTCGCGCAGGATGATTTGTTCTCGCTTCTGCAGGAGCCGTCCTTGCAGGGGAAGAAGGCTCCAGTAAAGGCAGAACACTCCGGCCAGGATCACCAAGGCAGAAAGCACATTCACCGGCAGCCAAGGCGCCCAACCCAGGCTGGCAAACAGCAGTTGCAGGCCGGGTGGGATCAAAATCAGCGGCAGGGCCATCGGCGCCATCAACATGGCGCAGAACACGGCGAGAAAAACGATCGGCTTGGCCTTTTTCGCCTGCAGCGTCCCCTGCGCAAGACGATACGGCGCCAGGATCGAACAAAGATTGCAGAACAGGCAAAACAGAAGGAAACACGTGGGTAACTGTACCAGAGCGGTTGCGACCGCGCCGACGGATAAATGCGCCAACCAGGCGGCCAGGACCAATAGCATAAGGCCAACCAGTGCTGCAAAGGGAAGGAAAGCCAGGTTTTTGGCGAGCAGAATGTGATGCCGCCTCGTGGGCAGCAGGACCAGGGACCGAAAGCCGTTCCGATCGAGGCCGAACGTGTTCGACATCGTGGGTCCCAATGACAAGCCGGTGAGCACAACCGCAGCGGTCGCGGCCAGATCGCTCCAGCGGCTCGGCAAAGGACCTTTGGGCAAGGTGAAGCGCATCGAGAGCCCCAGGACTCCGAACACGATCGGCATGACCGCTGCCATCTTCAACTCCGGGGCGCGCGATAAAGAGCGGAATGTCGCCAGCGCCAGCCCGGCGGTATCGTCCGCCAGTCCGGGCAAGGTTCGTTCCAACAGGGAAGGCCTGCCCGCCCGCTGGTTCACCGATTGCCGTGGCTTGGCCTGGCTTTGGCCCTCGGCCCCGAGATAAAACTTGAGCGTCAGCCGATAGGCGCGGAGCAAGCCCAGGGCCGCGATGAGGCACGCCGCGGCTGTCGCCGCCAGCGCCGGCGTAATGCGGCGCTGTTTCAATTCCATGGCGCAGTAACCAACCCAACCTGGGGGAACTGCCAGGTGGGCCTGAAAAAACGCATCTGGGAGACCCAGACCGCCCGGCGTCTCCACCAGGCCGGTCGGCTTCCCTGTTACCTGGGCCGAGGGCTGTGATCCACGTCGGTGTTTGCGAAAAACGGGTGAGTGAACCAACAGGTTCGGCAACTGCCCCACCAGCACCAGTACGAGGGTAATCCAAACAATTATTGCCCGTCGGCGGCGTTTGTTGACCATGAGCGCCGCCAGCCACCCGCGCAGGCAATACGTCCACGCCGTGATCAGGAACATCACACTTAGCAGCACCGCCAGCAGCGGTGCCATCACCCACCCAACACCGAACGTTAGGCCAAGGCACAGTCCCACCATGCTGGGCAGCAGCAACACGAGCGCCGGCGCAAAATGCGAGACGACATAGTTAAAAACGAACACCTGCGGAAGCGTGACGGGCAGGTGAAGGAGTTTCGTAACGTCGATGCTCTCGGACCGCTGGATTTCGACTATCAGTCCGCTGAGCCAAAAAATCAGGAAGGCAAAGAGCACGCCGTCCCAGATCAGCAGCAGCACTTGGGCGGAGGCTTTCGCGGCGACCAGGGCGCCGATGAAAATACTGCCGACACCCAGAGCGCCACCCGCCATCAGCAGCAGCGCGGCGATGACCACGGACAGCACGGCATTAAGCTGACCGCCGCGGGTGAATTGGTTTCGCGTCAGGCGCCAGCGCAGCCAGAGAATCGCCCGCAATTGTTCCCAATTCATCGTTCGCCCTCGAGCCAGCTTAATTTTTGGCTTTCGACATGCTCGGCGCCAACCACGTGCAGAAACCGCTCCTCGAGCGAGCCGTCGCCGCGCAAGGCCGTCATCGACTCCTGGCAGACCAGTTTGCCACGGGCAATGATGCCGACGTGCGTGCAGAGCTTCTCGACGATCTCCAGCACGTGCGAGGTCAGAAATACCGTCGCGCCGCGCTCGACCGCGCGCTTGAGCACGTCGCGGAGCACGCGCGAAGCCACCGCATCGACGCCTTCAAACGGCTCGTCCAGAAACAGTAGTTCGGGGTTGGGGAGCAACGCGGCGGCCAGGGCGAGCTTTTTCCTCATGCCATGGGAGTATTCGAGCACAAGCTTTTTCTCCTCGTTCGCCAGGTCCATCATCGCGAGCAGCTCTTGAGTGCGCTCGCGGACGACTGTGCGCGGTAGCAGATACATCCGGCCAATAAACGTCAGATATTCCCGCCCGGTGAGATTATCGAACAAACCCAGGTTTTCCGGCACGACGCCCAGGCGCTGCTTGATGGCCAGCGCGCTCGCAGGTTGGGCGATGTCTTCGCCCAGCAGGCGCATGGCTCCCGATGTCGGCGCCAACAAGCCGGTCAGCATCTTAATGGTGGTGGACTTGCCCGCGCCGTTCGGTCCCAGGAACCCGTAGAAGGTTCCGCGCTCGACGCGCAGATCGATCGCATCCACGGCGCAGAGGTCGCCGAACTGGCGCGTCAAGCTCACCGTCTCAATGGCTAGGGTCGTGGCTGGCACGGCGGCAGGGTTACCATTGCCTCGGCGAAAGTCGAGCGTTCAAGAGCGCTCCGGATTTCTTCAGCGAGGATCAGGGTTCCGCCCAGCGGCTTGCAAAATGCCGCCGGATGAGTGATCTTGTTTTGGAAAACTGAGACAAGTTACTATGAGAGCACCAGCGATTCTTGCAGCCAGTGCAGCCATGATCAGCCTCTTTACCGGGTGCGACACCATCCCGCCGGGCGCGGAGCGCGGGCCACACGGCACGATGGCTTACAATGTCTTGATTGAAGCCTCGGAACCCGGGGTGCGAATTGAAGCCAACCGCCAATTCATCGGGACCACGCCTGTGACGTTGAAAATCTTCGGCGACCCGGACGGCACGTTCCATGACTTTGGTTCGTATTACTACGTCATTCAGGCCTTTCCGCTTCGGACCAACCAGTTCCTTCAGACCGCAGTCTTCCGGACCGGCCGCTGGTTCACTCCGGAGGACCGGATTCCCAAGCGCATTGATTTCGACATGAACCAGCCGCCGGGACCGAATCCTTATGACCAGCCCTATTACGGGCCTCCGGTCTATTATGGCCCGCCGGTGTATTATGGCCCCAGGATCTACTTTGGTCCTCCAGTGTACTATCATCACTGGCGCGGATGGTGAAGGAGGGCGGAGTTCCGAATAAGCTTGCCAGTGGATGATTTCATGCGATGGTAGTGCTGTATCAATTACCAATTCATTAAGCCCAGCCAGTTCGGCCACCCGGGCCGCGGGCCAACAAAGCAACCGGTGAGGGCCCATTGAGCCGTCCTTTTGCTCCTCGCTCGTTTTCCTCCCGGGAACCCAGGCACCGCAGAAACGGGAAGATCCGCGCCCGCGAAATACGCGTCATTGACCAGGCCAAACAACAACTTGGGGTCATGACGCTCAATGAGGCCCTTAAGCTGGCCCAAAATGCGGGCTTGGACCTGATCGAGATCGCGGCCAACGCGACCCCGCCCGTGTGCCGCATTGTAGATTACGGCAAGTTCCTTTACGAGGAAGCCA
>Ga0066710_100004261_pt1 | contig 12595 bp, 9 predicted proteins | sample GraSoiAngelo_159_FD_79666 | JGI IMG/M metagenome (GOLD analysis project Ga0066710, IMG submission 79666) | Grasslands soil microbial communities from the Angelo Coastal Reserve, California, USA - 14_1009_16_40cm | ecosystem: Environmental > Terrestrial > Soil > Grasslands | place: USA...
CGGCTTTACGCGTACAATAACGAAACGACCGCTTACAGCCTGTATCGGCTGGCAGTCAATCCAACCGATCTTCAAATTTCATCCTCTCAGAGGAGTTTGATCAGCGGTTTGGGCGCTCACCTTCACTTCGCGGAGCGTCGGCTTTACGCAACGACTGGTGCTGCGGTTGAGCGGGCAGACGCCAGGGCAATACCAGCTCGAACACGCACCGACCTTTGGCAGTTCATGGTCGGCGCTCGGCGCCTCCTTCGCCGAAGGCACGCGCGAACTGCAAATTCCTTTGAGTGGCGCGACTCAAGAATTCTTTCGAGTGGTCCGCCTGCCCTGAGAGCGTGTTTTGAACATGGGTGGCGTGGGCGACCCGCTCCCGACTCGGAGTCGGGACGACCCGCCGACCGGAACTTCCGCGAGCAACGTCGCGAAAAGACGATCCCCATTGGCTCGAACCGCCTCTCCGTTTCGTCCGGCGAGTCGCCGGACGGAACAGGCGGGTCGCCTATGCTACTAGAAAACCATTTTTCAAACACGCTCTCAGGCCCGGCTACGTATGCCGACAAGCGCGCAAATAGTGGTCTCTCACTTCGGAGCAAGCTGGAACTGATGCTGCGTCGGTTGTGCGGCGACGCGCTGCTCTTTCACGACATCGGCTTCTTCTTCATCCAATGCCGTCATCAAATCCCGCGTCGCTTTTTGCACCTTGGGCGTTTTGCCGTCAGCCAACGGGACCTGGACCTGCCGCCAGCGTTGGAAATGAACATTATTGTGCTGCAAGGTCAACTTGTGCACCGCCGCCGCCTGCTTGGTCATCGGCGTGGACAGGGTGGCCAGATTGATTCCCTCGGCCAATTGTTCTCTGGTAAATGAACCCATCTCGTCGCCATCAATCTTCAGAACGAAATTGGCGGCGCTGAGTCCCCTCACCTTGAGCGTGTGTAGGTTCAACGCCTGAAGGAAATCGGACGACTTCACCGCAAGGGCGACGACGGGATCATTCCAATCAACCGGCATGGGTAGCGCCTCGTCGAACTGCGTCCAGGAAATGGTCTCTCCCACCTTCAACTCGGAAACGCTCGTCCCTTTGGCCTCAGGCACCTTTTTCGTGCTCGCATCAATCTCCACGGCCGAAACCAGCGCCGGCGCATGCCATGACTTCAACAATTCCGCTGCCATCAACAGGTGGCCGCCGGGACCGGGATGCACGCGGTCGGGGATGATCTTCTTCGCCAGCTCGGCATCGGCGGCCTTCGCCTTTTCCAGGGCGGCGACGACGGGCGCATTCAGATCCGCGACGCCAAGTTTTTCCTGGCCCGCGAGCTCTTTGACAAACTGGCTGTAGCGCACCAGCACCGCGTTGTAACCGCCTTCAAATCGCGGCGGCTGCGTCACGTCATCAAACGGCGACGGCTGAATCACCGTGATGCGAATGCCGGGCAGCGCCTCTTTCACCGAATCAATGATGTGCTGGTAACCCTTGGCGTAGGTATCGAAAATCTTTTCATCGAACGCGCGATAGGAACCGTCGTTCATGCCGAGCATGATCGTCAGGGCAGTTGGTTTGTAAGCGACCACATCGCGTCGCAAGCGCACATCAATCGGCCCGCCGGCGCCGCCCGTCACGCGGTCGCCGCCCCAACCGGAATGGACAAAAGTGACATCCAGTTTCGGGAAGCGCGTGATGACATAGGTTTCAGTGAAAGTCGTGTACAGGCGTTGATCTGTGATGCTGTCGCCGTAGAAGACGACCCGGTCGCCATCCTTGAGAGCGAAGCTTCCCGCCCGTGCATGCAGGGCGACGAATGCGACAAGACAAAGCGTCCGAATCAATGAGGCGGATTTCATGGAGGAAGATTTAATGGGTTTGGCCCTGGAACGCAACCCGGTTTCGTGCCAGCCTCCTTGCAATGCTGCACCGTTCGGCGGCGGCCTGCAACTCGTCCAGGTCCATCACAATCCGGCGACGCTCGGGGACCAGCGGACAGCGGCCTAGTGGCCGGTAATGTCATCGTCTCCAGAAGAGCAGGAACGTCCCAACCAACGCGAACAACGCATCCACCCAGACTCCGACCATCGCATTGCGCTGGTCGTATTCCAGTCCCCACTCGGGCGGGATGTCCACCTTCCCGCCGACTATACCCCGTAAGGCGTGAGAATACCCAGGATGCACCCGTGTGTGAATAGTTCCGCCGCCGGAAAACGCGGCGGCCAGCGCAGGACCATCGAAATGTTCTCCCCACACTCCATCTTCCATCACGTAGCGACCGTTGTCCGTGGTGAAAACAATTTGCTTTGTCGTGCTCCCTTTGTAATGCGTGATCCGTTCAAATTTGGAGGCAGAGTACGCCAGACGGTCGCGACTCAATTTGGGCCTTCCAGGATCCGGTAGAACGCGAGGTCGATGTCTCTAGCGAGGGGCTCCGACCATTCGTGCTTCGACTCCCGGGCGATGAACGTATGAACGGCAGTCCAGCTGCCTGTCTTCAATTCATACGAGCTTTCGATCACGTAGGGTTTGTTCGTAGCCAGATTCGACAGCTTCAATTCGAATGCCCCGTCATGCACCCGGCCCGATTCGATGCGCGCGGATACCGGCGTCTCATCCGGCAGGTCTCCGGAAAACACCGCCGGGCCGATCACTTGTACCGTTTGTCCCGCCGCCACAAACTCGTGCACATTTTTCGAGGCCAGGTAACGCCGGAACTGCTCCCGGTCCACCGTGTCAAACGTTATCCCTCGCGGTTGCTGGATGAACCGGATGCCGGAGTCGGCCCGGTAATAGACCCAACTGCGCGTCCCGGCCCCCGCCTCGCTCCACCACAGAGAAAACTCCCCCACGCCGATCCCGGTGCGACTGCCCCTGTCCGCCAGTTGCCCACCGGCGGCGTTGCTGTTCACGACTTGAAACACCTCCTCCACTGTCCCCTGCGCGTTGGTCACCGAGCCGCTCGCGCCGTCGTAGAGTTGGTAATGGTATCGGGCCCGGCAATGCCGCGTGTCCGGCTCCACGTGCGGCACGAGCGCGTCCGCGATGGGTTCCTTGAAGAATTCGAGCAGCAACACGGAATGTTGGCTTACCATCACGATGGGGCGGCCGTGTTCCACCCGCAAAGTCTTGCTCATGACGCCGGCCGCAAAGCCCTGAGCCATCGACAGCGCGGCGACCCAGACGACTAACAAGGCCTGCTTGAGAATTGGATCATTCACAAAATTGGACCAACACACTGAGCATTAGACGGATTCCACCGGGATTCGCTGAATGCGAACGAATTCCGCGCGGGATGATTTGCGTGCTGTTGGGATCTCATGGCGCAGGGACAGCGCTCGGTGGCCCATATTCCTCGTTCAGGAGAGCATACAACACGGTGTTGATCCATTCCCCATTCAGATAACGATCCTTGATCAATTCGCCTTCCCGCCGCATTCCCACTTTCTCTGCCAAACGAGATGCAGCGCTGTTCCGGCTGTCGCACGATGCTGAGACCCGGTGCAAGCCAATGCCGGCGAAGCAAAAATTCAGAACGGCATTCAACGCTTCACTGGCGACCCCTTGGCGTTGGGACTTCCGGCTTACGTAGATACTGACAGTTGTCTGCGACCGCGACGACTTGTCGGTGAAATGCAAATAGACGACTCCCATCACCGTGCCTTCGGGTTGGAGTTCGATCGCCAGACAGAACGTCGTGTTGGGGGTCGTCAACCTGACGTGCTGGTCGGCGTCAAGCCATTCCAGGACTTGCTTTTCGCCGATTGGATAGTTGTCCACGTACTGAAACAGTTCTTCATCCGAAAGAAAATCCAGCAAATCCTTCCAATCGGCCGGGGCGAGTCGTCTCAAGACCAATCTCGGCGTTGTGATGGGGAGCGGGATTTTCCCGGCGACCTCGCTGCCGTCACCCGGCACCACCAGATCCTCGCTACAGTTGGGACATTTCTCGACTCTCCTGGCAGAATGTTCCGTGAAAGAAACGGCTTCGCCGCAGCACGGGCATTTGCAGTCGATAAAATTCTCGTCGATATCCATGATGAATCACTTTCTCATCTACCTTCGAGTGGACCGTTCCTGCAACCAGACGATGTCCTGGTTGTTGGGCTGAGGCAGATTGAAGAAAAGGCCGCTCGGGGGAACGGTGCGGTTGTCTCTCCAGACCCGAACCTCGGTGTGTGCGTCGGCAAATCCAACGGTGGCCCCGCGGCCGTGGTAATAGGCCGGGAAGTCCACGATGCGTATTTGTCCTGGGGACGTCGGGTACCCGGTCATGTCAAGGACGAAGGAACCGTCGTTGATGCTGTCCGGATGTTCGTCCATCAATACCCACAAACGGTCCGGCCCCGCAGCGGTCACCTGGGCCAGATTCGTAAGAACAATCCAAGGACCGCCTAGCCAGGACCTCCCGCCAATCCAAGTGTTCATCGAATAGCTGCGTATGCGCCGGATATATCGGCCGGCGTCGGGCCCGCTCGCCGCTCTCGCGCGGGTTGGATCGTCCGGACAACTGAAGGCGGAGGTGTCGAGCACATACGGCCAAAGCTGGGCGCGTTTGGTGTAGAGCTCATGGTTCCAGTTGTTCGGATTCGCGGGGTTCAGGTCCAGGAAACTGCTGCCGCACCAGTCATACTGGCCTGTGGCGGCGTTTGCGTTGTAGGGCAGGACATCGGCGTGGTCGGCAGCGAAAGCGCTCCATCCAGCCACCAATTTCTTCACGTTGACGGAACACACAACCGCGCGATTGTGACGCTCCGAATCGCCCAGCACGGGAAGCAGCAGCAAACCAAGCAACCCGAGCACGGTCACGAACGCCACGAGGTCTAGGCGAGTGAAGGCAGGGGTGCCAGCAGGGATTACCCAGCGCATGCAACGCATTATTCAGCTCGCATCCGGCAGGGCAAGCATGCTTTCCTGCCGATCGGATTCCGATGAGACCAGGATCGTTTTTGTCGTTGCGGGAATTGAGTCTGGGCATTCTTGTCATTGCTCTGGCCAGTCGGGTGATCGCCGCGCCATCGCCCCTGGTGCACGGACCGGAAGCCAGCTTTCAGCCCAAGTTCGCTCCGGACGCCTCGCGCCTTGCATTTGTCAGCACACTCCCCGACCTCGTGACCAATGACACGAACGGCCGCGTGCTCGACGTTTTTGTTCTCGAGCTTTCATCCGGCATAACGAAATTGGTGAGCGCGCGCGCCGATGGAACAGGCAGCGGCGATGGGCCGTCCTACGCCCCGCAGTTCATCGCCGGAGGAACCGCCGTGCTGTTCGAGAGCCGAGCCGAGAACCTGGTCACCAACGACAGCAACGGGCGCGCGGATGTTTTTCTGCGCGATCTCCTTTCCGGCCAAACCCTCCTTTTGAGCACCAACCGATTCGGGGTTGGAGCCAATGGAAATTCGCTTCATCCGCGCGCGTCCTCGGACGGTCGACGAGTTGTGTTCCAAAGCCAGGCGACTGATCTGACCTCGACACTCGACGCCAATGGTCGCGACGATCTCTTCCTTCTGGATCTGAACGCAGGAACGACAACGATCGTCAACACAAACCGGTTGCGGCAGCCGGCCACCAACGGCGCCGCCGAGCCTTTTATCAGTGCCGACGGCGAGTTCGTCGTGTTCCGGAGTGCATCACTCGACCTGGTCCAGTCCCCCGCATCCGGTTATGTGACCGATCTCTATTTGCGCAGAACCGACAACGGACGCATCGATATGCTTCGCGCTATTACCAATGGCGGTCGGCAGACTGTGCCGGTGCTCAATCCGATCATGGCGTCCGGCACCAACCAATTGGCCTGCATCCTGAATGGACAGGCCGGCTTCGGTACGCCCGTGGGCACTTTTCGGTTCGACCTACCAACGGGCGGCACCCTGAGCCACGGCATCGGCTCGTCCACCAACCTCACCAGCTTCCGCATTTCCAATCTTGCCGGGCCGGTCATAAGCGCCGACGGCGCGGTCATCGCAGTCGAAGGATTGACGGGAACAGGGGCGGCGGTCCGCCGGGGACTGTTTGTGTGGCGGCCCGGTTCCGGGGACCCTGTCGAAGTAGTCGCGGACAGCTTGCCCCGCGACAACGCCAATTTTTTTCACAGCCCGGTTCTTGCGGCCAATGGCAGTCGCATAGCCGCGCTTCATTCGTCCCGGGTGCTCATGGTTTTCAACGCGGATGGCACGATGGCCGGCGGACCGTTCCCCGCGGATGATTGGTCGGCACCTGCGCTGTCCAACGATGGTCGACTTGTCGCTTTTCACACTTTGCTTCCCAATGCGCCCGGTCAGCCTGCAACGCAAGGTTTGTTCCTCATTGATCTCGACGCCGCCCCTGTGCGACTGGACATCCGAACGACAGCCGGCGGCGTTGAAATCAGTTGGACAGCGGGCGACGGATACATCCTGGAATCGGCGGATGTCCTGGGCGGAGGCTGGCAGCCGGTGGATGGGGTGACCGGATCGAAGGTGGAACTGCCGCTGGCCGGTGGCATGAAATTCTTCCGCTTACACAAGCCTTAACTAAACACTGTTGCGAAAGTATGCCTGGACAGAGGATTAGCCCTTACCAAACACGAGGTTCATGGAGAGGCTCCTCGGCCGTGCGACCGTGCCTTGGGACCGTGAACGTCGTGGGACATCCAAAGCGCCGCAGCAGCGGGCGCGCTCCAAAGCCTGGCGGATGTTCGGGCCCCCGTAGCCAACGCGCCAGCGTTTTGGAGTGCGGCGGTGCTCCGCCGCTTTCGATGGGCGAGTCGACTTGGAATTCGTGCGGTTCATGGAGCGCCTCCACGACTTCGATGTCGTGCGTTGGGACCATGAACCCACCCCTAACCCCTCCCAGGAGGGGAACTCATATGGCGAGGACGAACGCTTGCTCCCGTCTGGGGAGGGGTCGGGGGTGGTCCGGTTAATAGAGAGTCGTCAGGGGCGGGCTTCAGGCGGAGGAAAAGAAACCAGCAGCTGGCCGTTGGTTCCGTCCCAGACCCGCAAGACACTGTCCTGACCGCCGGCAATGACAGTTTTCCCGTCGGGCGTGACGGCGGCGGATTCGACGAAGTCAGCCGCGCCGGAAAAAGAGCGGACTTCGCTGGCGTCTTCGCGGACCAGACGCACTTTGGCGTCGCCCGAAGCGGCCAGCGCCTGGTCGGTATACCCGACGAAACTGATCGCGGTGACTTCCTTGTCGAAGCCGGTGATGTTCTTGGCCTTTTCGCCTTTCACAAAATCCCAGATTTTGACGACGTTGTCCGCGCCGGCGCTCGCCAGGGTGCGTTCGTTCCTATTCCAACTGACACCCAGCACGTGGTGGGTGTGCCCTTCGAATTGCTTGACGAGTTTGCCGGTGCCAAGCTCGATGACCTTTACGAACTTGTCCGCCGCGCCCGAGGCGAGATATTCTCCGTCCGGCGAAAAATCGAGGCTGAATACGGCGTCGCTGTGCACGTTGGTATAGGAGCGAATCAATTTGCCGGTGTCCACCTGCCAGAGCTTGATTTCACCGTCGCGCGTCGGTTCGCCGCCGCCGGTCGCCAACGATTTGCCGTCCGGACTGAACTTGACCGCGTTAACCCGGTCAACCAGCGGTGAATTGGAATCGCCGGTGCCGATGGTCCGGTCCAGTTGCCATTCGGCTTTCAAATCCCAAATCACAACGCTTCGATCCGCCGCGCCGGAGGCCAGGGTGCCGTTGTTGGCAAAAGCTGCCGCAAGGACTGCGCCTTTGTGACCTTTCAGTGTTTCAAAGGCGGCTCCATTTTCGGCGCTCCAGAGGTGAAGCAGTCCATCGTCGCCGGCGGTAGCCAGAGTCAGGTTATCGGGGGAAAAAGCCAACGCGCGCACCGGCTGATCGGAATCAGCTGCGGCCTTCCTCGCTGCACCGAGTTCGGCTTCGGTTTCCTTGTGTAAATCCTCAGCCTGTTCGATCGCCTCCTTGCCGTGGGTTACAGCCTCGGCCGCTGCTTCGGCCGCTTTGCCTGCCAACTGCAGTTCCGTTTCGGCGCTGGACCTGGTTTGTTCCGCCTTTTTGAGTTCCTTTTCAGCTCCTTCCACGGTCTTGGTTGCTGAAGTCAGTTTCTCGGCTGCCTCCTTCTCTTTCTGTTTAGCCTCGGCAGAGAGCTTGTCTGCGTTTTTCCTGGCTTCAGCCGCAGCTTTGGATTTTGCAGCGGCTTCGGCCGCCGCCTTTTCCAGCGTCTCCTTGTCCTGGCCAGGAGTTTCCTGAGTCGCTTTCGCTTCGGCCTCGGCTTGTTTGGCGGCCTTGTCGGCTGCCTCGACATCCTGTGCCGCTTTTCTGACCTCAGCTTTGGCTTCTTCGACCGACTTTTCAGCGGCGGCCTTCGCTTCCGTGGCCTCCATCAATTTCTTTTGTTTCTCAGCGAAGGTTTTTTCCGCCGCCTCACTGGTTTCGGTGGCTTTTTTCACTCGTTCGAGCTGCGCTGTTTGATTGGTCTCCGCCGACTTCAATGCAGCCTTGTGATAATCCACCTCCGCTTTGGCGAACGTGAAGGCGCGTTCCCGATCGGCGGCGTATTCCTGCGCGTAACGGTCTCCCTTCAACTGGGCGATTTCCTTCCCGTCGTTCAGGTCCCAGAGTCGGGCGAGCCTATCGGCGCCGGCCGAAGCGAGGCGCTTGCCGTCGCGGCGCACGGCCAACTTCGCAACCGGCCCGGCGTGTTTGATTTCGCGAATCAACTCGCCGGTGTCCACGTTCCAGATCCGCACCGAACCGTCTTCGCCACCCGAGACAATTTGCGCGTTCGTTGAAGGAATGGTGTCCAATGCTGTGACTGCGCCTTCGTGCCCGGTGAGTTCTTTGACTGGCGCAAGCTCCGGTTTGCCTGAGTCGAAACGCCAGAGGCGAACCCGTTTGTCCGCGCCGCCGGAAGCGATCTGGGCAGAATTATCACACCACGTCACCGCGTTGATGTCTGCATCGCTCCGCGCCTGGGCGAGAGGTTTGCCAGCGGGCACTCCCCAGACGCGAAGTGTTTTGTCCGCGGCCGCCGAAGCCAGGCGGGTGTTGTCCCCGGAGAACTTCAGGGAACGAATCGCGCCTTGGTGCCCGGACAGGTTTTTGGCGAGCTTGCCGTTGGCGACATTCCAGATCTTAATGCGTCCGTCGTCACTGCCGGTGGCGAGCCATTTCCCATCCGGACTGGCGGCGAGCGCGGGCACCACCTTGCGCGCGACGGCCGTGAGCCTGAACTTCTGCGCATCTCTTGGCCGGCGCCAGATTTTGACCTCGCGATGACCACCAGAGGCCAACAGGGTCCCGTCGGGACTGAATGCCAGTGCATGCACCATGGACCGGTGCGCCAGACCCGGTTTGCTGGAGAGGCCTGACTTGAGCAGTTGCGGGTCGGTCAACCGGCCCACGAACTGTTGGGATCGGAGATGATACAGGAAAATCTGATTCGCGCGGGCGCAGGCGGCGAATTGGCCGTCCGGCGTGACCGCGACGGCGTAGATCGGATTCAACCCTTCGGGCAAGGGTTGCCAATCGATGGGCCGGACGATATTGGCCGAGGCTTTCGCACCCTGATCGATCCAGAGTTTGATGAGAGCCAGCTCATCCGGCGTCAGGTCGGATGCCTGCACCTTGTTGGCGCGCGGCGGCATGATGGTGTCCTCGAGTTGATGCGAGGCGGCCTTCAGCAACAGACTGGAACCGCTCTTCTTCGGGGCGATGGCAGGACCGGAGTCACCGCCTTTGAGAATGTCCTGAGGCGTTTCCAGAACGAGTTTAGCCTTGGCGGCGGTCTTGTTGTGACAAGCGAGACAATTGTTCTTAAGAATCGGCAGGATCTCCTTGTCGAAATCGACCGGCTTCGGGTGTTTGACTTTGGCGATGGGAATCGGTTTGGAGTGTTTGTCGTCGGATTTCGCTTCGCCGGCCCGAACGGGGGTTGAGTGGCAGAAAACCATCGCCATGAGGAGGAACTGAGGAAAGCGGTAGGACGCTGTCGTAGCGCAGAGTTGCACTCTGCCGTATCGCGGATTTGTAATCCGCCGTCTGCGGCAAGTTCCGGTGCGTACGGCAAGTCCAACGGTCTGCCGACTGCAAGTCGGCGATACAGCAGATTGCAAATCTGCGCTACAACCTGGCGGCGTTTTCTTCATGTCGCTGTTTCAATGTTGATGAGCAGAGGATTTCGCCGCTTGTTGTTTGCGCCAGTTGTCCTCGGCGATTCTGCCGTGCTTGACCGAGCTGGCTTCTACGAGCTTCATCCCACACTTGGGACAGGTGCCCGGCTTGTAGGAAACCACCTCGGCATGCTGGGCCATCGGACACGTATAAAGCGGCGAGGGGATGGCAATCGAGCTGGCTTCGCCCTGAGGTGCTGAGGGCGGCTGCATGACCGGGATCAGCGTCATGCCGCACTTTGGACACTTGCCTGCCTTGGCGAGTTTGACCTCGTTGTGCTCGGGCATCGGACAGGTGTAGTGCTCGACCTGTCCGCCGGGCTGAAGCCGTGCCAATGTCTCCGGCGAGACGGGCACCAAGGTCATCGAGCAGATGGGGCACTTGCCCGGTCGTTCATATTTGATGGTCAGGTGCTCCGGCATCGGGCAAATGTAGGCCACGGCATTGGACTCGCCAGAGAAAGCGGTCAACCGGTGGTTGGCGTGTTGTTCGCCCGATGAAGCGGCATTGCCGGTTGTTGCGGACGAGTCGGGGTGTAACATTTTTTGAATGGCCTCGCGCAGTTGGCTCTCGGAATCCAGCATGAATTGGCCGGAGGTGACCACGCGTTCGCCTTGTTGAAGCCCGCTCAGAACCTGATACAGGTCGTTCTCGGAGCGCGAACCGAGGACCACCATGCGCGGCTCGAACCGGCCACCGTCGAGCGCAACGAACACGGTGTTCTTCTGGCCGCTTCGCAACACCGCGGCGTCCGGCACGAGCAGCGCCGAAGGCTCCAGCTCCGCCTGCAGCTCGACCGTGGCAAACATTCCGGGCTTGAGAAAATAACCCGGGTTGTGAAATTCCATGCGCACTCGCGCCGTGCGGGTTTTCTCATCCACGGTGGGGTAAACATACGTGACCCGCCCGCGGAATTTGCGGTCCGGCAAGTAGGAAAGGCTGACCACCGATTCCTGCCCGAGTTTGACAAATTCAAGGTCTTGTTCATACACCTGCGACTGCACCCATACGATCGCCAGGTCGGCCAGCCGATACAGTTTCATGCCAGCATCCACCATCTGGCCTTCGACAACCATCTTCTCCACCACAATGCCGTCGCGCGGCGCGGTGACGCGCAAGGTCTTCTTCGCCTGCCGTGTTTTCTCCAACTCCGCGATTTGCTCGTCGGAGATGTCGAAGAATTTGAGCTTGGTCTGCGCGGTGACTTTGAGCGACTCCGCCCCCGGAGTGCCCGCCGCCTGGTTCAACGCGAGCAGATACTCGGTCTGGGCGCTGACCAGTTCCGGGGAGTAAATCTCGAACAGCGGCTCGTTGCTGTGCACCTGCCGGCCGGTCGCATCCACATAAAGTTTCTCAATCCAGCCTTTGAACTTGGTGGTAACATCGGCGAGCGCGGTCTCATCGAAATCAATCACGCCCACCGTGCGGATGGTGCGGCGCAACGGCCCCGTCGTGACCAGGCCAATGCGAATGCCCATGTTCTGCACCGTCACCGGGTCGATGGTGATGGTCGAAGCCCCCTGGGCCTCCTCTTCGTAAACGGGGACCATGTCCATGCCCATGCTATCCTTGCGCGGCGTCGGACTGATCTCGCCGAGCCGCATGGTGGACTTGTAGTGTTTTATTTTGCGATCGCGAGTCGTGCCAGACGGAGTCGCGCCGGTCGAAGCAGACGTGGCGTCCGGCTGTTTGCGGATCGGCGTCAGCTTCATCCCGCAAATGGGGCAGTCGCCGGGCTTGTTCTGGATGACCGCCGGGTGCATGCCGCAGGTGTAGAGTTGCGCGCGCGCAGTTCCGGCTTGGCCGTGAGCGCCGGGCCGCAGAAAGAACCAGGCGGCGGCCGAGAGCGCTGCCAAGGGCAGGAGGACCAGGAGCGCACGCCGGGCGTTGCGAGTCATAGTGCTATTTACGGAGCAGGGTTCGTTTTGGCGAGCAAGTTCATGGTCCGTCTCAACGATTGGAAAGGGTGGCTGGAGCAGACGAAATCGCCGGGAGATTCAATGGGGGCGCGCCGGCCGGAGGTTGTCCCAGGATGAGCAGCGAGAGTTCAGCCAGTGCCAGTTCGCGCTGAATGCGCGCTTCGATCTCGGTGAGTTGAAAGCCGAGCAACGTGCGTTCGGCGTCGATCAGGTTGAGAAAATCGAGCCGGCCGGAGAGGTATGCGGCGCGGGCTACGTCGAGCGATTGCCGGGCCTTGGGCAGGAGCCGGTCGGTCAACAATTCGAGTGTGCGACTGGCCTCACGGAGCGTAAACGACTTTTCGGCAAACTCGACGGCCAGCGCGATTTGCTCGGCGGAGAGCCGCGCCTCGGCGGCCCGGCGGCCCGCTTGTGCCGCCGCGATTTCCGCTTCGATTTTGTCGCGCCAGACAGGGAGCGTAACGGCCAATTGCGGCGTGTAAACCACCGGCGACGCTTTCGCATCCGCTTCCAGGCCCACGCTGAAGTCCGGCACTCGCGCCTTGTAAGCCAGACGCAGCGA
>Ga0066710_100004262_pt1 | contig 12595 bp, 11 predicted proteins | sample GraSoiAngelo_159_FD_79666 | JGI IMG/M metagenome (GOLD analysis project Ga0066710, IMG submission 79666) | Grasslands soil microbial communities from the Angelo Coastal Reserve, California, USA - 14_1009_16_40cm | ecosystem: Environmental > Terrestrial > Soil > Grasslands | place: USA...
ACTGAATTTTTTTCTTTATTTCATCTTCAATATCATGGTGATCAATGTAAGTTACCGAAACGCGGTTCTTTCTGAGACGTTCTAAGAGTTCTACAAATTGATCCTGGTTTGTCTTGCTAAGACCAAGATCGCATATGAATAATGTCTTCAAAGAGCCATCATTGCGCAGTTGTTCTAATTCGTTCATAAGTCCTGGATAATCCACCAACCTGGTTTCTCCACCGAAGGCTTGCCTTATCAGTGACGCAGCTCCTATTCCATCAGCGTCTTCCTTGTGAGAAACGCAGACAACCTTAGTTTTTGCCATAGAATTAACAAGGCAGGACGACCCTCATTTAAACTAAAAAACAGGTTTTACTTTCTTTAAGCTCATGTATGTCCTGAATTCTGCAACAAAGTTTTGGTGTCCTTTCACGTCTTGCAAAACTACACAGTACATATCATAGAAAGAGATGCCTAGCAGCCTTGATTCTCTGTCTAGTTGCGCAATTTCTTCCAAGATTTTTGGATCCTTGGTTTCTGCCACAAAACTGTCAACAAGTCTTATGAAGTCCTCTTCCCATTGGGTCATTTCTAAGCATTCATGACAAGTTTTGCTATATGGGGTAGAGTTGCCAGATTAGACAAAGTGCTTAATTTTTTACTTGCTCAATCCGTAGTAATAATTTAATACACATTTTTCGCAATAATAATAGTGCAAACAAAGAATATCGGCCTTCGTAATATAGAAGTAGCTGATACCAAGATTTCTGCAATAGACGGAATAAATGGAAAGCTCATTTACAGAGGCTATGATATATTAGACCTTGTAAAAAAATCAACTTTTGAAGAAACTGCATGTTTACTTCTCAATGATGACTTGCCCAGTAAGAATGTCCTCTCTGAGTTTTCAAGTAGACTGGTTGAAGCTAGAGAAATTCCTGAGGGACTAGAAAAGAGCCTACAAAATATCCCAAAAAAAGCCAATCCAATGGATGTACTTCAATCTCGGGTAGCAGAGCTAGGCATGTATGATAAAGAACAAGTAGATGACAAGGAAATCAATTATAACAGAGCAATCAATCTTGTCTCAAAGATTCCCATAATAGTTGCGTGTTGGGAAAGAATTAGAAGCGGCAAAGACCTCATTGAGCCTTCAAAGAAGCTGAATCATGCTGGAAATTTTTTCTACATGCTAACTGGTAAGGAGCCTGACACTGAATTTACTAGAATTTTTGATATCTGTTTAATTTTACATGCAGAGCACAGCTTTAATGCATCTACCTTTGCTGCAAGGGAGGTAGCATCTACCCGTGCTCACATGTATGCTGCCATAAGTGCCGCAGTGGGAGCTCTAAGTGGAGAATTACACGGAGGTGCAAATTACCAAGTAATGAAAATGCTTTTGGAGATAAGCAAAGAAGACAAAGTAGAAAAATGGATCAAAGAAAAAATATCAAAAGGACAAAAGATAATGGGGATGGGTCATGCAGTATACAAAACATTTGATCCACGAGCCGAAGTGTTAAGAGAGTTGTCAAAAAGATTGTCAGAGAAAACTGGACAGCCCTGGTACAAGATTACAAAAAAAGTGGAGGACGTCACAGCAGAGGAGATGAAAAAGGTAAAGGGTTCAGACATATTTCCTAATGTAGACCTTTACAGCGCTTCGACGTACTATATGCTTGGAATACCCATGGACCTTAATACACCAATATTTGCAGTATCAAGAGTTGCTGGTTGGACTGCCCACATAATAGAAGAAAAATTTGCCGAGGCAGCTCCAAAGCCAATGCTTTACAGACCAAAGGCAGTTTATGTGGGCAAATACTGTGGACCTTTTGGTTGTGAGTATGTACCTATTGATAAAAGAGAGCCGGAAATTCACGAGTAAACATTTAATCGATTAGGCCTTTTTCTTTGATAAATTAATTTCTGTTAGCTAGCCAATCTTTTGCTTTTGTATCCACATCATATCTATGAAGAACATCAAAGACCATTTCATAGAAAGTAATTCCGCGTTTTTGTGCCTCGCCATCTAGCCATTTTAGTCCCTCAGCAAGTTCTGGATCGTATTCGGAAAATTCTACCAGCTCATCTACCATGTTTGTAAAGAAGGAATTGGCTTCCAGCACGATAGCAAGTTTTTGTTTTTATTATTCAGTTATAGATTTAAAATAAATAGACAATCAACACCTTTTTGATTGACATATGGATCAGACATACTATTTTGATCGAAATGAGAGAACGATCTCCGGGTTATTGAAAAACAATGAAAAGATGAACATCATTCATAGAAACGAGAACTTATTTCATAAGGCAGTTTGATAAAACGGAAAAGCTTGGACGTTAGCTAACCCATTGATCGAACAGCAAAAAGAATCGCGCAAGAATGTGGTTATCTTCGTAGAATCAATCCTATATCCATCAGGTTTGCATGTGTTGGTCCTGTGAAAATTAATCCTCCATATTTTTTGAAAAAATGATATGAGTCATTATTCCTAAGAAATCTGTTCATTTTCTGTGTAGGTATATCAGATTCGGCTATTGCTCCTGCAGCATCTGTATTGCCATCTATTCCATCAGTACCCACAGAAACTATAACGTCTTTCTTGTTCTGTTTTTTCAAATTCTCTAGCATGTGCAAAACTAATTCTTGGTTTCTCCCACCTTTTCCTTTTCCCCTTATGATTACAGTTGTCTCACCACCAAAAATAACGCAACTATTCTTGCGCCTAGACAACATTTTTGTAATTTTTACAGAAGTCTTGTTGACATTGCCTGAAATACATAGCGCGACTCTTGTAGAAAAGCCAAGATGCCTTGCGTGCAGTGCCATTGCATCAAGACAGTTTTTGTTACTTGATATAACATAATTTCGTATCCTACTGACTTTTGGGGTTTCAGAAATTACTCCTTTAACTCCAAGTTCGATTCTTTGCATCGCGCTCTTTGGAATAGTTTTTTCCAATCTGTAGCGCATAAGGATTCTTTTTGCATCCCAAAAGGTGGTAGAATCAAAATAAGTGATTCCTGACGCAATTGCCGATAAATCATCACCTGGCACATCTGACATAACTAATGATATAGCATCACTTGTGAGCTGATCTAATAGTTTACCGCCCTTTACTTTAGATAGATGTTTTCTTACACAATTAATTTCTCGTATATTCGCTCCACTTTTGAGCAAGATATCAGTTGCAAGTTGCTTGTCTCTAAGAGATATTCCATCAGGTAGTGTTACAAGAGACGATGCACCACCCGATATTAAAAAGATGACAAAATCTGTCGGTTTTAGATTCGCTAGGAATTCAATTATGGTCTTGGCAGCCTGTACACTTGTTGCATCAGGAATTGGATGACTTGCCCTTAGTGTTTTGAATTTTTTTGATAAGTGTATAGAAGAATACTGGTTTGGAGCTACGATAATTCCTCCATCAACACGAGTCAAGGAATTTAACGTTCTAGTCATAGAATCGGCTGCCTTTCCAATCGCGATAATAAAAACACGATGATACTTTTTTATGCTGATCTTTTTCCCGCCAATCAAAATATGGTCTTTGTGTACAATTTTTCGGAGTACCCTATCAGGCATAGCGGCCTGCAAACCAGATTCAATTATAGACAAGGCATGTTTTTTTTGTGAACTAGTTGCAAGCCTTTTGAAATTTTTAATTATCATTGTTCATCGTTGTACAATAGGTAGAACGCTGCCAAATTTTGAATCTTTTTGTTTTGCATTGAAGCTAGTACCAAAGGGTCCAATTTAAGAGACTTAACTTTGTTTCACTTTTTTTATATATCGCCCAATCTAACCCATCATATGATAAATTCAAATCATCTAGCTAAGAGTAAACTATCAATGTATTTTGGACTTTTTATTCTCACTATTTTGGTAATTCCAGCTTACGCAGACGAAACTGTAAAACCTACAGATAAAGGAACTATCGATGTAGGATTCTCAACTGATCCGGCAAAACCAAATCCTGGTGACCAGACACAACTAAAGATAAGCTTCATCAATAAACAAACGAACGCAGTCCAACAGCACATTGACTACAAAGTATCTGTAAAGCAAGATGGAAATCAGGTATTTGGCATACCTATAACTCATACAGGTGAAGGGTCAGTTAGCATTCCAATTCAGTTCCAGACAGCAGGAACTTATCAAGTAATAGTGGAAGTCGACGGCATTCTATTCCAGCCAAATCCACCGGAGACTGCTTCATTCACAGTAAATGTAACAAGCGTAAGTCCTAACCCGACACCCGGCAATAAAAGCGGCTGCCTCATTGCTACTGCTGCCTTTGGTAGCGAACTTACACCTCAAGTCCAATTCTTACGAAACTTTAGGGACGATCACATACTTGCTACCGACTCAGGCTCAAGTTTTATGACCATATTCAATGCATGGTACTATTCATTTAGTCCGTATGTTGCAGATTATGAAAGACAGCAACCTTGGTTGCAAGAGACAGTCAAGGCATTAATATATCCACTTTTAGGCATTCTTACACTTTCTGAGAAAGGATTTTCGTTAATCCCGGGAGATTATGGCGCTTTAGCTGCTGGAACAATTGCAAGTTCAATGATAGGTGCAGTATACTTTTGGCCCTTTGCACTATCTGTAAAGCAGGTTCGTACTACAAGATTCAATTACAAAATAGCCGTTTACGTTATCACATCTATATTTGCGGCTACGTTAGGCGCAATACTTACTGGGAATGAATATGGTTTGATGGTAACTACTTCTTTATTTGTTCTGACCATGCTTTCAGTTTCTGCAATACTTGGGGCAAAACTAATTACAAAATCTATGAATAGGCTCAGTCATTGACATGCAATAGTATAATAATAATTGTAAATGTTATTTTTCTATGCATACGGTAAGAATTCCAAAGATAATCAATTTCGGCAAAAACGCCTTATCTGAAACGCAATTTCCAAAAAATGCTCTAGTGGTAACAACAGCACCTCCAGAGGTTTCATCAAAATGGCTTGCCAAGATGAAGATCACGGATTACATGCTATATGACAAGGTAGAGCCTGAGCCATCAATTGAGACTGTTAACAAGGTAATGTCAGAATACAAGTCAAAGAATCCATCTGCCATAATCGGTTTAGGTGGTGGAAGCTCTTTAGATGTAGCAAAATACTCTGGTGCAGAATTGAAGATCCCAAAGATACTGATTCCCACAACCTTTGGCACTGGCGCAGAGATGACAACATACTGTGTACTAAAATTCGAAGGCAAAAAGAAACTGTTACAGGATGAAAGATTCCTTGCAGATGTGGCTGTAGTAGATTCATACTTTATGGAGGGAACACCAGAAGCAATAGTAAAAAACTCAGTCTGTGATGCGTGTGCGCAGGCAACGGAAGGATACGATAGTAAAAAAGGAAACGACCTTACTCGGATGATGTGCAAATCTGCCTTTGAGGTCCTATACGACGCAATAGTGAATAACAAACCAGAGAATTATCCCTTTGGTTCAATGTTATCTGGAATAGGATTTGGAAATGCGTCAACAACTTTAGGGCATGCGCTATCATATGTATTCTCAAACGAGGGAGTACCACACGGTTATTCACTTTCCTCATGCACCACAGTAGCACATAGGTTCAACAAATCAATTTTCTATGAAAAGTTCAAAGAAGTAATGGAAAAACTGAAATTTGACCGACTTACACTCAAGGCTCCAATTGATCAAGCTGCTGATATCGTCATGACTGACCGTGGTCACTTGGACCCAAACCCTGTACCGGTAACCAAAGAAGATGTCATGCATCTCTTAAAAGACATAGTAGACGGTAGACTGTAAAACCCTCTTCAATTTTTCTAGTTTAGAAATGCTTTTTGAGAGTGATTTGCTAAAACGTTCTTTTCTAAATTTGACAGACTGGTGTTGACGATATGTGTAATGCATTCTAACTTGCTAGTACAGATAATGATCAATGTGCCATGATTTGCCAGCGATATATCTTGAAACAATCAAGGAAAAGAAAAGCCATAGCCACCGTGATTACCACAATGATTATCTTGGTATCATCAGTTGTACTAGGCTCTGGAGTTGTTATCTATGGTACAAGTCTTTTCCAGACAAATGCACAATCGGAGACAATTTCAACCCAAGGCCTCAAGTTGTGGGTAAATGCCACCGATGCTAAAGGAACTTCCTGGGGTGCAGTAGCAGTTAGAAACACTGGCGACAAGCTCGAAGCAGTTGATAATATCAGCATGAGAGGAGTTATTGTGCCGTATGCTAACTGGTACTACGCTAATACTACAAATTCACTTGCAAACATACAAGACCAATTTGTTTATGGTTCAAATGATGGCAAAGGAATGTTGAAAACCTATCGTGGGCCAGCAGGTAGTACTCCATCTACCGATACATGCACTCCTACAGCTGCAATTCAGATCGATACGGATGGAAATGTAGGAAAACCAATGATTTGTTTAGGCCCGTCAAATGGTCCAATCTCACTGAAACCAGGCGAGTCTGTAGTAATCTACTTCCATCTGCCAAATGGGGTTCTGTCCACAGTAGATTCTGGCTCAGCAACCACTGTAGCACTGTACGCCGGTAAGGTTGGCGCACCAATACCCGTGACAGTTGCAAACCCATAGAAAAAGACACTCAAAATCTTAGTATTCTCCAAACTTTTTGTAATGATGCGATAGTCTTTCCCCTAGTGGAATCAATTTTAACGGAAATTCTTAGATGCTATTGAAACTCTGTTTCTCGTCTTCTGTCGATAAACGCACTATTAGATGACAGTATCATGTTTTTTACTAAACTTAAATATCACTTTCAATTGACCAACATTCAACAGGATTTCGAGACATGATCAAATTTGGAATTCAACAAGGGCTAAATGTAGCACGGCTGGGATTGACAGAAGATCAAATCCTTACTGCATGCGTTCTAGCAGACAAAATGGGTTATGACTCTATTTGGTACATGGACCACAGCAATGTACCTCAGTGGAACCATGCAATAGTAAATGATCCTTGGGTTATGCTTGCTGCCATAGCTGCTGTTACAAGCAGAGTAGAATTAGGTACGTGTGTAACTGATGCTGTACGAAGACACCCGTCAAATATTGCATTAGCAACAGTTACTCTTGATAGGGTGTCACACGGAAGGGGCACACTAGGAATTGGGGCAGGTGAGGCCCAAAATATCAAGGAATTCAAAATTCAATGGGACAAACCTGTTGGCAGATTTGCTGAGCAACTTGAAGTAATCAAATTACTTTTTGAATCATCGCCTGAGCATCGTGTTAATTTCAAAGGTGAATTTTACGAACTTGCAGAAGCATGTCTGCAGGCAAAGAGTATCAGAAAGCCGCATCCTCCAATTTACATGGCAGCCGGAGCCCCCAGAACTTTGGCACTATGTGGCAAGTACGGCAATGGTTGGATTCCAATAGGCTATACACCAGAACTTTATGAAGAACACGCAAAAGCTATCAAAGCATCTATGAAGGAAAACGGCAGAGAGGATTCAAAATTCCAATATGCGGTTGATATAGATGTTTACTTTTCTGATGATTCAGAGCGGGCATGGGCAAAAATGAAAAATGCTGTCAAGGTTAGCTTATTCAAGCCCGAGGTTCTCAAAGTACATGGAATTGAAGACGTTGCAGGTTTTGATTTCAAAAAATACTTTACAGAGTATTCAATGTCAAACCAAGAATGGATAGTAAAAATGAGAGAGGCTGCGCAAACAATTCCTGACAGTGTTGCTCGCTCTTCAATCGGCATTGGTACCCCAGATGATATCATTCCTGTCTTTGAGAGATTCATGAAGGCTGGTGTGAACCATTTTATAGTTAGATTCTGGGGTTCTGGATACTTTGGCTCTATAGATAAATTTGGTTCCACTATACTACCTTACTTTAAAGAACAGCACAACCCTAGGAAATAACCATTCTAGATATATCTGAAGATAGTCATTTTATCTGAGTTTGGCAGATCTGAGACAAGCGCAAAGTTGTACAATGGGTACAACTTTTTGTATTCTTTCATAAAGCTCAGTGCAACTTCGTACGTCTTGTATTCCGATCTTATCCCGTCGATAATTGATTCACAGCCAAAAACATCATAGACTTTGAGAAAGTAGCGCATTGGTCTTTTGTGTGGCTTTGCTCTAAGAAGCCACGAGATCGCAAATGCAAATACAGCCAACATAATGAAAGCTGCCCCTATTTCCTTAAGATGCATCCACATAATGGCTGGAATAGTATATCCAAATAGATGATATACAAAGCTGGAAAATGAGGCTACCGAGGTTCCAATTAAGACAAATGCCTTCAAGTTAGCAAAACTTTCTTTTCCTATCATACCAAGTAATAATATGGTCCCCCATTTATCTATTAAAACCATACGCAGAAATAATAAGACGGAGAATCAAATAATATGCAGCTGCTAGGAAGACTTGAGATCAAGTCAAAAGACAAGATAATTGAGTTTTTAAACACACAGGAAACCGGTAGGATATGCAGTATTGACAAAGAAGGCCATCCTCAGATAATTCCGATGAATTTTGTTTATACAAATGATGCAATTTACATGCATTCACATATCAAAGGTGAGAAACTCGAAAATATCAAGAAAAACTCCAAAGTTGGCTTTGAGGTAGATCAAAGCTTGGAATTTCTTCCATCGTACTTTACACATCCAACAGATGCGTCGCAAGCAGACACTCTTTACATCAGTGTTGTAATCAAAGGCACAGGAAGTATCATCACAGATAGAATCGAAAAAACAATAGCACTTAATGCGTTGATGAAAAAATACCAACCAGAAGGCGGTTATGAACCTATAAGGCCTGAAATGGAAGTAGTTGATGAGGTTGCAATAATTAGGGTGGTCCCAATTACAATGCGGGGAAAATACAAGGTTGGGCAGCATCTTGACAAAAGATCGCGTGTTGAGCTTGCCAAAAAGATTCTTGAAAGAAACTCGGCTACTGCATTAAACACGCTTAGGATTATGGGAATAAGCCAAACCAATGATGGGTTGATAATCTCAGAGGAACCAAACTGGTAGTTATCTTAGAACTACCATTGCTTTAAATTTCGATCTTGATAATTTGTAATGTTTGCTAGAAAATCCTAGTTTTGAGTTAGTAGCAGAATTTGCCCCTACTGGAGACCAGCCACAAGCAATTGAGCTTCTAGTAAACGGGGTAAGAAAGAAGAAAATTCAGACCCTGCTTGGAGTAACAGGCAGTGGCAAGACATTTGCCGTGGCTAACGTAATTCAACGCACGGGAAAAAACGCACTTGTAATATCACACAATAAAACCCTTGCCGCCCAGCTTTATTCTGAACTAAAGCAATTTTTTCCAAAAAATAATGTCGGATATTTTGTTAGCTATTATGATTATTACCAGCCGGAAAGTTACATCCCACAGACTGACACCTATATAGAAAAAGACACCCAGATCAATGAAAAAATTGAAAAGATGCGACTAGAGGCAACTGCAATGCTTCTTTCAGGTGAGCCGACAATTATTGTTGCTACTGTCTCATGCATCTATTCACTTGGCTCACCGAGAGATTGGGAATCAATGTCAATTACTGTTGAAAAAGGAAAAGAATCTGGACGCTCTTCTCTCATAAAACAACTAGTCAATGCAAGATATGAAAGAAATGATACAGAACTTGTCTCAGGAAGATTTAGAATTAAAGGAGATACCATAGACATCATTCCTGCCTACTCTGATGATGTTGTAAGGATCTCAATGTTTGGAGATAGGGTGGAAAAAATATCTCTCTGTGATCCTGTTTCCCTTAAGGAGAAAAAAAATATTTCAAGGATCAGAATTTTTCCAGCAAAACACTATCTAGTTGCAAGCGATGTAAGAAAAACTGCAACAGAGTCGATAAGGTCGGAGCTCAAAGAGAGACTTGCTCAGCTAAAAGAGCTAGAAAAACAGAGACTTGAAATGAGAACAAATTATGATTTGGAAATGATAGAGGAGCTTGGATACTGCTCAGGAATTGAAAACTATTCAAGACATTTTGATGGAAGAAATCCAGGAGAGCCGGCATTTTGCTTGCTTGACTTTTTTGGAGATGATTTTTTACTCGTAATAGACGAATCTCATGTCACAATTCCACAGCTGCATGGCATGTACCATGGTGATCACACTAGAAAAAAGTCACTGATAGATTATGGGTTTAGGCTCCCAAGCGCGTTTGATAACAGGCCATTAAAATTTGAAGAATTTGAAAAATACATCAAAAACACCATTTTTGTTTCTGCAACCCCAAGCGATTATGAGAGAAGAAAAAGTTTTCAGATAGTAGAGCAGCTAATTCGTCCAACTGGCCTTGTTGACCCCCAAGTAGAAGTAAGAAAGACAGAAAACCAAATGGATGACCTAGTCTCTGAAATTAAAAAAAGAGTTGAAAAAGACCAGCGTGTCCTTGTTACCACCTTAACAAAGCGCATGGCAGAAGACTTGGCAGAGTATCTCTCAAAAAAGCAAGTAAAGGTAAGATATCTTCACTCTGAGATTGAAAATCTGCAAAGAACTGAGCTGATAAGGCAGCTACGTCTTGCCGAGTTTGATGTTCTAGTAGGAATAAACCTACTACGAGAAGGTCTTGACATACCCGAAGTCTCCCTTGTTGCCATCCTAGATGCAGACAAGGAAGGATTTTTGAGAAACAATACTAGTTTGATTCAGACCTTTGGCAGAGCCGCAAGAAACATTGATGGTAGCGTCATAATGTATGCAGATGCTCAGACACAGTCTATGAAGCTTGCAATGCTAGAGACCGAGCGCAGAAGAAACAAACAGATAGTATATAACAAAAAGATGGGCATCAAGCCAGCTACCATAGTAAAGGCAATTCCAGCTCAGACGGCAAAACTTGATGAGTTAAAACATATGTCTAGTCATGATTTGGTCAAGTATGCAATCGAGACAGAAGCAGCCATGAAAAGGTTTGCTGAAGAGCTTGACTTTGAGCGTGCAATTGAATATCGTGACAAGCTTGCAAAGATACAAAAAGAGTTAGGAAAATGAACGACAAGCTAATTATTCGAGGTGCAAGGGAGCACAACTTGAAAAACATCAATTTGGACATTCCAAAAAATAGACTGGTTACAATTACTGGTCTTTCTGGTTCTGGCAAGTCTACTCTGGCATTTGATACAATTTATGCAGAAGGGCAGCGAAGATACGTAGAATCGCTTTCTGCATATGCAAGACAGTTTTTAGAAATGATGGACAAGCCGGATTTGGATTCAATAGAAGGCTTGTCTCCGGCTATTTCAATTCAGCAAAAGACTACAAGCAAAAATCCAAGATCGACAGTTGGAACAATAACAGAAATCTATGATTATCTAAGACTTCTTTATGCAAGAATAGGGATCCCACACTGTACAAAATGTGGTCGAATAATATCAAACCAGTCAGCAGAATCAATCTGCGAATCAGTTCTCAAAGAGTCAGATGGAAAAAATATTTTAATTTTGGCACCACTTATCCAAAGAAAAAAAGGCACGTATGAGAAATTATTTGAGCAGGTAAAAAAATCTGGATATTCTAGAATAAGAGTAGACAACGAAATAGTAGAGCTAAACGGCGAGATTCCCACACTTGACAAGCAAAAGTGGCACAACATCGAGATAGTAGTTGACAGGATAAAGGCGTCAAAAGAAGAAAAAAGCCGACTCTTTGAATCTGTCCAAAATGCGCTAAAGGCAGGCAAGGGTTCGGTATTAATTTCTGGTTCAGACGAGCAAATATTTTCTCAAAATAATGCATGTTCCTACTGTGGAATAACAATAGGTGAGCTTGAACCGCGAACGTTTTCGTTCAACTCGCCTTTTGGGGCCTGCAAGACGTGCCACGGCCTTGGAGTCAAGATGGAGTTTGATTCAGATTTGCTCATCCCAGACAAGACAAAATCGATCCTTGATGGTGCCATAGTACCATGGTCGGGGAGATTTTCCTCGTTTAGAAGGCAGACACTTAGAGATGTAGGCAAAAAGTTTGGTTTTGATTTATTGACTCCAATAAACAAGATGAGTCCAAAACAGCTTCAAGTCATTTTGTATGGTACAGATGAAGTGCTACGGTTCTCATATGAGTCTCAAACGACTGATTCTAGATGGCAGTACACCAATACCTTTAGCGGAGTCATACCAAGCTTACACAAAAATTTCGTAGAGACTGATTCAGAGTCAAAAAGGGAAGAGCTTAGAAAATTCATGCGTGAAACCCCGTGTAACTCTTGCAGGGGCAGAAGGCTAAAAGACGAAGCGCTTGCCGTAATGATAAATGAAAAGCCGATAATGGACGTGTGCGACTTGTCCATTGATGCGTGTTATGACTTTTTCCAAACTCTCAAGCTTTCTGATACTGAAAAATACATAGCCAAATCTGTACTAAAAGAAATAATTTCAAGACTGGAATTTTTGAAAAATGTCGGGCTAAACTATCTGACACTAAACAGGGTCAGTGCAACCTTGTCTGGCGGAGAGTCGCAAAGAATAAGGCTTGCAACACAGATTGGATCTAACCTGACAGGTGTGCTATATGTCTTAGACGAGCCAACAATTGGCCTTCATCAAAAAGACAATGCCAAA
>Ga0066710_100004263_pt1 | contig 12593 bp, 7 predicted proteins | sample GraSoiAngelo_159_FD_79666 | JGI IMG/M metagenome (GOLD analysis project Ga0066710, IMG submission 79666) | Grasslands soil microbial communities from the Angelo Coastal Reserve, California, USA - 14_1009_16_40cm | ecosystem: Environmental > Terrestrial > Soil > Grasslands | place: USA...
CGGGCCCGGTCGAAGCCGGGCACGATACTCGGGTTGTGGTCGAACACGTGGTAGACGATGAGCCCACGAGGGAACGTCGTCAGGCCGCGTCCCAGCGCCAGGTGCGAGGCGAGGGTGTCGGTGAGGGCGGCGCCCGCGAGGCCGCTGTCGACCACCCCTCCGGCTGGAACCCAGTCGGTTTCCTTGACGAACGTCATCGCGCGCTCCAACCCGGCGTCGCGCTTGCCGCGGGACCACGCCGAGAACAAACGCTGCGCAGCCTCCCGAGCGAGCGTCACGCGGCGCTGCGTCACGATGCGCTCGCGCACGTCCGTCCGCGCCTCGGCGAATGGCTTGGCCACCACGCCGCCGCTGGCGGCATCGAACCAGGAGTAGTCGGCGAGGTGCCCGCGGTAGAATCGGTCCATTTCCGCGGGCGTCGGCTCGGGCGGAGTAAAGGAAGAGGTGTCCGCCACGGCGTAACGGATCCTAAAGGCGGGACCGCGCAGGCTGTCGCGCAGCGATGCGTAGAGGGCCTGCAGCTGTTGTTGGTCGCGCCGTTCCCGTGCAGCGGCGCGCAACTCCTCTCGCAGCCGCAGGGCCACGTCTGACAGCGGGCTCACGCCGGCGGGATGAACCTGATCGACCCGCGCGACGATGGAGCCGGACACTCCCGGAACCGGCTCCGGGAGGATGCTCCCGGGGGCGGCCCCAAAGACGGCGTCCTCGAACCGGCTTCCGCCCCGCCAGTAGGCTGGAAAGCGGCCTCGGTTGACGACCACACGCCGCTTCAGGCCGCCGAACGGGGCCGCGATCGAATCCAGGACGGCGCCACCGCGCACCGCCGCCAGGATGCTGTCGGCCCGCTGCCTCATCCGCAGCTCCCAATCACGTCGCACGCTAGAGCGACTCGCGTCTGCGTCCGAAAGTGGCGGCTGATTCACGAACAACACGCTCAGCGTAGCTTCCTCCGGATGAGCGAATTCCCCCCGGCGTGCCTGATACGCGCGGACGATCTCGACCTCGCGCGGTTCCACGAGCGGGTCGATGCCCGCGCGTGTCAGCGATAGGAGTGCCACGGTCGCCCCGGCGAGCGAGCGCGCCACGGAGGCGCGGAGGGCGGAATCGTCGGTGCGTTGGCCGCGCTCGATCGTCTCGGCCAGCCGTCGCGTGGGCAAGGTGCGGCGCATCGCTTCGACCGCCTGGTGGAATGCTTCGGGCTGCCCGTGCTTGATGGCAAGGAATTTGGCCTCGTCGAAGACGCCCCGGGTCTGGAAGGCCGGGTCCTTGCGAAGCTCCAGCTCCGCTTCCTCGGGGGTTGCCTGGAGCCCCCGCCGCTCCACCTCGAGCTCGAGGAGCTTCTGGCGGATCAAGGTCTCGAGCAGCTGCCGGCGCAGCGGCGGCCGGTATTCGTCGGGGATCTCGCGACCGGTCCGCGCGCGGTATGTGTCCATCCCCTGCTGGAAGTTACGCTCGAACTCGGCGCGCGAGATGGAGAGCGGCCCTACCGTGGCCATGGCGGTCGTGCTCACCGCCGTCGCACGTGGAGCCCTGGGTCGCATCGAGGCCGGTGGGCTCTCCGCCCGGGCCGCCCACGCCACGATGAGAAGCGCCGTCACCGGCACCCCGGCCATGAATCTCGCGCTCATCGAGATCCCCCGTGCCCGACACCCTGGATCCCTTGACGCTCGCTGCACGCCGCCCCTAGGGTGCGGCGACCATGTGGACGCTGGACCCGAACGGGTCGATTCCGAGCTGGCGCCACGAGGGCGAACCGAGCGCGCTCCGCCTGGCGTTCTCGACGCGTCGCGGCGGCGTGAGCGCTCCCCCCTACGACACGCTCAACCTGGGCCGCTCGAGCGCCGATCGTCCCGACGCGGTGGACGAGAACCGCCGCCGGTGGCTCACATCGCTCGGCCTCGATCCGGCGTGCCTGGCAACCGCGGGCCAAGTGCATGGGGCGCGCGTCGTCGAGGTCTCCGGGCCGGGCCACGCCGCCGACTGCGACGCCCTGGTCACGACCACCGCGAATCTGGCGCTCGCCATCTCGTCCGCCGACTGCCTGCCGATCCTGCTGGCGGGCGAGGGCGTCGTGGCCGCCGTGCACGCCGGCTGGCGAGGTCTCGCGGCGGGCGTGTCGTCGGCCGCGCTGCGCTCGCTCCTCGCACGGGGTGGAGAGATGCGCAGCGTGCGTGCGCATTTCGGCCCTTGCATCCGCGACTGCTGTTATCACGTTGGCCCCGAGGTTGCCCGAAGGTTTCCTGCGGCCGCGATCCGCGACCGCGACGGACTCTCGTTCCTCGATCTTGCCACCGCCGCGCGACTCGAATTGGGCGAGGCCGGCCTGGCTCCCGATTCGATCGACGACGCCGGAGCCTGCACGGCCTGCGAGCCGTACTGGTGTTTCTCCCATCGCCGTGACCGCGGCGCGACAGGTCGCCACTGGGCAGTCATTGCCCTCGATGCGCGTGGCGGCTGAGACGAACGGAACGGCCGGGGAGTATATCGCATGTGCTCGCCCCCGCGTGTGCGAGCTCCAGACTTGACGAGTCCTTGGCCAAAGCGTCCCGCCACAACGAGCTTCCAGGGCGAGAACGGCTTGACCCTCCGTCGAACCGGTGGCTAGACTTCGTGCCCGCGTGCGTGCGTCCCGCCCGCCGCGTTCAGGGAGGAAACCCCACCATGCATCGAGCTTTCGCGCTGAGCGCCGTGGCGCTGGCCTACGCCTCGACGGCCCTCGCCCAATCGGCTCCAGCCGCAACGCCGCCCACACAGCCCGCATCACCGCCGGCCCAGACGTCGACCGCGAAGCCGGCCGCCGCCACGCCGGCCGAGACGTCGACCGCGAAGCCGACCCAGACGTCGAGCGCGAAGCCGGCCGAGACGTCGAGCGCGAAGCCGGCCGACGCCGCCACCAAGGCGACGCCCCAAGTCGTGGTGCTCGAGACGTCCCTGGGTACGATCGTGATCAAGTTGGCCGAAAAGGACGCCCCCCTCACCTCCGCCAACTTCAGGAAGCTCGTGAAGTCCAAGTTCTACGACGGGACCTACTTTCATCGGGTGATTCCGCGGTTCATGATCCAGGGCGGCGATCCGAACACCAAGGACGCGGATCCCGCGAACGACGGCTTGGGCGGGCCCGGGTACACCGTGCCGGCAGAAATCAAGCTCAAGCACGTGCGCGGCGCGGTTGCCACGGCGCGCACCGGCGATCAGGTGAACCCCTCCAAGGCCTCGAGCGGTAGCCAGTTCTTCATCGACGTGGCGGATCAGCCGAGCCTCGATGCGGGCGGATACACCGTGTTCGGGAAGGTGATCGCGGGGATGGACGTGGTCGACAAGATCGTGGCCCTGGGCGCCGATCCGAGCACGCCCCATGGTCCCGCCGGCCCCAACCCGGGCAAGAAGGCGCTCATCGTCAAGGCGACGCTCCAGCCGCTCGGCAAGTACGACAAGCCGGCGGCCGCGGCGGCGGCTACGAAGTAGAGAGATCGAGCCGCGCGATTCCGAGCCCCGCATCGCGGACACGCCGGAAAGTCCCGGGATCGGTGATCACCTGGACCTCGCAGGTCACGGTGACCACCCCCCGGAACAGGTGTCCGGTGTAAGCGACGAAGTCGTCTCCGGCGATCACGATGTGGCAGTGCGGGTGGGGCTCGCCTTCCAGGTCGGAGAGGTTGCCGACCAGCGACCCGATTTCGTGCTCGCCCGCGAAGGTGCGCACGACGTACCGGCGCTGGGCGCGATCGAAGAAGCCGAGGTCGGTCTCCCCCACCGCTCCGAGCCCGCACAGCAGCCCGGATCGAACGCCCGCGGCGGTGGCGAAGGTCTTGAGCGAGGCGATGATCTCCTCGCCCGGGTCGATTCTCAGGGCGTAGCCATACGCGGTGCGGCGGGACTGCACGGCTCGGCCTCCTGCTCGGCCCACTCGGAGAGCCCGAGCGCCGCGGTTCGCTCGAAGAACTCCTCGAGATAGTCGGGCTCGTGGCGCCCGGTCTCGTGCCAGACGAGGCGGGCGATTTCGTCGATCGAGCGCCGTCCATCGCACGCGTACCACGCCAGCTCGGCCAAGGTGAGACCTTCGGGCATCTCCTCCTCGCGGCGGCGCCAGCGTTCCCGCGTCACCGATGGCAACGCGTCGAACCCTTCGAGAAGATGACGCTGGGAATGGAGCGGAGCCTCGAGCAGGCGGCGCGGCCGAACCGAGCCGGCCCCGGCGCGCGGACCGCTCGCGGGTTCGCCGCCGTGCGCGCGCGCGAACTCATCGAGGGCTCGACACTCGCGCTCGAGCAACGGGGTCTCGAGCCCGAGCCGGCTCAAGCTGCGCAGGGCCGCGATGCCCCGCAAGCGCTCGCGCGCCAGCGCCCAGGCGGGGTCTTCGGCGTCGAACGAGTCCAGGAGCCGGCGCTGGGAGCCACGGCGCACCGCCTCGAGCAGCCAGCCGCGCTCGGGGTCTCCCATGTGGGCGAGGGACGCGGCGTACGTGGCGGCGCAGCGCACCGCCAGGGCGAGCGAGCGCGGATCGCATTTGTCCGGCGTGTCATGTGACGAGTGGTAGTAGCGATCCGGCCACTGGATGAGCATCGGGCACGGGACGCCGAACGCAGGATCGAGGAACACGATGTGGTCGCTTCCTCCCGAGTAGGGCACTTCGGCCATGCGGGTCATCGCATAATGGCCGGGGCCCGCATACGACGGCACCCAGTCCACGGCGGCGCGGCGGATGCGGGCCAGCAGCTCTTCGGCGAACGAGGCGGCGAAGCACGGTGGATGCTCGAGCAGGAACGTGCTGCCGCAACGATCCTGGTTCTCTCCCACCATGTCCAGGTTGAGGGCCGCGACCATGCGCGGGATCCGGTCGGCGTGGCGGTGGAGGTACGCATAGGTTCCCGTGAGCTCCGGCACCCACAAGAAACGCACGCTCATGCCCCGCTGCGGACGGCCTTCCGCCAGGGTCGACAGCACGCGCGCCGCCTCGAGGTTCGCCGCGACGCCCGAGGCGTTGTCGTTGGCCGACGGCTGCGGGTGGCACAGATGTGAGACCACGACCACCTCGCCCGGTTGGTCGCCCCCGAGCAGCGCCGAGACCAACGGAATCTCGGTCGGGGCGAATCGGCTCACGATCTCCACCTCGATCTCCGCTCGCGCCCCGCGGGTGATGCGGTCGCGGAGATCCTGTCCCGCGCGGGGCGAGAGGACGAAGCCCCACCCACGCGGCTCATCGGTCGCCCACCAGAACGAGGTGTAGGCCAGGGCATCGGGATCGTCGAAGCGGTCGCGCACCGGTGGGATCGCGCGCCGGCCGTCGACCAGGAGGCCGGCCGCGCCCCGCTCGATGACCGCCAGGCGGTGCACGCGCTGCGCCGCGCCCGACGCGAGCACCACCGCTCCGCGCACCTCGATGCCCTGGTAGTCACGCTCCTCGGAACCATCGTTGACGACCACGATCGGGAACCGCCCGCGCACGGATACGCTCCGCAGGACGAGCGACAGTTTCTCGGCCGCGTAGTCGCAGAGGGGGACGCGGCGCCCGCTTTCGATCAGGAAGGCCGTGGCGCGCGAGGCTTCCCAGCCCTCGGGCATCAGCTGCCCGAGGAAGCGCGTGCGCCCGTCCCCGGGAACCCGGTCGATCTCGGGCGTGAGCCCGAACCCCTCGAGCTCATGGGCGAGCCATTGGGCCGCCTGCTCGTAGCCCGGGCTCGCCTGGACACGGTGGAACCGCGTCAGCGCGCGCACCGTTTCGAGGGCACGCTCGCCCGATGCCTGTTCCCTCACCTGCTCGAGCAGCTCACGAAACACGCGCCTCCCGCCTTTCACACACGATGCGCGCCGGCCGAATCACGCTTCGCCCCACGCGCCACGGCGAGCGCGATGGCCAACCCGGCCGGCACCCCGTACTCGAGCCCGCGCCACGGCAGCGGCAGGTGGAAGCTGCTTCCGGCGGTGGGCGGCGCGAAGAGCCCGTAGGATAGGACGCAGGTCAACGAAAGCAAGGCCCAAGGAGCGAACGAGAGCCGGACCCGCGGGCCGGTGAGCACCGCCCACGCGAAATACCAGGGATGAGCCACCGGCGAGACGAGCAACCCGGTCCGCAGCGTCGCCCAGGTGGCCGGCGCCGCGCTCGCACGGAGCGCGAGCGTGACCGCCGCAACGGCCGCCACCAACGCCACGGCCACCCAGCGGGCGACCGACGGGCCGACCGCGGCCGCCAGGCCGTCGAAGACGAGCTCGTTGTTGCGCCACGTGCGCCAATAGGCGAGCAGGCCCGAAGGGGCGCTCCGCGTCTCGGCCCAGTACCAGCCCAGCCCGAGGCCGAGCAAGCCCAACGCCAGCAGCCGTGCTCGCCACGGCCACGACCGCATGAGGAACGGGAGCGCGGCCAGGGGGGCGAGCTTGGTGAGCGCTCCCGCCGAGAGGGCCAGCGCCGAGGCGAGCGGCCGCCGTTCCGCCCAGATGAGAGCGAGTACCAGCCACATCATGGCGGTGGGATCGTCGTGCCCGCTTCCCGCGAACTCCACCAGCACCAGGGGATTCCATGCATAGGCGATGGCCGCGGCCAGCCCCGCCTCGCTTCGCACCCCCCAGAGGAGGAGCGCCACGACCAGCCCCATCTCGTGGAGCAGGATCCACAGCTTCATCGCCCACACCGTGGCCGAGATCCGTTCGACGAGCGCGAACCCCGCCAGCGCGAGCGGCGGGTAGATCGAGGCCAGCTGCGGATGGTTGATCCGCGGGAAGAGGCGCGCGTCTCTAAGCGGGCGCAACGCATCGGCCAGAGGCTCGAGCCGGTACGGATCGAATCCATGGGCCACGACGCGGCCTTCCCAGATGTAGCGGTAGATGTCGTCGGAGAGGCTCGGTGACGTAGGGAGCAGCGCGAGGCGCGCCGCCAGCGCCACGCTGAGCACGGCGAGCAGACCGGCGGGAGCATGGCGACCGCGAGCCACGAGCCACAGGGCGGCGCCGTAGAAGGCGAAGGCGACCAGCAGCAAGGCCTGGAAGGTGGCGAGCTCGGCGCGCCACGACGGGAGTCGGGCGAGCAGCACCATCACCAGCACGAGGCCGGTGCCGAGCGTGGCGAGCTCGATCGTGGCTCCGGCCGGCCCTTCCCGCGACGGTCGAGCCCGGGCGGTCACCGCTGCGCTCAGCGCCCCTTGGGTATGGTGACCCGCACCGCCCGGGTGGCCGCATTGCCGGCCCGATCCACTGCGCGCACCGACACGGTGTGCGCACCTGGCTCGAGGTCCGGGAGGCGGGCGCGGAACGTCAGCTGGCGCTCATCGGTGAGCCCCGCCGCGGGCGACAGCGTGCGCCAATCCCCGTCGTCGAGCGCGATCTCGAGTCGCGTCAGCATGCTCTCGCCGTCCTCCGCTCGGCCGGTCACCAGGGCCGCACCCGGCTCACCGCGCGCCTCGAGCTCGGTGACCGCCGGCGACGTGTTGTCGATCGTGAAGGGCTCGCTCAGGACCTCGGCGGTGCGCTCCTCACCCACCGGATTGCCGGGTGCATCCGAGGCGCGCACGCGCACGCGGTAGCGTCCGTCCGGCAGGGCCTTCGTATCCCAGGTGAACGAGGTCGATTCGAGATCCTCGCCGAGCTGGATCCACTCGTCGTGGTCCTCGGAGCGTACGTCGACCCGATAACGAAGCGGGTCGCCGTTGGGATCGCTGCCCTTCCACTGGATGGTTCGCAGGCCTTGCGCCCAGGCCGGAAGGCTCCGCAGCGCCTTGGGAGAGGACGTCGACGTCGAGTACTCGACCTTCTGTCCGCCCGGCAGCGTCTGGGTCACCGGCTCTGAGCGGGGCTGGAGATCCCCTTCGCGGAAGCCGATACCTTGCGGCGCCACCACCAGATCCTCGACGCGCGGCGCCAGATTCTGCTCGCGCCAAGCCGTCTCGACCGCGGTCACGCGCGGGTGCCCGTGGCCGAGCACGATCCTCCACTGGAGGTAGCGCGCCGGCGGAGAGGCGATGCGGTCGCCCTCGGCCGCGGCCCAGGCGCTCCAGGTCGTGTCGGGGCTTTCGGTGTTCCCGCTGCGCGACAGAAGCTGCACGCTGCCGCCGCCGCGGTCGCCGTACCAATGCACGCTGCCGAAGCGCGCGAAACGACGCGCGTCCAATGCGGGCGAGAGCAGCTCGCCGCGCTCGGCGATGCCGGGGCCGAGACGCCACAGCGCCCCCGGATTCGAGGTCGCGGCGAACACGCGGCCGCGCGGGTCGAGCGCGAGTGCGGTCACTTGTCCCTGCGGGGCGGCGAGCCATTGTTCCGCTTGGTTCGTGCCCAGGATGCGGTAGACGCCGGCGCGATTCCCGGTCGCGGCGAGAATGCCTTCGCCCAATGGACCCCTCGAGCGCGCGAGGGCGAAGACGAACGGTTGCGTCGCGCTCCATACCGGCGCCGCCGAGCTATCGGGCACGATGCGGTATACCGTGCAGCGCGCCCCACCCACCGCGCTGCGCGCGGGCTGCGGGCTTTCGTCGGGTTTCTTCTCGGCGTCCTTCTCCTCTCCTCCTTCGTCGAGGATGGTCGCGCTCGCGCTCAGACCGGCGGCGTACAGGGCCCCGTCGGCGCCCAGCGCCAACGCTCGCACCTCGTCCTCGGAGGCATCGAACACCGTGGTAGGTGGTCCGCTGGCCGGCACGTGGAAGACGCGACCCTTCGAGTCCCCGCCCGCGAACGCTCCCCCATGCCCGTCGCCGATGAGCGAGACCAGGTTGCTCTCGTCGGTGTCGAGGACGGTGCGCGCGCGCCGATTCTCGATGCGAAGCAGCCGGCCGCGCGTGCCGGTGGCCGCGTACCACGCATCGCGCCCCGCGGCGGCGATCCCCCACACATAGCGTTCGCCGGTGCGGGCGAGCAGCACCGTGTCCCCGCGGGCCGAAACTCGATAGACGAGTCCCTGCGGGCCGGTCCCCGCGACCACGCCGTCGCCATCGGCGGCGAGGCAGAACACCTGTCCCGCGTCGAGGGTGGCCCACGGACGGATCCCTTGCGACTCCGTCCAGCGCAACAGGCGGCCGCCTTCTCCCGCCAGCGCCACGGAGCCGTCCTTCAAGGTCGCCAGCGCCCAGATCACGGTCAGGCCCTCGACCGGCGTCGACGTGGCGGCCGGGCCCAGCACCAGCGCGCCATCGGCCGCCACCACGACCCCATGGGCTTCCGCCTTCGCGTAGTCCGCGGCCGAATCGGTCACCCAGAGCTGAGTCTCGGTCGCGAGCGCGCGCGAGGCCCCGAGGCCGGCGGCCGTGATCCAGAGTGCCGCCAGGGAGCGCCTCATCCGTTCTCCTCTCGTCTCACGGGGCGGTCGAGTCCACGGCGAGGTCAATCTGCAGCTCGCCACGCACCGGTCCGTCGAGCGGGTGGGCGGTCTCGTCGAACAGCACGCGATCGCCGAACCGGGCCGCATCGCCGGCGCTCTGGCTGCTCGCGAGCAGCGCCAGGGCCGAGGCCGGAAGCTCCGGATAGTCGCGCCCTCCTCGGGTGACCTCGGGGGCTTGAGCGACGAGCGTCACGTAGAGCCGATCGGAGCGCCGCACTTCGGCGAGGCGACGCCAGGCTTCCTCGAGCGTGGAAGGGCGGTAGCGACCCGGCAGCCGCGCCGCTTCGAACCGATTGAGCTCCGCGGCGCCGCCCAGCCACACGGTGTAGTGCCCGTCAGGAGCCTCGCGCGGCACCTCGAGATCGACCAGCAGGGTACGGCGCCCGCCCCGCCAGCGCTCGATCTCGCAGGCGATCCGAGCCTTGCCACCGGGCCGCACGGCGGCCTCCACCAGGCGAGCCGAGCGCAGCGTCCAGAGCGCGCGACCCGGCGAAGAGGTGAGAGCGACCTCGATGCTGTCGAGGGTCAAAGGGGAATAGGGATTGTTTGCCAAGAAGCGCAGCGGCGCCGTCAGGGCAGGAGTCAAGTCGCCGGCCGGAGATTCGCTCGCCAGCACGTCCCCCATCTCCAAGGTCGGGGCTCCTCTGCGGTAGAGCCGCATCGTCCAGCGCAGCGTCTGGCCCGGGCCAATGCCTCCCAGCTCGAGCAGGCTGTTCACCGCGGCAATCGACACCAGCAGAGGCGCCACGCTGCGGTCTTCGATGCTCTCGAAGCGAAACGCTTGCGGCGCGCGCGCGGGCAGCTCGACGCGTACGCCCACCGGCATCATCCGTGGCCGCGTACCGAGGGTCCCCGCCAGCGCGGCGCGGCGGTCCTGCGTGAGCGTGCCGACCGGCGGGCCGGAGGAGCCGATCTTGAACGACGAGAGCTGGCTCCCGACCACGGTCGTGATGTTCGCCGGCGCGAACGGGAGTCGAACCTCTCCCGACTGGAACAGCGGATGGCCGAAGATCAGGACCCGATCGCCGTCGCGATAGGTCATGGTGCCGATCGCCGACAGATCGAGATCGCCGCGCAGCAGGTCCACGGCCACCGCGGACCCTGGGCCGAGCTCGGTGGGCGGTAGCGAGGAGATCGCCCGGCCACCGGGTACGGCGTGAAAGCCCAGGGGCTCGAACGCGGCGCGGGCGATGGCGAGCGCCGCCGGGTCGAGGCCGGCGCAGGCGAGCGGCACCGGCAGCGGCGCGGCACCCACGGCCTCGGGCGCCGTCGGTCCGGCGTCGAAGGTCGGCGCGGCGGGATCCTGCCAGCGGAACGGACCATAGGCGATGTCGTCCTGGCCCGATCCGAGCTCGATGCCGCTCGGGCCCGAGGTGCCGGCGGGCGTCGGCGTCACCGGCAGCGCGAGCACCTCGAGCATTTCGCCGATCGGCGTGATGCCGAACACCGGCTCGCGGCTGAAGGACCAGCCGGTGGACAGTGCGCCGATCAGCTTCCCGTCGACGTAGACGGGCGAGCCGCTCATGCCCTGGGCGACCCCGGTGCGAATCGCACGCTCGCTCGTGGCACGGGCGAGGATCAAGTCTCCGCCCGCCTTGCCTCCGGGGAGGACGCCCAAGATCTCGGCATCGAACTCTTCGACGCGCTGGCCCTCGAAGACCGTGCGGACCGTGGCTTTCTGGCCCGGCTTGACCTGGTCGGGAGTGAGGGTGGGCACGGCCGCCCTCGCGGGCAGAACCGCCGCGAGCGGCGCGGCGACGGCAATGAGGGCCACGCACAGCACATGCTTCATCGGCCCGCGACTATAGCAGCGGGGCGCCGGGCCGCCAATCATGGCGCACGGCTCTTGAACGGCCCTCGGTGACCACGTAGATTCGCTCGCCATGCCTGCAGCGCTCCTGCTCGATCGACTCGCCCGGGCGCCATTGCTCGCCGACGGCGCGATGGGCACGATGCTCTATCAGAGTGGTATCGGATTCGATCAGTGCTTCGACGAGCTCAACCTATCCCGCCCCACGCTGGTGGAGTCCATCCACCGCGACTACCTCGCGGCCGGGGCCGAGTTGATCGAGACCAACACCTTCGGGGCCAACGCGGTACGCCTTACGGCTCATGGCTTGGAGGAGCGCGTGCGCGTCTTCGCCCGGCAAGGGGCCAAGCTGGCTCGGCAGGCGCGCGAGATCGTAGGCGTGAACGCCTTCGTGGCCGGCTCTCTGGGCCCGCTCGGGAAGCCCCTCGAACCGTTCGGGCACATCACGGTGCGGCAGGCCGAGGAATGGTTCCAGGCGACCGCGGAAGGGCTACTCGAAGGCGGATGCGACTGCTTCATTCTCGAGACCTTCCAGGATCTGACCGAAATCCTGGCGGCGCTGCGCGCGGTGCGCCGCGTTTCGCTCGAGCTGCCGGTGATCGCACAGATGACCTACGGCGAAGACGGGAAGACCCTCTACGGGCACGCACCCACCCTCGCGGTCAAGGCGTTGCGTCACGCGGGCGCTTCGGTGGTCGGGCTCAACTGCGGCATGGGCCCGCAGGCCACGCTCGAGGTGTTGGAAGAAATCGTGCGAGCCGCCGAGGACACGCCGGTCTCGGTGATGCCGAACGCGGGCCTTCCGCAGATGATCGAAGGGCGTTTCCTCTACCTGGCGAGCCCCGAGTACTTCGCGGATTTCGCCGCGCGCGCCGTCGAGGTGGGGGCGCGGATCGTGGGCGGTTGTTGCGGAACTACGCCCGCCCACGTGCGCGCGATGCGCGAACGCTTGGTGTCGCGGCTCCCGGCGGAGAAGCTGGCCCCGGGGGCCGAGGTGCGCGTGCTGGAACCCCCGCCCGCTCCGATCGCGCCGCCGGTCTCGGCCGGGGAGCCGTCGATCCTCGCGGTGCTGCGCGAGAAATTCGTGGTCAGCGTGGAGATCGATCCGCCGCGCGGCATCACCACCCAGAAGGTGATGGAAGCGGCGGCGCGGATGGCGCAACGCGGCGTGGACTGCGTCAACATCGCGGACTCTCCGCTGGCCCGCATCCGCATGAGCGCGGTGGCCCTTGCGTACCTGATCCGCACCCATTTCCCGCGTCTCGAGGTGATCCTCCATTACACCACGCGCGATCGCAATCTGATGGGGCTTCAGAGCGATCTCCTGGGCGCCCACGCGCTCGGGATCCGCAACGTGTTGTGCCTGACCGGGGATCCGCCGAGCTTGGGCGACTACCCGAACGCCACCGCGGTGTACGACACCGACGCACCAGGCTTGATGCGGATCGTCCATCGCATGAACCAGGGAGTGGACCTGGCCGGGTC
>Ga0066710_100004264_pt1 | contig 12593 bp, 10 predicted proteins | sample GraSoiAngelo_159_FD_79666 | JGI IMG/M metagenome (GOLD analysis project Ga0066710, IMG submission 79666) | Grasslands soil microbial communities from the Angelo Coastal Reserve, California, USA - 14_1009_16_40cm | ecosystem: Environmental > Terrestrial > Soil > Grasslands | place: USA...
CCTTCTTGAGGCACTTGTACGACTCGAGCCGGTAGTACCAGCAGCGCGGCCGCTGCAGCACGTTGCCGCCGACGGTGGCCACGTTGCGGATCTGCGGGGACGCGGCCTCGCGGCAGGACTGGGCGAGGGCCGCGTGGCTCTTCTGCACGAGCGGCGACGACCCGACCTGGGCAAGGGTGGCCATCGGGCCGATGCGCAGGCCGCCGTCGGGCTCGGCCGTGATCTTCGCCAGCCCGGGGATCGACTTCAGGTCCACGACGCGGGGCGTCTCGACGAGGCGCTCCTTCAGGTGGTCGAGCAGGTCGATGCCGCCGGCCTTGAGGACGGCTCCCGGCTTCTCGGAGACCAGCTCGCGGGCCTGGGCGACGCTCGTGGCGCGGGCGTACTCGAAGGCGTTCATGTCAGCTCCTCCGCGCTTCGGCCAGGGCGGCGAGCACCCGGTCGGGGGTGATGGGCAGCGTGCGCACGCGCGCCCCGGTCGCGTTGAAGACGGCGTTGGCCACCGCTCCCAGCGCGGGGACGATGCACGGCTCGCCGATCCCCGCGGCCGAGGTGTTGTTCCCGGCGTTGGCGATCTCGGTGACGATGGGCACCGCCTCGAACATGTCCTTCGAGGAAAGCACCTTGTAGGACTCGAGGTTGGGGTTGACCATCGTGCCGACGTTGCGGTCGAGGACGCGGTTCTCGAACAGCGCCCACGACACGCCCTGGATCATCGCGCCGATGATCTGGCTCTCGGTCGTGAGCACGTTGATGGGGAAGCCGCAATCGTTGACCGAGACCATCTTGACCACGCGCACCTGGCCCGTCTGCGTGTCCACCTCGACGTCGGCGAACTGGCAGCCGGCCAGGTCCTGGCGGTAGGTCTCGTACTGCTTCTTCCTCTCCGCCACCGCCACGATCGTCTCGCCGCTCATCTTCGCCGCCGCCGCCTTGAAGGTGACGCTCTTGCCGGGGCTCGAGGCCACGAAGATCTTGCCGTCGGCGGCGTCGAGGTCCTCCGGCTTCGCGCCGAGCATGGGAGCCGCCACCGCGAACAGCTTGGTGCGGGCGTCGTGGGCGGCGAGGCGCACGGCCGGCGCCACGGAGTTGGTGGTGTTGCTGCCGCCGGAGCCCGGGCCTTCGGGCCAGCGGCTGTCGCCGACGTTGGGCTTGATGTCGGTGGCCTTCAGCCCGAGCTCCTCGGCCACCACCATCGCCATCGCGGTGCGGAAGCCGGTGCCGATGTCCTGCGCGCCGGAGAAGTACTCCACGCTGCCGTCGCGATGGATCCTCACCTCGGCGCCGACGCCGCTGCCGCGCGCGATGACGTACCAGTTGCCGTTGGCCATCCCGATCCCGCGCTTCTTGGGGCCGGCTCCCTCTCCGGGCTTCTTGTTCCGGCGCTCCCAGCCGATGGCCTTGGCGCCGATGTCGTACTGGATGAGCCGCACCGGCGAGGCCTCGTTCTTCCGGCGCACCTCGAGCGGATCCAGGCCGAGCCGGTCGGCCAGCTCGTCCACCGCCGACTCGAGGGCGAAGGCGCCCTGCGGATGGCCCGGCGCCCGCAGCGGCGCCGCCGGGCCCGCGTTGGTGAAGACGTCGTGCTCCTCAATCTTCAAGTTGGGGTTCTTGCCGTGCAGTGATCCGGCGGGGCCACCGGTGCCGGCGCCGCCCGCGATCCCCGCCGATCCGAAGGACCGGTAGTGGACCGCGGTGAACGTCCCATCGCGCGCCGCCCCGATCTTCACGGTCATCATCGCGCTCGGGGCGTTGCCGGTGCAGAGGTGCTCCTCGTGACGGTCCAGCATCAGCTTCACGGGAGCGCCCGCCTGCTTGGCCAGCTTGCAGGCCACGACCGCAAACGCGGTTCCCGAGGCGGACGGCGCGAGCTTGCTGCCGAAGCCCCCGCCCATGTGCTCGGTGATCACGTTGACGTTCTTGCGGTCGATGCCGAGCGCCTCGGCCATGCCATCGCGCACGGTGAACACTCCCTGCGTGGAGGCCCAGACCGTGAGCTGATCGCCGTCCCACTTGGCGATGACGCCGTGCGTCTCGAGCGGCGAATGCGTGTGCGTCGGGACGGAATAGGTCTGCTGGATCGTGACCGCCGCGTCGGCGAAGCCCTTCTCGACGTCGCCACGGCTGCCCCCGCGCCCGGGCGGCTTCGGCCCCAGCACGTTTCCCTTGCGCGGAATGTCCTTCGGACCGGGGATCTTGTCCGGCTCGTAGACGAGGGGAGCATCGTCCGCCATCGCCTTCTCGAGATCGGTGACGAAGGACGTCTCGTCGTAGGTGACCTGGACGAGGCGCGCGGCGTCGTCCGCCACCTCGGGCGAGACGGCCGCCACCGCCGCGACGTCCTGGCCCGCGAAGCGCACGGTGCGGCCCTCGCTCGTCCACACCGCCTTCACACCCGGCAGCGCCTCCGCTTTCGAGGTGTCGATCTTCGTGATCTGGCCGGCGGGCACCGACGCACGGACCATCTTGCCCCACAGCATCCCGGGCACGTTGACGTCGAAGGTGTACTTGGCCCGTCCGGTGACCTTGTACTTGCCGTCCAGGCGTGGCTGCCGGCCCTTGACGACGCGCAGCTTGGTGTCGAGGTCCCACGGCTTGAGGTCGCCCTGGGCGGCGTGGACCTCCAGCGTCTGCGGGTTGCTGGCATGGCCGGCCTTGACGGTGTAGGTGACGGTCGGGACTTCGGGGGGCTTCTGCTCTTGGGCCATGGCGCTAACCCCGCTTCGCGGCCGGGCGCGCGGACGCCTTGGCCGCCTTCTGGACCGCCTCGAAGACGCGTGAATACGTGCCGCACCGGCAGATGTTGCCGGCCAGCCCGTCCTTCACGTCCTCGAGCGACGGGTTCGGGTTCTTGCGCAGGAGCGCCGTGGACGCGACCACGAAGCCCGGCGTGCAGAAGCCGCACTGCAGCGCGTCGGCCTCGACGAAGGCCGCCTGGACCGGGCTCATCGCGTCGGGCGTGCCCAGGCCCTCGACGGTCGTGATCTCGTGCCCCTCGGCGTCGGCGGCCAGCATCAGGCAGGACGCGATCGGCTCGCCGTCGAGAAGGACGGTGCAGCCGCCGCACGCGCCGCGGTCGCAGATCTCCTTGGCGCCGGTCAGGTCGAGGTGGTTCCGCAGCGCGCGCAGGAGCGTGACGCGGGGCTCGACGTTCACCGTCCGGGCGGCGCCGTTCACCTTCAGGGTGAGAGACGCCGGGCCTGGACCCAGGACCTTGGCGCCCGCGGCCGGGAGCGCGACGCCGGCCAGGCTGCTCGGGGCGGCGGCGACGCCGGCCGTCTTCCGGAAGGTGCGCCGCGAGACGCCCCGGCCCGCTTCGTCCTCGTCTTGCTCGGGGGGATGGGCCATGCCGACCTCGCTCAGAGCCGCGCGCAGCGCGCGGCGTCGGAAGTAAATGGCTAGACTGCGATTCTTCCTCCGCCGGCGCGAGGGCGTCAAGGGGTTTTCGACGAAAGGCGTCCGGCGCCGTTCACACGAATGTCAAGGAACAGTGTCATGGCGCTTGACGTATGTCCACTTGGAGGCGAGAATCCCTTGCGTGATGCCGAGAGGGAAGGCGGCCCGGGGGGCGCTGGACGAGGTGGATCGCCGTCTGGTGGTGGCGCTGTCGCGGGATGGCCGCCGGTCGGCGGCGGCCCTCGCCAAGGAGCTGGGCCTGTCGCGGCAGGCGGTCACGGATCGGATCCGGGACCTCGAGCGCCGGGGGGTCATCCGGGGCTATCGGGCCGACGTGGATCCGCTCGCGCTCGGGCTGGAGGTCCGCGCGCAGCTCCGCCTGACGCTGGACGCGACGGCGCCGGCGTCCCGGGAGAAGGAAGTCCTGCGGCGCCTGAGCGCCAACCCCCTCGTGCGCTCCGTCTATCGCGTGAGCGGCGAGGACTGTTTCGTCGCGGAGGTGCAGTGCCGCCGCATCGAGGACGTCAGCGCGCTGATCGACGAGCTGAAGGCCACCCGGGCGCTGCAGTCGTCGCGCACCGCGTTCGTGCTGGAGACCGTGATGGAAAAGGGGGCCCTCGGGCCGGTGGAGACCGCGCTCGTCGCCGGCTGAGGGCCTGATTCGAGGGACCATGTCACCGCGTCACCGCCGCCTGCTTCCCTGGCTCGCGCTCCTCGTCGTCTACGTGGTCTGGGGCTCGACCTACATGGCGATCCGGATCGCCGTACGCGAGATGCCGCCGTTCGCCGCGGCCGCGATGCGGTTCGGCGCCTCCGGCCTGGTCATGGCCGCGATCGCGTTCTTCGTGGACCGCGAGCACGGCCGGCCGACGCGCCGCCAGCTCGCCGACTACGCGCTGGTGGGCGTGCTCCTCCTCGCCTTCGGCAACGCGATGGTGATGTGGGCGGAACAGCGCATCTCCAGCGGCATCACCGCGCTCATCGTGGGCATGGTGCCGACGTGGCTCACGCTCTTCGACGGCCTGCGGCCGCAGGGCCAGCCCTGGACGCTGCGCGTGTGGCTGGGCGTGATGGTGGGCATGGCCGGTGTCGCCCTCGTCGCCCGGCCGGGGGGCGGGATCGAAGCCGGCCACTGGCCGGCGGTGGCGATGCTGATGCTGGCGAGCATCGCGTGGAGCATCGGCTCGCTATACTCGCAGTCGGTGCCGCGCCGGCTGCCCCTCTTCTCCGCGGCGGCGGTGGAGATGATCGCCGGCGCCCTCCTCCTCGCGGTCGAGTCCAGGCTCATGAGGGAGGACCTGGCCCGGTTCGTGAGCGCGTCGCCCCCGGCGTGGCTCGCGCTCGTGTACCTGGCCGTGTTCGGGTCGCTCGTCGGCTTCACCGCGTTCGCTTTCTGCCTCAACGAGCTCCCCGCGACCACGGTCGGGACCTACGCCTACGTCAACCCCGTGGTCGCGGTCCTGCTCGGCAGCGTGTTTCTCGGGGAGCCCGTCTCCGCGGGGCTGGTGGCGGGAGCGGTGCTGATCCTCGGGGCGGTGCTGCTGACGACGACGCGCCGCCGCCCGCCGCGTCGCGTCCAGGAACCCACGGCCCCCGTGCCCTCGGAAGCGACGTCGAGCTGATTACCTTCCGGGTCGCCCTCCGCCGACGCTCCGCCGCGAGACCGCACGCCTTCCATTGCTTCCTGCCCTTCTCGTTCTCTGCGACCTCCGGATCGTAGCGCCGTGGGCTGGTTAATAAAGCAGGTAGGGGGCGCGGCGGCGGCGGAAGCGGTCGAGGTTCGCCGCCCATCCGCGGGCCAGGCGCCGGGGCGAGATTCCCTGCTCGGCGGTGCGCCGGAACTCGTCGCTGCCATAGAGGATGTCGATCGGCCGCTTCACGTACTCGTACTCGTATGGCGGGTCGCGCCAGGCGAAGCGCGCCGGGTCCTGGCGGCGCGCATGGAAGATGAGCAGCAAGTAGGTCAGGTAGGAAGCGAAACGGCGCCGGTCGGTCACGTGCACCTGCACGCCCCCGCACAGGCGGCCGGCGTGCTTCTGGAACGTCGGCGTGAAGTACGTGGGCCGGAAGCGCACGCCGGGCAGGCGCTCCTTCTCGAGATCACCGGCCAGGCGCCACGGGTCGAGCCAGGGCGCTCCCACCAGCTCGAAGGGCCGCGTGGTGCCGCGTCCCTCCGACAGGTTCGTCCCCTCCACCAGGCAGCCACCCGGGTACACCCACGCCGTGTCGACGGTCGGCATGTTCGGCGAGGGCATCACCCACGGCAGCCCCGTCTCCTCGAAGGCCATCTCCCTCCGCCAGCCGCGCATCCGCACGACCTGCAGGTCGGCCTCCAGATCCAGCTCATCCCGGAAGAGGAGGGCCAGCTCCCCCACCGTCATCCCGTGGCGGGGAGGCAGCGGATGCATGCCGACGAAGGACAGGTACTCGGGCGCGAGCACGTTGCCCTCGAGGGCCGTGCCCCCCAGCGGGTTGGGCCGGTCGAGCACGATGAGCCGCCGCCGGTGCCGGGCGCATGCCTGGAGGGCATGCAGCATTGTATATATGAATGTATAGTAGCGCGCGCCCACGTCCTGCACGTCGAATACGAGCGCGTCGAGGCCGGCCAGCATCTCGGCGGTGGGGATCCGCGTCTGGCCGTACAGGCTGAAGACGGGCAGGCCGGTGGCGGGATCGCGGCTGTTCTCGACCTCGACCAGGTCCTGCGCGTCCGCCCAGATCCCGTGCTCGGGGCCGAACAGCGCGACCAGCCGGAACGCGCGCGACTTCTTCAGCACGAGCGAGGCATGAACCAGGTCGGCGGTGACCGTGGTCGGGTTCGCGATGAGGCCGATGCGCAGCCCACGAAGACGGCCGGGCCGGGCCAGCATCTCCTCGAGGCCGGAACGGACGCGTCCCGTGCGGGCCCGGCTGCGGAACGGAATGGGAGCCCGTCCCGCCATCACTCGGAGTACCGTACCGAGAAGCGCCCGATCGGCTCCTTGTCGGCCGCGCTGCGGTGCAGGGTCCCGCTGATCGTGGAGCCCTGGAGGGTCCCCCGGAAGGTCCGCGACGAGCCTCCGCTGGCGAGCACGAAGTTCAGCACGCCCTTCTCGTAGGTGACGGACTCCAAGGGCACCTCCATCGCCACCGCCCCGGCCTGCGTCCCCAGGGAGCCGGCCAGCCGCGCGCCGTCCAGGCGCAGGCGCAGCTTGATCGGCCGCTCGCCGCTGCCCGTCTCTTCCATCATACCTTCCCAACGGCCGGTCACCGCCGCCGCCGCCGAGGAGGGCCCGGCCGGCAGCATCAACGCCATCTCGCGAAACGCGCGCGCCTGCGCCGGAGACGGCGGGTTGACGAGCGAGGCCGGCACGCCGCTGGCGGCGCCGACGCGCCGCTCCGCCTCCGCGTAGAGGTCCACGAGGGCCTTGCCGCGGGGCGACATCTCCAGCACGCGGCTCGGCCGCTGGTGCTGGATGAAGAGCGTGAGCTGGTCCTGGAGCAGGGCGGTCCAGAAGCCGGCCAGCGCGCGGGGCGTGGTGCGCTGGCCCTTCATCGGAGGATCCGGCCCGCGGCCGTAGCCGGCGGCGTCCTCGGCGGTGGCCGTCACGAGCACGCTCCCGCCCGACACGGCGACCGACGGGGGCGAATCGCGCGTTTCCAGCGTCATCGGCCGGGAGGCGGCGGCGTCGAAGGCGGCGTTGAGGGCGGAGGCCACGCGCACGGCGCGCTCGCCCACGGACGGCGCGCTCTCGCGGTCGGAGAGGAGCAACACCGGACCGAGCAGCGTCGAGACGAGCGCCTGGTCGGTCGCGGACGAGACGGGCGCGGCGAAGAAGCGGGGGACGAACACCGACGTCGACGGCCGCATCAGCGTGAACTGCGCGGAGCCGGACGAGGTGCCGCTGTGCGCCTTCACCACCACCGGCACCTGTGTCTGGATGCCGGTGTTCGCGCCGGCGGGAGTCACCGCCTTCAGTTCGGTCGTCGACGCCGCGAGCACGAGCGCGGGCTCGTCGCCGAACAGCAGCGCGTTGTCCGCTGGATCCGCGTCGAAGCCACGCCCGCGAACGACGACGGTCTCGCCGGCCTGGCCGGCGTTGGGGACGATCTCGGTCACCAGCGGCAGGCGTCCGAGGATCAGCGTCAGCGCCCGGCCCGCTTGCGTGCCCACCCGCAGCGTGACCGGGACCCCGCGACCCTCGATCACCGTGAGCGAGGGGACGATGAGCCGCACCGCGTCGGCCTGCGCCGAGCGCACCGTGGCCGTCTCGCCCGCCACCTGCACGCTCAGCGGCGTGCCGTCGAGGTTCTCGCCGACGATCGTGACCTCCTGGCCCGGCAGCGCGACGTCGGGCTCCAGGCGGTTCGGGTGGGGCACGCGGCGGACGCGCAGGAACAGCGGGTTCGACCGGCCGGTCCGCGTCTCCACGCTGACCGGGATCTCAACGCCCTCCTTGGCCGCCAGCGCGGCGGGAACCGTGACCGAGATCTGCGTGTCGGAGGCGGAGGTGACCTGGCCGGTCTGGTCGCCGAAGCGCGCGGTGATCGCGTCGGCGGCGGTGCCGAGGCCGGTGCCCGCGATGGCCACGGTCTGGCCCGGCTCGACATACGGCGGCAGGACGCTGCTGATCACGGGAGGCGGCTGCCGGGACCGGCTGTATCCGAAATAGGCGAGTCCCGCCACGACGATGGTGGCGAGGCCGATGAGGACCGGGCGCGGAATCGAAGGCAGCCTCGGCGCCGACACGCCGCGGCGCGCCGGCGCTTCGCGCGTCGGAGCCGGGCCCGGCTCGCGGACGCGGTCCGTGACGATCGACGGGATGTCGCTCGAATGCTGCGGCGCCGGCCGTCTGCGCTCGCCGCCCGGCGGCGGCACCAGGGGAAGGGGGCGCAAGCTCTCGGTCGCGCCGGCGGCCTCGGGGTCAGTGCCGGCCGGGCTTGCGCTGGGCGCGGCCACGACCGGCTCTTCCACGACCGGGGCCGGCGGCGGCGGCGCCGCGACGGCAGCGGGCGGGGGGACGGGGGCCGCGGGTGCGGCCGCGGGCGCGACGTACGGCGTCACGGACACGTCCTCGAGAATGATCGGCGGCGCCTCGGCGGAAACGGCGGGAGCCGCGCCGAGGTTCGCGGGGAGGCGCACCAGCAGCTTCACGCTCGCTTTCGAGCCCGGAGGGCCGAGACTGATCCGATCGCCGTCCTGCAGCGTGTGGCCGGCGCCGACGCGCTCTCCGTTCACATAGCTGCCGGCCGCGCTGCCGACGTCGGTGAGGATGACGCCCCGCGCCGGATCCCATCTGACGCGGGCGTGGATGGTGTCGACGTTGTCCGCCTCGAGGCGCAGATGGGCGTCGGGGCTGGCTCCCAGCACCCTCTCGGACCCGGGCGCGTCGAGGGTGAGCAACGTGCCGTCGCGCGGGGGCCCGGTGACGATCAGCGTGGGGTGCGTCGCGTCCTTGAAGGAGTCAGTCAAACGCACCCTCGGGATGCGACGAAATCGAACGGACGCCTAGAGAACGACGGGATTCAAGCACGGGCCTTGCCGGGTGTCAACGACGCCGGCCACGCGGCGGAGACCGCCGCGCCCTTCGTTGACTCTCCCCGCCGCCGGTGCTAGCGTGGCTTTTCCCGGTCCCGGAGATGCAGAAGGCCGTGGCTGCCGCGGATGACATCCCTCCCGACCCGGTCCTGCGCCGGATCCGCATTCCCCTCATTCGCAAGGCGACCCTCACCCGCGCCGACGGTCGCGCCGAGGACCTGTTCGTGATCGACCTGGGTCTGTCGGGCGTGTTCGTGGAGCGGGCCGACGCGCTGCCCACCGGGGAGCGGGTGATCCTCCGCTTCCTGCTGCCGGGCAACGTGATTCCCGTGCAGGCGGGATGCCGCGTCGCATGGTGGCACCCGCCGGGCGCACCCCTCGTCTCGAAGTCGCTCCCGTCGGGGGTGGGCCTCGAGTTCGTCGATCTTTCCGAGCACGACCGGGAGCGCGTGCGCGCGCACCTCCTGGAGTATCTCCGCAGCCGTCTCGGTCCGCGCCGGTTCCACCGGCAGAGGCTGAGCGGCGCGGACGGGGAAGAGCCATGAAGAAAACGGTCGGTTCCCTCGTCACGGACCGCGAGACGTACCACGTGGACAGCGCACTCAGCGTGCGTGATGCCGCGCGGTACATGACCGAGCGCCGCGTCGGCGCGGTGGCGGTGCTGGAAGGCGACCGCCTGGCGGGCATCCTCTCCGAGCGCGACATCATGGGCCGGGTGGTCGCGGCCGGCCGCGACATCGACCAGACCCGCGTGCGGGACGTGATGACCCGCGACCTCGTGGTGGCTCGCGCCGGCGATTCGCACGAGGACGGGCTGCGCATGATGAAGCAGGCGGGCTGCCGCCACCTTCCGGTCGTGGAAGGCGACCGCCTGGTGGGTATGGTGTCCCAGCGCGACCTCCTGCAGATCGACCTCTCGGAGAAGGACGAGGAGATCCGCTGGCTGAACGCGTACATTCATTTCATTCCGCCGGTCCGGGAGGGCACCTCCTAGCTTGGCCCGGGTCGAGGTCGTCCTCGTCCGCCCGGAGTCGCCCGCCAACGTCGGCGCCGCGGCAAGGGTGGTGCGAAACACCGGGCTGCACGGCCTCGTGATCGTCGACCCGGGCGACTGGCGGACCGTCGAATGCTGGCGCACCGCCTGGGGCGCCCAGGAAGTGCTGGAGCACGCGCGCACCGCTCCCGATCTCGCGTCCGCGCTGGCGGGGGCCGGTTACGTCGCCGCGCTGTCGGGGCGGCGAACGGGCGGCGCGCCGGCTCTCGACGTGCGGGTCATGGCGGACGAGGTGGCGGGGCTGGGCCCGGAAGAGGTCGCCGAGCTGGTCTTCGGGCCCGAGACGGCCGGGCTCGCCGACGCGGAGCTGGCGGAGTGCGGGCGCCGCGTGATGATCCCCGCCGACCCCGCCCAGCCTTCGCTGAACCTGTCGCACGCGGTCATGGTCGCGGCGTACGAGGTCTTCCGCGCGCGGCGGCCCCCTCCGCCCGCGCCGCGCCTCTCGACCCACGCCGAGAAGGAGGCGATGCTCGCGCTGCTCCGTGAAGGGCTGCGGGCGGTCGAGGCGCTGCCCGCCGCCGACAGCGACGGCCATTTCGAGCAGTGGCGCGCGCTCTTCCAGCGCGCGGCCCTCACGCCCAAGGACGTGCGGCTGCTCGAGCACATGGCGCGCAAGATGAAGCAGAGCGTTGGCTGACGAGCAGGAGCCGTTCGCCGACGTGAAGATCACGTCCGACGGCTTCTCCATTCCCGAACTCAAGTGGCGCGAGCTGCTCTTCATCGGCGCGTTGCGCCGCGAGGGCGACGCGTTCGTGCGTGATCCCTCGCGTCCGCTGCCGCCCTTCCGTGTGCCCGGACTCTTTCCCGAATCCGTCCGTTTTCTGGTCGCGCGTGAGGAAGAGCGCGTCGTGATCCGTCGCGCGAAGTGACATCCGGGCGTGCGCGCGCGCACAGGTGACCGCGCGCACTGACGGCTCCTCCCGCACCTTCTAGCTTCGAATCAGGCTCGTCGCGCGTCACGCGTCGGGCCCCTGCCACGGTCCAGACCCGGGTCTTTCCGGGGGCTGGGGATGGAAAACGGAGCCAAGGGATCTCGGGGAGGTGCCGCATGAAGCCGACCGTTTCCCTTTCGCTGTCCGGGTACGATCCGCACGACGGCGGGCGTTCCGAGGGCGCGCGGCGCGAGGAGCGCCGCCGCGAGGCGCACCTGCGTCTGCTCACCGAGAAGATGCCGGCCATCGTATGGTCGACCGACGCCGAGCTGCGATTCACCTCGTGCCTCGGCGCCGGCCTCGAGGGGCTCGGCCTCGCGCCGCACGAGCACACGTGCCGGAGCCTCTTCGAGTACTTCACGACGGACGACGCCGAGTTCGTGCCGATCGCCGCCCACCGCCGCGCCCTGATGGGCGAGACCGTGCACTTCGAGGTGGAGTGGAACGGGCGCGCCTTCGCCGCGCACGTCGAGCCGCTGCGCGACGCCGGGGGCGCCGTCGCGGGCACCATCGGGGTCGCGCTCGACATCTCCGACCAGCGGCGGGCGGAGGAGCGGCTCCTCCACGTCGTCCGCCACGACCCGCTCACGGGGCTGGCCAACCGCGCGATGTTCCTCGACCAGTTGCAGCGGTGCCTGGCGGCATCGGCCCGGGGCGAGGGCCGCCTGGCCGTGCTCCTGATCGACGTGGACCGGTTCAAGGCGATCAACGCGGGCCTCGGCCTCGCCGCGGGCGACGTCGTCCTGTGCGAGATCGCGCGGCGCCTGGGACGATGCGTCACGCCGCGGGAGACGCTGGCCCGCTTCGGCGAGGACGGGTTCGCCATCCTCATTGAAGGCGTCGGCGAGGCGGCCGACGCCGCGCGGTTGGCGGGTTGCCTCCAGAGGGAGCTGCTGGCCCCGATCGCGCTCGACGGTCGGGAGATCGTCGCGACCGTCAGCATCGGGGTCGCGCTCGGGACCCTGGCCCACGGCCGGCCGGAGGACGTGCTTCGCGACGCGGACACCGCCCTCCGCCGCGCCAAGGCGCTGGGCCGCGCCCGCTGCGAGGTCTTCGACGAGGAGATGCACGTGCGCGAGGTCGCGCTGCTCGCGCTGGAGATGGAGCTGCGGCGCGCGCTGGCGCGCCAGCAGTTCCGCGTCCGCTACCAGCCGATCGTCGCGATCCCCACGGGCAGCCTGGTCGGTTTCGAAGCGCTGGCCCGCTGGCAGCATCCGGCTCGGGGCCTGCTCCTGCCGGCGGACTTCATCCCCGCGGCCGAGGAGAGCGGTCTCATCCTCGAGCTGGACCACTGGATGCTGCGCGAGGCGTGCCGGCAGGCCCAGGAGTGGCGCCACGCGGCCTGGGATCAACCCTTCGGCGTCAACGTCAACCTCGCGGGCAAGGGGCTCTCGCAGCGCGACTTGGTGGAGCGCGTGGCCGAAACGCTGCGGGAGACCGAGGTGAACGCCCGGAGCGTGTGCGTGGAAGTCACCGAGGGCGTGCTGCTGGAGGACGCGGAAGCGGCGGGGGCGACCCTGGCGCGCCTGCGCGCGCTCAAGCTGCAGGTGAGCATCGACGACTTCGGCACCGGCCGCTCGTCGCTCAGCCACCTGCACCGGCTGCCGGTGGACACGCTGAAGGTCGACCGCTCCTTCATCGCCGAGCTGATGCGGCGCCGCGAGAGCGTCGAGATCGTCCGCACGATCGTCCA
>Ga0066710_100004265_pt1 | contig 12592 bp, 4 predicted proteins | sample GraSoiAngelo_159_FD_79666 | JGI IMG/M metagenome (GOLD analysis project Ga0066710, IMG submission 79666) | Grasslands soil microbial communities from the Angelo Coastal Reserve, California, USA - 14_1009_16_40cm | ecosystem: Environmental > Terrestrial > Soil > Grasslands | place: USA...
CCTGCGAGGAGGGTCGTTCGGTGAGCGCCGAGCCGAAACCGCTCCGGCCGGGCGGCTTTTAGGACCATCAGGCTCAGGATTGCAAATACGAGGATCGCCACCAAGGTGCTGGTCCACCCGCCGCGGCTGCCGGTGAGCACAACGGCCACAAGGCTGACCAAAGCCGTATATACCGATACGAGCCGTACCCAGAAGCCCCGCCGGCTCCAGAAAGCCATCGCCAGCGCAAAAAGCACCACGATCTCCAGGAAGCCAGCCAGGTGGTTCGGACAAATGTACATTCCGCTGGCGCGCAACCCATATCCCGCAGGCTGCAGAAAGTTCAGCAGCGCATGTTTGTCTCCTGTGAAAAACTGAATCACTGCCAGGCTCGTCTGGAGGAGCGCCAACAGTAAAAGCGCCACTCCCAGCCCCCAACGCTGCTTCGGGCTCGTGAGGTAAAACGCCACGATCCCATAGATCATCAATGACGCCAAAACCATCAGCAGGTCCTGTCGCGCCAAGTACTCGACCGGTGAAGTAAGCTGGCGGACAATTACGTAACCGAAGAGCGCTCCCGTCGATGCGATACAAATTCCAATCGGTTGCGGCAGCTTGGATCTGCCAACAACCAGGGTGAGAAGCCCGGCCAGACTGACGCACGCGAATGCGGGCAGACTAAAGACCAGCCGCGTGCCACCGATCAGAAACTCGATGACAACGAACGCGGCAATCAGCAAACCGACAATGATGTAACGCACAGGACCGAAAACCCCACTAACCCGGATAAAATCCGGAATTAATGGGGTCGCTAAACTATTTCTAAACTGTTATGGATTTTGACTGCCTGTCACCTGGCACGGACCGGGAGTCGCGCCACGGGCCAGGAAAGTGCCGACCGCATGCTCGTTCACATATTTTGTCGTGCCGCCGTAACAAATCGGGACGACTTTGCCTCCGGGCGGTTTATTGCGGCGAGGAGGCTGCTCCACGTCAGGATTGTGGGGATTACCCACGCCATTGTCCCATCCATTCTTGTTGCCATTGCCGTTGCTGCTGCTGCGGGGCAACGTCACCGTGTCCACAAAAGCAACAAAGTCCTGGCGCTTAACATCCGAAGAGCTTGGCAGAATAATGCCTTCACGAGCGAGGATGCCGGCATAATCAGCACCGCCCTTACGGGGGTTGAGGCCCAGATACTGGACCAGGCTTTTGGCCAGAACGTCGCGGTTCAGCTTGGCACTAAGCTGCCATCCTGCGTCCGGCTGCATTCCTTTGCCGCGCGCCCAGAGGGCGTAGTCGGCTGGTTTGGCACTCTTGCCTAAGCTTTCACCACTCAATTGGACCATATATTGCAGGAATTCCAACTGAGTCATTGAGGCAGATTGCGCTAAAGCTTTACTGCCTATTGCCGATACGAAACAGACTGCAACCACCAACGCAGCCAACCGAGAACCAAGTCCTTTTCCCAAACCGCTTCCCTTTACCAAACTCGCATATATAGTTTTCATGACAAAACTCCGGGGTTGTTCAATTGTTCTGTGGAACGCCCCTCTTATAAACCCTGCGTCTTTTTAGTGTCAAGAGGAGAAAAGACTTTTTTTTGACGATTCTTTTCAGCTATCTTGTGAAGCTTTTGTTCGAAAATCCCTCCTCTAAACGCGGCGGCTTTCTGCAAACAGCCTCAAAACTGTTTGTGTTTATCTGCGCAAACCGCGATCAAAGACTATCCTATCCGCATCCAAACAGTCTTCAAATGCGCCGGCTCTTCGCGCGTAACCGGGAAGTCCGGCGGCTGCGGCGCGTAATGCCGCTGCCGTATCGTACGCCCTGCGCGGCCAATCGCACTATCGAGCACCGCCATGAATTCCTCCGCCTTCCAACCCGCCGCATTCGTCGAGGCCAGCAAGACCCCGCCGCGGCGGAGAAGCGGCAGCGCGGCAGTTGTCAGCTTGCCGTAATCCATTTGCGCCTGAAATGCTCCCCATTCACGCGATTCCGAAAAAGTCGGCGGGTCCAAAACGACAACATCGAACACCCTGCCCTTCTTGCCCAGCCGCCGCAACCATCCAAAGACGTCGCCATAAATAAAATCGTGCCTTGCGGAATCGATTCCATTTAGCGCAAAATTGCGTTTCCCCCATTCGAGGTATTTTTTGGAAAGGTCGATGCTGGTCGTGGTGGCGCCAGCTTTCGCAGCGCAGACCGAAAATCCGCATGTATAGGAAAAGGTGTTCAGCACGTGCGCATCGTCCGGCGCGCCTTCAAAGAGGGGAAAGTCGGGCGCGATGTAGTTGTTCAGGAATCGTCGCCGATTTTCCCTTTGGTCCAGAAACAGACCAACCGAATAACCTTGCGCGAAGCTCAATTCGAAAATTAGCCCGTTCTCGCGCACGGGAAAGAATTCCGGCGCTGCGTCACCCATTACATGCGTTGGGGCGGCTTCCGCTGCAGTCGTCTTGCGCAGCTCGCGATTGAGGATTTTGTGGTACGCCCCTTTGCATTGCTGCCGACGGATATATGTTTCCAACATCTTTATCTGATCGGCGTGCAGCGACTTCTCTGAGTGGGACAAAAGGCAGTCGCCTAACTGATCTACGTACCATCCCTCGAATCCGTCGCTCGCTCCATGGATCAGCCGGAACGCATTACTATCGTTCGGCTCAATCAATCCCTTCCGAAGCCCGAGCCATCGCGGCATGTCAAAATCGGGTTTTGCTTCGAAACTGATTGGCTGGCGCGAAACAGGATGGCTAATAGCCAGGCGCTCGGCATGAAGGCACACGCGATCAGCCCGCGTGCCGCCATACAGCACATCGCCCAAAATGGGAAATCCCGCTTCAGCCGCATGAACGCGGATTTGATGTGTGCGGCCTGTCACCGGCCGCGCCTCCATGATGCTGATCGCACCTTCAACATGGGAGGGCGACGCTACCGACGAGCCCAACAGCCTAAAATGCGTTTCCGCCGCTTCGCCCCCTGGCTTCCCGGCTGGCCCGCTGAGATACCGCTCGCCCTCTCGAAACAGCGTCGAGCGAATAACGTATTCTTTTCGGGCCACCTTGCGATCGGTGAGCAGCCGATACGTTTTCTGGGCAGTTTTTCGCGCGAATTGCTCCGTTAGAGAACGATTTGCGTCCGGAGTTTTGCCGAGCACCAGGACACCCGAGGTCTCCTTGTCCAATCGATGGATGATTGCCAGCCTTTGCCAGCGCGGCTCCCGATTGCGCAGCCATTCGTAAATGCCCTCGCCTGTGAAAGGGCTCGGTGCGTGCGTATTCATTCCCGCCGGCTTGTTCACCACCAGCAGGTGCTCATCCTCGAACAGGATCAGCGGGACCGACTTCGAATCCACTCACCCACTGTGCGTCCTTCCTCAATAACTGGCAAATTTCGGTCGACGACAGTGACTCCCTGCCGCGCGCTGAGGACGGCGCTGCCACGTGGTAGGGCGGGGTGTCCTCACCCCGCCGCTGGCCCGTAGTCTACGAAACTGATTTCGCCATTGACTCCGCGTAACCCCGGTGTTATCCGAGAGTATCCGGTAAAGGCACGAAATAAGCGGCTCAGAGGGTCGCACCAGCCCATTTGAACCGCAAGTATGAGAATACAAATTCGAAAGAAAGGATCGGCGCTATGAATAGCCGAGATCATTCAACACGACGTTGGCATTATCTGATATTTGTCGTATTGGCGCTCGCGACCATGCGATCAGCGCTGGCCCAAGATCCCACGGTGACCATCTACGCCAGTGATGCGCGGGCCAGCGAGGCCGGATCTGATCCTGGCACGTTTACGGTCTGGCGAAATGGCGGAACTAACTTTTCAATGCTGGTCTTCTACCAACTCGGCGGCACAGCGTCCAATGGCGTTGATTACGCGCACCTCGACAATTCGGTGCAAATCCCTGCCGGCGCGCTCTCGGCGTCTTTCACCGTAAAACCGATCGATGACTCGCTGGTTGAGGGCAATGAAACGGTTGTGGCGCAGATCACAGGGTCGCCCCTGGCCTGCGCCACATGCGGCTACAACATCGGTGTACCCAGCAACGCCGTAGTAGTAATTGCTGACAACGATGGTTCGACGAACCATCCGCCATCGGTGCGTTTGAATAGCCCCCAAAATGGCGAACTGTTCACCGCGCCGGCGACGATCGCGTTGCGAGCTTATGCGCAAGACGCCGAGGACGGTTATGATCTCAAGGTCGAATTCTTCGAAGGAAGCAGAAGCCTTGGATTCGGCACGTTCGTGCCGGCGCTTTGCCCGGCTCCGTACTGTCCATTTTATGCGCTCACGTGGTCCAATGTCCCGCCCGGTCAATACACTTTAACAGCAAAGGCAACCGATCACGCTGGCGCCAGTTCGGTTTCCGATCCCGTCTACATTACAGTCTTTGCTGGCGTTAACATCTACGCAACCGATCCGGTCGCTACGGAGCATCCCGCGACGAGCGATATTCCACCCGACACCGCCACTTTCACCGTGCGCCGCTCTGGCGAAACGAATGTCGGCATTGTGGTCTATTATGAGATCAGCGGCACTGCCTCCAACGGCGTCGATTATCAAAAGCTCTCCGGTGAAGTGGCAATTCCGGAAGGGGTATGGTCGGCTGACATTGTCGTCGATCCCATCGATGACAACCTTGTCGAAGGCACCGAGACCGTCGTTCTAACCCTATTAGCGCCGTGCCCGCAGTGCCTGTTTACGAATCCGCAGTGCGATGTGCCACAGGGCACGAATTGTTATCCGATCGGCCCGGACAACAAGGCCGTGGCCTACATCCGCGATAACGATACCTCGGAGACGAACCATCCGCCATCGGTGCAACTCATCACACCGCGGAATGGCGATGTATTCGCCGCCCCAGCAGATATCCGCTTAGTAGCGTTCGCTCAAGACGCGGAAGACCATTACACTCTCGCCGTCGAATTCTTCGAAGGAACGCGCAGCCTCGGCTTTGGCGAATTCTTCCCGGGCCGATGCTCGGTTTGCCCGAATTATCAGCTAACCTGGTCCAATGTCCCGCCGGGTGAATACACTTTGAGGGCCAAAGCCACAGACAGTGGCGGTTTAAGTTCTGTTTCGGATCCAGTCCATATCACGGTATCAGAAAGCAATCGCCCTCCTGTAGTGAACATCGTTGCGCGCGATCCATTTGCATCAGAAGGGACCAATTTCTGGCGAACGTACGGGGGCACCACCGCCGGGTCTCCCGATACCTGGAACACGTGGCATGTGAATGTTGGCGGGACGAATACTGCGACTTTCGTGGTTCGGCGTTCGGGGCCCACAAACGCGAGCCTCACGGTTAATTACGATATCGGTGGGACCGCGGCCAACGGCGTGGACTATATGACCTTGTCCGGGTCGGTCACGATTCCGGCGGGCAAACATTCGGCACAAATCGTTGTCATGCCGATCGATGATACGATTGCCGAAGGCATAGAGACTGTCGTGCTGAAGCTAAAGGCCTCGGCCGATTACCAAATCGGCTTCCCGGCTCACGCGAGCGCCATCATCATCGACAACGACCGACCCCGTCCGCCATGCAGTTTGCTGGGCGATCATGAATTTCATCTTTGCCGGCCGGCCGCGAACGGATTCTGTTTCCGCGTAGAAGCCTCCACGGATCTGCTGCATTGGACCGGAATCTGCACGAATGTCGTGACTGACGGTGCGCTGCATTTTGTCGATCCCGACGCGCCTCCGCTGAGTACGCGCTTCTACCGTGTCCAGCCCGAATTGAGTCTGTCTCCCGACGACTAAGTCAGTTGTCTCAAAACGAGACAGGCTTTCTGGCCACTTTGGCCGCTGTTCATCAGAACTGCTTTCATTGCGTTTTGGTTCGTAATGTGCTGAAATACCCCCATGCATTCCATTCTCCGCATCGGAACTGCCATTCTAATACTGGCCGCTGTTCGGGCCCAAGCGGGACAGCCATCAGTCGGCATCGATCGCCAGACGGGTGCCGCACGCATCTATGGAAATGGCATGGCCACCGGCCATTATTCGTTCGAGGGCACGACGGGTTTGGGCTCCGGCCAATGGGATTTTCTCTCAATGCTGCCTGCGCCGCAGGCGTCGCAAGGGTGGTTGCACAATAAGTCCACGGTGTTCCCGCAATGCTTTTATCGCGCCCTTTGGCGAGGCGATTACGAGCCGCAGGCAGCCGACAATTTCGGCCTGGTCGATCACCAGGGCAAATGGCGCGAGTTGTTTTATTATGTGAACGCCACGAACACCAAAGCCTTCGTTTTGGTGTTCACGGGCAATGGCTGCGCGCGTGCTCACGATTATATTCCCACGCTCAATGCTCTGAGGACTTCCTTCAGCTCGCGCGGTGTGGTGTTTTGGATGATCGATGCCAACCAGCAGGATAATCGCTCGAACATCGTGGTCGAGGCGAACGCCTGGAGCATCGGCATGCCAATCCTCCACGATCGTGCGCAGGTCGTTGCGCGCATTTATGGCGCAACGAAAACGCCGGAAGCTGTCTGCATTGGCAAACCCGATTGGTCGGTCTTTTATCGCGGTGCCGTCGATGATCGCCTCGGCGCAACCGTGACGTCCACGACACAGAATTATCTTTCGAATGCCTTAGCTAACTTTCTCGCCAGCCAGCCTGTGTCTCCCATCCAGACCGCGGTAGATGGTTGTGACATTTCATTCCGTCCGCGGTATGACATCACGTACTCGCGCGACATTGGACCGTTGCTGGAAAATAAATGTTTCTATTGTCACAGCCCTGGCAACATCGCTCCCTTCCCGATGACAAACTACACAATCGTTGCGTTGCTGAAAGACAGCGTTAAAGAGCACCTTCTCCACGGCCACATGCCGCCCTGGTTCGCCGATCCTTACTATGGCCAGTTCACCAATGACCGTTCGCTCACGCCCGATGAATTGGCCAAGCTCATTCAATGGCTTGATGACGGCGCCCCGCGCGGCACTGGACCCGACCCGCTAGAGAGCGCGTCGATCCCCGTCGGCTACCCTTTGGCTTGGCCGCCAGCTCTCGGCACGCCGGACCAGATCTTGAGTATTCCCGTGCAGAGTATTCCAGCGAACGGGGTACTTTCGTACCGTTACATCAACGTGACTACCACCTTTAGCACCGATGTGTGGCTGCGTGCGGCAGTCGTTAAGCCCGGTAACCTCCAGGTTGTCCACCACGTGCTGGTCTTCGATGGCCAAAGCGGTGGCGGCTTGGAGGGCTTCTTTTCCGGATATGTTCCCGGGACTGAGGCAGGGACGTTCCCCGCAGGGACCGGAAAACTATTAAAGAAGGGGCAAGTTCTGCAATTCCAGATGCATTACATCACCATGGGCACGGCACAGACCGATCGGACGCAAATCGGCCTCTATGTGATGCCGGCTGCGCCCACTTACCCGTTGCAAACCAAATCCGCTTATAACGTCCTGTTCAACATCCCCGCCAATAATCCCGATTCGCAGACGACCGCGTTCTATCCTGCAAGCGGCACCCTGAGCACGAACATTTTGATCTACGAAATGTCTCCGCATATGCATTTGCGCGGTTCATGGTTCAAATATGAAATTGTTTATCCAAACAATTCCACCGAATTGCTTCTCTCAGTTCCGCATTATATTTTTCATTGGCAAACGATGTATCGCCTCGTGACGCCGAAATACGTTCCCAAAGGCAGCAAAATCAAATGCACCGGCAGTTGGGACAACAGCACGCAAAACGAAGACCTGATGGACGAGTACTTCGCCACGGGCGATGCAAATTTCCTGCCCGATCACTCCGTCACATTCGGCGAACAAAGCTTCAACGAAATGTTCATCGGCTACATGAACTACGCCGAAGTGCCCTAAGCGTGCACGGACCGGAGCGCGGGTCTGCGACCCGCAGCGGCGTGGAGTGTCGACGCCTCAACTAAATTCCCGTAGCCCGATGTGCTTTCAACGTGCTGCGGGTCGCAGACCCGCGGTCCGCAACTTTGGCCAACGCGCCTCATGTTGAGTCACTTACCGGTCAACCGGAAACGCGGTTGACGAACAGGGCCAAATCTGTACTCCTGAGATTGATCCAAGAGGAAGATTAGGCTATGCGAACTGGATTCCTGAACCCAAACAGGCGGTCGGCGTCGCCAAAACGCAGAATATCCCTAAGCATGTGGCTAGTCTTTTTGCCGGCATTTTTGTCCGTGGTTTCGGCTCAGGCGGCTGAGGACACGCCGCCAGAAGTTGCTGGGACGGTTCCGTCCATGGGAGCCGTAGTGCACGCGCTGGGCTCAATCGAGGTGTACTTTGACGAAGCGGTGACCGGCGTGGACGCGGCAGATTTGCTGATCAATGGAATGACAGCTTGCACGAATGTCGTCGCCTATGCGCCGAATGACTATCAGTTTTATTTTCCACAGCCGCCTGCAGGCACCGTGAGCGTATCATTCGCAACCAACCACGGCATTACTGACACTGACGGCACGCCCACGCCATTCGCGGGAGCAAGCTGGAGTTACACGCTGGACACGTCCGTCGCGGAGGTCCTGATCATTTCCGAATTCCTCGCGGACAATGCCCATAATATTGAAGATGAAGATGGCGATAATTCCGATTGGATCGAGATTTACAATCCGGGAAATACCGTCGTCAGCCTTGCGGCCTGGGCGCTAACGGATGATCCAGCCGTTCCGGGCAAGTGGCATTTTCCCGGGCACATCAATCTGAATCTCGGACCAAACGAGTATCTCCTGGTGTGGGCTTCCGGCAAGAATCGAACCAATCAGGCGACGCGCTTGCACACCAATTTTCGGCTGAACAAGGGAGGCGAGTATCTCGGCTTATTCAACCCCGCGCTGCAAGTCACATCCGAGTTCGCGCCAACCTTTCCGCCACAGCGCACCGACGTCTCTTTCGGCCGCGACCGAGTCGATCCAACCCTCGTGGGCTATTATCTGACGCCAACCCCAGGAAAACAGAATTCCTTGAGCGGACCGGGATTTACGCCCGATCCCGTGGTTTCGGTCGACAGCGCCATATTTGCGCAGGACTCGATAACCGTCGTGGTTACCAATGCTCCCGGAAGTGATGCGGTCATTCGATACACCCTTGATGGATCGGAACCGACGAATGATTCCGCGACTTATACCGGCGCGCTGATGTTTGCCAGTAACGTGGTGCTTAAGGTGAGGGCGTTAGCGAGTGGATTGTGGCCAAGCCGTGTCGTGGCCAGAACTTACGATTTCCTGGACACGACGAGCCGGGATTTCAATTCGAATCTGCCGATCCTGATTTTGAGCACTCCAGCAGAGCGGATTGCCCAGGATGTGATCGGTGGCGGCAATCGCACGCGCGGCTCGATAGCCGTCATCGACACCTATCGCGGCAGAAGTTCAGTGCAAACAAGGCCGCAGTTTATCGGGTTGGCGCAACTCGAAATCTACGGCCAGACGGCTGCCGGTTTTCCGAAAGTCCCCTATCAATTCGAGGTCAACGACGAATTGGGCAACGATATGGATGTTTCGCTGCTCGGCTTTCCACCGGAAGCAGATTTCAAACTGGACACAAAGATGTCCGACAAGACTTTGCTCAACGAGTTCCTCGCGCTGGAGCTGCACGAGAAGATGGGTTATTATGCCGTTCGCCGGAAGTTTGTCGAAATCTTCGTGCATACCGGGCCAGGTAAAGTCACTTACCCCGCCGATTACAAGGGCGTGTATATGTTTTGTGAACGAATCGAGCGCGACAAACATCGAGTGGATATTGCGGAGCTCACTCCGAGTCACACCACCGAACCGGAAATTTCAGGCGGCTACATTTTTAAGAAGGACAAGGACAGTGCGGGCGATCTGAATTTCGTGACGGCAGGAGGCAACGGATTCGCTCGTCAATTTTTAAAAATTCACGAACCGAGGCCGCGCCTGGTAACCCCAAGGCAATTGGCTTATTTGACCAATTACCTGAATCAATTTGAGCGAAGTCTCTATGATCCCGGTTGGTTGGAACTGACCGGTACCAACCATTATTCGAATTACATCAATGTCGATTCGTTCGTCGATCAGCAGTTGCTCGTCGAATACACCAAGAATATTGATGGCTATCGTTTGAGCCGATTTTTTACCAAGAACCGCAATGGAAAAATCATCGACGGCCCGATCTGGGACTTCGACTTATGCTTTGGAAATGCAGATTATCTGCAGGGAGGCAAAACCAATGGATGGTACTGGAACCTGAGAAGCGAAGGAATGACCAGCTTGGAGCACGCCTGGCAGCGCCGGATGGTTTACGGCGCTCCGAATATCGATTTGGCTTCTCCGGTGGAAAAGAGCGGCGATCCTGTATTCATTCAAAAAATGATCGATCGCTGGGGCGTATTGCGGACGAACATTTTGGCCACCGATAAGGTGCTCGCGCGTGTGGATGAATTGGCGGGGTTGCTGGCGGAAGGCGCGCAGCGGAATTACGCCAAATACAAAGTGCTCGGAACATATGTCTGGCCCAATCCCAATGGTACCGCTGGCGGGTGGGATGTCGATTTTGTAAGTCCCGCCAACTACATCGGCATTATTGATCAGATGAAGAAGTGGATCACAGGGCGATTCAATTGGATGGATGCTCAATTCGTTCGAGCGCCCATGTTCAGTAACCCAGGCGGTGATGTGCCGGACGGCCTCAATCTGGTAATTACGGCAAGCGCGCCGGTTATCTATTACACTCTGGATGGAAGCGATCCGGGAGCGCCCAGTGGCGCTGTATCGCCTGCGGCGCAAGTATACACCTCCCCTATTTCCATCACTGACAATACGCGCGTTTTCGCACGAGCCCGAAACGGAACCGGCCAGTACTCATGGAGTCCTCCCCGAATTGGCACCTTTGTAGTCCATCCATCTGCTTTGCGGATCACCGAAATCATGTATCACCCCGCCTCGCCGGATTTGGAATATGTGGAACTAAAAAACGTTGATTCAACTCCCCTTAATCTGGCGGGATTCTCTCTAAGCGGAGGAATCAGCTTCACTTTTCCGAATTGGATTCTGCAGGCGGGTGAGCATGTGCTGGTAACGAGCAGCGACCCTGCAGCGTATTACGCCTATTACGGCGACAGCAGCCTGCCAATTGCGGGCGTCTATACGGGCCGCCTTGACAATGCGGGAGATCGGCTGGTTTTGACGGGCCGAGTTGGTGAACCGATTCTCGATTTCACTTACGACGACGCCTGGTATCCGGTCACAGACGGCCCAGGATTTTCGCTCGTTATCGTTGACAAAACCGCGCCCGCCGCCACGTGGGGCGAAAAGGCGAGCTGGCGCGTGAGCGCTGCAATGAATGGTTCGCCGGGAAAAGATGATCCACCTCCGCCGGATTTGCCCAAAGTGGTGGTGAACGAAATCCTTGGATCGCCCAGTCCCTCACAGTTGGCAAGTATCGAGCTGCATAACTTATCGAGCGCCGCGGCAGATATCACCGGCTGGTACTTAACGGACGATTTTCAAACGCCGCGAAAGTTTCGAGTTCCGAGCACGATCGTTCCCGCCGGCGGCTACGTCGTTTTTGACCAGACGCAATTTGGCGCTTCGGGGCTAACGCTTGCGGCGGGTACTGAAGGCGCGCAGATTTTTCTCTTTTCGGGAGACGGAACTGGCAGTCTGAGCGGTTACGCCCACGGCTTCAATTTCAGTGCGCAAGCAACAGGCATCAGTCTTGGCCGGTACATCACGAGCGTCGGTGAAGAACATTTTGTCGCGCAACAAGCACTAACGCTGGGCACGCAGAACGCCGGTCCTCTCATCCCTGCTGTCGTAATTAGCGAAATCAACTACCGCCCTTCCGAGGCTTATGTAAATGGCGCAGTTCAGGATGACGCCGAGGATGAATACATCGAGCTGTACAATCGCAGCCCCGCAGCAGTGAATCTCTCGGGCTATTCGCTGCGCGGGAGCGGGATCGAATATCGCTTGGGGCCGAGTGTGAGCATTCGAGGCGGAAGCTACTTGCTTGTGGTCAGTTTCGATCCGTTCTGGAATGCGGCGCAGTTGGAGGCATTTCGTTCGAAATTCAATGTGCCTGCAGAAACGCCAATCGTTGGTCCTTATTCCGGCAATCTGGACAATACCGGCGGCCGGCTCGGCGTTTATCGAGTCGCAGACTGCGGCGGCCAAAGCTGTGAGGTGCTTCTGGAACAGGCACATTACAGTCACGATGCCCCCTGGCCGATTGCAGCGGATGGCCTGGGCTTCACGTTGAACCGGGTGGCGCCGAACCAATACGCAAATGATCCGATCAATTGGCAAGCTACCAGGCCAAATCCCGGACAAGCCTTTACTTTCGGGTCCGCTCCGGTCATCACGGACCAGCCGCAGAGCCAGACGATCATCGCATCGCAAACGGCAACGGTTACCTTCAATGTCAGCGCAACCGGCACCGGACCATTACGTTACCAGTGGCGCAAAGACGGTGAAAACCTGTTCGCCGAAACCAACAGCAGCCTGACTCTGGGCGCGATCAAGCGGGCGGATGCCGGAGAATACCAAGCAATTGTTCTGGACGATTTAGCCTTTGCGGTTAGCGGCAGCGCCAGGTTGACTGTCCTCGTGGGCGTGCAAATCATTCGTGCGCCCCAGAGCCAGACGGTCAAGGCGGGAACGAA
>Ga0066710_100004266_pt1 | contig 12590 bp, 11 predicted proteins | sample GraSoiAngelo_159_FD_79666 | JGI IMG/M metagenome (GOLD analysis project Ga0066710, IMG submission 79666) | Grasslands soil microbial communities from the Angelo Coastal Reserve, California, USA - 14_1009_16_40cm | ecosystem: Environmental > Terrestrial > Soil > Grasslands | place: USA...
CCCCATAAAACCACATGACCAGCCAAAGTGACGAAAGCCCAACGACCCAAGGAGTCCATTTCACTTGCCCAAGAATCCATCCGGCCACTAACAAAACAATGAAGAGAGCCACGGGGAGCAAAGGCGGGCTGAGGGAAGGAAACCGAGAAAAACGCTGACTGAGAAAGAGCTCACTCAAAGGAAAAACGAAGAGGAGAGACAGCAACCAGAACGAGCTGGCCGCCAGAAGCCAGAGACGTATCCCCTTGGGGGCAGCTCCCGCCTCATGAAACCGATGGAGAAAGCCTCCCATTAACAGCGCCAGCGGCGGAAAAAGCGGCAAGATATAGCCGGGAAGTTTGTTCCGAGAGAAGGAAAAGAAAGCAAAAATAGCTACGGCCCAAACAAGCAGGAACAGGGCCTCCTCACAATCCTGCTCCTTGCGGCGCATCCAGAAGTCATAGACCAGAGAGGGCAAGAATAGCGACCAGGGAAGATAGCCTCCCGTAAGGACGGGCAAAAAGTAATAAACGGGCTCCGGGTGCTTTACTCCCGGCTCTGTAGTGAAATAGCGAGCTACGTTGTGGTCCCAGAGGAACGTCCAAATGTATGCCGGATCACGAATAGCGGCGAGAAGATACCAAAGACCAGCCACTAGAACCACAATGACCGTCCCCCGTAGTAAATCCATCTCCCGAAGAAGGACCCATCTCTTTCTGAGACCGATCGTAATCGCAACAATGAACAAGGGCAGAACCAGTCCTACGGGACCCTTGGCAAGGACAGCCAAGGCCATAAATAAATAGAAAAGTCGGATCCACACTTTACCTTGACTGTATCGCTGCCACCCAAGGAATGAGAGCAAGGCCGCGCTAAAGAAGAAGGTGAAAACCATGTCCACTCTTGCTATACGGCCCAGAAAAACAAACTCCATAGAGGTTGCCAAAACCATTCCTGCCCAAAATCCTCGCCCAGAACCTCCGGAGAGCGATGCCCATAGATAGATAACAGCCACGGTAAGAGCTGCGGCCAGGGCCGAGGGAAACCGGGCAGGAAACTCATGCAAGCCCGAGAGCCTAAACCCCAAGGCGAGCAACCAAAAATAGGGCGCCGGTTTGTCATAGTACGGATTCCCCTCGTGTGTCAGGGTCACCCAATTTCCCGAGCTGAGCATCTCTTTTGCAATCTCTCCGCTTCGACCCTCGTCGGGATCCCAAAGTGGATAATCCCCCAAGCGGTAAAAAAAGATGCAGTAACAAATGATAATTAGCGTTAGGAGGGACGCAAAACGAGCGCTCAAAGAAGACTTCAAGTCCTGAGAAAGGCCTTTCGATGAGAGAGGGATGGTAACTCCCCGCGTACGTTTGCCAAGTAGTCGAGATCGATCTCGGCAAAGATCACCCCAGGACCGTCAGCAGCCCGAGCTAGAACTCTGCTCCATGGATCCAAGATCATAGAATTACCGTAAGTGGCAAAGCTCTTTGGATTGTGACCCATTTGGTCTGGCGCGATGATGTAGACCTGATTCTCTATGGCTCGAGCCCTCAGCAACGGCTCCCAGTGAGCCTGTCCGGTTAAGGCCGTAAAGGCTGACGGAACAAAGATTACCTGAGCCCCATCGTCAACCAAAGCGCGATAAAGCTCGGGAAAGCGAAGATCATAGCAGATGCTTAATCCCATCGGACAAATCGCCGTCTTGGCCACAACGACGTCCCCCCCAGACTGCCGGGTCTCCGACTCCATAGTCGAGACTCCCCTTTTCAATTGGACATCAAAGAGGTGGATCTTTCGATACCGCGCAATGGCGTTGCCTTGAGGATCGAAGAGTAGGCTTGTGTTGTAAGCCTTAGAACTACCGGGGATCTCTTCCAGAATGGAACCGGCAAGGAGATAGAGACCTAGCTCTCGGGCCGACTCGCTCATCAAACTAGCCGTGGGACCGGAAATAGGTTCGACATTTCTCTTTTCTTCCTCCTTATCGCCGCGCCAATTGAAAACCTCAGGCAAAGCGACAACCTTCGCGCCTCTCGCAGCCGCCTCACGAAGCCGCGTTGTTGCCTCCTTGAGGTTTGCCGCCTTATCAGGAGAAGCTAGCATTTGGATAGCCGCCGCGAGGAACTTCATGGAAACGGACCCCCTAGCCACTTACAGAGTGCCTACTCCTTTAGCGATTGAGAAATACGGAACAGGGGCTTTTTCGCAGGACATACTCCGTCGTGCTGCCCAGAACCATTTCGATGATCCGCCGATGCCCATAAGCGCCAATGAAAAGGAGATCGTAATTAAAATTGACTAAATAATCGATGATCTTTTGCTCCGGGTAACCTCGCGCCGATTCATAACGCACCTCAATCTCATAGGAGTTCAAATACGATTTTGCTTCTTGAAGGACCTTCTCTCCCAATTTCTCCTCCTTTGGAACGTGAAGAACGGTCAAAGGAAGGCGCAGATGAGTGCAAAACTCAGCGGCCGATTCCATCGCCGAGCTAGCCCTTTGGCTCCCGTCGTACGCCAAAAGAGGATGCTCGATCGTCTTAAATTTCCTGGTCGAGACAAAAACCGGACGGGGGGATTTCCTGGTCACACTCTCAGTTGTTCCCCCCAGAAGGCCGGTAGAAAATCCCTCGTTGATTCCTCGATGACCCAGCACGACAAGGTCCGCCATCTTGGAACGTTCACAGATCTCGTTGGGAATGATGCCCATGTCAAGGAAAGTGTCATGCCTGATGCCGCTTTTTTTACAGCGCTGGCTGAAATCATCAAGAATGGCCTTGCCTCTCTCTTCCAGTACCTCCCGCATCCTGGTGGAAAAATCCAGATAGGGTTCAAAACCCAAGGAGCCCGAGATATCGTGGAAAAAAGTCCCTTCTATGGAAACCGTGTCGATGACGTGCTGACCAAAGAGGGTTCCGTTGAACTTTTCCGCCATCCAAAGGCCATAATCCAGAGCCGCCTTGGAATGCTCCGAACCATCGAGGGGAATCAAGATATTTTTTATCATTTTTCCCTCCTGATGTTTCGCGCTTACGAGCGCTCCTCTGTTCCCTCCTCCGGACAAGGCGTAACATAACAGTCTTCTCTTTTTTTGCAAGGCACGCCTTTTTCTTTCTCCGAGGGTTTACAGCAAAGATCCAATAGGTGATAATAGCGTCGGTGGTTTGAAAATCGGAATGGAAAAGGGCAAGAAAAAACAGGAAGTTCTCCTTGAAGAACTAATCGCGAAGGCCAAACAACGGAATATTGAGGTCCGAACGGAGAGACTGCTGCGCGAAGTTGGGTACCACGCCCGTAGCGGCCGCTGCCGCCTCAAAGAACAAGAACTCATTATCCTTGATCGGGACGCACCGGTCAGAGATCAGGTCGAATTCCTGGCTGAGGCGCTAAGCGAACAGCAATCTATATGCGAAGAGACGCTGCTGCCGTCAAAAAGAGCGGTTCAGGAAAAACGTTGATAACAGCGGATTGCAAAACTTAAGGTTCTAATAGACCCGAAGCTTCTTTGCGGCCTCAATCCCGAGAGAAAGCTCGTTGCCTCCCACTTTGAGACTCATGATTCCTAGGGACGGTGCCACGTCCAATACCTGAATTTTAGTCCCAGGAAACAGATGGTGGTGTTGCATAAACCCTAGCAGACGGGCATCTCTCTCCCCTGCCTCTGTGATGCATTCAAGCGCCACTTCTCTTCCCGCCGTGACACGATCCAAAGGCGATCCTTTCCGATAGGAGGATGAGCTTTGACCCGGTATGGGATTCCCATGAGGGCATGTGGTAGGATGCCGCAACAGCCGGGCCAATCGTTCCTCTACCTCCGGAGAGATCGCATGTTCCAGGCGATGAGCTTCTTGATGCGCCTTAACCCAATCCAGACCCAGTACGTCCGTTAGTAACCTCTCCGTCAAGAAATGGCGGCGGAGGATCCCTTCAGCCAGCCTCTTTCCCTTCGCTGTTAAGTGGATTTCCTTTCGCCGTTCTACTCGGACATAACCCTCCTTCTGCAGTCGTCGCAGCGTGCTGACCATTGTGGATGGGGAAACGCCCATCTCATCAGCCACCCTGGCGGCGATGACTGGCTGTGCTTCTTCGCCTAAGACATAAATTGCCCTCAAATAGTCTTCAATGGCTGGCGTGATTTTAGGGTGTTGCATAGCCTTGACAAATCTTTTTTATTCGAGTATGCGAAGATTATAAATTTAGGTCTCCGAACTTAATAGGTAGACCTAAGCAAAGAATTCCAGGGTGTTCCCATCTTATTTCAGTAAGCGGGGAAGATCAAGAAGATCTTATGATGAAGGGTGCTTAGAGGGTCAGACTGTGGCAGGGAAAGGCGCCAGCGAACCCCGCTCCGAGGGGTGAGATGAAAATGAGAACTCTCCTGTATACTTTCTGCTTCTTTTTTATGACCAGCGCTTCCGTTCTGGCTGCCGACGAGGCTAAGAAGCTCGTGACCGTCGTGGATTATATCGGCGGGGACTACAAAAACGCCGTGCAAGCGGGAAAGGTGATTAGTCAGGAAGAGTACCGGGAGATGAAGGAGTTTTCTCTGAGAAGTCTAGAACTCGCGAGCCAACTCAAAAAAACGGCTGAGAGGAACGACATCGAACAAAACCTAAAGACGCTGGCGTCGCTTATTGACCAGAAAGGAGACGAGAAGGCGGTCGCGGCGGTCGCGCGACGCATCAAAGATAGACTCATCACGACCTACGGGATCGTCACCTACCCCCGCAGCTCACCGTCTCTGCAAGCGGGAAGAGCAGTCTTTATTCAAAATTGCGCCCAATGCCATGGAGAGATGGGAAAGGGCGACGGACCAAGTCGCGCAATGATGACCCCCAAAGAACCTCCTCCGGCGGACTTTACCGATTCGAAGGTCATGGATGGTCTTTCTCCGTTTAAGGCGTTCAACATCATCACCTTCGGAGTTGAACGCACTGCCATGCCAAACTTTTCTTCACTCACCGAGGAGGAACGTTGGCAGGTAGCCTTTTATGTTCTTTCGCTTCGATTTACCGCCGAAGAGGCGACGCAGGGAGCCGCTCTCATTCGGTCCACCACTGTTCAACCCGAGCTACAAAATATATCTACGCTCTCTACCACCACTGACGCGGAACTGCAGGCCAAGCTCAAAACGTCCTTTCCGACCGAGAACCAATCCTTCGTGGTTCTGGCCTATCTCCGGCGTGGTCTGTTGGAGAGACAACAGGTTCATACCCCCCTGGTAGCGGCGCAGACCCTTCTGAAAGAGGCGATGACACTCTACGAAAAGAATGAAAAGAAGAAGGCTTACCAAAAGGCCGTGGATGCCTATCTCGATGCTTTCGAGCTGGCAGAGGCGGAACTCTTTGCGAAGGATCTTTCATTTGGACGCGCCTTGGAAGATCAATTCACCCAGTTTAGGAATGCTATCAAGCGGGGCGATGACGTGAATGAAGTTCATCATCTGTATAACCAGATTACCGCAGGACTAGACCGGGCCGCGCAACTATTGGCGAGCAAAGACTCTCTCAGTGAGACTTACCTCTTTATAAACGCGCTGCTGATCATCTTAAGGGAGGGGCTGGAGGTTGCTTTGATCTTGGCCGCGACGCTGGCGCTGCTCAAGGTCATGGGTGCAACCAACGCCATGCGCTATATCCACCTGGGTTGGATCCTGGCTGTGTTCGCCGGGCTGGTAACTTGGATCGTTGCTCAATCGTTCCTCGCGCTGACAGGAAGCCACAGGGAAACCATAGAGGGTTTCACCACGCTAGTCGCGGCTATCGTCCTTTTTTACGTTGGCTATTGGCTCCACACAAAAGCCGAGGCCAGAAAATGGCAAAAATTCATCCGTGACAAGGTTCAAGGGGCGCTGTCGCGGGAGCGGCTACTTGCGCTCGCCGGAGTTTCGTTCTTCGCCACATACCGAGAGGCATTTGAAGTGGTGCTTTTTTACCAGGCCCTTTGGCTCCAAAGCGCTGCCAACCCTAAGCCAGTTATTTCAGGATTTATCGCGGGAGCCACTATTCTGTGTCTAGTAGTCGTAGTCCTTTTCAGGCTCGGATTGAAAATACCGATAAAGCACTTCTTCGGCATAACAGGCGTGTTGCTCTATCTACTAGCTCTCGTCTTCGCAGGCCAAGGCGTAAGAGAACTCCAGGCAAGCGGATGGTTCAGCGTGACCCCGATCCGGTTCCCGCCACAGGTCAGTGCTTTGGGAATTTATCCCACTGTCGAGACTCTTGCGGCCCAAGCTGTAGTGCTCCTGGCGCTCTTCGCTGCGACTATACGGTCCTACGGAGAGCGTTGGACCGAGGTAGGGAACCCGCGGTGAAGCAACGTGACGAGAAAAAGACCTTCAGCGGCCACAAAGAAGAGAGGCCCTTTCGCTGCCTTTGCGGGAGCCTCCTGGCACGCTTGGTTCCGCAAGGAGTTGAGCTGAAGTGCCGCAGATGCAAACGGCACATCATCGTTCCCTTAGAAAGCGAGACACCGGAAGTAGAAAGTCAGATGTAAAGAGATAATCGGAAATTTGGCATCGGCAAGAGGCCAGAGGTTTTTAACCCAGAGCCCGGAGTCACGGATAAAGTGACCCCGGGCTCTTTTTTGTCGAAGCAAAAGCATGAAGGAGGAAGAAAATGAAGACCACCATTACTGTCTTGACCCTGTTGCTCTTTCTGCCTGCAGTCTCCTTCTCGCAGCAAAGGGATACTGCAGCGGAAATCAGAGAGTTAAGGGAGAAGTTGGAGCGGTTAGAGAAAAAAATGGCCGACGAGGAGGCCGCTAGGGCAAAAAAGATGGAAGAGGAGAAAACGGCCATAGCGGAAAAAGTTAAGACCGATGTCATGTCCGAAGTCTCTACCAAGGGCCGAAGTTTTTTTGGCGACATGATATCGCAGACTAAAGTCGGCGCCTACGGTTCGCTGCGTTATGGGACGTCCAACCTAGCGGACCTCAATAACAGTTTCACTTTTAGGCGCTTTGTTTTGACCACCGATTCTCCAATCGCCGACCGTCTGAAGGCCTATATGGAGCTCGAGTTTGAAAGATTCACTCGGCTGGAAGTAGAGAAGAGCCTTTCGCCGGCACTGGGGGGCTTGACGAGCCAACAGGCCATTGAGAGCACGAATAGATCTGAGATTTCTCTCGAGCAGGCCTGGATGCAATATGATATCGCCGATTGGCTCAATTTCCGGGCTGGAGCCATTCTCGTTCCTCTGGGGCGCTTTAACATCAATCATGACGACAATCGCTGGGATCTCCCTCGCCGCTCGCTGGTGGATCGCGGCGTGCCGGTCCTCCCCACGACCTCCGCCTGGCCTGAGCTGGGTGCAGGATTTCGTGGAGATTTTTCTGTTGGCCGACAAGGCAAGGTCAGTTATGAGTGGTACGTCATGAACGGCGTAACCCTAGATTCGGAGATCGAACAGATATCTCAGACTCGATCTGGAGACACAACGAAGTTCGCCCAAGAAATTGAGCTCCGTCCCTCCCGCGGCACCTTTTCTGACGATCTCAAAAGTGGCAAGGCAATAGCCACACGCTGGGCCTACAGTCCCTGGCTGGGAGACGAGATCGCCGCGTCATTTTACTGGGGACGCTACACTCCTGACTTTCTTCCGAACCATCCGGTTTTCTCATTCGCTCTCGACGGAAAGAAGACGTGGGGCCCCTTTGAGATTGAAGGCCAATATGTCAATACTTGGTGGAGTGGGGTGAGCCGAGTGGCCCGCGGATTTGCCAGCCGAGCTTTGGCCAGCGAAAGCGAAGGCGAGGTCGGAGACGTGGAGACAGAGATCGAGTTTGAATTGGCCAATCTAGCGACACGAAAACAGGGATATTGGGTGGATTTCCGCTATCGTTTTTGGCCGGAGTTCTTAAACCAGACCATCTTGGGCAGACACTTTTCCAACCCTCAGCTTGTCGGCACCTTGAGGCTAGAGCAGGTTTGGTTTAAAGACTTAATCAAGGAGATAGCCTTCATCGGAGGCGCTCTAACCGACTTCGAGGGGGAATCGCGCCTGCTCAACCGAGTGACTCTTGGTCTTACCTACCGTCCAGTTCCGCTGGTAGCTCTCCAATTGGCCTATGAATATACGCGGACGAATAGCGGCAAGAGTCTTGCCGAGGTCACGAATTTTTTGCCCGCCAGGGCCAGAGAGTTTTTCCAGCACGCCCTGCTCGTGGGATTAACCTTCGGATTCTAGGCGCGGATGATGCTGAAGACTTTAACTCTCTTCCTATTTCTGTTCCCGGCGTTCCCCCGTTCTGCCCCGTGCCAGGAAGGGGTTTTTCTCAAAGAGGAGGAAGCTCCCAAGGCTGTCTTTCCTGAAGCGACGGCCTTTGAGCGCAGGGTGATTCCTTCGGATGCCAAATTACAGGAGACGATCAAGCAGCGGATGAACCCAGCCAAGACATCCTTTTGGGAACCTTCCTATATAACTTTCATCGCCAAAAAAGGATCAAGTATCGTTGGCTATGCCGCCATTGTAGAGGAGACCGGCAAGCACCGACCGATCACTTTCATTGTTGGCGTAGGTATGGACGGCAAGGTCAAAGACGTGGCGCTGATGGTCTATCGCGAGCCCTACGGAGGAGAAGTGCGGGATGAGAGATTTCTGGCCCAATATCAGGGAAAAGATCTCAAGGCCCCACTTCTCCCTTATCGAGACATTCGCAACATTACCGGAGCCACACTTTCCGCCGAGGCGATCGGTCGGGGCACAAAGAAGGCTCTGGCTTTGATTGAGATCGTTCACCTCCAAGATAAAAAGTGAAACTCCTCGTCACTCTTGCTTTGATGATCGCTTGTATTGCAACAAGTCTGCCGGCTCAGTCCGAGCTCCAAGAGGTGCGCGAGCTCCACTATCAGATGGGGACGATTCTCGACATCGCCGTATGGCACCCTGATCCCGACGCAGCGAAGAAAATAGTGCGAGGAGCCGTCCAAGAAGTGCACCGGCTTGAGGGAATCCTCTCTCACTATGATCCGGAAAGCTCTCTCTCCCTCTTCAACAGAGACGCCAGCAAGGGAAAGATCAAGATCGATAGGGAACTGTTTCGACTGCTGTTCTTAGCTACCGGCTTAAGCTTTAGGACGTCGGGATATTTCGATGTGACGGTAGGACCTTTGGTCTCTCTCTGGGAACAGGCGAGCGAGAAGCGGATGATGCCCGATCAGCGTCTTTTGTTCCAGACGTTAAGCCTTGTAGGATTTCAAAAAGTTAAGCTCTATGAGCCTGGAGAAGCGGAGCTTATGCGAGCGGGAATGAAAATCGATCCCGGGGGAATTGCAAAAGGCTTCGCCGTGGATAGGGTCGTCGAGATTTTAAGAGCGGCTGGAGTTACGGGCGCTCTGATCAACTTCGGCGGCAGCAGCATTTACGCCCTCGGAAGTCCGCCTGGAGAAAAGGGTTGGGCCCTTGGTATCAAGGGACCGGATGACAGGATAGTCGGGGCGATTCACCTCAGGGACCAGGCAGTGTCGACTTCCGGCAGCATGGGCCGCTACTGGGAGATTGCGGGAAACCGCTACGGACACCTGATCAATCCAAAAAGCGGCCTTCCGGTCACTGAGCTTCGGAGCGCAACCGCCATCGCCACGACAGCTACGGAAGCCGAGGCCCTGACCAAACCCCTCGTGCTTCTAGGCAAGGAGGGAATGGCGTTGACGAACAGCTTCCCTCGAACAGAATCGCTGCTGATTTCGGAAGACGGGCAGATTCATCTCTCCGATGGCTTTGTCTCTGCTATGCACTTTCAAAGGCTCAAGGGTCGATGAAAAACTTCGCCTCCAGCTCGTACCGGCTCGGTGACGCTTCTTCTGAGATCAGGCTTGTCTACAGTCTCTTTTTACTTTTTGTATTGGGAGGATTGCTAACGACTTGGATACTCCAGTTTCAAAGAATCGGCTTTGGCTACGAAAGGGTCGTAGGGTATTACTTGGGAGGGGAAACCGGCGGCCAGATCTCTTTCGCCAAGAACTTCAACGTGCTGCTCGAGGAGACTCACTTCCACACTTTCATGATGGGCGCGATTTTTTTGATTCTGTCCCATCTCTTTATCGCCACTTCTGTAGGAAGAGGCGTGAAATGGTCCTTCATTCTCCTTACCTTCTTCTCAAATTTCTTCGATTTAGGGGCGGTATGGCTGATTCGTTACCTTTCTCCCCTCTTCGCCTACCTCCTCATGGTTTCCTGGATTGGGTTGGGGTTCGGATATCTGGCGATGATTTTTGTCCCGTTTTATGAGATGTGGTTTAAGTCAAATTAAATCCCGAATAGAGCCCGGGCATTTTGACTCGTGGCGTGAGCCACTTGCTCCAAAGGGATTCCCCGTATTGTCGCAACCGCCTCAGCCACCAAGCGGACAAAAGCCGGCTCGTTGCGTTTCCCTCGATGGGGAACCGGCGCCAGATAAGGGGCATCGGTCTCAATCAAAATCCTTTCCAAAGGTAGCTGCCGCAGGACCTCTCGAAGAGATCCCGCATTCTTGAAGGTAATAATTCCCGTGAAGGAGAGATAAAATCCCAGATCCAAAAATTCCATTGCCGCCTTAAAGTCGCCAGTAAAACAATGAATGACTCCCTGAACCCCTCCACGCCCCTCGCTTCGAAGAAGCGCGGCTACTTCTTCGTGGGCGTCTCGATCGTGAACCACGAGCGGAAGCCGGGTCTCCCGCGCCAGCTGAATGAACTTGCAAAAGAGCCCCCGTTGGATGTTCCGACGTGAATGGTTATAGTAAAAATCGAGTCCGGTTTCGCCGACCCCAACCACTCCAGGGGTTTGAGTAAGTTGCCTGAGTTGTTCGAAGTCCGGCTCGCTGACATCCTTGGCATCGTGAGGATGCATGCCGACTGTCGCAAAGATTCCAGGAAAAGCTCCAGTGAGCTCCACAGCCGCACGATTACTGATCAGATCTCCAGCGCCTCCCACTGCAATGATCTTCTCCACGCCGGCAGCCCGGGCCCGTTGAATCACTTCGGCTAAGTCTCCGGTAAATTCGGCAGCCTGTATATGAGCATGGCTGTCGATCAGCCCAAATTCAGCTTTGGGGGTCATCTAATTCAGCAGGCAGCTCGATTCGCGGGAACAGTGCCTTGGGAGGCTTAATCTTATGGTCTGGCATGAAAAAGCTTCCCCATGGAGATTGATGGTCCGAAGCACCCTCAGAAAGATTCAAGAGGTCTTTAATCTCCTTGGAGGTCTCCGGGAGGAACGGGGCGAGCATATGTGAAAGCATTCTCAGGGCTTCCAAAAGATGATGGAGGATTTCTCCGACTCTGCCGCGCTTAGCCGGATCCTTGATTAAGACAAACGGCGAAGTCTGGACAATATAACGATTGGCCTGATCGATGGCCGCCCAGACTGCCTCCAGGGCGCGGTGAAACTGCAACTGCGCCATATGCCCGCTCAATTCTTCCTCGGACTGGCGGAATCTATCCCTAAGCTCCTGATCCTCTTTAGCCCACATCTGGCCTAAGGGTTGGACGACGCCATCAAAATATTTCTCTTCCATCGCAAGAACCCGGCTGATCAAATTTCCAAGATTGTTGGCCAGATCGGCATTGTAGCGGGTGGTAAGACTCTCTTCCCGAAAGTCTGCGTCCTGCCCGAAGACGCTCTCGCGTAATAAAAAATAACGGAAGGCATCGAGGCCGACCTTTTCCTTCATGGCCAGCGGAGAGATGACGTTCCCCAAGCTTTTAGACATCTTTTGGCCTTCGACAGTCCAGAAGCCGTGCACGTTGAGATGCTTGTAAAGCGGCAGCCCCGCCGCCATCAGCATGGTCGGCCAGAACACGCCGTGCGGCTTGAGGATGTCCTTCCCGATGAAGTGTTCCGCTTCAGACCAGAACTTTTGAAAGGCCTCTTCGCCCTTGTATTTCAGCGCGCTGACATAGTTGATGAGCGCGTCGAACCATACGTAGGTCACGTAGCGCTGATCGAAAGGTATCTCGATCCCCCAGGTGAGACGGCTCTTGGGACGGGAGATGCACAGGTCCCCGATAGGCTCGCGGAGCATCGCCAGGACTTCGTTTCTAAAGTTCTCGGGCCGGATAAAGTCGGGGTGCTCTTCAAGATGACGTAGCAGCCGGTCCTGATACTTGCTCATGCGGAAGAAGTAGTTTTCTTCTTCGATCAACTTAGGCTCAGTCAAGTGATCCGGGCACTTGCCATCCCGCAGCTCTTTTGGCGTGTAAAACCGCTCGCAACCGAAGCAGTAAAGCCCGCTGTATCGGTCGAAATAGATATCCCCGGTTGTATGCACTTTCGTCAAGAGTTCCTGAACATAGCGGATGTGATACGCATCAGTTGTACGAATGAAGTGATCGTAGGTAAAGCCACAGGTATCCCAGGCGGCTCGGAAGGTCGTACTGACCTGATCGGTAAAGGCCTTGGGGTCCATCCGTGCCTCTGCGGCGGCCTGGGCTATTTTGTCGCCGTGCTCGTCCGTGCCGGTTAGGTAGAATGTTTCCCATCCATGTGCCCGGTAGTAACGCGCCAGAGTATCGGTAATAACCATGGTATAGGCGCTACCCAAGTGGGGCTCCGCATTAACGTAGTATAAAGGGCTTGTGATGTAGATTCTTTCCATCAGTCGGTCCTGATCGCCTCCGTTAAGAGGTGTTCCAACGC
>Ga0066710_100004267_pt1 | contig 12587 bp, 18 predicted proteins | sample GraSoiAngelo_159_FD_79666 | JGI IMG/M metagenome (GOLD analysis project Ga0066710, IMG submission 79666) | Grasslands soil microbial communities from the Angelo Coastal Reserve, California, USA - 14_1009_16_40cm | ecosystem: Environmental > Terrestrial > Soil > Grasslands | place: USA...
ACCGCGGGCGGGCACGGGATAAAGAGCTGCCAACGCTGCGTCAGCGGGGTCTGCACCACCCAGGTCAGTTGCGGACCCGGTCCGCCATGGACGAGCACTGCCGTCGGTCCCGATCCGAGCACACGGGTGTCGAGCGTCACGGCCTTCACGAGAGCCATCTTAGGTTTTGTGCGGAGCATCACCCGGCCGCGGCGGCGACCCTACTACCCTTCAGGGCATGTGTCGCAACATTCACACGCTCCACAACTTCGAGCCGCCCGCGACTGACGACGAGATCCGCGCAGCGGCGCTCCAATACGTCCGCAAGGTGGGTGGTTCGACGAAACCCTCGCAGGCCAACGCCGAGGCCTTCGAGCGCGCCGTCGACGAAGTCGCGCTCGCAACCAAGGGCCTGCTCGAGCGACTCGTGACATCCGCACCGCCGAAGGACCGCGAGCTCGAGGCCGCCAAGCGGCGGGCGCGGGCAGCCACGCGCTTCGCGGCCTGAGCTACGTCGACGGCCACTGGTCGCCGAGGGACCGGAAGGGCGCTGCTCGTCTCACGGCGAGGTGAGGAGTGCTCGCACGGTCTCGACGATCACCCTCGGCTCGGCATCGAGCCTTCGGTTGGTCACGCGCAATTCTCCACGTTCTCCTGCGACATCGCCTACTCCGACAACCTCACGGCTTCGAGGGCGCTGTCGCGGTCCGCGAAGTCACGCTGCCAGACCACCAAGCCTCCTCTGAAACGAAAAAGCTGAAACAGCGGCAGCGTTACCGGTACACCACTGCGCGACCCGTGTCCGATCGCGGTGACCGTGGCGAGGACGTGCTCTCCAAGGTCGGCGACCTCCTGCAACTCAAGCCGGAAATCGTCGAACCCTTCGGTTATCTGACGCCACACCTCCCGGTAGCCAGCGTGGCCGCAGAACACGGCATCGAGGTCAAGTACGTCGCTCCAGTCACTTCTTGGGCGGTACTCCAGACCTGGATCGAGCCCGACCGGGAGCACGTCGAAGTCCCGCCGGTTCGCCGCCGCCATGCCACGCGCGAAGGTACGAGCCATCAATGTGCGCCGCAGTCGCGATCGGACCGGCAGCCGAGTCATAGCCGCAGCCGCAAGCCGATACAGGACCGGGAAGCGGACGAACAATCGCTCGTCCGGCGTCCGGCGTCCGTCGCTCTGCCGCTCGTTCTGGCGGCAGTGATACGCGGTACCGCACACCACGGAGCGTCTTCGGGTTCTCCTGCGACATCGCCTACTCCGAGAGGCCGGCGGCTTCGAGGGCTTCGGCGCGGTCAGAGAAGATCTGCATGCGCACAACGAAGCCGTCACGGAAGGTGTCGACCGCGATCCACTCCGAGGACGTCTCGATTCCGCTTACGTTTCCGATCGCTCGCCACCGAAACGAGAACATCACCTTGTCATCTGCCTCCCGGATCTCGCCCAGGCTGACCGTGTCGCCGCGTTTCCAACCCTCATGCAGCCGCTCGAAGAAGTGCCGGATCTCATCGCGCCCCACCAATTTCTCGCCCTCGATGAACTCCGGCGCCGGCTCCAGCTCGGCATCGTCAGAGAAGATCGCGACCAGCGCCTCAACGTCGCCGCTGTTCCAGAGATCTATAGAGCGGCGCACCAATTCGACATTCTGCTCAGAAATACGCCCTCACCTGCCCCAGGACGGGCGATTTCATGTGTCGTGTGTGACGACGAGTCGTCATGGCCTCTCCTGCGACATCGCGTTCTCAGTATCCCGCCGGGCAAATGCAGGGGCAAGGAGAGGGACCGAGGCGCAAGCTGTGACCGCATCCGACCGCAGAGTCCCGCCGCCGATTGGCAGCCGCGTCGATCTGTCCCTGTGCGGGGGAATCAGGTGGCCCAGCAAGAGACCGATTCGACCCCGCGACGAAGAGGGGCCACCTTCCGCTTTTCGCGCGAAGGGGCAGCGACGCTGAGCGCTCGAAACCCGCCACGAGCCACGTTAGCTTGTTAGCTCTCATGGCCCGCACTCCCAGATTGCGCCACGTGGATCCGTATAGGCGACGAGGTCGCCCGTATCTCGCGCTGTGCCGGTTCTCCGCGACCAAGATAGGCGCATGGCTTTCGGTCCATATCGCCTGGAAGGTCGATCCGCATCTGCTCAGGTTGACCCGCGGTCGGTTAAGCACCGCGGTGCCGGTTTCCGCGGCGCTGCTAGAGACGCGAGGTGCCCGGACAGGACAGCTGCGTCGAAATGCCACTCTCTACTTCCACGACGGCGATCGGGTGACGATCATCGCGTCGCTGCGTGGCTGGGCCAAGAACCCGGCCTGGTACTACAACCTTCTCAAGAATCCCGAAGTCGTCTTCGGCGGCCTGCCGTTCCGCGCGGAGATCATCGAAGACGAAGCCGAGCAGGAACGGTTATGGGGTCTTGCTGACCGCGTTTACCCCCCGTACGCGGCCTTCCGTGAGCAAGCGGGGAAGGCAGGACGGGCGATTCCGATCGTTCAGCTGGTGCCTCGCTAGTCCACGGCTTGCTGCCGCGTTTCGCGCGGAGGAGAAGCGCAGCCGTTTGCCCGCCCCGGGATGAGATGATTGTTGGATGCCGCGCCTGGACGTCATCGGTGCGATCGTCTCGGACATCGACAAGGCGATCGACTTCTATCAGCGGCTCGGCCTTCGGTTCCCCGACGATCCAGACCCCGAAGGTCACGGCCACGTCGAGACGGCGCTTCCCAGTGGACTCCGCTTTACGCTCGATACCGAAGAGTCGATTCGGTCGTTCGACCCGGACTGGTCGCCGCCAACTGGCGGGCACCGAATGGCAGTCGCATTCCGCTGCGATTCGCCTGAGGACGTCGATCGCTTATACCGCGAGCTCGTGGTCGCTGGCGCTCAGAGCCACAAGGAACCCTGGGATGCGTTCTGGGGCCAGCGGTACGCTCAGGTCAAGGATCCTGACGGCAACGTCGTGGACGTCTTTGCGCCCCTAGAGCGCTGATCCCGCCTCGCTGCGCGTCGCGCCAACCGGCAACGCGGTGCCTTTAGATTTTCTCTGTGACTGATCGAGTCAATTACGACGACCACCAATGGGCGGTGTACGAGCAGGGTCGTCGGCTGTCGCCTGAACGCACGGATCTTTGGACTCGAGTGTTCGCCCGGTACATCGACAGTGCTACGCGGCCGACCATCCTTGACCTTGGCTCCGGTACAGGCCTCTACTCGGAGCTCTTAGCTGAGTCGTTGGCTGCGACCGTGATCGGCGTGGAGCCATCCGAGCGCATGCGGGAGGTCGCCGAGCGCGAGCACTCGCACCCGCGCGTACGCTATGTAGCCGGCGCCGCCGAGCAAATCCCGCTTCCCGATGACGCGTGCGATGCCGCGCTGCTCTCCAATGTGCTTCACCACGTCCCCGACATCGAGGCTTGCTCGACTGAGCTCAAGCGCGTCGTCCGCCGCGGCGGCTTGATCCTCGTCCGTGGCTCGTTGCGCGGCGCTCGCGTCGCATTCCTTGATTATTTCCCTGCGGCAAGGCTGATAGCGCTCGAACAATCTCCGCCGGCGAGAGACGTGATCGCCGCCTTCACTCGTAACGGCTTTAGGCACGTCGAGACTGAGAGGATCGAGCAGCAAACGGCGCCTAGCCTCCACGCCTACTACGAGCGTGTAAAGCTCCGCGCGATCTCGACGCTCGAGCTGATCAGCGACGCTGAGTTCAAAGCCGGGATCGCCCGCATGAGACGGGCAGCCGACTGGGAGGAATCGCCTCGACCGGTTGTCGAGGACGTCGACCTCGTCGTTTTAAGCCGGGACTGACAAGGCAGGGCGGCTTCACACTACAGCGGCGCGTTAGGGCGCGCCGCAGCCGACCGCGATCCATCCTCGACTTCGCGCAGCGTCCCCGTCGCGACGTCGTAGACAAACCCGCGTACGTTCTTGCGCGGGATAAAGGGGCTCGCCTTGATGCGTCTGATGCACTGGCGGACATCTTCGCCCAAGTCACTGAACGCCTCAGCTGCCCACTCCGGGCGAATACCAGTCTCCTACTGCAGACGCGAGCGGAACTCGTTGTCGGTGAAGGTGAGCATGCCGCAGTCGGTGTGGTGGATGAGCACTATCTCCTCTGTGCCGAGTAGGTGCTGAGAGATAGCGAGCGAGCGGATCTCGTCGTCGGTCACGACGCCACCTGCGTTGCGGATCACATGGGCGTCGCCTTCCTCGAGGCCGAGCACACGTGTGGGAATAAGGCGCGCGTCCATGCAGGCCACCACGGCGACCTTTCTTGCGGGCGGGAGCGGTAGATCTCTTTTCGTGAAGCTCTTGGCGTACCGCTTGCTGTTCTCTATGAGCTCGTCGGTCGTGCTCATCTGCGCCTCCGTTCAGAGGATGGTCTTCACTGCGAGCAGTCTTACGACCGCGAGTGTTCCGCGGATAGGCCGAACTACATGCGATGCCTCTTCGAGCTGCCGCTGCCGGGAGGGCTCGCCTGCTGCCTTTCGCATTGCGACACCTGTTAGCCGGCCGGGAGTCCAGGTCTGATAGACGTTGATCTGGTGGCGAGCGCAATCGTCAGAGCAGCGGAGCTTGCGGACGTCGAGCGGATTCCGCCGATGTACGAGTGGCTCTTCGCGCCTCCCGGCTCACCTGTGCCCGACTGGGATCCGGAGCGCGCAGCCGCGGCGCTACGCCACGCTGTGTCCTCGGACTCCGCGGTCGTGCTGATCGCCGTGCTTGAGGACCGGTTCGTCGGCCTGTGCACGGCGTATGACGAGCTCGAGTCGGTGCGATTCAGCCGCCGCGTGTGGGTCGAGGATTTGGCGGTGGACCCAGAACACCGATCGCGGGGCATCGGCAAGCAGCTGCTCGATGAGGCCAAGCGCTGGGCGCAAGCTCGCGGCGCATCCCGGCTGGCGCTAGATTCAGGCGAAGCCCGCACAGATGCTCACCGCTTCTACGAACGCGAGCACCCGAGCTATCGCTCGATCAGCTTCGGCTGGTTTTTCTGAAGCCGCCGTCGTTCTCCAATCGCAGCGCTACTGGGTTTCGCGCGTTGCGACAGCGCCGGCGGCTACCGGAGAAACCGACTGCGAGCGTAGTGAGCCAGGCCCTCGTGACCGTCTCGCACGTCGAGCCCACCGTCTTGTGCGACGGTTGTTACCGTTCGGATGCCGTGCATAGGCTGCACCTGATCCTCGCCGCTGCTTCTTTGCTCGCTGGCTGCGGCGGCGCCGCGTCGCAGGATAGCGATCAGATCCGGCAGGCGATTCAGGATCAGGCACGAGCGCTGCGTGAGCGTAATGTTTCGCTGTACTGTAAGAAGACGTTTTCAAACGTCTTCCTGCCCGCGCGCCTCGCCCAGGAAATGGGTGTTCCCCCTGGCGAGCCGGGCACGACGAAAGCGTGGGACGCTGACTATCGAGCGTGCCTTGTCGAATTCGGAAAGCACGGCGAATTCCGAAGCGGCTTGGTCCCGCGAAGTGTGACGGTGAGACGCGTGCAAGCTGGGGGCCCAGCGGACCCAGCGTCGGGAATCTCGGCGACGGCGAAGGGACAGGTCCAATTCATCGGTCAAAGCGGGAAATCCCTCAGCGCTACGGAGCGTCTCGTCAAGTTCAGGGGCGACTGGAAGGTCTTGTTCCTCACAAACTGAGTCGACCCGCCGGGGAGGGGTCGTCACCGGCGCCATAGGATCGAGGCGAGTTGGTGTCCGAAGAAAGGCCGAATTCCGGGAGAAGAGCCGACTTCCAGGTCGACTTGCGGTCTTGTCGAGGTCTGGTGGTGAGATCGAGCGTCCGCGGAGGCTCAGCCTCGGCTCGTCAACTTGCGCAGGTCGTTACACGCCGTCCCACCCACCGAAGGCTCCCCAGGAAAGACCCGGGCACGTCGATCGGTGCTTCGGCTCAGGAGTTCGGCTCCAGCCTGGCTTCGGGTCGGCTCGGCTCGAAGAGCTCGATCGGGTTGCCGGCTGGGTCTTCGAGCAGGGTTTGCTTGCCTCCTACGCCGGTGACGATCTCGTTTCGGAACGTCGCACCGTGCTGTCGGAGTCTCTCCACTACGGCCGCGAGATCCGAGACTTCGAGCTGAAACCGGTTCCACCCTCCCGGCTTCGGCAACGTGCCATCCGGCATCGCCTGGCCGCCCCCAGGTCCGCCGCCGGGAGATGTCACTACGAGACGAAGATCGCCCCGCGAGAGCATCGCGAAGGTAGGCGCCGGATGCATGACTTCCTGAAAGCCGAGTTCTCGGCAGTAGAAGTCGATCGCCGCGTCGACGTCATCGACTATGTAGCGGACGCTAACGGTAGCCACTTGCTGCCAACCACGATCCTACTGTGGCCGCGCCGTCGGCTGATCATCCGGCGCATACACCTAGGCCGCCGCCAGGCGTTGGCGCCGCTCGATCTCCGCCTCGGTCGGCTCGTCGAACTCAAACGACCCGACATCGATGTCGCCCGCTCGTTGGTAGGTGTTGATCGTGACGCCGGTTTTCGAGACCTTGCTGTTGACCAGCTTCAGTGCGGCGGGGATTGTGCCGTCACCGAAGAGGCGCTTGCCGGTGCCGAGCACCACGGGGAAGATCCAGACGCGGAACTCGTCGATCAGGTCGTGCTCGAGCAGCGTCTGGATGAGGCCGGGGCTGCCATGGACCTGGATCTCGGGGCCGTCCTGGCTCTTGAGTGTCGCGACGTATTCGGCGACGTCGCCGGCGATCAGCGTCGAGTTGTTCCATTCCACCTGCTCGAGCGTCGTCGAGGCGACATGCTTGCGAGTGCTGTTGAGCCGGTCGGCGATCGGGCCCTCGTCGTAGGGCCAGTGCGCCGCGAAGATCTCGTAGGTCCCGCGGCCGAGCAGCAGCTCGTAGGGGTCGGCCTCCGCCACCTGCCCCATCATCTCGTCGTCGAAGTAGTTGGCGCTCCAGCCGCCGAGCGTGAACCGGCCAGTCGGGTCCTCCTCTGGGCCACCGGGCGCCTGCATCACCCCGTCGAGCGAGACGAACGTGTTCACAGCGAGCTTTCTCATCGGACCTCCAGCGTGTGGTGGGTGTTGGTCTGTATGACCGGCGGCAACGCCGACAATCATCGTTCAGGCGCTGCGATGCTCGCCTCCACGCACCTCCGCGACAGGGGGTTTCCCCCAAAGGAACGGTGCCCTGCAACAGAGCCGAAAAGTGGGGACGGCGGGAATCGAACCCCGCGAAAGGTTCCCGACGTGGAGGCGTTCATCGCCGGCTCCATGGGCTGATCGGATCGCGACCGCGCCGCTGGAACTATGTCAGGATATGGCTAGCTATGACAGGTATTGTCATAGGTGCCCATAACTTGATATAACTGTCGCCATCGACCCCATCGCGAACCCTTACACCCCGAACGCCGGATCACGCCCACCTGAGTTGGCAGGCCGCGATGCGGAGCTGCGCCAGTTCGAGGTCTTGATCGGGCGGCTCAAGCGGGGGGTGACGGAGCAGAGCATGATCATCAAGGGCCTCCGCGGAGTGGGCAAGACGGTGCTTCTGAACGCTTTCGAGGATCAGGCCGAGAGCGAAGACTTCCTCACCTATTACCACGAACTCACGCCAGAGAGCGTGCTGGCGCAGGAGATCGCGCGTGACAGCGAAAGGGCTCTGACGCGACTCAGCCTGAGTGAGCGCGTGAGCGCCAAAGTCCGCGAGGCGCTCGGTCAGATGAGAACCATCAGGCTTGCCGGGCCTGAAGGCTTTGCGCTGGAGGTCGACCTCAAGCGAGCCGACGAGAGCACGGTCACGAGCGACCTAACCGATCTCTTCCTTCAGGTCGGTGAGGCAGCAAAGAGCAAGGAGCGAGGCGTCGTTTTCCTACTCGACGAGGTCCAGTTCGCCAATGAGGTTCATTTCCGAGCCATGATCAGCGCACTTCACCGTGTCACACAGAGAAGCCTCCCAATCACAGTTGCCGCCGCTGGCCTGCCACAGATTCCTCGCCTGACTGGCGAAGCTCGCTCCTACGCCGAGCGGTTGTTCATGTTTCCAACAATCGGCAATCTCGAAGAGGACGCTGCCAGGGCAGCGTTCACGGAGCCGGCACACCAGCAAGGCGTGAGATTCGCTCCTAACGCGGTCGCTCGCGCCCTCGAATGGACCTCTGGCTACCCATTTTTCATTCAACAGCTAGGCAAGCACGCTTGGAACGCTGCCCAGAAGTCACCGATCACGCTGCGGGACGTCGAAACCGCTATACCTCGTGCGCAAGAGGCTCTGGACAGCAGCCTGTACGAGGTAAGGGTCCAGCGGGCCACACCAGCAGAGCGCCGATACATGCGGGCGATGGCGGAAATCGGCAGCGGCCCCTACCGCTCCGGTGCCGTGGCTAACAAGCTCGGAAAGTCCCCTGCTGCGCTGTCCCAGCTCCGAGACCGGCTTATCGGCAAGGGTCTCATCTATGCGACCGAGGACTTCGGCCATCTGGATTTCAGCGTCCCGCGCTTTGACGAGTTTATGCGTCGCTACATGGAGTACAAGGCGCCGACCAAGCCGAGGAAGAGCGCCGCTGCCCGGAGTTCGAGGCGGTAGTCATCTTCCTACGACAAGGGACGTGGGTACGAACTATCCGCGTTCCCGTCGTGAAGCCGCGGTTGGACGAGTAAGCGATGGCGCGCTTACCAAGCCGTCACTCAAAGAGCGCGATCAGCGTCTCATACAGCTCCTTCAAGAGGTCTACGCGCTGGGGGTCGGCCAAGCGCCGCTCGGAGCGCTGATCGGCGATCCGGCGGGCGACCGCGCCCTTGTTCGGCTCGGGAACGCCTTGCTGTTCGCACCAGGCTGCGACTGCGGCCGGACGGCCGGTCTGAGGCAGGTCGCCCGGGTCGAGGCTCGGGGCATTCTCACCCTGGGAGCGCCGCAGCTCCTCGTTGATCGCTGCGGCGTAGACGTCGGGCGCCACCAGATCCTCGGTCGAGAGGCCGCTGCCTTCGCCACCGAGGATGACGATGCGACCTCCGTCGATGCCGGCGCTGATCAGGTGCGCTCGATTATTCACACCGCCGTCATCTCCATCGACCAAGTAGGCGACCTTGTTGCCTTCCAGGTCGATGCGTGCGATCGCTTCCTTGCTTGCCTCGGCAGAGCGAGGGGCGACCTGGAAAGGCACGTCCGGGAGCCCGGTCACTTCGCGGCAGCGTCGGTAGAAGGATGACCTCGGCGCCGCCCTCGCCGATGAGGGCGGCGCGCGTTGGTACGAAAGCCAGCGTGCTAGCACCCATTCCGAGAAGAAGAGGAGAAAAGCCGACGCCCTCGGCCCAGGGCCAGTTCTCGACGTGGCTGCGATCGACTCCCTCTGCCGGAACGACAAGACGGACGCCGGTGCCGAGGTCCTGTGGAAGGCAGCCGGCGGAGTGTGTCGTGTAGATCACCTGTGCGGCTTGCTCCTGCCGCGCAAGCATCTGGGTCAGATCGGCCTGGGCGTCGTAGTGAAGGTGCTCCTCGGCCTCGTCAATCAGCAGAACCGGCGGGCTCGGCCCACCGTGGCGCGCCGTGAAGGCCACGAGGGCCATGAAGGTCCTCAGCCCATCGCTGCGCCGCGCGACATCAAGGAAGCCCCCGTAGTCGGTCTTGATGAAGATCCGCAGAACGGTCCCGTCGCAGGTGAGGCGAGGCTCGATGTGCGACTGGCCCCAGGCGCGGTTGAGCTCCTTCGAGAGCTGCTCGGTCGCCGCGAGGAGCATGTCTTCGGCGTGTCCAAGATCCGCGGCCTGAATGGCCTCCAAGAGCGAGCCGAGCTGCAGGCCGGCCAGTGCGGCGAGGTTGCCGAGAGCGGTCGGCGGATCGAAGGCGACATCCACTAGCTCATGTGCGGACTCGAGGTTGCGCGCATCGTTGGTGAATGGCAGGAACTGAGGAATCAGAGGCCGAAGCTTCTCGATCGCGGCCATGTTCGGGTGCGGCGCATCTTCATGCTCGCGCAGTTTCTCCAGGCGCTCGACCAACTCACGTGCATAGGCGGGTGCTGCCTCGTCGCCGGCGACCGCGCCGCCAAGCAGGTCGGCGAAGGCCGTGATCCGCTCGCGGACGTCAGGAGGAAGTGTGCCCCGCTCGGTATTCAGCTCGGTGCGCAGGGCGTTGAGCTGTTCGATGTCGAAAGGCGGCTCCTCGGCTTCTGTAACCCACCTGCTCCTACCCAGCTTCTCCAGCTCATCGCGGGCGCGCCGACGGGGCCCCTTTTGGCGATGCAGGTTCGGCGAGAGCTCAACCTGCCGCCCGCCGCCGAAAAGCTTCTTGTGCTTCAGCCAGCGCGGCGGTTCTTCGCCCTGAGGAATGACAACTTCCTCCAGGTCCTCTGGACTCAGGAGCCAGAGGGCCTCGACAGCGACGTCGTCGGGGTCTGGCGTCGTCGCTCGCGTCCACTCCGAGCGGGGAATCGGCTCGTCGGACTCGAACCATCCAAGCGCTTCCAGGATCGAGGTCTTGCCCGCCTCGTTTGGCCCGACGAGCGCGATGAGCTTCCCGTCGAGGTTGATCTTCGTCGTTTGTTCGAAGCGCTTAAAGCCGATCAGCTCGACCGAGATCAGCCTCATCCAGCATCCCCTTACCTGCTTCAAACATCGTCGTGAAGGGCTCGGGCCAGTTCGAGCCGTATACATCCTCCACCAGGGCGAGGTGTTGGGGGTCGGCCGCCGCCTCGATCTCGCCAAGCCAGTCGAGCAACTCGTCTCGATTACGCGTCGAGAAGACGAGCGCCTTGTACTCGAGCGGAACATGCTCCGTCGCCGTGCGCAAAAGGTCGGCACAACGGTTATCGATGAAGATGGCATCGCAGTAGGGCAGCAGCGTCGCGACGGTGTTGAGGTCCGTGATCATGCCGGCGTCCGGGTTTGGTGCCTGCTGCAGCGAGGCCTTGACTGCCAGGGCAGCGAGCATCCCGCAAGCGATCTGCAGCCAGGGCATCTGCTGCGCCTCCTCCGATTTGAAGAACTTAGCGATGTTCGAGAGCTGCTCGCCGTCGGGCACAATCCACGTAGAACGGCGTCGGGAGTGACTCTTCCCAGTGCGCCGTCGAATCTGGGCAGGCGAGCAGCTGAAGCTTGACGAGACGGTCGAGACGCCCGAATAGGGCGACCCAGAATGCGGCCTCATTGCCGTCCTGGTTGAGCAAGCGCTCGCGGTGCTCGGGATGGAGCACGAACATCAGCTTGCTGATGACGAACTGGTCGAGGTAGAGCAGCTTCTTCGGAGCGGGCGGAAGCGGGAACGTTTCGTCCTTCATGCACTCGCGGCAGCGGCGCACGTAGCCTCGCCCAGCGATCATGAGCACGCCGTAGGAGTCCCGGACTGCACAGAAGGGGCAGGCGTGATACGGAGGATTGATCCAGGCGCGCGGGTCAAGGACGAAGGAGTTCTCGCTCATGGCCCATCAAGTATCGCGGTGGCTTCGGCGCTTCGACAGGGCGCGTTCCTACTCACGTCCGGGCTGCCAGCTCCTCGGCGGGAGTCCTGCCCGGCGGCGAGGCTCAGCTCATCACGGCGCCGAACGCGACGCCGGCAGTCAGCGCGAATGCGATCCAGAAGCCGAGGTAGAACCAGGTCGCGCGCGGACCGACGATTCCTCGGGACATGAGCACGGTCGGGATGCAGGTGCCGACGGATCGGAGGGCGGCGGAACTGGCGAGCATTCAGATCCGCGACTTCGACGCCGAGCGGGGCGTGCTTCGCGTTCGCGGCAAGGGCCAAAAGGAACGCTTGCTGCCCCTACGGGGGCCCGATCCTGGCGGAGCTGCGGTCTCTGCTCTCGACCGAGCTCCCGCGCGTTGCGGCTTCAAGAAGGGGACGACTACTTGCTCTACCCGATTCGTCAGGTTCCGACGGGTAGAGGCCTCGAGGGTCAGTTCCTCCTGACGAGGCTCGGCTTCCCCAAGGACAAGCCGAGCCCGCAGGCCATCCATCGGTGGTGGTATCGCCAGGCGCAGGCTGCGGGGCTCGTTGGGCCGGGGGTGACGAGCGGGCTAAACATGCACCGTGCCCGACATACCTTCGCGACCGAGCTGCGGCGAGTGGCGGGAATCGATGCCGCGTCTCATGCCCTCGCCACGCGGACCTGAACACGACGCTCGGCATCTACGGCCATCGCGACGAGTCCGACCTCGAGACGGCGATGGATGCCTACGCCCGCTGGCTCGAGCGTGACGGCCCAATCGTTCCTCTAGAAGATTAGGCCGGCTTCAGCTATCTAGAGCCAAAAAGTGGAGACGGCGGGAATCGAACCCGCGTCCGCGGTCGCGTGCAAGAAAGCTTCTACAAGCTTAGTCGGCGCTTTCGGTCTCGCCTCCCGGCGTCCGCGCCGACGGGCACGTCCGGGAGGCCAGCCCTCTGAGTGTCCCCGAGGCGGCGAGGGCGGGCCACCTCAGGCGAGCCCGTTTTCTGAAGCCGGTGCCCTCTTCCACGGGCCGAGAAGAGGCCGACTCCCGCTTAATTAAGCGAGGGCGTACTCGTGTGAGTCCGCACGTACTTTTTGTCCCGGTTGTTTTACGAGGCCAACCGGGGACCTCGGCTTGCCACTTCCTCCACGAAACGACCACGTCGAAACCGATCGTCCCCAGGAGATTGCTTCAGGACTAATCTTAGCTTCCGACTATAGAAAGTGAAGTTGGGGATGGAATCCA
>Ga0066710_100004268_pt1 | contig 12585 bp, 11 predicted proteins | sample GraSoiAngelo_159_FD_79666 | JGI IMG/M metagenome (GOLD analysis project Ga0066710, IMG submission 79666) | Grasslands soil microbial communities from the Angelo Coastal Reserve, California, USA - 14_1009_16_40cm | ecosystem: Environmental > Terrestrial > Soil > Grasslands | place: USA...
CGAGAGCGGCTTCACCGGTTACGTCGGCGCCGCCTGCGCGCACGACATCGACGTCCAGCTGAAGATGGCCATCGCCCAGGACAACATCCCGGGGCCGCGCATCCGCGCGTGCGGCCATCACATCGGCACGACGGGCGACATGAACAACCGCTCGCGCTGGTGGAAGCCCTACGAGACTCCGGGACTCGACCTCATCGACGACGGGCCCGTCGCGCTGCGGAAGCTTGTCCGCCACGAGATCAGCCGCGGCGTCGAGACGATCAAGATCATGGCCAGCGCGGGGCACGGGATCCCCAACCGGGTCGCGCGCAACATGGCGCGTGACGAGATCGAGGCGGTCGTCACCGCCGCGCACGAGCGCGGCGCCAAGGTGCGCGCGCACGTGGCCGACAAGGAGATGATCCTCGAGTGCATCGAGCTCGGCGTCGACATCATCGACCACGGCGACGAGATCGACGAGGAGTGCATCGAGCGGATGGTCGAGGCGGGGACCTTCTGGGTGCCGAGCCTCGTCTACTTGTGGAGCCTGTTCGAGGTCGGGTACGCCGCGCAGTTCGGCGTCACGCGCGAGAGCTACGGCAACGTGCGCTCGATGCTCCCGGTCGCGCAGCAGGCCGGCGTCCGCATCCTGGCCGGCGACGACTACAGCGGCGTGTTCCGCAACCTTCTGGAGGACGATCCCCTCGATCACGTCGTGGGCAACTACGGACGTGAGTTCGCGTACTACGGGGAGATCGACGGTCTCACGCCGGCCGACGTGCTCAGCTGGGGCACGAGCAACGCCGGGCAGCTGCTCGTCGACCCGCCGGCGCGCGTCGGCATGCTCGAGCCGGGCGCGCTGGCCGACCTCATCGTCGTCGACGGCGATCCGCTCGCCGACCTGTCACTGCTCGCCCGCCCGAACGAGGCGCTGAAGGCCGTCATCCGCGACGGCGTCGTGGTCATCGACCGGCTGCCTCCGCACGCGACCCGCGCTGCGGCCTGATGGAGGCCTGATGGGGGACACCGACGCCCGCAAGATCGTCTTCGTGACCGGTGCCGCGTCCGGCATCGGCCGCGCGGCAGCGGAGGCCTTCGTGCGGCGCGGGTACGCGACCGCGCTCGCGGACGTGAACGAGGAGGCCGGCGCCAAGGTCGAAGCCGAGCTCCGCGCGCTGGGGGAGTGCACCTTCGTCGCCTGCGACGTCACCGACGACGACACCGTCCGCGACGCGGTGGCCGCCGCGGTCGCGACGTACGGCCGCCTCGACGCTGCGTTCAACGCCGCCGGCATCGACGGCGAACACGGCAAGCCCACCGCCGAGTGCACGATGGAGAACTGGAACCGGGTGATCGCCGTCGACCTCACCGGCACGTTCTCGTGCATGCGCTACGAGCTGCCGGCGATCGTCGACGCGGGCGGCGGTTCGATCGTGAACTGCGCGTCGGTGGCCGGGCTGCGCGGTGCACCCAGCGTGCCGGCCTACACCGCCGCCAAGCACGGTGTCGTCGGCCTGACCCGAGCGGCGGCGCGTGAGTACGCCGTCCACGGGGTGCGCGTGAACGCCATCTTCCCGGGACAGTCGACACCCCGATGTTCCGCACCTCGATGGCGCCCGAGGTGATCGAGCGCCTCGTCGCCACCAACCCGACCGGGCGGCTGGCCGAGGCGAGCGAGATCGCAGAGGTCGCGGTGTGGCTGTGCGAGGACGCGCCGGGCTTCCTCACCGGCCAGGCCATCGCGGTCGACGGTGGCGCCGGCGCCTGACGCGACCGAGCTCCTGACGGCATGCGGACCTCAGAAACGCATCTCTCTCAGCCCGGGCGGTCGCCGGTGTAGCGGGTCAGCAACGCGTGGAAGTGGCGGATGCGCACTTCCTGGTAGCGCGAGAGCGTCGTCCGCGCCCGCCTGGACGCGCGCATGCCGCGTTGCACGCGCGGCATCGTCGCGGTGTCCTGGTCGAGGATCGGACCGAGGAACCCGAGCTCGGGGGCGGCCGCGAACGGCTCGTCGTCGTCCAGGAACCGGAGTTCGGCCGGGGCGGGCCGGGGACCGGCCGGCAGTGGGTCGAGCAGCATGACCTCCATCAGGCACCGGCCGGGGTCGTCGTCCCACGGCCGGAACCGGTAGACGAGCGGCGTCAGGTACCCACCCCACGGGAAGAAGTTGGGGAACAGGAAGTACTCGATGCCGTCGAGCGCCTCGGCGTCGCTGAGGTCTGAGAAGTCGCGGCCGGTGCGCTCGGCGAGCTGCGCGCGCATCTCGTCGCCGAGCACGCCACGCACCGTGCCGTCGGGCGGGACCGAGAGGCCCTTGCGCGCGAACAGCATGCTCCGGAGGATCTCGTCGTCGCCGACGTCGCGCGTGACGTGCTCGCTGGGCACGCCGACCGGCGTGATCATGCGACTGACGTGTTCGCCGAACACGTCGTACTGCGTGATCGTGTCGCCGCTCGTCGTGATGAGCTGGGGATGCACGGCGAACGTGTGGAACGCCTCGATGAACGCTTCGATGCCTACCTTCCAGTTGCACGCGAGCACCTTCGCCACGTTCGCCGACATCCACCGTTCCTCGAGCGGGAACCGTTGGAAGTGCTCCGGGAGATCGCCGATGTAATCGCGCAGCGTTGGTGCCTCGGGATCGGGGTTCACGAACACGAACCCACCCCAGGTGTCGACCAGCGCCTGCGGGAGGCGGTATGCGGCGGGGTCGACGTGGGGAAAGTCCCAAGCACACGGGAGGTCGCACATCGTGCCGTCGAGCCCCCACGTGAACCCGTGGAACGGGCAGCGCAGCCGGTCCACCGAGCCGGCTTCGCTGCGCAGCTGCGTGCCCCGGTGCAGGCACGAGTTGTGGAACGCGCGGATCTCACCGTCGTGGCCGCGGATCACGATGAGCGAGAGGTCGCCGACGTCGTAGACGACGTGATTCCCTGCATCGGGGATCTGCTCTTCGCGGCACGCCATCTGCCACGTGTGCGACCACACGTGCTCGACCTCGAGTCGGTGGAACTCGTACGACAGGTACCGGTCGCGCGCGACGCCGGTCAGCCCGAAGTCGGGTTGTAAATCCGTGCGCAACGTATCGGGCACCCTTCGCGTGTCGACGTCGTACAGGTCCTGCAGCGTTTCCCGTCGCTCGCTCGTGCTCATGATGCTGCCGCCTCCCCGGCGCGCGTCCCGAACACCAGCGCGGGACCGATGGTGCCCCCGCCACCGGGCGACCCGATGCCGAACGGGTTCGCGGCCGCGTTCCCGGCCGCGAAGAGACCCGGCACCGGCTCGCCGTCGTCGCGGAGCACGCGTCCGTCGGCGTCGGTGCGCGGGCCGCCCTTGGTGCCCAGGCATCCGGCGAGCACTTCGACCGCATAGAACGGCGACGACTCCAGGGGCGCGAGGTTCGGGTTCGGTGCGTCGGGATCGCCGATCCACTGCTCGTAGGGATGTGCGCCGCGGCCGAACTCCCCGTCGAACCCGGCCTTCGCGTCGACGTTGAACCGCTCGACCGTGTCCTCCAGCGCGCCGCGCGGGAGGTCGAGACGGGTCGCGAGCGACGTGAGGTCGTCGGCGCGGTGGAGCCACGCCGGGTCGTCGCCGCCGGGAGCGAGCGGCCCGATCGTGGTGCGCGCGCGGTACGCCCCGTCGAAGACGAGCCAACACGGCGCGGCGGGCCACGTGTACGACCCCGCGTCGAACCGCAACATCGCGCGGCCGACGTCGGTGTAGTTCTGGGCCTCGTCGACGAACCGACGCCCGGTGCGGTCGACCATGATCGACCCCGGCTGGGCCCGCTCGTGGTGCAACGGCCGGAAGAACGGTGCGCCGCCGATCTCCTCGCCCGGAACCCGGATCGCCGGCATCCACCACGCGTCGGCCATGTTCCCGAACGCGGCGCCCACACTGCGCGCGAGACGAACCGCGTCACCCGAGCACCCGGGTGGGCCCATCGCCGCGACCTCGGGAATGGGCAGGAGCGAGCGCACGAGCGCGGGGTCGTGCTGGAAGCCACCGGTGGCGAGCACGACGTCACCCGCGAACTCGGCGGTCCGGCTGCGGACGCCGCGCACGCCCCACGCGTCACCCATGAGCGCGTCCACCCGCTCGCCGGTGCGGACCTCGACCCCGAGCTCCTCGAGCGCGAGGAGTAGTCCCGCGACGAGCACCCGGCCGCGCACCGGACCCCGCAGGACGAGCGCATCGGTGACGCGACCGGCCTCCGGCACCGGCACCGACGGAACCTCCGGCGTCGGCTGGATGCGCGCCGCGAGGTCGGGCGGCACGGGCAGCGGCGCGGGCCAGATCGACCGCCCTCCGACGCGGCCACCCGGCAGCTGGGCCTGGTAGTCGGGCCAATCGGGCAACGCGACCCACTGCAGCGGGCTGTGATCCTCGATGACCTGCGCGACGCGTGCCGCATCGTGCACGAACGTGGACGCGAGGTGGTCGTCGAAGTCGCCGCGGCCGAGCGCGCGCAAGTACTCGAGCGCGGCCGCGGGAGAGTCGTCGACACCGGCGTCGATCGCGACGTTGCTGCACGGCAGCCACGCGATGCCCCCGGAGATCGCGGTGGTGCCGCCCAGTTGCGGCGCCCGTTCGAGCACGGTGACGCGCGCTCCGCTGCGAGCCGCGGCGAGCGCGGCCGCGAGCCCCGCCGCTCCGGTGCCGACGACGACGACGTGCTTGCTCATGCCGGCTCGCTCATTCGCCCAATCGCTCCTGCACCACTGCGAGCAGGTGCTCGTCCTGCACCTTCGTCCGACTGCCGTTCATCGGGATCTCGTCCTCTCCGAAGAACAGCACATGGCGAGGCACCTTGTAGCTCGCCAACCGTTCGCCGAGAAACGATTTGATGTCGTCCTCGGTCGCAGTGGCGTGCTCCTTCAGCTCGACGCACAGCACCGTGATCTCATCACGCCGCTCGTCGGGGACGCCGAGCGCACGTGCGAGCTTGACGGGCTCGTACGCCTGCAGCTGGACCTCGATCTCGGCGGGTGACACGTTCGCACCACCACTCTTGATCATCTCCGTGCGGCGGCCGCCCCAGTACACGTAGCCGTCGTCGTCGTAGGACCCGACGTCACCAGTTCGGTAGAAGCCGTCCTCGTTGAAGCACTCGGCGCGGGTGCGCTTGACGTAGTGCTCCATCACCGTCGGTCCGCGCACGATGAGCTCACCCTCTTGACCGGGCCCGAGCACACGGCCGGTCTCGGGTTCGACGACGCGGAGCTCGTTGCCGGGCAGGAGGCGCCCGTACGTGCCGGTGCGGAACACCTCGCGCGGCGTGGTGCACGGGAGGCCGGTGAAGAACGACGACGTCTCCGACAGGCCGTAGCCAACCGGCATGTTCCAGCTCGCGTCGGCCGTCACGGTTGGATGGCGGGTGAAGACCGACTTGCCGAACACGCGCGTGCACGAGGACAGATCGGCCGACAGCCAGCCCGGGTGCTCCTCGAGCGCGCGCGCCTGGTGCGCGAACACGTGCGGCTCGATCACGTGCTCCCGCTCGAGGAGCCGGAGTGCGTGGCCGGGCTCGAACCTCTCCTGCATAACCCACGTCCCTCCGCCCGCGAGCGTTGCGCCCAGCGCCGCGGTGATGCCGGCGGTCCAGAAGAGCGGGAGCGCGCACCACACACGCGTCGACTCGTCGCGCCCGAACAGCGCGGCCACGACCCACCACTCCAACGCGATCGCCCGGTGGCTGAGCACGACGCCCTTGGGGCGGTCGGTCGTTCCCGAGCTGTAGATGATCACGCCGACATCGGACGGGAGCACCTGATCGGCGACGGCGTCGAGCAGCGCGTCGTCGACGGTGTCGCCGCGCTGGAGGAACGATTCCCACGATTGGATGGCGCTCGCGTCGGCGTCCGGCCCGAGGGCGACGGCCTCGCGGAGGTACGGGTACGCGTGGTCGAACGCGGGGCTTGGGCCGGCGGCGGCCGGGCACAGCTCGGCCACGTCGGCGGCGAAGTGGCGGCGGCCCAACGTCGTCTGGAGGAGCAGCACGCTGATGTCGGCGTGGGCGAGCAGGTAGGAGAGCTCCGGCTTCGGGGCGAACGTCGACAGCGGGACCGTGACCGCGCCCGCGAGCGCAGCACCGAACAGGGACGCGACCGCCTCGGGTCGATTGCCCATGAGCAGACCGATCCGGGATCCCTTCCCGACCCCCGTCGCCAACAGCGCCCGTGCGACGCGGCGGGCCTGGTGGTGCAGGTCCGAGTAGGTCCAGCGGACGGTGGCTCCGGCGAGGAGCGGGTCGTCGAACACGAGCGCCTCGTGGTCCGGGTACCGCGCGCACTGTTCGAGGAGCAGCCCACCAATGGTGAGGGCGCCGATCCCGGATGCTTCGTGCAGGGGTGGGCCCGTGAGCGTCGCCGGCTCCCTCACGGCGGTGACAGTACCCCACCGTGACACTGAGTGCCACGATCGGCTAGACCGGCACCGTGCCGCCGCCGCCACTCTCCGCGAACGCGGGCGCGCCGGTGGCCGGTCACGCGTCAGGGGCGGCCTCTGGCGCGTGAGGTTCGACCGCCGCCGTCGCGCGTACGGGCTCCGTCACCGCGAGGTCAGGGAGGGCCTGCACCATGCTGAACGCGCGGTGCACGAGCCCGTCGAGGTCGCTCGCATCGTCGCGCAGCCACTGCTCGTAGGCGGCGCTGGCTGCACCGAGCGCGACGTGGCCGGCGAGCTGCGGACCGAGATCGTCGGGCGACGCGTCCATGCGCCGCGCCGCGTATCGGGCCACGACGGCGAGCCATTCGGCGTTGCGGAGCGCGGCGTTGGCGCGCAACGCCGGTGTGTGCAGGATGAGCTCCATCCTTTCGCGGTGGGCCGCGGGTCCGTCGCTGTGGACGCGGTTGAACCGCATCGTCGCGTCCGCGATCACGTCGAACATCGGTCGGTCGTCCGACTCGGACGTGAGCCACTCTTCGAAGTCCTCGAGGAGGAACTCGAAGTTCCCGAACAGGACGTCGTTCTTCGACCCGAAGTAGCGGAAGAAGGTCCGACGCGAGATGCCGGCGGTGGCGGCGATGTCCTCGACCGGCGTCTCCTCGAACCCGCGCTCCCGGAACAGCTCGAGCGCCACCTTCTCGATGGCTTCGATCGACTCCGGTTGGGGACCTCTCGTCGTCGAGGTCGTCGCTGCGCTGGTTCGCGTCACGGCGCCCTTCTTACTAGCCGCCGGCTGCGGTCGCGAGGAGTCGGAGATCCTCGACGCGCGGGACGCGGCTCCCCGTGTACCGCGTGAACGCCGCCGCCGCCGTCGTCGTCATGGTGTCGGGACCCGCCGTCAGCTCAACGCGTCCTGGGCGTCGCGGGTGCCATGCGCGAAGGCGTCGAGGCCGGCGTCGTGCGCGGATGCCTCGTCGACGATCTCGTCCCAGTGCGCGACGAGCTCCTCGGCGGTGGCGATGCCGACGCGATCGGCCCAGCCGGTGTTGAGCGTGATCCCGAACCGGCCGTACCAACCTCCCCACGCACACAGGACCTCACCGGTGACGGGGCAGGTGGCATGCGTGAGCACGGTGACCATGGGGCTCACGCGCTCGGGCTTGAGCAGCTCGGCGGCCTGCTCGTTCTGGATCAGGTCGGCGTCCGCCTCGGCGTGGTGTCCCGCCGACTCCACGACGGCGAGGTGCATCCGGGTGCCGAGCGCACCCGGGGCGAGGACGTTCGCCTTGATGCCGTACTGCTCACCGTCGAGGGCGATTGTGCGCGTGAGCCCGAGCATCCCCGACTTCGAGGCTGCGTAGTTCGCCTGTTGCCGGGCGCCGAGCATCCCCGAGCTCGAGGTGATCGTGACGATCCGGCCGCCACCGCCGGCCTTCATCGCCTTGAACGCGGGATGCACGACACGCATCACGCCCCGGAAGTTCACGTCGATGACGTCGTCGAAGTCCTGGATCGTCATCTCGTCGAAAGGCCGGTCGCGCAGGATGGCGGCGTTGGCCACCACCGCATCGAGCCGCCCCCACTGGTCCATCGCCTGCTCGGTGAGGCTCGCCGCGCCCTCGGGCGTCGAGACGGACTCCGTGTTGGCGACCGCCTCACCTCCGACGGCGCGGATCTCCTCCACGACCGCTTCGGCGAGGCTGGCGTCGCTCCCGCCGCCGAAGGGGTGACCGCCGAGGTCGTTCACCACCACGCGGGCCCCGCGCCGGGCGAGCTCCAGTGCGTGGCAGCGGCCCATGCCGCCGCCCGCGCCTGTCATCACGATGACGTCGCCGTCGAACGCCAGTGTGCTCATGTGTCCCCTCCTTCTTCCGGTGGGGACACTACTCAGAAGTGACACTGAGTGCCATGGACCGCAGCGGTCTCAATCGGCCCTGCCTACGCACAACGAGCGCCGAGCCGCCATTCGGGGCGGGTGCCGTGCGACGCGCGACCGGCTACAGCCCCTCGGCGACGAGTGCGGCGCACTGGTCGGGGTCGTCGTACCAAGGGAAGTGGCCGCCGGGCATGGTCACGAAGCGAGCCCCGGGGATCTTGTCGACGCTCGGCTTTCCGGCGGCTGGGGCGAGGAACAAGTCGTCCTCAGGCCATACGAAGAGCAGCGGCACCGTGAAGCTGCGAAGTTCTGCGTCGGTGAGGATGTTCTCGGGGCGGGGTGTGCGGCCGACGAGGAGCCGCTGCAGCAGCGACCGAAACGAGGCTGCCTGGCCGGGCAGCCGCAGCGAGAGGAGATGCAGGTCGACGATGTCGTTCGAAACCTGCCGCGCGGCGTGGGCTCCCGCCGCTTCCCGCATGCCCCAGCGGCCCGCGAGTCGCGGCGAGGGCAGCCGCGCCATCCACGTGACGACCCGGCCGAGGACAGGCGCTGCGAGCAGGCCCATGGTGAGGTTGCCGCGCGAGCCCTGGATCGCGACCGCGGGCTGGCCGACGATCACGGCCCGAGCGACACGCGACGGCTGGTCGAGCGCAAACCACAGTGCGAACAGTCCGCCGAGCGAGTTCCCCACGAGCGTGACCTGGTCGATGCCGAGCCCGCCCAGCACACCGGCGATGACGTTGACCGCCTGCTCGCGGATCGGAGCGCCCCGCCAGAGGTAGGGCGGCGACAGGCCGTGGCCCGGAAGGTCGACCAGCAGATGGCAGCGCCCAGGCAGACGGCCGGCCAGCGGCGCCATCCCGATCCCTGGCGCAGAGATGCCGTTGATGAACAACACTGGATCGCCTGTTCCCGACTCGAGGAGACGCACCCGCACGGGCGGCGACGCGATGTCGACCCAACGCTCCTTCACGTCGAGCCCGTTCGCCGCGGCAACACGCCCCTCGGTCGCCCGCAACCTGGTCTCGACCCCCACCCGCGGGAATCCTACGCCGAGCGCGGCGATCCGTCGTCTTGCATCGCATGTCTCAAGACCGCGGCAGTTACGTCGGCAAACCGGTTGGTGGTTGTTGTTTGTCAGTGGGTTACCGACACAACTCGCCGAGCCAGGCAAGGTGCCGATTGTGTTCGGCGCCGCCCCTGGTCTAACAACGCGCCTGTGGGAGCCATCGTAAGCATCGTGCTCGGTGCCGGTGCGTCGACCCGGCTCGGTCGGCCGAAGCAGACTCTTCGGCTGGGCAACTGCACGCTCCTCGGACAAGTCGTCGCGAACGTCGAGGCGTCCAGCGTGGATCGTGTCGTCGTTGTTCTCGGCGGCGCGTCCGAGGCCGCACGCGCCTCGCTCGACTCCGGCCGTGCCGTCCTTGTCGAGAACTCGGACTACGGGACCGGTTGCGCATCGTCGCTCCTCGCAGGACTCGACGCCGCCGGCGAGTGCGAGGCGGTCATCCTCCTGCTCGGCGACATGCCGGGCGTGACCACGGAGATCGTCGACACCGTGTTGAGCCAGTGGCGCGAGCGACGTCCATGGGCCGCGGCCGCCCGCTACCAGGACGAACTGGGGCACCCGTTGGTGTTCTCGGCTGCCGCATTTCCGGAGTTGCGCGCGCTGCACGGCGACAAGGCAGTTTGGAAGATCATCGATCGGGAGCCGGAGACCCGGGTCGCCCGCCTCGCTGTCGACGCGACGCGCCCACCCGACGTTGACACCTGGCGTGACTACCTCGAGGTCTGCGCCGCCTTCGGCGTGGAGCCGCAATCCGCCGAGGCGACTTCGCCGTAACCACGCTAACGTCCCGCGTCACCACGTCCCGGCGGGAGGAGACCATGTGTTCCCGGCCCGGTTCGACTACGTCGCTGCCCGTACAGTCGAAGAGGCGATCGCCGCCAAGGCCACCGGAGACGAGACCCGCTTTCTTGCAGGTGGCCAGAGCCTCATCCCGATGATGAAGACGCGTTTGGCGGTACCCGCCAAGCTCGTCGATATCAACCGGATACCCGACCTCGATGGACTCGAACGGGTTGACGGCCATCTGCGGGTCGGTGCGCTCGTTCGCCACGCGCAGATCGTGCAATCCGACCTGGCCTTCGGCGCTATTGCGTCCGCGGCGCCGTGGATCTCCGATCCGCTGGTCCGCAACCTCGGCACGATGTGCGGCTCGGTCGCGCATTGCGACCCCGAAGGCGACTGGAACTCGGTGTTGCTTGCGACCGGCGCTGACGTCGTCGCCCGTGGACCTAACGGGGAACGCGTCATTTCCATCACCGAGTTCGTCGTAGACCTCTTCACGAACGCGCTGGCCGACGACGAGATGGTCACCGAGGTTCGCATTCCGATGCCGTCAGGGCGCGCCGGTGGTTCGTATCAGAAGCTCGAGCGCAAGGTGGGCGACTACGCGACCGTCGCGGTTGCGGCGCACCTCGAGCTCGACGCCGATGGTGCGATCTCGAAGGCCGGCGTCGCGCTCACCGCCGTCGCTCCTGTGAACCGCAAGGTGAACGCAGCCGAGGAGGTTCTCGTCGGCAGTCAACCCGGCGACGCCGTGTTCGCGGAGGCTGCCGAGGTCGCGGCGCATGCGGCCGAGCCCCGAGACGACGTCCGCGGAACCTCGGATTGGAAACGCAACGTCGTGCGCGTCTTTACGCGCCGTGCGCTGGCCGCCGCCGCCGCGCAAGCGCAGGGATCCTGAGGAGGAGCGGTGCAGATCACAGTCTCCGTCAACGGATCCGAGCACACCCACGACGTGGAGCCCCGCCTCTTGCTCGTCGACTTCATCCGCACACGAGCCGCGCTTACCGGGACGCATATCGGCTGCGACACGACCAGCTGCGGCGCTTGCACCGTGTTGTTGGACGGCACGCCGGTGAAGTCGTGCACGGTGCTTGCGGTGCAGGCCGACGGCCGCGCGGTTATGACAGTCGAGGGCCTCGACAGTCACGCTGGTGGACCGGCGATCAAGGCGGCGTTCAAGGAGCATCACGGGTTGCAGTGCGGGTTCTGCACCCCGGCGATGATGCTCGTGGCGGCCGCGCTGCTCGAGGAGCATCCCGATCCGAGCGACGACGACGTGCGGTGGGCGATTTCGGGAAACATCTGCCGCTGCACCGGCTACATGAACATCGTCACGGCGATCCGGGCCGCGGCCGCGGTCCCCGCCGCGAGCTGACGGGGAGTCCGCCATGTCCGTTGTCGAGATGCCCTCCACTCCGCCTGAGATCGGGGGCATCGGCCACTCCGTACGCCGGCACGAGGACGACCGCCTGCTCGCGGGGCAGGGCAACTTCCTCGACGACCACGTGTTGCCGGGAATGGTGCACATGGCGATCCTGCGCTCGCCCGTTCCTCACGCGCGCATCAAGAGCATCGACACGTCGGCGGCGACGGCGCTCGACGGTGTGATTGCGGTCGTCACGGGCGACCTGTTGGCGCAGTACAACCTTGCCTGGATGCCGACGCTATCCGGTGACACGCAGGCCGTGCTCGCGACCGACAAGGTGCGCTTCCAAGGACAGGAGGTGGCCGCGGTCATCGCGACCGACCCCTACGTCGCGGAGGATGCGCTCGAGCTCATCGAGGTCGACTACGAGATGCTTCCGGCGATCACGTCGCCCCAGCAGGCGCTCGCCGATGGCGCGGTCCTGATCCGGGACGAGAAGGAGGGTCAAACCTCGAACCTCGTCTACGAATGGGAGAGCGGCGACGCCGCCGCGACCGACGCCGCCTTCGCCCGAGCGGATCGGGTCGTGACGCTCGAGACGCATTATCCGCGCTCGCACCCGTCGCCGCTCGAGACCTGCGGCTGCCTCGCCGACGTGAACTCCGTGACCGGCCAGGCGACGATCTATCTCACGTCGCAGGCTCCCCACGCGCACCGGACGGTGTTCGCGATGGTCGCGGGACTCCCGGAGCAGAACATCCGGATCGTGAGCCCCGATCTGGGCGGTGGCTTCGGCAACAAGGTGCCTGTATACCCCGGATATGTGGTGGCGACCGCCGCGTCCCTGGTGCTGCAGCGACCGGTCAAGTGGGTCGAGAGCCGAACCGAGAACCTCATCTCAACCGGCTTTGCCCGCGACTACCACATGAAAGGCGAGCTCGCGCTCACGAACGACGGCCGCATCCTCGCTCTACGCGTCGACATGCTGTCGGACCAGGGCGCGTTCTACGCCGACGCCCAGCCGACCAAATTCCGCGCCGGGCTCTTCCACGTGGTCACCGGCAGCTACGACTACCCGGCCGCGCACGTCAAGTGTCGCGGCGCGTACACGAATAAGGCGCC
>Ga0066710_100004269_pt1 | contig 12585 bp, 9 predicted proteins | sample GraSoiAngelo_159_FD_79666 | JGI IMG/M metagenome (GOLD analysis project Ga0066710, IMG submission 79666) | Grasslands soil microbial communities from the Angelo Coastal Reserve, California, USA - 14_1009_16_40cm | ecosystem: Environmental > Terrestrial > Soil > Grasslands | place: USA...
CGAGCTTGGTGAAGTGGTTCATGCCGCTCATCACGAAATATCCGCCAAAAATGATCCTGCCGACGAGGAACAGAATGTTCATGTGTCATCCTCCTTCGGAACGGTTCCGTCCTAGCGGTCTTCCTTGAGCTTACGTGAGGTGAGTCTAACCGACGGCCTCGGCCGCAGACGAGCCAGTCCTTTGAATCGACCCATCCGATGTGGGGTTGAGAAGCCGCCGACCCGCAAAATCTCTCTGGGCCGGTCGTAGCATGTTTCGACCCAGCAGCGACTACTGCGGCTTCTGAAACAGCTTGGGATCCACAGTGGGATTGATTTCGACCTCCTTCACTTCTGTAGAGCCGGCGTCTTGCCCGTCGCGGGTTACTTTGGCCTTGCTGGCAAGCTGAATGCCGGCGAAGTCCTTCCAGTCACTGTAATCGAGCACTTGTTCCGCCGGTCCGTTCATTCCTACGCCCTGGGAGGCACTACGTAGAATCCTTCCCGTCTGCGGCTCGACAAACCAGCGGACTTGGGCGCCGTCGGCGTTCACATCCAGGATGCTGGCGTCCGCCTCCCCGACTTTTGCTTTTCCCGCGGCGGCAAAGGTGAACTTGGGATCGTCAGCGTGCTGCGCCACAAAGATGGGGTCGCGCTTGAGTTCCTTCAGCATTTCCTGCTTCTGCGAGGAAGGCATCTCCTGAGTCCCCTGCGGCGCGGCCATGAACGCGGTGGACGTAGTGGCCACCATGGTCATCACGCCCATCGGTGTCTGGACTTTTCGCCAGAGCTGGTCGGGATAGACCGAGATGGCATCCACGTCAAGGGTCATTTCGCCTTGAGGGGTCTTGGCCAGCACGCTGCTCTTCCTCTGGACGGCGCGCACCGAGTGCAGCTTCTCCTCGCCTCCCAACGCCCCGATGATCTTGGCCAGCAGCGCCTTGCCCTCAGGGTTGGAAGCCACGGGCGCGGCGTCCTTGCCGGTGCCGGGTTCGGGCGTAGAAACATTTAAGGTGGTCACCGGGCCAAAGGAGGTAAGCGGTTTGTCAAAGTCAGCGGCCTTGCCGACCACCACCACTGCCAGGCGATCCTTGTGGATGTATTTCTCCGCCACGCGCTCCACGTCCTGCTGCGTGACTTTTTCAATGCCCGCACGGTAGCGTTCCAGGAAGTCAGCAGGGTACCCGTAGAACTCGTAGGTCATCCGCTCCGTGAGCACCTTCTCCCTGGTATCAAACCGGAACACAAAGGAATTCAGGATTGAGTCTTTGGCTTTCTTCAGTTCTTCGGCTGTAGGCGGATCGCTCTTCAGCCTGTCGATTTCCTCGTAAAGGGCTTGAATCGAGGCGGCCGTGGTCGTGCTCTTGGTACCCATGCTGACCTGGATCAGGCCGGGATGGTCGAAGTTCGTGCCGATTCCGCCGCCCACGGCATAAGCCAGACCCTTCCTGGTCCTGACAGCCTCGATCAATCGCGAGGCAAAGCTCCCGCCGAAAATCTGGTTGAAGACGTCGATGGAATAGTAGTCGGGGTTGTCGCGCCGCGTGCCCAGTCCAACCATCCGGATGTTGCTCTGATTCACGTCCCCCTTCTCCACAAAATAGATCCCAGGTTTTGGTCCATTGAAGGCGAGCTGGAGGGGGACGGGCGCCGGGCCCTTAGGCCAGGAACCAAAGGCTGAGCGCAGCTTCGCTTCCACCGTCTTCGAGTCGAAATCGCCGGCTACGCCCAGAATAATGTTATTAGGATGGACGTACGTCTGGTGCCATTTCACCAGATCATCTCGCGTCACGGCAGCGACGGTGGCATATTCGGGCTCGCGGGCGTAAGGCGAATCGGCCCCATAGCCCAGCTTCTGAGCTTGGCGAGTTGCGATGGACGAGGGCTGGTCATTGCGTCGCGCAATGGCCGTATTGATCTGACCCTTGGCCAGGGGAATCTTGTCCTCCCGGAACTCGGGGTGCTGCAAGACCTCGACAAATACCTTGAAGACGGCATCAAAGTTGTCCTTGAGGCAGTCCCACGAGATGGTTGACCAATCGCCTCCGCCCCCTGTCTCCACCCTGGCGGCCAGGGCTTCGAGGTAATCATCGAGCTCGTCGCCGGTCTTCTCCGTGGTACCGCCGGTCCGCCATACTTCCCCATAAATTTCCACTAAACCTACTTTGGCGGCAGGTTCATTGCGCGATCCACCCCGGATGCGCGCCGTGCCTCGGATCAGCGGCAGCTCGTGATCTTCCTGCAGGAAGATGACCATGCCGTTGGGCAGTTCAAGGCGGCGTGGCTCCTGCGGACGGAAAGGAGGCAAAGTCGGGATACGGATTTGCTCCCACTCGCTCGCTTGGCTGCTTGATTCACCTGCTGGCGTGGCGCCTTCCTTCAGCGCGGCAGCGCGAGAATCTGACATTGGGGCAGAGCCGAAGTTGGGAGCGGTTTGAACGGACACTGCCAGCGCCAGGACGACAATTATGAAAAGCAACTTTCGTGGCGTGATCATTGCTGTTGCTCCTTTCCGCCCGCCATTTGTGTCGATTCGATGATCCCGACGTCGCGGTTGCCAGCCACAAACGTCTCATTTGCAACTCGGCGTATGTCGGCTTTAGTCACCTGGCCGATGCGGTTTACTTCTTGAAAATAGTAACGCCAGTCTCCGAACAGGGATTGCCCGATCGCGAATTGCTGGGCGAGCCCCATGTTGCTGCCGAGCACCCGTAGCAGTTCTGCCTTCACGCGGGTCTTTACGGTTTGCAACTCGGCATCACTGACATCCTCCGTTTTCAACCGCTCGATTTCGGACCGCATGGCGTCACGCAGTTCCCCCGGGGTGTGGCCCGGCGTCGGGATGACATAGAATACGAACAGATGCGGGTACTTGGCGCCCGGGAAACTATTGAAGCCGCCGGCCAGCGCCGCTATTTTCTTGTCGCGAACAAGCGACCGATAAAGCCGTGAAGTGCGGCCGTTGCTCATCAGGTCCTGAAGCGCGTCGAATACCGGCTCATCCTTCATGTCAAGGGCGCTGGGCTTGTGGTAGCCCTCGATATAAAGAGGCTGTGCGGTTTCATGGAGCGTCACTTGACGTTCCGACTGCTGGGGCGGCTCGACGGTGGCCAGCGGCGCGGGTTTGGGGCGCTTGGGGAGCCTGCCGAAGTACTTCTCCACAATCGGAATCACCTCCGCGGCCTTTACATCACCGACGATCGCTACCACGATATTGGGCGCCACGTAGTAGGTGTCGAAGAAGCGCTGTGCGTCCGTGGCGGAGAACGTCTGAAGGTCCGAAGGCCAGCCCACAATGGGGCGCCCGTAGGGGTGAGCGATAAAGGCGGTACCCAGAAATTGCTCGAACAGCCGCCCGTTAGGATTACTGTCAGTGCGCATGCGCCGCTCTTCGAACACCACGTCGCGCTCCTTGTAAAACTCGCGCATGACGGGTCGGAGAAACCTTTCCGACTCGAGGTAGGCCCACAGCTCCAGACGGTTAGAAGGAAAAGAATAAAAGTACGCGGTCTCCTCCGAATCGGTGAAGGCGTTCAAGCCTTCGCCCCCGTTTTCTTCCACGATCCTGTCAAAAGCGTGCTCGACCACGTATTTCTGCGCTTCGGTCATGGCGTCTTTCCAGGCCTTCTCAAGTTCGGCCACCTTCGCCGGGTCTGCGCCAACCTGGCGGCGCCGCTCCGCTTCGTAAGCCGCGTAGGTCTCTTCCACTTTGGCCAGCGCTGCCTTTTCCGCGGGCCAGTCCTTTGAGCCGATCTTGTCCGTTCCCTTAAAGGCCATGTGTTCGAACATGTGAGCCAGGCCGGTGATACCGGGGTACTCGCGGTCCGAGCCGACGTCAACGTGGGTGAAGAAGGAAAAAACAGGCGCCTCATGGCGTTCGCACACCACCAGGGTCAGCCCGTTGTCCAGAACCTTCACGGTAACGCGCTTTTCAAATGAGGCCACATCTTGCGCGGCCGCCCACATGCTAAAGGCGAGCCCCACCCCGCAGCCGAGGAGAATTGCCGGTCCGCGAATTCTCATGTTCCCTGTCTCCTTTGTCTTCAGCTTTTTCGAAAGCGTCAATTATAGCAGTCGGCGGGCCTTGTCCCCAGGTCGCGGTAGGGTCTGCGACTGTGCAGCTGAGCAACTCAAAGCTTGTCCCACACGGCTAGTTTTTGGTACGATTCCCACAGAACTCAAGCTCAAGGCGGTGTCTCTGATGGAACCGAAACTTCCTGTGTTGAACACTGGCCCGGCCGCACAGGCCGGTCTTAGTCGTCGTCAAATGGTGCAGCGGCTTCTCGGCAGCGCGGGCGCGGGTTTGGCCATACCCGCCGCGGGCTCTGCCCATCCCGTGCACAAGCACCTGATGGACTCTGCCACGGTCGCTCAGGCCGACGCCAAGGCCGCCTCGACGAAATGGACGCCGGAATTCCTTGATCCCCACCAGGCGGAGACCCTCACCGTCCTTGCCGAACGCATCGTACCCGGTTCGACCAAAGGTGGCGTAACCCAGTTTGTCGACCTGCTGCTGAGCGTCGATACCCAGGAGAACCAGAAGAAATTCCTGGCATCGCTCGGTGCTTTCGAGGCTGAGGCTATCAACGAGCACAGCCACCCTTATAAGGACCTGACGGAGGATCAGCAGAACGCGATCCTCACTAAAGCCTCCACGGAAAAATCGGGGCATTCCGGAGACGACGGCGATTGGTCGTGGTTTGCCGTGCCTTCCAAGGAGTCGGGCGAAACCCCTCGCGTCACCTTGCGCGACCATTTTGAGAACCTGAAACAGTGGGTTAGCGGCGCGTATTACTCTTCGGAAGTTGGTATGCGCGAGCTTGGCTGGACGGGGCAGGTGGCGTGGGACAGCTTCCCCGGCTGTCAGCATCCTGAAGGCCACCATTAACTTCAGGTCTGGCGGAACGCCGGGCGGGCACAGCTTCATTTGGCTCACTGCACCATGGCCGAACAGCAAGGCGTCTGCACGGGCTTCGGCTCCATCAGTTCCACGCGCGTCAGGTCAGGATCGTAGAGGTTCAGCTGCCACTTGCCGTCCCGGCCGATCTTAGGCTGCTCTCCCTTGTGTCCGCGTTCGATTACCACTTTGTCCGCCTCGGCGCAGCTCGGTACGCCTAGCGCCATGTGATGCATGACCCCCAAGGTCCGCGGCGAAGGGTTGTGCACGTTGAGCATATACTCCAGCCAGTCCGCGCCGTCGGGCACGCGCATATCCACCCAGTCAGTCCGGTCGTCGGTCATCCCTCCGTGCCAAGTCTCGTGGAAACCGAGAATGTCGCGATAGAAACGGTCGGCAGCGGCACGGTCTTTCACGGTTACGCCGATGTGGATAATATGCTTCGAAACGCGCATCGGAGACTCGAACTTCCGGAAATTGCGCTGGTGAAGCGAGCCACGCAGGTATTCAACGAACTCCACCGAGTGACCGTCGGGATCCTTCAGCATGAAACTCAGATTGCCGTCCAGGCCCGGCTTCAGGTTTTGCGGCACCGCCACGCCTTTCGAGCCGAGATAATTTCGCAGGGCTTCGGCATCTGTAGTCTCGAAAGCGATGTGCGAGAGCCGGTCTTCAGTAGGGCTCTTGAGCTCCGGGAACACCTCGACGTATTGGTGGTCGTTCACTTTGAAGTAGGTCAGCATCAAGCCACCTGCCGGCTTGTCCACGGTAAAGGGTTCTTGAAAGCCCAGCAGCTGTCCATAAAACGCGCGGGACTTGGCCAGATCCGCGGTCTTAAGCCCGATGTGTGCCACACCGAGGATGGGAGGACGCTTCGCCTCGGGCTTGTCCGCCGGCGGGGTGATGGCAAGAGGGCGGGCGGCCCTCACGACCGGCGGCTTTCCGTCGATCTGAGGCGCAGCGCCGCCAATCGCAACGAGGCCCTCAAGCGCGATCAGGAGAGATGCCAGGACCGGCCGATAACACCCATTCGTCTGAAGCGTCAGTTTCTTCATTTGGAGTCACCCAAGTTGAGAGAGTCACCAATTGGCCTGTCACTGAGCGCTTGCAGGACCGAGCGCAGCTAGAAAGGACTCTACGGGCGTGACAGCCGATACTCCACGTCCGGCCGCAGTGGGTAAACGCCGGCGAAGGTCTTGATCCGGTTCACGATTCCATCCACGTCCAGACCATACTTCGCGTGCAGCAGGTTGGGCGCGCCATGCGGAATAATGCGGTCCGGCACGGCAATCCGCAGGATGCTGGCCTGAATCCTGCGATCGTGGAGCAGCGCCGCGACATTGGCTCCGAAGCCGCCTGCCTCTGTGCCCTCCTCCGCCGTCACTAGGAACTGTTTCTCCGCCGCCAGCACAGCGATCAGCTCTTCATCGAGCGGCTTCATGAATCGCGCGTTGATCACGGTGGCGTGGATCCCCTCAAGATCGAGTTTCGCGGCGGCCTCCAGGCACGGATAGACCATGCTGCCCAGCGCCAGGATGGCGATATCGCCGCCTTCGCGAAGGATTTCGGCTTTGCCGAGCTCGAGGCGCTTGAATTCCGGATCGAGCGCCAACCCGATCCCGGTACCGCGCGGGTAGCGCACCGCGGCTGGTCCTTCCAGAGTAAGCGCCGTGGCCAGCATGTGACGCAATTCATTTTCGTCCTTGGGCGCCATCACCACCATGCCCGGCAGGGCGGAGAGGTAGACAAGATCGTAGAGCCCATGGTGCGTGGGACCGTCCTGGCCGACGATCCCGGCGCGGTCGAGCGCCAGCGTGACCGGGACGTGCATCAGGCAGACATCGTGCACCAACTGGTCGTAAGCTCGCTGCAGAAACGTGGAGTAGATGGCGGCCACGGGACGCATGCCTTCACAGGCGAGGCCCACGGCGAAGTCCACAGCGTGCTGTTCGGCGATGCCCACGTCAAAGAAGCGTTGAGGAAACTTCCTGGCGAATTCGTCGAGGCCCGTGCCCTCGCTCATGGCCGCGGTGATGGCCACCACGCGAGGATCCTTCTCTGCCAGCTCGCAGACGGTCTTGCCAAAAACCGCGGTGTAGCTCGGCGCCTTCGCCGGGGCCTTGTGGAAGGCGCCGGTGGAGATGTCAAACTGCGTCACCCCGTGATATTTCACGGGCAGCTTTTCAGCGTGAGGATAACCCTTGCCCTTTTGTGTGACCACGTGCAGCAGGGTGGGACCGGGACTTTCCTTGACTGTGGCGAGCACGGCCAGCAGCTCATCAAGGCTATGGCCATTCACCGGGCCGACGTAATCGAATCCCAGCTCCTCAAAGACCATGCCGGGGATCAGCAGGCTCTTGGCCGATTCCACCAGGTCTTTTGAAAGCCGCAGCAGCCGAGGGCCCAGGCGAGGAACCGAAAGAATCATCTTCTCCACTTCGGAGGTCAGCCGGTGGTAAGCCTGGCCATGCACAATACGATTCAGGTATCCGGTGATGGCTCCGACGTTAGGAGATATCGACATCTCGTTGTCGTTGAGAATGACGAGCACCTTTTTCTTGAGCGCGCCAAGGTTATTGATGCCCTCGAGAGCCACACCGCCGGTGAGCCCGGCATCGCCCACTACGGCAATGACGTGGAAATTTTCGCCTTTCAGGTCGCGCGCCACGGCCATACCCAGCGCCCCTGAAATCGCCGTGCAGGCGTGGGCCACGTTAAACGTGTCGTAGGGGCTCTCATCGCGCACAGGGAAGCCGGAGATGCCGCCGTACTGGCGAATGGTGGAAAAGCGATCGCGCCGGCCGGTGAGTATCTTGTGGCCGTATGCCTGGTGGCCGACGTCCCAGACAATCTTGTCCTTGGGTGCGTTGAAGGTGTAGTGCAGCGCGAGGGTCAATTCCACCGCGCCAAGACTGGATGCCAGGTGACCGCCGGTCTTGGAGATTACGGTCACGAGGTAGTCGCGCAATTCTTCGGCGACAGTGGGTAACTCCTCGCGCGGAACCCTCTTGAGGTCCGCAGGGGAGTCAATGCGGGGCAGATATTCGTATTTCATCTACGACTTCCTCGCGATCAGATAGTGAGCTATTTCCCGCAGGCGTGAAGCACGGCTCCCATACACGCTGATTGCCTCGCAAGCCTCCTCGACCAGGCGGGCGGCGAGACGCTGGGACTCCTCAACACCAAAGAGCGCTGGATACGTGGCCTTCTGCTGGTGGTCATCCTTGCCCGCCGTCTTTCCCAGCGTGGCGCTCGAGCCGAGCACGTCCAGCAGATCGTCGGCAATCTGAAACGCCAGCCCCACGCGTTCCCCATACGTGGTCAAGCGCTCGACGTCTGCCTCGGGCGCGGCGGCATAAACCGCGCCGCTGCGCACCGCCATGCGAATGAAGGCGCCGGTCTTGGCGGAATGGATGAACTTCAGGGTAGCGGCATCCGCGCCGCCCGAGGTGGTCTCAAGATCGATCACCTGCCCCGCCACCATTCCCTGCCGCGTTCCGATCGCACGCGCGAGCTCATGAATTACTCTCAGCTTCACGGGATCAGCCGGAGCGCCCGCCGCGGACAGGGCCTCAAACGCCAGCGTCAGAAGCGCGTCACCGGCCAGGATCGCCGTCGCCTCACCGTATACAACGTGGCAGGTAGGCTTGCCGCGGCGCAGGTCGTCATTATCGAGCGCGGGAAGATCGTCATGGATGAGCGAGTAAGTGTGGATCAGCTCCAAGGCCGAGGCCAGCCGAAGGAGCACGGCTTCGTCGGCGTCGAAGAGCCGGCCCGCTTCCAGGCAGAGGATTGGGCGCAGACGCTTGCCGCCGGCAAACACAGAATGCCGCATGGCCTGATGAATGGACCTGGGATACTCGGAAGCGCCAGGCAGCAGCCGGTCGAGTTCCTGATCCACCGGTAGGCGCTGCTCTTCGAGGTATGGATGAATGTTTTCAGCTGTTACGTTCAACGGAATCTCAAGGATGAAAATGAAAACTGCTGTTGCGCCGCATTTACGGCTAGCAATCCAGAAGACGATACTTAAGATTCGGACTTGTCGGGCTGAAACGGTTCCGGCACCATTTGACCACCCGTCTTCTTCCGCAGGATCTCGACTCGGCCTTCAGCTTCTTCCAATTGTTTTTGGCAGTCGCGCGACAGTCGCATGCCCTCTTCGTAGAGTTGCAAAGCCTTTTCCAGAGGCAGGTCAGGTTCTTCAAGCTGGCGGACGATGGAATCAAGACGGGAAAGGTTTGTCTCGAAGCTTGGAGGTTTCTCGGTCTTAAGTGGTTCTGCCATTTGCCCGTGGTCCGTGCTCCTCCTATTTGGCCACCTCAGCCGGCCACCCTCCCGCTTGTGCTGTTTCCACTGGTTCCGCTTACTACGGAACCGGCCAGCGCCTGCGCCACCTCGACCGCCATCGCGTAACGCCCAAAAGGTGTGGCGATCTGCACGCCCTGGACCAAGTCGCGAATCTCGAGGAGCAATTCCTGAGCGATCTTAACGCCTTCCGCCCGTGCCTTATCGCCAGTGTCCGCCTTTCGCATGCGCTCCATGATGGACGAAGGAACAGAAATTCCCGGCACCTCGTTGTTCATGAACTCCGCATTGCGATAGCTGGTCAGGGGGTAGATGCCCGCGATGACGGGAATGGACGGGATTCCGGCCCCATCGAGGCGTTTCAGAAATCCTGCAAGGTGGTCGGCGTCAAAGACCGGCTGGGTGACGGCGAAGTTGGCCCCCGCTTCCACTTTGTAGGCAAAGCGGCGCAATTCTTCGTCTGGATCAAGGGCGTAAGGGTTGGCCTGCACTCCGATCAGAAATCCGGTCTGGGTGCCCAAGGGGTTGCCGCCAGCATCGAGTCCGCGATTGAGGTTGTTCAGCAGGTTGACGAGCCCGATGGCGTCCACATCCATGACTGCCGTCGCGGACGGAAAGGCACTGAAGGCTGGCCGGTCGCCGGTGACGGCCAGAATATTTCTCAAGCCCAAGGCATAAGCGCCGAGCAAGTCTGACTGGATGCTGAGCACATTGCGGTGCAGGCAGGTGTAATGCAAGAGCGCCTCGATGCCTACCCGCTGCTGGATCAATACGGCCAGCGTCTGCGCGCTCATCCGGGCTGCGCCGCCGACCGCGTCCGACACGATGACCGCATCCACAGCCTGGGACTGCAGGTACTGCGCGCCTTCGATCTCGCGTGTAGGATCGCACCCTTTTGGAGGCACAATCTCCACCAGCACGCGGAACTCGCCCCGCGCGAGTTTCTCCGCCAGATGGGAACGTTGGGGAAGGCTTACAGGTTCCATCACCTGCACCGGGGGTCTCGAGACCTCGACCGTGGACTGGGTGGGTCTGAGACTGAGTGACCGCACCGCGTCCTTGATGGCGCGGATATGCTGAGGAGTAGTGCCGCAGCACCCCCCTACCAGGCGCGCCCCCAGTCCGATAAATCGCTCGGCGTACCTCGCCATATATTCCGCGGAACACAAATAGATGCTGCGGCCATCCACGGTGCGAGGCAATCCGGCGTTGGGCTGGGCGGCAAGCCGACGATTGGTGACGCGTGCCATGCGCTCCAGTGTTTCAAGCACACCTGCCGGACCGACGCTGCAGTTCAGCCCGATCAGGTCTGCGCCGGAGTTATCCAGCTCGTGCGTGAAGTCCTCCGGCGTTGTACCTGTCGGCGTGCTGCCGTCGTCCTGAATGGTCATCTGGACGACTACAGGAAGCTTGCAGACGCCGCGGGCGGCCAAGAGCGCCTGGCGCGCCTCGCTGAGGTCGACCATGGTCTCGATCACAATGAGATCTACGCCACCTTCCATCAGGGCAGCAATCTGATGGCGGAACATCTCCCGCGCTTCTTCGAGCGAGGTCGGACCCAGGGGCTCAAGCGGTATGCCCAAAGGGCCCACCGCGCCCGCCACGTAAAGCTCCTCGCCCGCCACCTCACGCGCCAGGCGCGCGCCGGCAAGATTAATCTCGCGTACTTTCTCCTGCAGGTCGTATTTCTGCAGCCGGGCGCGGTTGGCGCCAAAGGTGTTGGTCTCAATGACGTCGGCGCCTGCCTTGATGTAGCCCAGGTGCACCTCTTTAACCGTCTGCGGCTGCGAGAGATTGAGCTCGTCGAAACAGCTCTTGAAGGATATGCCCTTGGAATAAAGCATCGTGCCCATGGCGCCGTCACACACGAGGCTACGCTTTTCGATCCTTTGCAAGAAGGGCTCGCGCATATCGGCTTAGTTTAACATGACGGCCGAACTTAGGCTGCCGGCTCCGTTCTTAGCCATCCGCTGACCTACGATCGGTCGCCTACAGCTTCAGTGGCTCAGTTTCTCTAGGAAATACCGGTGGACGGTTTCGTCTTCGGTAAGCTCCGGATGGAAGGTGGCCGCGAGCACCTTGCCGTGCTCCACCAGGACCGGCAGGTTATCCGCACGGCCAAGCACCCGCACCCCTTCGCCCACGCGCCGGATGATGGGGGCACGGATGAATACCATCTCCAGGGGATGATCGGAAATTTGGGGGCATTCACCGGGTTTGATCGAGCTGTCAATCTGGCGCCCATAGGCGTTCCGCTCGACCGTGATGTCAATCAGGCCCAGGTGTTCCTGCGGAGGGTTCAAAACGTCTTTGGCCAGCAGGATAGTCCCGGCACAGGTGCCGAAAATGGGTTTGCCTGCGGCGGCGAATTCCTTAATCGCTTCCCCGACTCCTTCGGACTCAAAAAACTTGAGCATGGTGGTGCTTTCGCCACCCGGCATGATGAGCCCGCTGACTTCCTCGAGTTCTGAGCTGTGCTTGACCAGCTTCCAGGCCGCGCCGATGCGGTCGAGCATCTTCGCGTGCATGGCAAAATCACCCTGAATGGCGAGAATTCCGACTGGCCTGTTTCCGTTGTGCGACATCAGGGCAGACTCTTTCGGTCTCGACTTTTCAGTAGCTGTCACTTCCCACTTGCGGCACAGGAGCAGGGGTGCATTTTGTACTGGTGTTTGGAATCCCGCCGAGGATCGAGCCATTAGTAGAGCGTCTGCGCTTTGGCCGCGCCCGCGAAAAGAGAGAAGCAGGGGTCTCAGTAACGGGTCCGCCACGCCTGGTTGTCAAGCTCTCCTGACTCACTGCGACGCTCCGGCGGCAGCTCCTACGCCGGCGCGTTTTTCACGACGCCACACCGGACCTCGCAGCTCGTATTCCATCTCGTTTTCAATGGCGCGCGCCACGGAAGCGCCGACGAAACGCTCTACCACCCACAGAGCGAGATCAAGCCCTGAAGTAACTCCGCCAGCCGTAATCAAGTCGCTATCATCTACCACTCGGGCCCGCACGATCCGGGCGCCGGCAGCGCCGAGCTGTTCGACGGCCCGGCTGTGTGTCGTTGCGGGGCGTCCCTTGACCAGACCTGCGGCGGCAAGCAGCATCGCCCCGGTGCATACCGAAGCTATGGCGGTACCGGCTGCGTGCAGGGAAGCGATTGCGCGTGGTATGTCTCCGCGCTCGGCCTCGGTCCAGGCTCCCTGCGGAGCCCGGTTGTTCCACCCACCGCCGGGTACAATCAGGAGATCAGGTCGCTGCCCCTGCTCCGCGTCCAAACAAGCGTGAGGCTGCACGCGCAGGCCGTGCGCACCCGTGACCTGCTCGGTATCATGGAGGCGCACCAACTCCACTTGCAGCTCTTGGCCGCCCGCGTTGCCGGCGCGAGCCGCCGCGTTGCGCAGTACTTCGAA
>Ga0066710_100004270_pt1 | contig 12584 bp, 11 predicted proteins | sample GraSoiAngelo_159_FD_79666 | JGI IMG/M metagenome (GOLD analysis project Ga0066710, IMG submission 79666) | Grasslands soil microbial communities from the Angelo Coastal Reserve, California, USA - 14_1009_16_40cm | ecosystem: Environmental > Terrestrial > Soil > Grasslands | place: USA...
CGCTCATAGTCGGCGACCATCCGCTCGGGCGCGAAACGATCCTCGACGTACCGCCGGCATTCGAGGGGGTCGAGCGCGTCGGCCCGCTCGAGCGCCTCTGCCATCTCGCGGTAGTTCTCGACGATGATCCCGCTGCGACCGTCGTCGATCACTTCGGGCACCGCGCCGTGGCGCGTCGCGATCACCGGCGTCCCGCAAGCCATCGACTCGACCATGACGAGGCCGAACGGCTCCTCCCACTCGATCGGGAAGAGCGTCGCGCGCGCGTCCTGGAGGAGCTCGACCTTCTCGCCGTGCGTCACCTCGCCGAGGAACTCGATCCCGCCGTGGCCGAGATGCGGCTCGACAAACTCCGCGAAGTACTGCCGCTCCTTCTGCTCGCGGTTCTTGCCCGCGAGCCTCAGCGGAAGCCCGAGCTCCATCGCGACGGCGATCGCCCGGTGCGCTCCCTTGTCGGGACTGAACCGGCCGAGGAAGAGGAGGTACTCGCCCGGGTGCGGCTTGCACGGATAGAGCGAGAGGTCGATGGCATTCGGAATCGTCGCCACCCACGGGAGATCGGGCATCGGCTTGCGCTGGTTCTCGGAGATGGAGATGAGACCGACCCGCGGCGCCACCTGGGCGATGTCGCCGTAGACTCTCTGGGCGTCGTGGATATCGAGCGGGCCGTGGACGGTATGCAAGACAGGCGTCTCGACGAGCCCCCCGAGGGCCGCGCCCGGCATCCCGGAGTGGTCGTTGATCACGTCGAACTCGTCCGCACGCGCATAGCAGGCGAGCGCGTGCCGCAGCTCGGGCAGAGTTCGACCGAGCAGCTCGCTCGGCGCCCGCTCGAAAACGTACGAGAGGTTGGCCTTCGTCAGCGAGTCGCCCGACGCGAAGAGCGTCACATCGTGGCCTGCGTCGACGAGCCCGCCCGCCAGCAGCGAGACGACGAGCTCGATGCCCCCGTAACCGGTCGGCGGCACCGCGAACCAGGCCGGCGCCAGGACCGCGATCTTCAACTTGTCCATGCCGTTAGTTTGAACGCGGGCGGTTCGACGGGTCATTCACGCTCGTCTACACGAACCCTCGCATCCTCGATCCGGACGTCCCAAACCCGGTCGAAGGCGCGAATCCCGGACAGCTTGAGCGCTCCGGCCCAGGTCGGCAGCTCGAGCGGGAGGATCGTACGCAGGTGGTGCTGCCTGCGGTCGGGCTGGATGCCGAGCATGAGCTGAAGCAGGAGCACGGGCGCGCCGGCCGCCCACGCCTGCGGGCGCGCCGCGGTCGGGTATGCGATCGGGAACGGCGTCTCCCCGCGGGGAAGGCCGGCGAAGACCTCGGGGAGCTGATGGTGGAAATGGCCTGCGGCGTTCAGCATCCGCCTGATGATCCGATGCGCCTCCGACCAGCGGGCGTAGCGGGCAAGGCCCCATGCGATCAAGGAGTTGTCGTGGGGCCAGACCGTCCCGTTGTGGTACGAGAGCGGGTTGAAGCCGGCATCGCCGGCAGACATCGTCCGCACGCCCCAACCCGACCAGAGATCGGCCCCCATCAAGCGGTCGACGACTCGATCGACACGGTCGGGCTTGACGATCCCGCTCCAGAGGAGGTGCCCGATGTTCGAGCAGAGCGCGTCCACCCGGCGCTTGTCCTTGTCGAGCGCGAGGGCGTAGAAGCCACCCCGGTCCTCCGTCCAGAAGGCCTCGTCGAAACGCTCACGCAGCTCTTCCGCCTCCGCGTCGAGCCTCTCGGCGAGCTCCCGCTCGCGCCAGACCTCCCGCGCGAGCTCGGCCGTGCGCCGCTTCGCGTCATAGACGTAGCCCTGAACCTCCACGGGAGCGATCGGCGACTCGGCGAGCGAGCCGTCCGCGAAGCGCTGCGAGTCCCAGGAGTCTTTCCACGACTGGTTGTCGAGGCCCCGCTCGCTCCGCTTCGCGTACTCGACGAAACCATCGCCGTCGCGATCTCCGTACTCGTCGATCCAGGCGAGCGCGCGCAGCGCCGGATCCTTGAAGTGGCGAACGAGCGCCGCGTCGTCAGTCCAGCGCCACACCTCCGAGAGGAGGATGAGGTAGAGCGGCGTCGCGTCGATCGTGCCGTAGTACGCCGGGAACCAGTTCTTCGCAGCCTTGCCCCGCCGGGTTTCGTGCACGATCTTCCCGGGCTCGGCGTCGATTGACGGATCGTCCTCGGCCGCCTGGAGGCCCGCCAGCACCTCCAGCGCGCTCCGGGCGAGATCGGGCCCGAAGAGGAGGGTCTGCAGGCACGTGATCAGCGTGTCGCGGCCGAAGACGGTCATGAACCAGGGCATTCCGGCCGCAGGCAGGTTGCCGAGCCCGTTGCCGCCCTGGATCCGCAGCGAGGCGAGATCTGCGACGGACCGCGAGAACGAGTGCGTCAGGTCCTCCCACGTGCCCCGCAGCTGCGGCACGCTCAGGCGCCAGGCCTGGAGCGAGGCGTCGACCCGCCCCCGCTCCTCGCCGAAGCGCCGGTGGGCCGCGCGCGGCTGCACGGCATCGTCGTCGAGCGACGGGACGACGTCGACCTCGAGCTTCCAGGTCGCCCGCGGCTCGAGCTCGATCCGATAGCGCACCTTGCCCTGCTCGACCTGCCCGCGCTGGGAGAGGATCACCTGGGTCCGCGCCTGGGCCGCGTCGTCCTCGAGCACGAACTGGTTCTCCTCGTCGTCGAAGCGCGGTTCGCAGAGCTCCGGGAGCGGCCGCGCGCGCAGCGGGTCGCCGAGAGCGAAGTCGTAGTCCTTGACCGCGAAGATGTCCGCGAAATCGTTGCCCAGCTCGAGCGCTAGCTCGAAGGCGACCTTCTCCATGCTCTGGTTCTGCACACGGAGGACGTCCTGCATGCCCTCACCGACGAATCGGTGCCGCCCGATCGAGACCGAGTCCTGCGGCAGGTCGGCGCCGGCCCGGTTCCGCAGGTAGTACGCCGCCGAGTAGTACTCGACCTGGCCCGACGAGAGCAAGAGCGGCTTCTCCCCGTTGATGGTCAGCTCGAGCTCCGAGAGGAAGCGGGTGTCGTGCGCGTACAGCCCGCTCGTCGTGAAGGGGAAGTCGCCGTTCTGGTCGCTGATGCAGAAGTTCGATCCCTCGAGGATCGTGATCGCCACGCTACGCGTCCTCTGTTGAGCGCACAATCCGTGTAGGGCTCGCCTGAGCTAATGCCTTGACGACGAGCTCGTCGATGTTCACGTGGACCGGCCTGGTGACGGCGAAGAGAACGCACTCGGCGATGTCCTCGGGCCGCAGAGGATCGACGCGCTCGTAGACCTGCTTCGCCTTCTCCTCGTCGCCGCGGAACCGTACGGTCGAGAACCCCGACTCGACGAGCCCGGGATCGACCCTGGTCAGGTGAATCGGGCGGCCGAGGAGGTCCTCCCGCAAGGCGTACGTGAAGCCGCGCACCGCGAACTTCGAGGCCACGTAGACGGCCGCGTTCTCGTACGCCTGCCTGCCGGCGATCGAGCCGATGTTGACGACGTGGCCGCCGTCGCGGATGTGCGGCAGGCAGAGCCGCGTCATCCGCATCAGGCCGAGGACGTTCGTCTCGATGACCGTCGCCTCGTCCTCCTCGCTCGACTCCCAGAAGGGATCGCGGCCCAGCCCGAGGCCCGCGTTGTTGACGAGGACGTCGAAGCCGCCCAGCTCGGCGACGGCCTCTTCGACGAAGAGCTGCGCGCTGGACGAATCGGTCACGTCCAGCTCGTGGGCGTAGAACCCGTCTCGGTCGGGGAGCCGTTCGACCCGGCGCGCGCCGACCGCGACCCGAGCGCCCGCGTCGGCCAGGGTATGTGCGATCGCGGCGCCGATCCCGCTCGAGGCGCCCGTGACGACAGCGGTCTTTCCCTCCAGCGGGACCAACTCGCGGGAGCTTAGTTGGCGGCGCGGCTAAGCCGCTACGGTCTCGACAGGCGCATCCAGCACTTTCCGCACCTTGTGCGCGAGCGCGTCGAACGTGAACGGCTTCTGAAGGAGCTCCGTGCGGGGGTCGAGGACGCCCTGCTGCCCGATCGCGCCGTCGGTGTACCCCGACATGTAGAGGACGCGGGTCTCCTTGTGGAGCGTCAACAGCCGCTCAGCCAGTTCTCGGCCGCTCATCTTCGGCATGACGACGTCGGTCACGAGCAGATGGATCGGCGCCGTGAACCGGCGGCCGAGGTCGAGAGCCTCCGCGCCGTCGCGAGCCTCGAGGACGCTGTAGCCGTTCCCCTCGAGGATCTCGCGAACGAGGTTGCGGACGACCTCCTCGTCCTCGACGAGCAGGACGGTCTCGGAACCCCGAGGCCGCTCCTCGTCGATCTCCACGATCCGCTCGATGTCGTCAACGCCGGCCTCGAGCCGCTGCAGGAACATCTTGAACGCCGCGCCCTCGCCGGGATCGCTCTCCACCGCGATGTAGCCGCCGCTCTGCTTGACGATGCCGTACACGGTCGCGAGCCCGAGCCCGGTCCCCTTGCCTTGCTCCTTCGTCGTGAAGAAGGGCTCGAAGAGCCGTCCTTTCGTCTCCGCGTCGATGCCGTGGCCGGTGTCGCGGACGGCGAGCATGACGTAACGGCCCGGAGCCAAGCCTTCGTGCGCCTCCGACAGATCTTCGTCGACATCGACGTTCGACGTCTCGATCGTCAGCTTGCCGCCGTCGGGCATCGCGTCTCGGGCGTTGACGACGAGGTTGACGAGCACCTGCTCGATCTGGCCCGGATCGGCCTTGACGCGGCCGAGAGCACGGCCGAAGACGGTGACCACCTCGATGTCCTCGCCGATCAGGCGGCGGAGCATCTTGTCCACCTCGCTGACGACGTCGTTGAGCCGGAGGATGCGCGGCTGCAGGAGCTGCTTGCGGCTGAACGCGAGCAGCTGCCTCGTGAGCGAGCTCGCCCGGTCGGCGGACTTCGCGATCTCCTCGATGTCCTTGCGGACGTTCTCATTGCCCGAGCCGAGCCGGTTGAGCGCGAACTCGCTGTAGCCGCGGATCGCCGTCAGCAGGTTGTTGAAGTCGTGCGCGACCCCGCCGGCCAGCTGCCCCACGGCCTCCATCTTCTGTGCCTGGCGCAGCTGGGCCTCGAGGCGGAGCCTCTCCTCCTCTGACTGCTTTCTCGGAGTGATGTCCTCGAGCATTGCGATCGCGAACTTGGGTCTCGTGAACCCGTCGCGCACGAGCGACACCGTGTGGTGGCCCCAGACCACGTCGCCTCCCTTCGCCAGGCAGCGCTTCTCGAGCCGGTATTCCTCCCGTTTGCCCTCGGCGAGCTCGGCGAAGAGCTCGAGCTCGCGCCCGCGGTCGTCAGGATGCGTCAGCTCGGCGGCCGTCAGGCCCTCCAGCTCCTCCTTGGTGTAGCAGAGCATCTGCTCGATCGCCCGGTTGCTCGTCACGATCCGGCCTTCGAGATCGAGCACGCCGGTGCCGATCGCTGCCGACTCGAACATCGCCCGGAAGCGCTCCTCGCTGTCTCGCAGCAGGGCGAGGATCGAGAGTGAACGATGCGAGAGAACGAGCGGCGCGATGACGGCCGGCGTGAGCCAGGGGTTCGAGCGCCAGAAGCTCGCCAGCGCCACGCCGAGCGCCGCGACGACGAGATCCATCCCGATCGTCGCGGGCGACAACAGGCCGCTTTCGCGGAAGCTCTTCCCGCGCGCGAGCCGGAGCATCGTCGCCAGCAGGAGATGGTTGACGAGGATCCACACGAACGAGGCCGCGAGGCCGGCAAACGCGAAGCGCAGCTCCGCATTGGAAGGCAGCATGTCGTCGATGGCCCCGGCTACGCGAGCCGCGCCCCAGGCAGCGAGCGCCGCGAAGGTGTAGTTGCAGACGTTGAACGTCTGGATGTACCAGGGGTACCGCTGCTTCAGCCCGTGCGGCAGATGCTGTACGAGCGCCATCAGGGCGACGAGCTCAGGCGGCAGCAGGAGCGCGCCCGCGATCACGAATGCGATCGCGGTGTGGAGCCCGTGGTACGAGCCGCCGCCGACGAGGAAGAACTGGGCGATCGCCGCGCAGGCGGCGAGGATCGCGAACGTCATCCACTCGTTCGGTGTCGGCCCCGCCTGCACCAGCGTCGGGATTGCGGCCGCCAGGCTAGCGATGCCCAGGGTGAAGAGGTAGAGCCGCGCCCCGCGGGGAAGACCCGAGCCGCCCGTGCGCCCGGCGGCCTCGCCACTGCTTGCCCTCGCTCCGAGTGCTCGTCCCATGGTCAGTTCCGGCTTGCCGCTAGGGGGTCGGTGAGAGTCCGAGGGTCGCGTCGACCTCGGCCTGCTCGGCCGGAGTCATCCACTCGCCCGCGGTCGGGTTGCTCTCCGACTCGGAGCTGGTCGTCCATGTGGCGTCGCTCGAGGTCGTCCACGTCGCGGTCGTCCAGGTCGCGGTCGTCCAGGTCGCGGTCGTCCAGGTCGCCGAGACCCAGGTCGCAGTCGTCCACGTGGCTGTCGCCCACGTTGCAGTCGTCCAGGTGGCGGTCGTCCAGGTGGCGGTCGTCCACGTCGCAGCGTTCCAGGTGGGGTTCGCCGTCGCGGTAGTCGTCCAGGTCGCCTGGTCGAAGACCGGAATCGAGCCGCCTGCAGGGTCGGGGCCGACGAACTGGTCGAGCCCAAGGTTCGGGTTCGGCGGATTCGTGACGTCGGCGGCCGCGTTCGCGGTAACTTCGCCGACGCCCGAGGAAAGCGGCGCGCTGAGCGGTGTCGGGCGCGCGGTGAGCATGATCGCGCCCTTCACCTGGTCCGGAGTGAAGTCCGGGTGGCGCGCAAGGATGTACGCGGCCGTTCCCGCAACGACCGGCGCCGCAAACGAGGTGCCGGACATCAGCAGATAGCCAGGCGCGACGACCCGGTCGGGCCTCTCCAACGGAAGCGTCGAGCTGGGCGGAACCGCGCCGACCATGTAGCGGCCGGGCGCAGAGACTTCCGGCTTCGCGAAACCGTCGTTCGTATACCCGTACGCCGACCACGGCGCGGCGAAGTCGTCCTTGTAGTTGGTCGAGCCGTCGATGTCCTCGGCCCCGACGGTGATCACGAACGGGTCGTTCGCGGGCGCGTAGAGGACGCCGCTTTGAGTCGCGCCGTAGTTGCCGGCCGCCGCGACGACGACGACACCGCTGAACCACAGTCTCTCGACCGCCTTGTCGAGCGGGTCGAAGCGGAACGTGGACGGCTGCGAACCGTGCAGCGAGAAGTTCGCGACCCGGATTCCATAGGTGTCCTTGTTGGCAAGGATCCAGTCGGCGGCCGCGATCACATCGCTGGAAAGACCCTGGCCGCTGTCGTCGGCGACGTCGATCGAGACCAGCTTCGCGTTCGGCGCTGCCCCCGCGTAGTCGTCTGCCGCGCCGGCCGCGATGCTGGCGACGAAGGTGCCGTGCCCGCGGCCGTCGTGCGGCGAGTTATTGGGCAGGGAGGTGAGATTGACCTCCTTGATCACGCGACTGCCGGCGAAATCGGGACGGCTCGGGTCGACACCCGAGTCCACGACCGCGATCGTCGGCGCCTGAAGGCCGGAGCCGTCGGGGACAGCGAGCTGCGTCCAGAACTTCGCGACGCCCGAGGAGTAAGGCCAGCGCTGCTTGCTCGAGTAGAAACCCGTGATCTGAACGGGCTGGTCGACACTGATCGCGAAGATGCCCTTTCGGCGTGCGAGCTTCAGGATCTCCTTGCCCGTCAGCTCCGCCGAGACACCGTTCACCGAGACGAAGCGCCGCTTGACGCCCTCGCCCTGGTCGTTGTTGTTCCCGTCGGCGTTGACCTCGCTCTCGACGTCCTGGCCGACTGCGTCGCTCCTCCGGCCGTCCTGACCCTGGACGATGACCCTGAACAGGTCGTTCGGATGAGCCGCCGCCTGCTCGGCAAGGCCCGGAGAGAAGACAGCGTCGGCCTGGGCGACCGCAGGAGCAGCGAGCGCGAACGCGCTGAGCGCGGCGAGTGCGAGCAGCTTCCCACGCGAGATGCGTGGAGCCACCTTCCGCGTCAGTCTCGAACGTCCGCCGCAGTCAACTCTCAAAGTGAACCTTTCCTTCCACGCCTTTGCGCGGGCCGCATTACGCCTTCGTAGAGAGCACCGTAGGAGCGCCCGTTGACCGTGGGAATCACCCGAACGGGGCAGGGACTTCCACGCTTCGGCGCAGGGGCTCGGGAATCACTCATTTGAGGGGCTCGCTCTACCGCAGAAGGCCCAGGCGGAGTGCGGTCGCGACCGCGTGCGTCCGCGTGCGCGCATTCAAGCGGTCGCACGCCTTGCGCACATGCGTCCGCACCGTCTCCGGGCTGATCGAGAGGCGCTTGCCGATCTCGTCATGCGAGAGACCGTCGGCGACGTGCGCGAGCACTTCCGCCTCGCGAGGGGTGAGGCTCGGCTTCGACGAGGCTCCGAGCGCAACTCGGGCCAGCGCCGGATCAACGTAGCGACGGCCGGCGCGAATCGCGTCGAGCGCGTGCACGAGATCGGTTAGCGGCGCGTCCTTGAGGATCAGCGCATGCGCCCCGGCCTCGAAGACGACGCCGACGATGCTCTGATCAGTATCGGCGGTGTAGACGGCGATCAGCATCTCCGGCGCCTGCTCTCGCAACTGTGCAAGCAGTTCCGCGCCCTCGAGATGCGGCATCCGGTAGTCGACGAGCGCCAGGTCCGGATGGCTCTCCCGCACGCTGGCGACCGCGGCGACACCGTCTCGCGCCTGACCGACGACCTCGAAGCCCTGGCTCTCGAGGAAGTCTGAGACGGCGGCAACGAGAGCCGGATGGTCATCCGCAACCAGGCAGCGTAGAGCTCTCTCGCTCATTGCGCAGCCTCGTGAGGTCGGCCCAGGAGCTCGTCGCGCGAGCGGGGCCCCGGAAAGCGGAGAACGGCGGCCGCGGCGCGGCGTGGGAGCACCTGTGAGATCCGCAGCCCGTCGGCCGAGAAGCTGATCGCCTCTGTCTCGATCATCCTCAGGACGACGTCAGTGATGGTCGGGTCCCACTGCGATCCCCGTCCGCGCTCGAGCTCGCGCACGATCTCGGGCTCGGTGAGCGGCTCGCGGTACACGCGCCTCGCCGACATCGCCTCGACGGCGTCGGCGACACCCATGATGCGCGCGCCGAAGGGAATCTCCTCGCCTCTGAGGCCGTCCGGATAGCCGAGGCCGTCCCAGCGCTCGTGATGGTGGCGCACGATCGGGCGAACCGCCGCCAGCAGGTCGATCGGATCGAGCAGGTTGTCGCCGATGATCGTGTGCGTCCGCATGAGCTCGGTCTCCTCATCGGTAAGCGGCCCCGGCTTCAGGAGCACGCTGTCCGGGATGCCGATCTTGCCGACGTCGTGGAGTAGCGCTCCGAGCCGGATCGTCTCGATCTCTTCCTCGGTGAGGCCGAAGGCCAGCCCGAGCCGCATCGCGAGCACGGTGAGGTGCTCGCAGTGGCCCCGCATTCCCTCTTCGCGCGCCTCGATCGCGTTCGCCAGCGCACTCGTCAGCGTCGGAGCCAGCAGTCGCTCACGGAGGTCCCGTTCGCTGCGGCCTGCACGGTCGAGTGCCGTTTTGACCGCGCCGCATAGCTCGGCCTGCGTGAACGGTTTCGCCACGAGGCCGTCGGCCCCCCGCGTCAGCGCCTCTCTGAGGTTGTCGCGCGTATTGGCGCCGGTGACGAGGACAACCGGCAGATTCGGGCGGTGCAGGCGCATCGCCTCGAGCAGCTCGAGTCCCGAGAGGTCGGGCATCACGATGTCGCTTACGACCAGGCAGATCTCCTCGTCCATGAACAGCTCGAGGGCTTCGGCGGCCGTGTCTGCCTCCACGACCTCGTGGCCTGCGTTCCTGAGCATCTCGGCGATTACTTCACGGACGACCGCGTCGTCGTCGATGACGAGGATGCTGGTCATTCTGCAGCCTCCGCAACGGGCAGGCGCAGGACGAGCGACGCACCGGCACCCACCGACGAGAGTGCAATCAGGTCGCCTCCGTGGGCTCGGGCGATCTCGAGGCTCGCGGCGAGCCCGAGGCCCGAACCGTTGGCCTTCGTGGTCGAGAAAGGCTCGAACATGTCGTTGCGCGTGCCCGGATCGATCCCGCCGCCCGTATCGGTCACCCTGGCCAGCGCCCAGTCGCCGTCGCGCTCGAGCTGAACGGTGACGGTGCCACCCGCGGGCAGAGCCTGTTGCGCATTGAGGAGAAGGCTGAGAATCACCTGGCTCAAGCGAGGAGCGCTGCCGTCGACGAGCAGCGGCTCGCTCGGATAGCGCTCACGGAGCTCGATCGTCTTCCGGGCGCTCGTGCAGCGGACGAGCTCGACTGCGGTCTGGGCAATCTCCTGGAGGGCGACGGCGCCGGCTTCCTCTGGCTCAGCTCGTGCGAAGCCGAGGAGCGTCTGGGTGATTCGCTTGATCTCCAGGCCGCTTTGCTGAACCAGCGTCAGGCGCTCGTGCTCTTTCGTGCCCGGCTCGATCTCGGCAAGCAGGAGCTCGACGAGGCCGAGGATGCCGAAGAGCGGGTTGTTGATCTCGTGCACAAAGCCGCGGACGAGCTCTCCGAGCGCGGCCAGTCTCCCCGCCTCGATCAGAGCGTCCGGGGGAGGGGTCGTAGGAGGCCCGCTCCGGGGCATGGGATAGGCGGCCGCATTCTCCGACATCCGGCTAACTATCGGACAGAAATCGGAAAAACGTAAACCCGAGTAAGCGGGAGTCGATCTACGCCGAATCGGGGATGCCGCCGGGCTCCTGATAGAGGCCGATCACGTTGCCTCCCGGGTCGCGAAACCTGGCGGTGATCTCGGGCGCGTCCGCGCCGATTGGCTGCACGATCTCGCCTCCGTTGGCGATGACCGCATCCACGGCCATGGCGACGCTGTTCACCATGATGTAGATGAGGAGGCCGGGCTCGCCGGCCGGCGGCCGGCCGAGTACCCAGGTGCCGCTCACCTCGCCGGTTGTGTCGTCGAAGGCGGTCTGGCCGTCACCGCGCTGTCTGATGTTCCAGTCGAAAACCTGGTTGTAGAACATGGCGGAGCGCTGGACATCCGTCGCGGGGATCTCGATGTAACACACCTTGCCGTTCGCCCGGGTCGGCGGCATGAGACTCCTTCGATCGAAAAGAGATGGGCCGGGCGGCGACCCTACGGGCTTGGGTCTCGAGGCGGCTCGAACGACTCCAGATCGTCTTCCGCAGCTTCCGCCGCACCGCCCGTGTAGCGGCTCCGCACCCGATCGTCCATCAGGTCGCTCTCACCGGGGTCGCCAGTCCCGTACTCCTCGCGCATGGCCGCTTCGTCCTCACGCCCCTGGGACGAGAACAATCTGCGGATCCAGCTTTGAATTCCGATGGTCGCGAGTCTAACCCGGAGCCGACCTGCGACGTCACCCACGCAGCGGCAGCGACATGGTCGGAACCGACCCTGCCCGCTGGGCCATCCTGTAGCACACGTGCTACGCTCTTGATGTGGCGCGAGAGATCAGTCAGCGAGAGCTTCGGAACGAGAGCGGCGAGATCATGCGGGCGCTCGACCGCGGCGAGACGTTCGTCGTGACCCGCAACGGCGTCCCGGTTGGTGAGCTAACGCCTCTTCAGCAGCGTCGGTTCGTGAGCGCCGACGCAGCCGTCGCCCTCTTCGCGGGTGGCCCTGTCATCGACGGTGAGCGGTTCAGAGCCGACGTCGACGCGGTCCTCGACCAGGAACCGCGCCCACGTGGCTGAGCCGCGCCACCGGCGCGGCCTGATCGACACGTCGGTCGTGATCGATCTCGGCCGGGTCGACCCGGCCGATCTGCCCTCCGAGATCGCGGTCTCGGCAGTGACGCTGGCGGAGCTGGCCGCCGGGCCCCATGCGACCGGCGACTCCGACGAGCGCGCAGGTCGCCAGGACAGGCTCCAACGGACCGAGGCGACATTCGAGTCGCTGCCGGTGGACGGAGCGGTCGCCCGCGCCTACGGTCGGGCCTACGCCGCCGTCGCCGGCGCCGGGCGGAAAGCGCGCGGTCGGCGTGCCTTCGATCTGCTCATCGCGGCCACTGCGCTCGCTGCCGAGCTCCCGCTCTACACGCGCAACCCCAGCGACTTCCAGGAACTCGACGGCCTCCTCGAAGTCGTCCCCGTTCCAGTGCCATAGCCGCCCGCCGCGGTTGCCGTCCCGTGGTTTGCGAAATGTCAGTTATGGGCGGAACGAGACAAGCGCAAACCACGGCAGAACCGAACGTTGCGCAAACCGCCCAGACGTCGAAGCGCCAGCGCTTCGGCTCTGAAGACCGCGCGGCGGAGCCGACTGGAGGCAAGCGCGTCCCGCGGAAATCCACCGGGCGGCGGCCTATTCATCGCCCTGGACGAGCGCGGAGACCATCCGAATGAGGAAGAACCCGAACCGTGGGTTCTGGTAGTAGAGCTCGAGCACCTTGTCCTTGGTGATCGTGTAGAGCCGGCAATCGTCGTCACACACCGCGCTCAGCGACCGGACGCTCTGCGGCGCGAACAAGCCGACCTCGCCAAAGACGGCTCCCTCGGAAAGACGCTTTCCGAGTTCGGGGAAGAAGACACTCCCCTCTTCGATGACGTAGAGCTTGTCCGCAGCGTCGCCCTTGCTGAAGAGCACTTCGCCCTTCGGATGCATTTCGTTCCTCATGTACGGGATCAGGTACTCGAA
>Ga0066710_100004271_pt1 | contig 12584 bp, 11 predicted proteins | sample GraSoiAngelo_159_FD_79666 | JGI IMG/M metagenome (GOLD analysis project Ga0066710, IMG submission 79666) | Grasslands soil microbial communities from the Angelo Coastal Reserve, California, USA - 14_1009_16_40cm | ecosystem: Environmental > Terrestrial > Soil > Grasslands | place: USA...
CACACCGTAGGCGACCTCGATGGGTTTGCCAAGGCGACGCAGCGGCGTGAGCTGCACCTGCTCCTCCCGCGCCTCCGGGTCGGGGCGCGACGACCGCATGGGCGGCATGAAACCCGGATGCACGGAATTGGCCCGGATGCCGTCGGGGCCGTACTTCACGGCCGTCGCCTTGGTAAAGATGCGCACCGCGCCCTTGGACGCGTGATAGGCCGGATGGCCGCCCTCCCCACCGACAAAGCCCATACCTGCTAATCGCATACCGTCCTCCCCTTGTCTCTCGGTCCCTGCGCCTTCCCTGACTGCCTAGCTGTGCGTCAGTCCTTGCTGGGTGTCCAGTGTGGCCCTACAGGCGGACTCCCACAAGACAAAGGCGGCAGAGTGGTGTATGCTGCAAGGACGCCCATATTCCCAAGGACATCATGCTGACGGGCGTAGGGACAGTATCTCAACAGGAGGCGCATATGGCGACAGGGAAGGCAGCGGTGCTAGATCGACCGATGGGAACGTTTCACATTGAAGAGTTTCGCGTGCCGGACCCGGCGCCGGGCACGGTACTCTTGCGGCAAGAGCTGGCGGGCTGCTGCGCCACCGATGCGCATACCTATCTCGGCCAGTGGCCGGCCGATTTCCCCGTTATCCTGGGCCATGAAAACGTTGGCATCGTCGAAGCCATCGGGTCGGGCGGTGCCCTGGACTTTCTCGGGCGCGAGGTGCGGGTGGGGGACCGGGTCATCGCCCGCACGGGCTGCTGTGGCACCTGTTATGAGTGCCGTGTGGCGCACCAGCCCCGACGCTGTCGCAATCTGCGGGTGCGTTATGGCTTCTCCAGGGCGCAAGACGCTCCGCTCAGCGGCGGTTATGGCCAGTATCTCTATCTCAGCGCGCCGCAGACGACCTTTATGCTCAAGATCGATGCACGTCCTTCCATTGCCGCGCTGCACGAGCCGCTGGGTGTGGCGGCGCATGCCGTGCGCCGCGCGCAACCCAAGCTCGGGAGCACGGTGGTGGTGCAAGGGAGCGGTGCCATTGGGCTGTTTACCCTCGGCCTGGCACGCCTGGCTGGTGCCACCCGCGCCATTGTGGTGGGAGGACCAGGGGAGCGCCTGGAGCTGGCTCAGGCGTTCGGCGCGGATGTCACTTTCAATATCGACGAGCTGCGTACGCCTGAGGAGCGCATACGGGCAGTGCTGGCCGAGACCCCAGGCGGGCTCGGGGCCGACGTCGTCTATGGCTGTGTGGGCAAGGCAGCGGCCTGGACCGAAGGCGTCCATTACCTGCGCGACGGTGATGGACGTTTCCTGGAGGTGGGGCTGGCTGGGGATGATGGTCAGATACCGTTTAACCCCGCCACGCAGCTCGTCGCCAAGAACGCCACCTTCATTGGTGCGCTCGGCATGGCGGAGGAGGACTCCCTTGCCGCCGTGCGCGTCATCGAGAGCAAGCGCCTGCCGTTGGAGCAGGTGGTCTCGCACCAGCTCCCACTCGAACGCGTGGCCGACGCCATCACCGCGCTGAACGGCGACTATCGCCTTGATGGCCGTACGGCCATCAAGGTCGCCATCGCCCCCAACGGGTCGGTGCCATAGCCACATACCTCGTACCCTACGCGGGCCCGGCCTACCACGCCGGCTTGCCTGAACTCCAGCCCCAATTGTCGGGTGGCCAGACGTTGCGGCCGCGCCGGCCACCGGTGCGCTCGCCCGCATACCAGTCCTTCACGGTCTCACGCCACGTGGCGATGTGCGGGGTCCTGGTGTGGTATTCAAACGCTGTCTTGTTGACGTAGACCTCGTAGAGGTACAACTCGCTGGGCTTGTGGATATTTTGGTAGACATCGAACCGTAGGCAGCCAGGCTCCTCGCGGGTCGAGCCCAGGCCATCGAGGGTGACCGCCGCGATGAAGGCGTCCACCTTGTCCGGTTGTATGGGTAGCGGGGCGTGGATCACATGCAAACTGCTGGCAAAGGCGGGGTCCTCCACCGCACCAGGACGGTGGGCATCCCAGTGAGCATTGCCCAGCGGATACACCGGCCGGCAGAACGAGACCTCTACGGCGCCATCCAACATGGGCTTCACTGCGGTGTCCCACTGCTTGAAGTGCGGTGTGGTCTTGTGGTGTTCGAACGCCGCCTCGTCGTTGTAGACTTCATTAAAGGCAAACAGTGTGGGGTCGGTCTCGTCCTGGATGATATCGAAGCGGCGGCAACCGGGCTCGTGGAGAACGGAGCCAGTGCCGTCGGCAATAGAGGCCTTGATGAAGTCGTTGATGTGGTCTTGCTTGGCTTTGAGCCGAACCATAAGGATGTACATAGCACCTCCCTACCGGCGCGCCTTGAGGCGCGGCGAGAAAGCGTGACGTTTGGGCTGGTCTGCACGTGCGCAGCAGTATACCGGGTTCACTCTATGGATGCGAGTGTGGCATAGCGTCACCATGTGCGGCCTCTACCGTCCAGGTGGTGACGTCAATAATCACGTCGTAGAGCTCTCTGGCTGCAGTCAGGCTCACCAGCTCGTTGCGGACATCTTTGAGCGCCGCTGCGGGGTCGCGCTCCAGCGGGTCACCCCAGCCTCCAGCACCATCCACTTCGTGGCGCAAGACCGTACCGCGTGGAATGGTCATGGTCACTTTGGATGGCAATAGACAGTTCACTCCGTCTGGGTTCAAATAATTCCAGGAGGGCTGTCCCGGATAACCGCCATACAGCCCATAGGGGCGGAAGTCACGGCGGTCAGAGCGCACCTGCAGCACAGACTCAGCCTCCAGGAAGCGATAATCCCACCGGTAGGGCGTGCCCCCGCGGTACTTGCCAGCCCCGGCTTTATCCGGCACAAATTCATAGGCCAGAATGGTAATCGGATGTTCCGCTTCGGTGATTTCCACCGAGGTAGAGGCCATGTGGGCCTAGTGCTGGTGCTCGTCCTGGTGGCGATTTCTGCTGATGTGCTGGCTCCCTACAGCCCCATTTTGAACGACCCGGCGACAACGTTCCGATTTATGCGCGCCTGGTGCGTGGGAGCGTGCTGTCGATAAAGGAAAAGGAGTATAGTGATTCATTCAGAAGTGAATGGACGCCAGAGCTGCGTGCATTATACGGAGCTTCTGGCCGCGTTTGAGCATTTTGCATCAACAGTAAAAGAGGTACTGGGGCGTGAAGTTCCGAAACTGCAGGCGCATCCCTATTGGGGAAAATGGCTGAAGGAAAAGCAAGGCAGCGCTGAAGGGTGAGAGTTTTTCAAAGAGTAAGAGATCAGGTCTTGACATACCGCTTGGTTAACACGCACATCAAGTTGACGGGACGGCACCTGGCAGATACGTTCAAAGGCAGCCGAGCCGTAGGCAAGCGTCAGCATCTGCAGGAGAGAGGAAAGCCCGCCTATGCCATCGTACCGTTTCTGCCGCCCGGACGATCTTACCCTGATTATCAGGGCGATCAACGCCTGTTACCTCATGCACTACCCCGATACGCCGACCATAACTGATGAGCGTTTGAAAGAACACATGACGCTCTTCCAGGTGCGGCCTGGGAATTGCATGGTCGCCCTGGAGCGGCAACAGCCCGTCGGGGTGGTGGTGAGCACGAAACGGGACTACGGGGTCTGGATTCAGGCGCTCGGCTGTCAACCGGCCTTTCAACGCCGTGGCATTGCGACCCAACTGATCGAGGCTCTGGTCCGTAAAATAACCATTCAGCGCGCGCCGTTGGTGACGGTCGATGTCCCGACCACTAACACCCCGGCGCGACGATTTTTCGAAGCGGTGCATTTCACGGTGCGTGGACGCTACGTGAGCTACCAGGGTTGTTTAACGGAGGTGCCTGGCATCCCTGGCAGTATTGAGGCCGTGCCCCCCCCGGATTTGCTGGCCTACTACACGCCGTTTCATACAACTCCAGCATGTTGGGAGCGCAATGCCGAATCGCTTGCTGGCTATGGGACACTGCCTCAAGGCTATGCCTACTACGCCCAGGGCACGGTCCAGGGCTATCTCATCCACCGGGACAGCACCATCTTGGACCTGGCACTTGCCCCGCAAGCCGATGCCGAGCAGGTCAGCGCTGCCCTCCTCGGCCGTATGCGCGCTGCCGGTTGGACACACGCTACGCTCGCGAAAGTCCCTGAGGACGAGCCCATTGGCCCGGTGCTAGCGCGCCTGGGTTTCACTCCCACGGCGGACTACCTCTTGATGGGTCAGGATCTCCAATAAAGGTATAATAGAGCCACCAAGCAATCAGAGAAGGGATATCGCATGCTACGCCAATGGGTAAAGATTATTCTCATGGCCATTCTTATGGTCATACAGACGGCGTGCCCGAAGTTTCTCATGCAACAGAATAACGATGTGAGAGTGCATCCTTATAATGATGATGGTGGCTCCAATAGCGGCTCAGGGTGATAAGTGATACGTGGCGCGGTGCGTCACGCACTGTACTTGATGCTTATTCTTTTCTTGCTTCCGTGTCCTGTCTAGCAAGGAGTGTGCATGCACAAAATCCGCTTGGGCATTGTGGGGCTGGGCATCATGGGCCGCAGATATTACGCCATGCTCCGCACCTTGGCAGGTGTGGAGGTGACAGCCCTCTGTGTGCGCCATCTGGACACCATAGATGACCTGCCTGGCGCAAAATTTGCCGACTACCGCAAGCTGTGCGCCTCGGGGCAGATTGACGCGGTGATCATTGCGACACCCCATTACAGTCATCCGCAGGTAGCCATCGAAGCGTTGCACCACGGCATCCACGTGTTAGTCGATAAACCCCTGGCGGTGCATGTGGCGGATGGCCACCGCATGCTGGTGGCGCACCGCGATAAAACGCTGCGCTTTGGCGTCATGTTGCAGGAACGGTCCCGGCCCCTCTATGTCACCATCAAGTCGATGATCGAGGGAGGCGTACTCGGCGGCATCCGCCGTGTGCATTGGATCGTCACGGATTGGTTCCGTTCTCAGGCGTACTATCAATCCAGCCCCTGGCGCGCCACGTGGAAAGGCGAGGGGGGCGGGTTGCTCATCAACCAGTGTCCGCATAATCTTGATCTGTTGCAATGGTTTGTAGGGCTTCCCGTGCGGGTCACGGCCCATATCGCTCTGGGGAAGTATCATCCGATTGAGGTAGAAGACGAGGTCAACGCGTTTTTGGAATATCCCAATGGTGCCACCGGGGTATTTAGCGCCAGCACCGGTGAGGCACCGGGTACCAACCGCCTGGAAATTGCCGGGGAAAAAGGCAAGCTCGTGCTGGAACAGGGCAAACTCACTTTATTTGAAAATGCTATTGAAACGTCTGTGTTCAGCCGGACCACGCCGGACTTGTTTGCCCGTCCACCCTACCAGGTGAGGGATATTGCGGTGCATGGGGAAGGGGAAGGCCACACCGGCGTACTCAAGAATTTTCGTGATGCCATTCTGCACGGGGTGCCGCTGCTGGCACCGGCGGAAGAGGCCCTGGCGTCCCTGGAACTGGGTAACGCCATGCTGTTATCCGGACTTTTGCAGCGGCCAGTAGACGTGCCGCTGGACACCGCATGTATGGAGCGGGAACTCTTACGCCTGGCAGCGGGTAGTTGAAGGGTGCAATCCGCGCTTGCCTCAGCCGTAGAGCGGCGTACAATGCCTGCCACAGGCTCCTGCAGGGTGGCCAGGCTCGACCACAAAGGAGGGCAAGAGATGATTCGCCTACGGCATACGTGGAAGATATTGGGGATGCTGTGCGTACGAACCACCGTGGTTTTTCTATTGATCGCCGGTGGTGGGCTGCAGCGGTGGGCGACAGCGCAGACACCAGCCGTCGGTAGTGGGGGGAACGCTCTTATTGGCAAACTGGAGGGGCCAGAGGTGATCGTCGCCCCGACTCAGTTTCCCAAAACGTTCAAAGAAGCCCCACAACTGGCGGAACTCGTCAAAGCCGGCAAGTTGCCACCTGTCGCAGAACGGATTGGGCAAGACCCGCTGGTGCTCAAACCGGTGCACGAGATTGGCAAGTACGGCGGCATGTGGCGCCGGGGGTTCACCGGACCGGCTGACTTCTGGAACGGCTTACACTCGGTCTCTGGCCCCGATCATGTCCTGTTTTGGGATTACACCGGCTATAAAGCAGTGCCCAATATCGCCAGGGGCTGGGAACTCAGTGACGGCGGTCGGACTACTACTATCTTTCTACGCCGGGGCATGAAGTGGAGCGATGGCCACCCCTTCACGGCCGACGATTTTCTGTTCTGGTACGAGGACATGTACAAGAACAAAGAGCTGAACCCCACGGCCTCGCTGTTTCTGAGCATTAACGGCAAGCCGGGGGAGGTGGAGAAGGTAGACACCTACACTGTCAGGTTCAGATTCGCCGATCCTTACCCGATTTTCCCTGAGATGCTGGCCGGGGCCACGCCAATTGGGGGTGGCCATTCGCTGCGCGGCAGGGAGGGCATGGGGGGCTATGCCCCGGCCCACTACCTGAAACAGTTCCACCCCAAATACACCTCTAAGGAGGAGCTAGACAAGAAGCTGAAGGAAGCCAAATTCGACAGGTGGGGGCTCCTATTTTTGCACAAGAACTCCTGGCACCTCAACCCGGAGCTGCCGGTGGTCACGCCCTGGAAGACGGTCACGCCGGCCAATACTCCCGTCTGGACCCTAGAGCGCAATCCCTACAGCATCTGGGTAGACACGGCCGGCAATCAGCTTCCCTATATCGACAAGGCGATATTTAGCCTGGCAGAAAACGAGGAGATCCTCAATCTGCGCGCTGTCGCTGGGGAGTATGACAATCAATTATTCCATCTCTCTATCCTGAAGGTGCCGGTCTTCTTGGAGCACGAGCAGCGTGGCAAGTACAAGGTGTCGCTGCATCCAGGGGACTATGGTGGCGACCTGATAATCAAGTTCAACATGACCTACGATAAGGACCCAGAAATCGCCAAGTGGTTCCACAACCGAGACTTTCGCCGTGCCCTGGCTATCGCCATCAACCGCGACCAGCTCAACGAGATGTTCTGGCTCGGGACCAGCGCGCCCAGGTCCGTGGTACCTGTCGAGAGCAATCCATACTTCCCAGGTCCCGAGTACCGCACCATGTGGGCTACCTATGACCCGCAGCAGGCCAACGCCCTGCTGGACGTGATCGGGCTGGACAAAAAGGATGCTGAGGGCTACCGCCTGCGCAGTGACGGGCAGGGCCGGCTACGCCTGATCATGACAGTGGCGGGTGCTGCCCATGCCCCGTTTGAGCAGTTTGTGGAACCGGTCAAGCAGCACTGGAAAGACGTCGGTATCTATCTCGACCTCGAGGTGGTAGAACGCAGCCTCGCCATCACCCGCGGCACGGCTAATGAGACGCAGTTGTCCGCCTGGAACAACGATGGTACGGAGCATCCTTGGACCTTTCCGTTTCACCTGGTGTGGCTGAATATCTCCACCCTCGCTCCTGGTGGGCCGGAATATGCCAAGTGGTTTCACTCCGGGGGGAAAGAGGGCAAAGAGCCCACCGGGCGCATCCGGGAGATGATAGACTTGTGGGTGCAAGGGATGGGCGTCTCAGAGGAGGAGCGCATCACGCTGGGGAAGCGCATCTGGCAAATCGCCGCTGAGGATGTCTATATCATCGGCATTATCGGACCAGGTGCCGCCTCGGGCGTACGCGTCGCCAAGGTCAATATGGGGAACCTGCCGGCGCGCATGTACATCAGCCCCGATGGTAAGGCGGAGAGTATCTCGCGACCGGTCACTTATTTCTACAAGAACTAAGGTATATAAAGTTCATGGCTGTTCTGGCACTCGAGCGCGTGTCGCTCGCCTTTGACCACATACCCTTACTCGATGACGTCGTGTTGCAGATCGAGCCAGGCGAGCGGCTGGCGCTGGTTGGCCGCAATGGCAGCGGGAAATCGACCTTGCTCAAGCTCCTGGCCGGGGAAGTGCAACCCGATACCGGCGTGATTTCCCGCACGCGCTCTCTGCGTCTAGCCTATGTACCCCAGGAGCCCGTCTTCAGTCCGGATGACACCGTGACCCAGGTCATAACCCAGGCCCTGGGGGCTGTTGGTGAGATGGTCGCCGCCTATCAGTACACGGCAGCGTGTCTGGCGACAGCGCAGGGGGCTGAGGCTAAGCGTCTGCTGGCGCAGTTACACGACCTCCAGGCGCACCTGGAGCACGGTGACGGTTGGCGCTTGCAGACGCAGGTGGAGATGGTGCTGACTCGCTTGCAACTCCCTCCTGAGGCGCGGCTCGGTCAGCTCTCCAGTGGCTGGCAGCGCCGCGTATCCCTGGCGCAAGCCCTCGTGGGCAATCCTGAGGTGCTCCTGCTCGACGAACCCACCAATCACCTGGACCTGGAGGCCATTGATTGGCTGGAACAGTACCTGGCGAGTTTCCCAGGGACGCTCATGTTTGTGACGCACGACCGGGTGTTCCTGGATCGTCTGGCAACTGGTATTGTCGAACTGGACCGTGGCCAGCTCCGGCGCTTTACGAGCAATTGGGCTGCCTATCGCGCCCAGAAGCAAGAGCTGCTGGCGGTGGAGGAGACCCAGGCTGAGCAATTTGATAAGCGTCTGGTCCAGGAAGAAGCCTGGGTGCGCCAGGGTGTGCGGGCCCGGCGCACGCGCAACGAGGGCCGCGTACGCCGCCTGCTGAGTATGCGAGAGGCGCGCCGCGCTCGCCGGGACGCCCTCGGGCAAGTCTCTTTGACGCTGGCAAGTGGCGCGCCCTCTGGCCAGATGGTCGTTGAACTCGATCATATCGTGAAAACGTTTGGTGAGCAGGTGGTGGTGCGTGACTTCTCGACCCGCATCATGCGCGGCGACCGTATTGGCCTGGTTGGGCCAAATGGCATTGGCAAATCGACGCTCTTACGCATCATCCTTGGCGAGCTGCAGCCCGACACCGGACGCGTGCGCCATGGCACCAGACTGTCGGTGGCCTACTTTGATCAGCGTCGCGAGCAACTCGATCCGGAAGCGACGCTGTGGGAGACCGTCTGCCCGCAGGGGGGCGATACGGTGACGGTGGGCGGAAAGCAGCGCCATGTCATCAGCTACCTCGCCGAGTTTTTGTTTCCGCCCCACACCGTGCGCGGGCGTGTCAAGACCCTATCTGGTGGTGAGCGCAATCGGCTCTTACTGGCGCGCCTGTTGACCCGGCCCGCCAATCTGCTGGTGCTCGATGAGCCGACGAATGATCTGGACGTCGACACCCTGGAGCTGCTCGAGGGCCTCCTGGTCGAATACGACGGCACATTGCTCCTGGCCTCGCACGACCGCGCCTTCCTGGATGGCGTGGTCACCTCCATCTATGCCTTTGAAGGCAACGGCCGTGTGCGTGAGTACGTTGGCGGCTACAGTGACTGGCGCCAGGCGAGTCAACCACGTTCCACCCCAGCGCCGCGTCGGCGCCCACCACCCCCAGTTAAAAAGCCGCGCCAGGGCCTGACCTACCTGGAGCAGCGAGAACTCGACACCTTTCCCGAGCGCATCGAAGCCCTGGAAGCGGAGCAGGCACGGCTGCATGCGCAGTTGGAAGACCCAAACCTGTTCCGCCGCGATCCTGCTACTTTTCAAACCATTATGGAGCGTCTTACCGCTCTAGAGACAGAGCTTCCTGCGGCCTACGCGCGCTGGGAGGAGTTGGAACAGCGCCAGTAGCTGCACACGTCACCCGTACCGCCACAGCCGGTCAGAGGAGAGCAAGCGCTATGAGTAGTGGTCCAGTCAACATCTATGAGTACGAGGTACGCGCCAAAGAGCGACTGCCGCAGGCAGAGTATGACTTTATCGCCGGCGCGGCCACGGATGAGATCACCCTGCGGCGGACACGCGCAGTCTTTGACGCGATCATGCTGCGACCGCGCATGCTGGTAGATATTAGCCAGCCAGACTTATCGACGACGGTGTTGGGCCAGCGCATCCCTTTCCCCATCCTGGTAGACCCGGCCGGTGGTCATGGCGTGCCCATCAGGAGGCTGAGCTGGCCACAGTTCGCGCTGCCGGAGCGATGGAGACAGTCATGATCCTCAGCTCCGGGTCGACCTATACCCTAGAAGACGTAGCACAGGCCGCGACAGGCACCATCTGGTTCCAGCAATATCTGTATAAGGATCAGGGGCTCACCCAGCGCATGGCGCACCGCGCGCAGGAGGCCGGCTACACGGCCCTCTGTCTGACCCTGGATTCGAGCGTGCGGGCGAAGCGCGAGCGCAATATCCGCAACAACTACTCTAGCCCTTCGTCTCCCAACTATGCCGGGCTAGAGGTGCCGGAGTACGCCTGGCAGATGAGTTCGGATGCCCCACGCGGGGTCAATACCCTCATCGACCGCGCTGCCACTTGGTCGTACGTGGATTGGCTGGCGGCCCACACGCCGTTACCCCTGGTGGTCAAGGGCATCATGACCGCGGAAGATGCCCGCCTGTGCGCGGCGCATGGCGTGCGCGCGATTATTGTCTCGAACCATGGCGCCCGGCAACTGGACACCACCTTCGCCAGTATCGAGGTCTTGCCGGAAGTCGTCGAGGCGGTGGACGGCCAGTGCGAGGTCTACCTCGATGGCGGCATTCGACGGGGCACAGATGTGCTGAAAGCCCTGGCGCTCGGCGCCCGCGCCGTGCTCATTGGGCGCCCGCTGTTCTGGGGCCTAGCGGTGGATGGGGAGGCTGGCGTACGCGCGGTCCTGCAGATGCTCCGGGACGAGTTGGAGATGGCCATGAGCATGTGCGGTCGCCCCACGGTCGCGAGCATCGACCGCAGCCTGCTGGGTACTGTGTCACCGCTGCTCTCAGTATTGCAGCAACCACCAGGGCTGCAGATTCCGTCCTTGTAGCACCGTGGGAGCGGGCAGGCTGAGGAGCCCCTCCTTACAAGATACTGCTGGCGAAGTGGGGGACAGGGAGGAGGCCCGGTTGCTGACTCCCGTGGCGCCCCCAGCGCTCCCCGCGGAGACCTCCCGTGTCGCGCTGCCCTGGGGGCCGTGTGCCCGGCGCGGCTCCCGAAAACTGTATGCCCCTGATACTCTTGGCTATCCGCAGCCTGGCGTGTACACTACTCGCACAGCCCGGTCAGAGTTATGACGCGAGGGTGGAGAGGAGTGAGAGATGTTTAAAATCGGCATTGATGTCGGTGGAACCTTCACGGATTTCGTGGTCGTGCATACCAATGAAACACCGCGCTATTTCAAGACCCACTCGACGCCTCACGATCCGTCGGAGGGCGTGCTCACTGGCTTGCGGGAAGTTGCCGCGGCGTACGATTGCACGCCTGAGGAGCTGTTGGCGAACACGGCACTGCTCATCCACGGCACGACGGTGGCCACGAATACGCTCATTGAACGCAAAGGTGCCAAGGTCGGACTGCTCACCACCGCCGGCTTTCGCGATCTGCTCGAAATGCGCGAGGGCATGAAAGAGGACCGCTACAACCTGCGCATGTCCCCAGTAGAGCCGCTCGTGCCGCGTTACCTGCGCCTGGGCGTGCCAGAGCGCGTACGCTGGAATGGCGACGTTGCGACACCTCTCGACGAGGCGGCAGTAGCACAGGCACTCATGGCGCTGGCGCAGGAAGGCGTGGAGGCTCTGGCCGTCTGTCTGCTGTTTTCCTACCTCAATCCCAGCCACGAACAGCATATTGCCGAGCTGATTCGCGCCACATTCCCGGACATGTATCTCTCCCTCTCGCATGAAATCCTGCCGCAAATTAAAGAGTTCGACCGGCTGAGCACCACTGTAGTCAATGCCTATGTTGGCCCGGTGTTTGGGGAGTATCTGCGCCATCTCAAGGAGCGTCTGGCCAGGTTGGCGCCACTGCGTGAGGTGCTGATCATGCAGTCCAATGGTGGTGTGGCGCCGCTTGACGATGCCAGACGTCTGGCGGTGCAGGCCATTTTATCTGGGCCAGCAGGTGGCGTGAGTGGGGCGGCATTCTATGGGCAGCAGGTGGGCCTGTCGAAGGTCATCGGCTTTGATATGGGCGGCACGAGCACGGACATTTCCCTCATCGACAACGGCATACCGCATCTCACCACGGAAAAATTTGAGGCCGGCTGGAAGATCGCGGTGCCCATGATCGACATGCAGACTCTGGGAGCGGGTGGTGGTAGCATCGCCCAGGTCGATGCCGGAGGTATTCTGCATGTAGGCCCGCAGAGTGCTGGGGCTGATCCCGGGCCAGCCTGCTATGGCAAAGGCGGCACGCACGCCACGGTCACGGACGCCAATCTGGTGCTCGGATTCTTGGACCCTGACAATTTCCTGGCGGGGAAAGCCCGACTCGACCGGCACCTGGCTGAGCAGGCCCTGCACGAGCACGTTGCCACCCCCTTGGATCTCACCACCGTGGAGGCAGCCTATGGCGTGCATCAGGTGGTGTCGACCACGATGGCTGAGGGCATCCGCCTCCTGTCCGTGAAACGCGGGGTCGATCCCCGCGACTTTGCTCTCCTCGCCTTTGGGGGTGCCTCGGGCTTGCACGTCAGCAGAGTGGCGCGACATTTGCAGATCCACACCGTCCTGATCCCTACCGCAGCCCCGGTGCTGTCCGCCTACGGCATGCTCAACACCGATCTGCAGTATGCCTTCTCGCGGTCCTACACTGCGAGTCTCGACCAG
>Ga0066710_100004272_pt1 | contig 12581 bp, 13 predicted proteins | sample GraSoiAngelo_159_FD_79666 | JGI IMG/M metagenome (GOLD analysis project Ga0066710, IMG submission 79666) | Grasslands soil microbial communities from the Angelo Coastal Reserve, California, USA - 14_1009_16_40cm | ecosystem: Environmental > Terrestrial > Soil > Grasslands | place: USA...
AGGCGAGGCGCAGTCCTGCTTACCGGAATGGACGTGTGGTTAAGATCGCATTGGCGCTCGGCGTTGCGGCAGGAGTTGTGATCGTGGGTCACAGATTCGTGCGACGCGCCGCTTAAATTTGTATTCCTACGTTAACGGCAGCGGATTGGAAGCGTTCTTGGCGCGAGACGGCACGGCCATGCTCCGCAGTTTGCCCGCCAGGACTTTCTCTATCAACGAGGGCTTGTCGCGCGCGCTCAAGCCTCCGCGGATGAAGGAAATTCCCGCGAACGACGCAGTCAGCAAGATAATGAGTGCGGCCACCCATGCCAGAGCTCTGGCCTTTTTGTTGCTCGTCATCTCTTCACCTCGCCTGGGTCGTACCGGCTCCCATAGGCAAGTTGGTTTCGCGAACCGGTCTGTCTACTTCTGTCGGCGGAGTCGGCGCCTCGAGACCATCGCTCAGCAGAAATCCCCTCAAGGTGACGGTGCTCACCCACAGGCCTCCTAAAGAAGCGATGTACTCGGTCTGCAATTGGAATAGCGTCCTTTGCGCGATTAGCACCTGGGGATAGGCCGCTCCCATATTGCGGTACCGGTCCAAATAGAGTCGGTATGCTTTCTCGGCGCGCGGGATCATGTTGGTTTTGTATCGCTCGACCGCTGCTCTGGCTGTTAAGTAATTCTGGAAGATGGATGACGATCGCTCTCGCAGGAGCAATTGGACACGCTGTTGCTCCAGGTCGGCTCGTTCGATATTCGCCTTAGCGGCTTGGATATTTCCCTGATTCCGATTGAAAATAGGAATCCGCACGCCCAATTCCGCAAGACCTTGGAGGCCAACTGGACGCCCAGTAGTTTCGAGGAGCTCTCGGTTCTGCTGTATTCCAGCTCGCAACTGCAAATCTGGGATAGGTTCGCGTTTGGCTCGGTCCAGTTCGGCCTGAGCGCGCGCAACGCTGAGACTGGCAATTTTTACTGCGGGACTGTTTTGCAGAATATTCTCAAGCCATTGCTGCATATCCATATTGGGCAGGTTTTCGAGACTGCCGGCGAGCTGCCCAAAAGGCAAGGCCGGCTGACCTACCAGCGCAGCAAGAGATCTCCACAACATCTGCTGCCGCTGCCTGGCAGATTCAAGTGCGATCTCCTCCTGCCCGGTTTCGACTTCGGCCTGCAGCACATCTGGCTGGTCCGCCTGTCCTATGTTGGATAGTTGGTACGCCGTGGCAAGTGCATCTTGCGCCAGTTTGAGTAGTGTTTCTCGTATAGAGATTGTTTGTTGCGCGCCTAGGCCTTGGTAGTACGCGATCGCAACCGCGTTCTGGACGCGAAGCAGCTGTTCCCCACGTTCCGCCTCTGCCTGCAGTCGTTCTTGCTCGACGACTCGTCTTGCCGCCCCAAGTTTTCCGCCCAAAACGATGTCCTGCTGAACAAATGCGCCTTGCTCACCACCTCGTTGCGCGCCGCCACTGATCTGTTCGCCGATGTAGCCGACGGTAGGATTCGGGTACAGCCCGGCTTGTTTTTTTCGCGCTTCGGTTGCCCGAATTTCCGCCTGAGCCTGCTTCAGCGTTGGGTTATGATCAACGGCCAACTGCTGCAATTGTTCGAGCGTGTACGCCGGACTCGCCTCGGCCGGAGTCTGCTTTTGCTCAGCGGCATACGGCATCTGCATACCGGGCATCTGTTCACGGCTGGATGGTGTCTGCTGTTGCGATTGAGATTGAGCGTGTCCCGGCATCTGCATGCCAGGCATTTGCTGGTTTTGTTGCACTGTCGATGGAGAACTCTGTCCAAAAACTGTTCCTAAGACCAGCAGCACGGATGTTGGGACGAGATATCTCTTCATTGTCATTCTGCTTTCCTCGCCTTAACCGCCGTGGTGGTGCTCCATCCCCGGCATTTGTCGCTCGTTTGGCAACTTCTTCGCTCGCATCGCTTGGATTTTTTCGTACATGTCAGGCTGGAGCACGCGAACGAAAGTCATCATTCCTTGCATGAAACCGCTCCAACCGGGACGGAGACCATAGTTCTCTGGCTTCTCAACCATTTTGTCCATTGCCATCATCGGACCTTCCATATACGCGTCCTGTGGGAAGCCCGGAATCTGGTTCGCATTTTCAGGAAGCTTTTCCTTGCGATGCTCCATACCTTCCATTTGCCCATGCTGCATGCCTGGCACTTGGCTTTGCATAGACGACATCGCGCGCTGCGCTTCTGTTTCATTCAACGGTCCGTTCGTCGTACGCTGGTCATCGGCTGAACCTACGCCCATGCCACGACCCAGACTCGGACCGTAGTCGTCCCCAAGCGGCGCCCCAGGAGTGCCGTCCAGCATCCCCATCCCGTTTTCCATCGACACGCCCATTGGCATGCCGGGACGACGAGTCAAAGGCCCCACATTTGAAGACATCTGGTTCATCATGTGGTGCGGCAGATGGCAGTGCAGCATCCAGTCTCCGGGGTTGTTAGCGACAAACTCGAAATCAACCGCCTCAGCCACGCCCACCAATACCGTGTTCTTCGGCCCCCAACCGGCTTCCGGCTGGCGCCCAGCTTCGCTGCCAGTGACGTAGAAAGTATGGCCGTGCAAGTGAATCGGATGGTGATCCATGCCGAGATTCATGAATCGAAGGCGCACACGATCACCCAAACGGATAATGAGAGGAGTGGTAGCGGGACCGGCTTTGCCGTTGAATGTTAGCCAGTTGAATTCCATATTCATTGAGTTGGGCACAGTGTTGTTCGGCAACACAGCAAATTCCTGAAGTATGATCGCGAAGTCCTTGTCCACGCGCGGTCGGTACGCTTGCTGTGGGTGCATGATGAACGTACCAATCATCCCAAACATCTCCTGCATCGCCTGGTGCGGGTGGTAGAAAAATGTGCCGTTCTGGTGGAGAGTGAATTCGTAGACGAATCGGCCGCCTGGTCGAATGGGATCCTGGCTGGTTCCGGGTGCCCCGTCCATGTAGTTCGGGATCTCAAATCCATGCCAATGCATGGACGTTGGTTCAGGCAGGTGGTTGTCGACTATGATCCGAACTCGATCCCCTTCCGTCACTTGGATCGTGGGACCAGGCACACTGCCATTGAAGCCCCAAAAGTCTAACGTCTTGCCGGGAGTAATTTCTCGACGGACAGGTTCAGCTATGAGGTGAAACTCCTTGGCTCCGTTTACCATTTGCCAGGGGAGTTGTGGCACGTCGGGAGTTTCGACCGTCACCGGCCCGCCGCTCCCTTGACGGGCTTCTGCCGCGTGTCCAGAGTGTTGCATTGCCGTGTTCTGAGTAGCAGAAGCCTTAGCGGATGCTAATGCCCCCGCGCTCAGTGCGGCTATCTTTTGCAAGAAACTGCGTCTATTGCCCATAAAAGCTGCCTCTCATCATTGGTGCTAGGAGAAATGAGGGCCACTGGCGGGGCGTTGCGCTCGATCCACGGAGGAGTTGAGTGGCAGACTCTGGCCAGCGACATACGTCGGGCGACGGAGCGCTTACCTAGATTCTGAGAGGAAGAGGGAAAGACTCGAGGGGACTACTAGAAAATGTCTTTGGCACGCGCCGATGAAGGTGTTCTGTAATAGCTGGCAGCTCGGCGACGAACGTCTGCATGGATGCGAGTTCGGGCCCAGATTTCGGAGAAACTCTCTGCGCCTGCACCGCACTGCTCTTGGGCATCAAGCATGCATTGGCAAGGCTAACTCCACTCCCCTTGCAGCACCCGTGGCTCACGGAATGCTGTTGTGAACTTCCCTGAGCAATCGTTCGATTCGGAGAATTCATCGTCTCATTTGACGAATGATGGTGGTGAACAGCATGGGTCATTTTGGGCGCTGGTTGAACTGTAATGGCTGCCATTGCTGCAGTTCGACAGTTCACATCGCAAATCCCCGCGAACGCAGATACCGGCAGCAAAGCGGCAATCAGGAGGGCCGAAATTATAGTTCGCAGGTGCATGTCTGTTCTTATGACGCTCCGATGTTAGTACGATGCCGCGAGATGCGCAAAACATGGTGAGCCGCTGATTTCGGCGCGATATAGGAAATCAGTTTGTTCTGGCCACTCTCCAGAATTGTGGCTTTACTCTTTGGTTTTTGGATTTACTGCTGCTTTGGGAATTACTCCTGGTCCTGCGGAATAGCGGGCCGCCAGCTTCCAGTTGTTGCTCTTCTGCCAGAGATCGATGATGAAGAAATCTCCGCTCAGATCGTCCCGCCCGAAGCTCGCCTCTTGCTTATAGAAGAAATTTACAATCGCGCTGTTTCCGAGCAAACGAACAGTCAGGCGGCTGATGTGAAACGAACGGATCTTGTACTTGCTTGTGGCCGATTGCAGCCATTCAGCACGATCAGTTATTTCTCCACGGCTTCGCGCTGTACGTAGCTCAAAATCAGCGGTGAGCAAAGCGTCGAGAGTAGAGCGGTCTTGATCGGCGAATGCCTTCATCAACCGCTTCTCCAGGCGCGTGAAGGAATCGACCTCAACTGTTGGCATGCCTGAACCGGTGGTCTCTTGTGCCGACACCATTTGCAGCGGGAGGAACAGAACCAAGAACGGAATCAGGAAGCATTTCATCGGAACACCCTTCACGGCAATAAAAAGGCGAGGCCGCAGCCTCGCCTTTGGGAGAAGCGGACTGCTACCTTGCCCAAATTACGAAAGTGAAAATGTGATTTCGGTTGCCGAAATCAAGATCATATTTCGCAACACCGGTCTTTGCGGATCCGCTGATCAACCGGCCCCATTGGTTCGGCGAGGCGTAGTCAATATTACTCATGGCGCCAGGCATACGTGCTATCTGACCCACTGTGGTCGTGCTGTCCAGATGTGTATAAATGGTGACAAGTTCGTCATAGTCGTGCTTGTCCGGATCGGTGTTGGCTGGCGGACCATCCGGGTTGCTGGTGTAGTCCATGCATGTGCCTAGATTCTTGTTATCGAAGTTGGTGTCCTGATGGTCCAGGCCGAGGGTATGACCGATCTCCTGGCAAGTCACGAGTTCCCGCCAGGATGTCGTGTTGTACTGCGAACCTTGCCCGAAATAGTAGTCATTCAGTTTCACCGTGCCTTGAGTGATGTGCTTACCTGACACCCAAATCTGGGCCACTCCCAGCCATCCGGTATTGCCATAGGATGCGCTACAAACCTCTACTCGTCCGCTTGTTGGCCGGCAACTCTTTGGGCGTGTTCCCCCGGCTGCTGCCCCGGTGTCTAGTATGCCTGACGCACTCCAGTCCGAGAGTGCGCGGGTGTACATTGGCTGCCAGTTGGCACTTACATTATTGCCCATCTTCACAGTGAACGGGTTCGACTGCCGGGCCCAGTGATAACCATTCCAAGAATGATTCGCGAGCACGATGGTGGGCAACGCACCAACTGCGAACACGACCATAGTGGCAATCAAGAATTTTCGAGCAGAAATCCGGTGCATGAGGTTCCTCCGACAATGTTTGGGTTGTGCGACGCGGTGGCATGCCTTCCCAGATCGAGCGCCAGGAAGCTTGCCGGAGATGGTATTTCCACTGTGGGGTGACCGTCAACTTAGCGTTCCGGCGACCTCATGAATCGCGGTACTCACCTCAATTGCACATCTCTACTCGATCCCGGCACAATTTGTAAGAGCGGTTACACCCGTCCGTGATTCGGATCACAGCGAGCGAATGGGCCATCGCCATACGATCAGGCTAGAGCGCAAAGTTCGGCCGCTTTCACCACAGGCGCTCGGAGAGTGTCATGTCGCTACTTGGTGAAATGCAGGAGATCATCGAGCACATGGTTGACCGCTACCAGGTGTGCTGGGAAGTGTACCCTCACGAAGAAATGTGGAACGGTGCTCGTATACAGACCGGTTTCGATGTCGAGCTGTACGGCACACATTGCTACAACGAGCAACATCCCACTCCTGGATGCCAGCAGTGTCTAGAGGTTTATGACGCGTTGCAAGCAATCGCGTTGAATATTTTGCCCGAGGAACGTCGCCCTTCAAGGTACGAGCTCAGCCCATTCGATCGATCCATCCGTTACTCCCACATGCGTAAAGATCGCCCTGACGTGCTGCTTACGATCACGATCTCTCATCGCAACCATCCGATGGAGTGGATCGATGAATGTGAGGTGCGTTGCTTAAACGACATCAAACAGAAACTACGGGACATCGGCGCAGAACAACGAGCCTGGAACTGGCAGAAAGGCCAAAGAGCTAGGCAAAACTGAAACATGTGAATTGCCAAATCCAAAACTGGGCTCTCCGCGTACTTTCCGACACCGCTAGGCCGAACCGCGTATCCTGAACATCCAAAGCAACGCGAATTGCAGGCAATTCTTTTGATCAGGAACAACATAGGAGCGCATTGCCGATTCCATCACAGGATCTTTTCACAACGACTCGCTGGGAACAGCGTTCGTCCTACTGGCGCCGAAGAATCCTTCGGCACGCCATCATTGGCTTGGCCACACTGGCGCAAACGGCGCTATTTTGGAAGCTCTTTTCGATTCGAACCGATCTAATTTCACACCTCAGCATTGCCACAGCCTATCCGGCTCTCCTTCTTACTGCGACAGCATTGGTTCTTGGACCATGGAACGTGCTGCGTCACAAAGCGAACCCCGTGAGTTTCGACCTACGCCGGGATTTAGGCATTTGGGCCGGCGTCATGGCGCTTCTGCACACTGGGATCGGGCTGAACGTACACTTGCGCGGAAGACCATGGCTCTACTTCATAGACCAGCATCATCGCGTGCGACATGATCTGTTTGGATTCGCGAACGATAGTGGCTTGGTCGCAGCATTATTTTTTGTGCTGCTGCTGTCCATATCCAACGACCTCTCGTTGCGTCGGCTGGGTACGAAGAAATGGAAATCCCTTCAGCGCTGGACGTATGTGGCTATGGCGCTTACGCTCGCGCACGGCGTCGCTTATCAATTCGTTGAGAAACGGCAGCCAGCGTATCTCGCGGTGCTTTGGGTCACAATAGCCGCAACAGCCGCGCTCCAAGTTGCAGGCTGGAAGAGAAGAAAAGCAGCATGAAACATCACGGCCACAAACAACCGGCTGACACACATCTCGGTCATAAAATGTCAGAAGCCCACGTGGCTCATGACCGTCACGCCGGACACTCCGTCGCTATGTTTCGCGACAAGTTTTGGTTGAGTTTCGCGCTCACGATCCCCGTGGTCTTCTGGTCGACCGATGTCCAACAATGGCTCGGGTACACAGCCCCCTCCTTCCCTGGTTCAAAATTTATTCCTCCGATGCTGGGAACTGTGGTCTTCCTTTACGGCGGTCTCGTTTTTATCCGTGGGGCATGGAGCGAGCTTGTGGATCGCAAGCCGGGCATGATGACTCTCATCAGTCTAGCGATCACAGTTGCCTTTGGTACGTCGCTCGCCGCCACATTCGGCCTCTTCGAGGTCGAAGTCTGGTGGGAACTCGCATCTCTGATCACGATCATGATCCTGGGCCACTGGCTGGAGATGCGCGCTATTTCGCAGGCTCGTGGTGCGCTCAATGCACTTGCTGCGCTACTCCCAGATATTGCCGAACGTATAAACGGTACAGAAATTCAAACCGTTCCACTTTCTCAGCTGCGCGTGGGCGATGTTGTACTTGTCCGGCCCGGAACCCGCGTTCCGGCGGATGGCATCGTCATCGAGGGCGCTGCTGACGTTGACGAGTCAATGATCACTGGCGAGTCCCGGACAGTCTCCAAGGAACCAGGTGCGACAGTCATCGCAGGAACGGTTACGAGCGGCGGAAGTCTTCGAGTCCGCATTACGGCGGTCGGAGACCAGACCGCACTGTCCGGGATCATGCGGCTCGTCGCCGCTGCGCAAGCTTCGGGATCGCGGACGCAAGCTCTTGCCGACCGAGCAGCCGCGATCCTTTTCTATGTTGCAGTCGCATCCGGGACGTTCGCTTTCGCCTATTGGTGGTTTGCAGGTGACAAAGAACATGCCCTGATTCGGACGGCGACGGTCCTTATTATTGCTTGCCCGCACGCCCTGGGGCTTGCGATTCCGCTGGTAATTGCAATATCGACATCAATCGGCGCTCAGAACGGCCTGTTGGTCAAAGACAGGCTCGCACTCGAACGGGCCCGGAATCTGGAGATGATCATTTTCGATAAGACTGGAACCCTCACACGGGGTTCCCCCGCGGTATCCGGAGTCGCAGTTGCGCGTGGGATCAACGAGAGTGATTTGCTTGCATACGCTGCCGCCGTCGAAATCAACTCCGAACACCCACTCGCCAAGGCAATTGTGGCCGCCGCCAAGCAGGGAGACCTTCACACGTTGCAAGCCGCTGGTTTCGAAGCACTGCCGGGCCGAGGGGTGCAGGCAGCCGTGAATGGTAAGAAGATCGGAATCGGCGGACCGCGTCTATTGGTCGAGGCCAAAGCAGCAGTGCCGCAAGAAGTGGAGAAGCTGACGAGCGCATGGGCATCGGAGGGAAAGACAGTTCTCTACGTCGTCGACGAACAACGGCTGCTCGGTGCGTTTGCGGTCGAGGATGAAATTCGGCCCGAATCGTACGAAGCCGTCACCGAACTCCATCGGCTTGGTATCCGAGTGGCCATGATCACGGGAGATTCGAAGGTGGTTGCCGAGTCTGTAGCTCGACGCCTCGCGATAGATGAGGTCGCAGCCGAGGTCCTCCCCGCTGACAAAGCAGCGGCAGTAAAGCACTTTCAGGAGGGTGGGAAGAAGGTCGCGATGGTGGGTGACGGCGTGAACGATGCGCCGGCCCTGGCGACTGCATATGTGGGAATCGCGATTGGCGCCGGAACGGATGTAGCGATTGAATCCGCAGGAATCGTGCTCGTGCGTAGCGACCCTCGCGACGTCGTGGGAGCAATAGAACTATCTCGTGCCACCTACCGAAAGATGATTCAAAATCTTGTTTGGGCAACTGCGTATAATCTTGCCGCTATCCCCGTTGCTGGCGGGCTGTTGGTCCGCTGGGGGCTGGACCTACCAATGAGTGTGGGCGCCGTCGCGATGAGCCTCTCCACCATCATTGTGGCCATGAACGCCCAGTTGTTGCGGCGGCTGAATCTGCGGCGCGCAGCCGTAGTCTGATAGGTATATCAGCCATCCAGTAATCTCGCCTGACCATTGCTAAATCCAATCATGCGATTGGTACAGCCCTACTAACCTGAAGACGAGGTTCAAACGTCTTAGGCACCGAGAGTGCGCGCGACACGAGGCACAGCTGCTCGGCTTTGTGCAATAGTCGGAGCGCAAGGTCCCGGCCTTCTTCGTTCGGGATTGTCAGTTTGGGGCTTATTGCGATCCCGATGAAACTGTAGCCGGACTCAACTTTGCGAATGGTTCCCTCGACCTCGACTTCCAAGTCAGCGTATTCAAACCGTGAGTACTCAGAAAGGGCTCGGAAAGTAGTCGTAAAGCAACTGGCGATCGCGCCGAGCAGCAAATCCTCAGGTGTCCATCGGCCTTCCAGGCCTCCAAACTGATGAGGTGCTGCGAAATGGATTGCATTTGGCGCCGAAATGCATTTTGCAAGACCGGTTCTTCCGGACGTCCACCAGGCGACGACTCGATATGGGTAGTTGTCTTCCATGGTTCAGGTCTACTCCTGCTGCATCCTCGCTCAATCGCGTTGGCCAAGCAGTACGCAGGGTCACTGGTTTCTGTGACGCCAATCACACATGTTAAGATTGGCGTCTTATCGGTGCTTAATGCGCGTCCCTTACGGCCTAAACATTCTCGACAACTGTCTGACCTGTCCTGTTCGTGAGGAACACCTATTTTGCAACTTGTCCACGTCGGCGGTACAAAAGCTGAATGAGATTAAATCAACAGCAATTTATCCAAAGTCGGCCATGTTGTTTATCGAAGGGCAGCAGCCGCGTGGAGTCTTCGTGTTATGCGCAGGCAGGGCAAAACTCTTCACTTCTTCAACTGAAGGCAAGACCATCATCACCAAGGTTTCGGAAGCCGGCGATGTGCTCGGGCTGAACGCGACGATTTCGAGCCGTCCTTATGAAGTCACGGCCGAAATGGTCGAACCGGGGCAGGCGAACTTCATTGCCCGAGACGCGTTCCTCCAGTTTCTGCGGGAGCACGGAGAAGTTGCGCTGCGAGTTGCAGAACAGTTGAGTCGCAACTATTACTCGGCGTATGAGGAAATTCGTACGCTTGGGCTGACGACTTCCCCCGCCGAGAAGTTCGCGAAACTGCTGCTCTCGTGGAACACTGACGTGGGACAGTCACCTGGTCCTGTCCCGATGAGACTGACTCTTACTCACGAGGAAATCGGTGAGATGATCGGTACAACGCGCGAAACTGTGAGCCGACTGTTCGCAGAGTTCAAGAAGAAGCAGTTAGTACAATTGAAAGGTTCTATCTTGATCATCCGTAACAAGACAGCATTAGAGAAGATGGTCCACTCGTAAAGTTTCTGCTATCTGCGACTTTTGCCCTGGCCATGTGCCTCCGGCGCCTGCGCATTCGCGTTTGCCTCCCGTTTTGCCATCTGTTCAATTTGCTTTCGCAGCCAGCAAGCCAGCGCTTCTTCGAGTTCGATCTGCGCTCCAGACCTGTACAGGTTGTCCACTGTCTGTCCGGCATCGTCAAGCGGTATGAACCGGCAGGGTGCAGCCTCTCTACGAAACTGTGGAGGTACGAACTCCATTAGGGAACATTCACTACACGGATGTGGACGTGTGGAGTCGTCGAAGTTGATACAGGTGGGCGAATCTTCAAAGACGTACGAAGCGCGCCACGGCGCACGCGGCGACCGGCCATAACCACCATCCTCCAGAAATTTCAGTTCGAATTCAAATATCTTGAGAATCTCGGCATCGTCTTTCCGCATGAGTCACCTACGAATACTAGAGTCGCAAAAATACGCTTTGGCGGCCATGACTACAGGTACGCGAGGGCGTGATCTCAATCACATTGCGTCCCATGCCAGATGCGCGAACAAAATGCAATTTTCGTGGGTGTGATCCTAATCACAATCGCGTGTACCAGAGGCCACAGACCAAGAAAGGCCGATTTCGGATAATTGGATTCGAAAGAAAGCAGGCATTCAAGAGACTAAAACTGGCGGACATCACGGATGGGTGAGGCCTTGCCCTAAAGGTTCCGCCGGAAAGACAGGTGTCCAGTGATTAGACGATTCACTCTTATCTCAGCAGTCATCCTGCTGGTTGCGTTTTTGGCCAACGCGCAGGACGGGCCGCAATACAAACAACCCGAAGGAGGCGCCCCGCTGCTCACAGGCTTCGTGGGCTTGGGCACCGATTTTCAACCAGGTCAGCAGCAGGTTTTGCCGGCTATCGCCCCGATCGTTCTTATTCCGGTTGGTGACAAATGGCTGATCGAAAGCGAACTGGAACTGGAAGGCACCTACACTCATGCGACTAACCAGCCATGGGACCACGAGTGGGAAAAAGGATTTGAATATGCGCAAGTCGATTACCTGGCGAATAGATACCTGACGGTAGTCGGCGGGCGTTTCCTGACCCCCTTTGGAATCTACAACGAACGTCTGCACCCAAGATGGGTCCGCAATCTCCAGAGTTCTCCGTACATCACCGGTCTCGAAATGAGTGACAGCAACGGTGGCATGTTGCGCGGCGGATTTCCAGTCGGCAACTTCGTCAACATCAACTACGCCACGTTCTTCTCAGCACCCGTGAACAACTCTTGGGAGGGTTCGACGCGCGCCGCTGGCGAGCGATTGGGCTTCTTTTTCACGAGAGCCCGGCTGGAGATTGGAACCTCATTTCAACGCCAGTTGCAGGATGGGCACGTGAACACAGTGGGAGCGGACGCGATCTGGCAGTCTAACAAGTTGCCGCTTGACGTTCGGTTTGAATATGCACGGAACAGATTTGTCGGAAGTGGCTATTGGGTCGAGGGTGCGTATCGCATGAGAAAAGTACCTTTCTTAAAGCCCTTCATGCAGAAGTCGCAGGCCGAAGTCTGCTTTGAGCAGTTCTTCACGCCACCGGTGATGGGGATGGCATCAGGTGACATGGAACTGCCGGATTCGAACGCAAAGCGCGTCTTTGCCGGTTCGAGCTACTGGATTCGTCCCGATGTACGCACGAACTTTGCCTATGGACGAGAACTGATTGACTAGGGGGACCATAATGTGTTGACAGTAGGTCTGACTTACCTCTTTGCATTCCCAATGACCGGTGGAAGTAAATGAACTTGCGAATCCTACTGGTCGTGCTGTTGCTTCTCACAATTGCGCTTGTCGGGTTGGTTGCAGCTCAAACGTCGAATAGTACCAGCAGCGGAACTGCTCCAACCCAACAAAGTTCGAGCACAAAAGCGCAGCAACACAAACAGAAGCTGCACTTGCCGCCGAACTTTTCAGCGGATGATGCGTACAAGCAGAACTGCACCCGCCGCCATTCGGAAGTACCAAAGCCGAACGAGAGGACGTCGAAAACGGTGTTGCGGCACATGCGCGTGCGCGCCAACCTGACGCAGGATGAGGCCAAAGCAATTTTGGAATACATAACCCAATAACTTATAGGAGACGCAATGAAAACTTCGCTCTTTGTAATCACATTAATGCTGGCGTCGATCCTTTCGATTGCGCCAGCTAAGGCCCGGGC
>Ga0066710_100004273_pt1 | contig 12581 bp, 9 predicted proteins | sample GraSoiAngelo_159_FD_79666 | JGI IMG/M metagenome (GOLD analysis project Ga0066710, IMG submission 79666) | Grasslands soil microbial communities from the Angelo Coastal Reserve, California, USA - 14_1009_16_40cm | ecosystem: Environmental > Terrestrial > Soil > Grasslands | place: USA...
CGCCAGGCGCACCGCGCCGAGCGTGTTCAGGAAACCGGCGCCCTGCACGAGCGGGCTGTAGCCGGGACGAGTCTCCGCGGTGTACTGCAGGATCGCTTTCACCAGGTTCGGCGTCAGCGAGGGATTGGCCTGCATCATCAGCGCGACGGTGCCGGTGACGACCGGCGCCGACATGCTGGTGCCGGTCAACGTCAGGTACGGCATCGTCGCCGTCTCTTCGCTGCCGCGTATCAGGAACTGCGCCTTCGTCGTGTAGTAGTTGCTCAGCGGATCCGCGAGCGAAATGGTGCCGACGCCCGGTGCGACGAGGTCGGGCTTCGCCGTCCAGTCCTTGAACGTCGGGCCATGCGAGCTGAAATTCGCAATCGTGTCGTCGGCGCGTTGGATGGTACCGTTGGTGCTCGACGCGCCAACGGTGAGGGCCCATGGGGCGTTGCCTGGAGCGGTGATGCCGCCGTACTGGGGCAAGCCCGCCGCGTTCTTGCCAAGGTTGCCCGCCGCGGTGACGACCACAACTCCGCTGTCGACGACGCGCTTGGCCGCGAGCGTGAGAGGATCGGTCCAGAACGACTCGTGGACGGCCGCGGCGATCGACACGTTGACGACGCGGATCCTGTATTCGTTGTGATGCGCGACGACCCAGTCGAACGCTGCGATGACGTTGCTGATCGTGCCGAGACCGTTCGCGTCGAGAACCTTGAGCGAGACGAGGCTGGCGTCTGGAGCGATGCCCGCCTTCTGACCGCGCGAGTCGCGGCCATTGCCAGCGACGATGCCGGCCACGTGCGTGCCGTGTCCGTCGTCGTCGTACGGGGTCGTCCGGCCGTTGACGAAATCGACGAACGCCGAGACGCGCTGATCACCGAATGGATACAGATCGGTCGAGCGGTTCGTCAGATCGTCGTGCCACTCGGTGATGCCGGAATCGATCAGCGCGACGCCGACGCCGGCGCCCGTCAGACCGAGTCCCTTGTTCACCGGACGCGCGCCGACGGTCATCGCGGTGCGGTAGTTGGCCCTGGCGATCGGACGATCGAAATCGATCCTGAGTATCGACGGATCGGCGACGAGCTTCGAGAGGATGGAATTCGGGACGGTAAGAGTTCGACCGTTGATGATCGCGAGGTTACCGTGTTCTTGTTTTGCGTACGCCCTGAGTTCGGTTGGAAGCTGCGCGCCGGGCTGAAGTGTGACGATAACGCTCGACGTTTCAGTCGGCTGCAGCGCGGCTCGCGCGGTGAGCTCGCGATCGAGCTTGCCACGACGAGCTTGAGAGTTTGGTTGACCGGGGGTGCCCCGCTGCGCGGATGCCTGATGCCGTCCCTCCGCCAGTGCGCCCGGCACGAAGCCGAGCAACATGGCGACGAGAAGCCAACCGGTGCGCCTCGGTCCCCACACGGCCTTACGTCTGCTGGGTACACACGTAAAGCGGATCATGGCGTGATACTGCTGAGCAAGGTATCGGCCAGATCCACCGAGCCCCGAAGAATTTCCATAAACCGTTCCACCGACTCGACTTCTAACCGATCGCGGCGACGTACGTCAACGAACGTGCCCTGCACAAATGTGCTATCTCACGTCTGTAGATTACACGATTACCGATAAGACATTGGAGAGGAGAAGTTTATATCAGATTGCCCAGCTTGATAACAATACTGATCTATGAAAAACCGCGAAGCACCCGGAATCCGCGTGAAGAGCCGATTCGGCGATAATCGCCGCTTGATTCATTGATAGGTGCTGGAAATGAGGGTCCTCCGTTCCGTTTCGATAGCGTTCGTGCTCGTGGCTCCGCTCGCCTCGCAGTCCGCTTATCAGGAGCGCGATTTCCTGACGCGGGTCCGCCGCCTCACCGTCGAAGGGCGGCGCGCGGGCGAAGGCTACTGGTCGCCTGACGGCAGCCGGGTGGTATTTCAGAGTGAGCGCGAACCGGGCAACCCTTTTTATCAAATTTACGTGCTCGATTTAATGTCGGGCGATACGAAACGCATTTCGCCTGGAATCGGCAAGACGACGTGCGCCTTCTTCCGACCCGGCACGGACGAGATTGAGTTCGCCTCCACTCATGCCGATTCGAAATCGAAGCAGTATCAGGAAGACGAGCTCGCGTTCCGGGCGTCGGGCAAGGAGCGGCGCTACGCATGGGATTACGACCCCGAGATGGACATCTACGCATACAGCGAGAAGACTGGCGCGCTCAAACGCCTGACCGAGGCGCGAGGGTACGATGCCGAAGGCAGCTACTCGCCTGACGGTCAGTGGATCGTCTTCACCTCGATGCGCGACGCCTACAACCGTCAGCTGTCGGAGAAAGAAAAGAAACAGCTCGACACCGATCCGAGCTACTTCGCCGAAATCTACATCATGCGCGCCGACGGATCGGGGCAACGTCGGCTGACGACCGTCGCCGGCTACGACGGAGGTCCGTTCTTCACGCCCGACGGCAAGCAGATCGTGTGGCGGCGCTTCGACGAATCGGGTCTGATCGCCAATGTCTGGATGATGAACCCGGACGGATCCGATCAGCGGCAAATCACCGATTTCGGATCGATGAGCTGGGCGCCCTACATGCACCCGTCGGGGCAATACATCATCTTCGCGTCGAACAAGCTCGGCTTCGAGAACTTCGAGCTGTTCATCGTCGATCCGGAGGGAAAGAAAGAGCCGGTGCGCGTCACGTACTCTGATGGATTCGATGGCCTGCCGGTGCCGTCGCCCGACGGCAAAACACTCGCGTGGACGTCGAGCCGGTCCGGCGGTTCGGCCGGTCAATTGTTCCTCGCGCAGTGGAATCACGAGAAGGCTGTCGAAGCGCTGCGGAACGCGCCGCCGAAGAAACCGAGCAACAAATCATGACGACGACAACCGATGGAACGCAGAGAGCGCAGAGACCGCAGGCAAGATTAAACTCTGCATTCTCTGCGTTCTCTGCCATCTCTGCGTTTCTGATCTCCGCGTTTCTGATCTCGGCGTTTTCGATCTGCGCGCCGAGCGCTGCCCCACAGTCGAAAACGAAGACGTACGTCCAGACGCTCGCCTCCGAGCGTCTCGAAGGACGGCTCGCCGGGTCGAATGGAGAGCGTCTCGCGGCGGAGTTCATCGCCGGCGAACTGAAGAGGATCGGCGCGCGGCCGCTGCCCGGACAGCGCGACTACAGTCTGCCGTTCGAGTTCACGGCAGGAACGAAGGACGGCGGATCGCGGGTGATGATCGGCCAAGAAACGTTTTCGACGGAAACCGACGTACGCGCGCTTTCGTTCTCCGACAACGGGGACGTGACTGGCGAGGTGGTGTTTGCCGGCTACGGCATCGTCGTCCCCGGCAGCCAGGACTTCGGCTACGACAGCTACGCGACGCTCGACGTCAAGGACAAGGTCGTCCTGGTCCTCCGCTACTTCCCGGAAGACGCCGAGCAGAAGACGAAAGCGATTCTGGCGCGTTACGCCGACCTGCGCTACAAGGCGATGGCGGCGCGCCAGCGCGGCGCGAAGGCCGTGCTCGTCGTCACGGGACCGCGGTCACCGAACGCCGGCGAGACGATTCCAATGAGCTTCGACACGGCGCTCGCCGGATCCGGCATCGTGGCGGCGAGCATCAGCGGTGCGGTCGCCAAAGGCATTTTCGACGCGATCCCGGGCAAGACACTGCAGGACGCGCAGCAGGCGCTCGATTCGGCCAATCCCCATGTCGCCGGCTTCGCGATCCCGAACGTCACCGTCACTGTGCATGCGATGGTTCAGCGGGAAAAGAAGACGGGAAACAACGTCGCCGCGTATCTGCCGGCGACGACAGCTGTGGCGGGCGTCGCCAAGCCATGGATCGCACTCGGCGCGCATTACGATCACCTCGGCCACGGCGAGGCCGGCAATACGCTCGCAACCAAGGAAGACGCGTCGAAGATCCATTTTGGCGCCGACGACAACGCGTCGGGATCGGCGGCGGTGCTTGCGGCGGCGGCGACGCTCGCGACCCAGCCGCGCCATCGCAACGTCCTCGTCGCGTTCTGGTCGGGTGAAGAGCTCGGGCTGATCGGATCCGGCGCGTTCGCAGCGAAGCCGCCGATTCCTCTCGATGCGATTGCCGCGTACCTGAACTTCGACATGGTCGGTCGCATGCAGGACAACAAGCTGACCATCCAGGCGACCGGCACCAGCCCGGCATGGGCCAAAGTGATCGAGCAGTCGAACATCGCCGCCGGCTTCGACCTGCTGCTCCAGCCCGATCCGTATCAGCCGACCGATGTCGCGACGTTCAATTCGTCGGGCGTGCCGAGCCTGACGTTCTTCACCGGGACGCACGCCGACTACCACAAGCCGAGCGACACGGCCGACAAGATCGACTACGAGGATCTGGATCGCATCGTCGATTTCGCGGCGGCGATTGCGAAGCGGGTTGGCGACCTGGCCGACGCGCCGCAGTTCACCAAGGTCGAGCAACAGACGCAGCCGGGCGGTGGCCGCGCCGGCGTGCGCGTCTTCACCGGAACCATCCCGGACTACTCCACCGACGTGAAAGGGCTGCTCCTGAGCGGCGTCATCGGCGGCGGTCCCGCCGAGCAGGCAGGATTGCAGAAAGGCGACGTCATCGTCGAGATTGCCGGCCAGACCATCGCAAATATTTACGACTACACGTACGCGCTCGACGTGCTGAAGATCGGTCAACCCGCGAAAGTCGTGTACGTCCGCAACGGTCAGCGCCGCGAAACGACGCTGACCCCAGCAGCACGGAAGTAAAGCGGCCCGAGCCTTGAAAGCGAAACGGTCTGAGGGAGATCAACATGCCTCGACTGTTTCGCGCTTCCGCCGTCGCCGCGCTCGCCTGCACGACCCTGTCACTTGCTTCATTCGCCCAGACCAACGGACAGCCCGAACGATTCACGGCCATGGCCGTCAACATGGATCGGGGCGCAGCAGGCACGGTCGAAATCGTCATCAACCGATGGTCGACGGACGCGGAGCGCGATCGGCTCCTGTCGACGCTGATGGACAAGGGACCTGAAAAGCTGCTCGACGTGCTGCAGGACATGCCGCGCGCCGGCTACTTCCGCACCCCCGACAGCATTGGCTGGGACGTGCATTACGCGCGGCGCGCCCCGATGCCGGACGGCGGCGAACGAGTGGTCCTCGCGACCGATCGGCGCATCGGCTTCTGGGAAGCGAGCAACCGGCCGCGATCGATTGACTATCCTTTCACCGTCATCGAGCTCCACCTCAATGCCGACGGCGAGGGCGAAGGGACGATGTCGCTGGCAACGAAAATCACGGCCGACAAGGAAAACAAGATGGTCGTGCTCGAGAACTACGGGACGACGCCGGTGATGCTGAAGAGCGTCAGGCGCGAGCGCGCCAGCCGTTAACGTCCGATCGGGCAGCCCTAAAGGGCTGCGCTACACAGCCGCTCGGTAGCGCAGGTCTTCAGGCCTGCCGGATTTCGCGACCGACGTCGCGAGCCGGCTTGTCGTGCCGCTCCGCCGTCCCGGTTCGTAAAACGACCGCCGGCGCTTGCCACGACGCCTTCGAGCTGAAGAGGAAGAGGCGGACGGGCGTGGCGATCTGTCCTGCCGTGCCCGGCAGCGCATCGGATAGCAGCACGCCCGAGTCGCCGATGATGCTCCGAAGCCGATCGCGTCGTTCGTCGAGCGGCGCCGGAGCAGAATCGCGGCCGTTGAGATGCAGGAGAGGAGATCGAACGCGTAGTAGACGATCGAGAGGCCGGCCGTCGACCAGTGATGCAGCGCCTGAAAGGACGGCCGGCCGTTCGCGTCCAGCACGACGATCTCGCCGTCAACCACGGCAGCTTTCGCGTCGAGACGGCGCCGCCTCCGCGACCGCGATGAACTGCGTGGTGATGTCTTTCAGGTGGCGCGACGCGAGCGAAACCGATCGGCCGTTCTTGACGATCTGCGCGCGGTACCCATCCCACTTCACCTCGTAAGACCACTGAGAGCCGTCCGGCAGCTCGGCGGCCGGCACGGCCATCATGGGACGCACAGCGCGCAGTGGCACTGCTGAATTTTATTGCGACGGACTCTACGCTGCTGGAGGTACACGGCGCGCATCGACACGTCGTGTCTTGCCACGATTTCGTGTTTTTTCGTGACCAATTCGTCGCGCTGCGAAGGCTCCGCCGTTGTTCCGTCAGCGCCGATTGAGTGACGTCAGGATCGCGTCGAGCTGGCGCCGAAGCTGTACGAGCTGTTCCCTATCGACCACGATCGTTCTCGCGGACGTTGAACCCGTTGTGCCGACCGGTCCCGATGAGGATCCCGAAAGCAGTCGATCGAGCATCTGCTGCATCTCGACGATCTGCGTTCGAACATCGTCATCGGTTGTCGGCGTTGTTGTCGCGCGTGACGGCGGCGTGCTGCTCGCCTGGTTGCTGGTGGGCCGCTCGGTCGGAGCTGCCGTCGCGGCGGGGCGTCCAAGCGCGGCGAGAAACGCCTGCGCTTCCGGCGGCGCCGAGATGCTGCGGCTCGCGAGAATCGTTCGCGGCGATGCCTCGGCGCCGTACGCGTCGCGGTTCGCGTCCTCGTCCGGGCGCAGAACGCCGCCCGACAGGTTGATGCCGGCGAACAGTCCCTTCGCGCGGGAGTACGAAAGGATTTCCGCCGTCAGCTGCGCGTCGGTGCCGACGCTGCCGGCGCGGCCAATCGGACCGGCGGCAACCGACGCCTCCGCTCCGAGGTTCACTTTATTGTTCAGCAGCTTTTGGACTCCCTGCTCGTTCATGATGAGGAGCACGAGATCCACCTGCTCGGCGCCGGCCTGAAACCCCCAGCTACCTTTTGCGATCTGCATCATCACCGGAGCGCTCCAGCTTTCTCCGGATCGGCAGCTCATCGCGCCTTTGCCGAACTCGCCGCCGAAGATGAAGGCCGCCTTTTTCAGATCAGGGATGACGACCATACATCGCGCGCGGTCCCAGTACTCCTGAGGTATGTCGCTTCGAACTTCCTGCACGACGCGGGCGGCGGTGCGCAGCCGCTCGGCATCGTTCGGCCTGAGCGCGGCGTCAGCGGGTGCGGCAATAGCGAGCGCCGTCAGCGCCGCCATAGCGAAGTTCTTCATGATTCACCTCAACCTCTCTTTGTCGTGCAACGTATCTGCCACGGCTTGCGAGGATTGGTCGAGTTCGCCGTTATACGCAGCGAGCTGATGGTGCAGCGACCAGACGCGCCCGATTTGTTCGAGTGCCGGCATCGTGGCCCTGTCCGATCTGCGTACCGGCGATGGCGCGACGCCGCCGTTCAGGACATCTTCGTCCGTGTCCTGTCCTGGCCGGAATCGAACGTTATCGATCGACGGGCCGCGACGTCGCGTGGCTCTTCACGATCCTCGGGCGGTTGCTGGTCGACCGTCATCGCGCGGCAACACGGCAGCGGTTGTCTCAGGATCACACCGGTCGGTTAGCCGCGTCTGCGCCGGAATATGATCGGCGCATGCCGCCCCGAAAGAAGCCCGTCCGCCGGAAGAAAGTCGCGCCGGCGTCAGTGGGACTGACGGCCGCGCAGACGAAGAATGCCAGCGGCGCCGAGGTCGACCGCCTCGCCGGTCAGATTGAAGATGATGGCGGCGCCGTGCTCGGTCGCTACAACGATCCATTCGGCGGGAAGCCTGTCGTGCTGGCGGCGCTGCCGGTCGAGAAGGTCGAGCCGACGCCGTACCAGCGCGATCCGTCGGATGCGCACGTCAAGCGGTTGATGGGTGTCATCGAGACGATCGGCCGCTTCCTCGATCCGATCGTCGCCATCCGCGACGACGGCCAGTACCTGACGCCAAACGGCAACCATCGTCTGCAGGCGCTGAAGAAGCTCGGCGTCCGCACGATCACCGCGCTCGTCGTGCCCGACCCTCAGGTCGCCTTCAAGATTCTCGCGCTCAACACCGAGAAGGCGCACAACCTGCGCGAGAAGTCGCTCGAGACCATCCGCATGGCGCGCGCGCTCGCCAAGATGTCCGACGACGCGGAGAAGAGCTACGCGTTCGAGTTCGAGCAGCCGTCGTTCCTGACGCTCGGCGTGTGCTATGAAGACCGGCCGCGGTTGAGCGGCGGTGCGTACCAGTCGATCCTCCGGCGCGTCGACGAGTTCCTCGACGAGCCGGTGGCGAAGGCGCTGAAAGAGCGCGAGCGGCGCGGCAGGAAGATTTTGAAGCTCGATGACGCCGTCAGCGCCGCCGTCGAGAAGCTGAAGGCGAGAGGACTGACGAGCCCGTATCTGAAGCCGTTCGTCGTGTCGCGCGTGAACTACACGCGGTTCTCGAAGGCGACCTCGTTCGACTTCGACGAGGCGCTCGATAAAATCATCGCCAGCGCACAGAAGTTCAACGTCGATCGCGTGAAACAGCAAGACGTGGTCAGGGCCGGCGGCGGCGGCGCACCAGAAGAAGAATGAAGTGGACGTAAGATGATGGAGCGCGAGGCTTCAGCCGAGCGTCCAGGAGTATCCATGTTGAAGCGTTTCATTCCGTTTCTCATCGTCGCCGCTGTTGCTGTTCCCGCTCGCGCGCAGGGACGGGGCGGCCAGCCGCCGCAGGCGCCGCCTGCCGCCGGCGAGAGCGCCAGCCCGCGCGAGGAGTTTGCGGGCCCGGCCGAGGAGAAAATCTCACAAACCTCCCACACGATTCGCCTCGACGGACGCGAGATCAAGTACACCGCGACCGCGGGCACGCTGCCGATTCGCCTCGACAACGGGCAGGTCGTCGCGCGGATGTTCTTCGTCGCGTACACGAAAGACGGAGAAGACGCGAAGACGCGACCGGTATCGTTTCTCTACAACGGCGGTCCTGGCGCCGCCACGATCTGGCTGCACATGGGATCGTTCGCGCCGAAGCACGTCCGGATGGCCGACGAGGGGTTTCAGCCGGCGCCGCCTTACACGCTGGAGGACAACGAGAACTCGCTGGTCGACGTCAGCGATCTCGTGTTCGTCGACGCGATTTCCACCGGCTACAGCCGCACGACGCCGGGCAACAGCTCGCAGCAGTTCCACGGACAGTCGGGCGACCTGCGCGCGTTCGGTGAGTTCATCAACGTCTACCTCAAGACCTACAACCGCTGGCCGTCGCCGAAGTATCTGATCGGCGAGAGCTACGGCACCATCCGATCGGCGGGGCTCGCCCAGGAGATCCAGGATCGCCACGGCATCGAGCTGAACGGCATCGTGCTCGTCTCGTCGCTCCTCACGTATCAGACGCTGTCGCCGGCGCCCGACAACGACGTGGCGTACGCGTCGCTCATCGAGACGTTCGCAGCCGACGCGTGGTACCACAAGAAGCTGCCGGCCGACCTGCAGGGACAGAGCCTGAAGCAGGTCGTCGATCAGGCGCGCATCTTTGCGTTCGGCGACTACATGGCCGCGCTGACGAAGGGCAACGCGTTGAGCGACGCCGAGCGGACGTCGATGGCGCAGAGGCTCGCGCGCGTCACGGGGCTGCCGCAGCAGTTCATCCTGAACGCGAACCTGCGCGTCACCGCCGACAGGTTCCGCAAGGAGCTGCTGCGCGACAAACGGCTGACGATCGGCCGCCTCGACGGCCGGTTCACCTCGATCGACGCCGACGCCGCCGGCGAGCGGCAGGAGTACGACATCTCGAACAGCGCGCTGCAGGGTCCGTACACGTCGATGTTCCAGGAATACGTGAAGAACGATCTGAAGTGGGAAACGGATCTTCACTACCCGACGTCGGGCAACGTGAGGCCGTGGACCTACGATCAGAACCGCTACATGGACATGACCGAGCCGCTGCGCTCAGCGATGACGCACAACCCGTTTCTGAAGGTGTTCGTCGCGATCGGCTACTACGACATGGCGACGATCATGGGTGGCGCCGAATTCAACTTCACGCACCTCGCGTACGACAAGCAGGTCACCGACCGCGTGTCGCACGGCTACTACGAAGCCGGCCACATGATTTACATCCGGCCGTCGGCGCACAAGGCGCTGAAGAACGACGTCGCGAAGTTCATCCAGGGGACCCGCGCGCAGGGCGCGTCCCGCACGACCTCACAGCCGTGATCTCGCGGCGCGCGTTTCTGCGTGACCTCTCGGCCGCGTCCGTTGCCATGGCGGCAGCTGTCCGCGCCGACGCGGGGGCGGCGCAAGGCGCGAGCGAAAGCGGCGTGCGCGTCGACGCTCGAAGGCTGCGGTCGCGGATCGAGACGTTGAGCACGTTCGGCCGGCCGGCCGGCGGGTCGTTCGCCGACGGCGTCAGCCGTATCGCCTACTCGGACGCCGACGTCGCCGGCCGGCGCTACGTCATGGCGGAGATGAAGGCGGCCGGACTGCAGCCGCGGATCGATCCCGCCGGCAACATCTTCGCGCGCCGCGCCGGATCCGACAGCACGCTGCCGCCGATCCTCTTCGGATCGCACATCGATTCGGTGCCGAGCGGCGGCAACTTCGACGGCGATCTCGGATCGCTGTCGGCGCTCGGCGTCCTCGAAGCGCTCGACGCGGCGCGCGTGACGACGCGCCATCCGCTCGAGATGGTCGTGTGGGCGCACGAGGAAGGCTTCGCGTTCGGCCGCGGTCTCGCCTGCAGCCGAATCGTCGCCGGCGATTTTTCCCGCGGCGACCTTGACGAAGTCTGGAACGGCATGCGCCGGTCCGACGCGATCCGTAGAATCGGCGGCGATCCCGATCGCATTGCCGACGCGCAGCGGCCGAAGGGCTCGCATCATTGTTATATCGAGCTGCATATCGAGCAGGGCGGCACGCTCGAGCGCGCCGGCGTTCCGGTCGGCGTCGTCGAAGGGATCGTCGCGATCGACAAGTACGACGCGGTCGTCACCGGCTTCGCCAACCACGCCGGCACGACGCCGATCGCCGAGCGCCACGACGCGCTGCTCGCCGCGGCGCATCTGACCGTCGCGGTGCGCGACGCGGTGACGCGGCTGCCGGGCCGTCAGGTCGGCACGGTCGGCCACATCGAGGTGACGCCGAACTCGCCGAACGTCATTCCGGGAACCGCGCGCCTCTCCATCGAGCTGCGCGATCTCTCGCCGGGCAAGCTCGGAACGATGATGGACGACATCCGCGCGCGCGCGAAGGAGATCGCCGCCACCACGCAGACGACGATCGAGTTCTCGCGCACGATGCAGGCAGCGTCGGCGACCGCCGCCGCGGAAGTGCAGGGCGCGATCGAACGCGCCGCCCGCGCGCTGAATCTGCAGTCGATGCGCCTGCCGAGCGGCGCCGGCCACGACGCGCAGATGATGGCGCTCATCGGGCCGATGGGGATGATCTTCGTCCCCAGCGTCGGCGGCGTCAGCCACTCGCCGAAGGAGCTGACGTCGTGGGACGACTGCGCGCGCGGCGCCGACGTCCTGGGGCGGACGGTGCTCGAGATGGACAACGTTCACTCGTGAGGGGTGCCATGCGAAAGGCGATCGCCACCAGCGTCATCGCAATTTGCGCCTGCGCGTTCGTCGCGACCGAGCCGGTCGTGAAGGCGCCGGGACGAGGCTCCCTTGTCATCGTCGGCGGCGGGCGCGTGGGACGCGAGATCCTCAGTCGCTTCTTCGAGCTCGCCGGCGGCAGGGACGCGCTCCTCGTCGTCATCCCGACGGCCGGCGGCGCCGAGACCTACGGACCCGACTACTCCGGCCTGAAGATGTTCCGCGATTTCGGCGTGACGAACATCACCGTGCTCCACACGACCGATCGCAAGGTCGCCGATTCCGAGGCGTTCGTGAAACCGATCGCCAATGCGCGCGCCGTGTGGTTCCCCGGCGGACGCCAGTGGCATCTCGTCGATTCGTATCTGCACACGCGGACCGAGCACGAAATCGAGAAGGTGCTCGAGCGCGGCGGCGTGGTCGGCGGATCGTCGGCCGGCGCGTCGATCCTTGCGTCGTACCTCGTGCGCGGCGCGCGCGAGGACAACAAGATCATGATGGCGCCGGGCTACGAGGAAGGGTTCGGCCTGATCAAAGGCGTCGCAATCGATCAGCACATGCTGACGCGCAACCGCCAGGACGACATCGAGGAAGTCGTCGCGAAGCACCCCGAGCTGCTCGGCATCTCAATCGACGAGAGCACCGCCATCGTCGTCACCGGGCAGCAATTCGAAGTCGTCGGCGCGAGCAAGGTCGCGATCCACGACGGCCGATCCGATCCGAAGGCGGAAGAGCGGAACGGCAAGAAGTATTTCTTCATGGGGGCCGGCGAGAAGTACGACCTGACCAAACTCGAACGAGAGAAGCGGCCGCGAACGACCGAGCAGTAGCAGCGGCTCCTATCTTCCGATCTTCTGCCTCACCGCCGTCCGATCAACGTTGGCCGGCTGTCGTCTCGACACTGTCTGATTTCAGATGGCGTCCAAGGAACTCGCTCATTCGAGTGAACCCGTACAGATATCGCTTGTGCAGTAGCGGTTCGTGCGTGTCGTCGGGGTAGACGATCAACTCGAACGGAACGTTGTGCGCGCGCAACAGCTGCACCAGACCCGTCGTCTGCGAGAACTGGACGTTTCGATCGTCGTCTCCGTGTACGAGGAGCACCGGCGACTATCCCCTCGCCGCCGCTTCCTTCACCCGGTAATACGCAATCATGTCGAGCGGCTTCGGTGGCTGCGCACCGA
>Ga0066710_100004275_pt1 | contig 12578 bp, 10 predicted proteins | sample GraSoiAngelo_159_FD_79666 | JGI IMG/M metagenome (GOLD analysis project Ga0066710, IMG submission 79666) | Grasslands soil microbial communities from the Angelo Coastal Reserve, California, USA - 14_1009_16_40cm | ecosystem: Environmental > Terrestrial > Soil > Grasslands | place: USA...
CGCCACCTTGACGCTGCTGTCACCCGCTCGAAAGGAACCCTGCCCCAGGATGCTCACGTCGCGGGCCATGACAAGATGATTTGAGATGCGCGTCCTGGTCGCAGAGGATGACAACGGGCTTCGCGAGCTGCTGGTGCAGGGCCTGTCCGAAGCCGGGTATTTCGTCGATGCCGTCGATGCCGGCGACGACGCCATCGACCAGCTGCGCTTCTACGAGTACGACGTGGCTGTCATCGATTGGCGCATGCCGCGCGTCAGCGGCATAGACGTCGTTGCCTGGGCGCGCGCGCACAGACGACCCACGGCGCTGCTGATGCTGACGGCGCGTGACACGCCCACCGATCGTGTTGCCGGGCTCGACGCGGGCGCTGACGATTACCTGGTCAAGCCGTTCGACTTCGGTGAGCTGGTGGCGCGCATCCGTGCGCTGCAGCGCCGGCCGCGGCGTGTCGACGGGCCGCTGATCGCGCGCGGTGAGTTGACACTCGATCCCGTCCGCCACGAGGTGAGCGTGCGCGATGCGCCGGTCGGTCTCACCTCCACCGAGTACAACATCCTCGAGCTGCTGATGCGCCGCTCGCCGGCCGTCGTCGACCGCAAGTCGATCGCCGAGCACGCCTGGCGTGACGAGACCCAGCCACTCGGTTCCAACGCCATCGACGTCCAACTCAGCCGCCTGCGCGCCAAGATTCCCAACGCCGGTGTGCACATCGTCACCGTGCGCGGCGCCGGTTATCGCCTGGAGGAAGCGTGAACCGGCGCCTGGAGCGGGTTCAGGTCGCGGCGCTGCGAGTCGCGATCGTAAGCACCGCGATCACCGCGGCGGCGTTCGCGATCGTCGCCTTCGTCGTCGTCATGTACGTCACGCAAAACCTCACCTCGCAGATCGACAACCGGCTGGTCGCTGCACTCAACCGCATCGCCAGGACCGGCTCGCTGTCGCAGTTCCAGGACTTCCACGATGTCAACGGGCCGCGTTTCGGTCCCCCGTTGCTGGTGTGGGCCTTCAGCGGTGACGGCACGCTGCTGGCGACCAACGACACCTCGGCCGTGCTGCCCGGGATCGCGCGCAGCACCACGCGCGCGAGCACGGTCAGGGTCGGCGGCACCGACGTGCGTGTCGCGGGCGCGACGGTCGGCAGCGCTGTGGTCGTGGTCGGCCAGGGCATGGACGCGGTTTCCGAAGCGCGCTCGACGGTGATCGGCGCCGAGGCCATCGTCGGCGGCGTCCTGCTCGTGGTGGTGTTCCTCGGGGCGCTGGCCATCGGGCGGCGCGTCGGCGCCCCGATCGAGCTGGCTCGCCAGCGGCAGCTGCAGTTCACCGCCGACGCCTCGCACGAGCTGCGCACGCCGCTGTCGGTGATCGAGGCGCAGACGAGCCTGGCGCTGGCCCAGGAACGCGACCCCGCCTGGTATCGAGCCGCATTCCAGCGGATCAGCGCCGAGAGCCGGCGAATCCGGCTTCTGGTGGACGACCTGCTCTGGCTGGCGCGAGTGGACACCTCGGCGGGTGTGCCGGGAGCCGAGCCCGTGGAGGTGGGTGTGCTGGCCCGGCAGGCCGTGGAGCGCTTCACCGCCGTGGCCGAAGCCGGCGGGGTGTCACTGGCCGTATTCACGCCCCCCGAGCCGCAGGTGGTGGCGGGGTCACCGGAGTGGCTCGACCGGCTGCTCGGCGTGCTCCTGGACAACGCGTGCAAGTACGCCCCTCGCGGCGGCCGCGTGGCCGTCACCGTCAGCGGCGATGGCGGCCGGGTCCGTCTTGCCGTCGAGGACTCCGGGCCCGGGATCGCCACCTCCGAGCGGCCCAGAATCTTCGATCGATTCCATCGAGCCACCGACCGAGCCGGCGGAGCCGGGCTCGGGCTGGCCATCGCCGACGCGGTGGTCCGCCGTACTCAGGGGCGCTGGGAGGTAGGCACCTCAGGCCTCGGCGGGGCGAGTATGGTGGTTTCCTGGCCGCGGGCTCTGAGCGGTGCCGCTGAGGCGCCCCGGGCGGCGCCGGCTGCCGGCGCCCCATAGGCTGGGAGGCGATGAAGGGAGGGGAAAATCCAATTGGGGGTAGCGCAATCCGGCCAGTTCGTGCCATGATCTTCCGAAACGAAGGCGGCAACCAAGGAGGCCGGAGCGCATGTCCAGAGGAGCCACGGGGGAGTTGAGTTCGGGGGCGGCCGTGTTCGGGTTCGACCCGGAACCGAGGACCCCGGCGAGCCGGGCCCTCCATGTGCTCACCCTCAAGCGAGGGCTGCCGAGAGCCGATCTCGGCGCCCGCGAGCGGTTCGCCGAGGCGGCCCTGCGGGCAGTCGGCGAAGCCGGTCTCGACCTTGGCCAGCGCCGGGGAGGCCGAGGCGGACAGCGCCTGCACCTGGTCAGCGTCGAGGACGAGCCGGGCCGGGCCCGGTCCGTCACCGTCTGGTATTACGCGACCGCTCCATATGGCAAGTTCGCCGGCCCGGGTGCGTGGAGCACGGCCGGGCGTGGGCTGCGTCTCGACGCCCGTGACAGCGAGGCGCTGCGCCTCGCCCTGGAGCGGCTGCGAGCGGATACGCGCCAGCTCGCCGGTGCGGCGGCGCTCCTGGGCGACGTCTTCACGGGCGACGACCTGCTCCGCCTCCACGTGGCCCTGCACGGCGGCCCCGAGGGCAGCGAGCGCACCTTCCGCCGGCGCATCCAGGAGCTGCGCGACGGTGGCGTGCTCCGTCCGGTACGGGACAGCGAGGTGGCCGCGCTCAGGCTGCGCGTACCGCGCTTCCGCTCACCGGCCGGCACCGGCGGCCGGCCGCCTGAACTGCTCCGCTACTCGGGCAGCGGGGGAGAGGACGAGCAGCTGGCCGCGCTGCGGGCGCGCCGCGCTGGATAACACCGCCCCGCCGCCGGCGTTCTAGCCGGCGTCAGCAGCCCACGGGGGCTCGCCGCTGCTGAGCACGATGGTCACCGGGCCGTCGTTGACGAGCTCGACCTGCATGTGCGCCCCGAAGCGCCCGGTTGCCGTTTCGACGCCGCGGGCGCGGAGCTCGCCGGCGAACAGAGCGCAGAGCCGCTCAGCGAGCTCCGGCGGACCCGCTCCTATGAAGGAGGGGCGACGCCCCCGCGAGGTGCCGGCGTGAAGGGTGAACTGGCTGACCACCAGGACGGCGCCGCCGGTTGCGCCGACGTCAAGGTTCATCTTGCCCTGGCCGTCGGCGAGGATCCTCAGAGTGGCGATGCGACCGGCGAGGTGGCGGGCGATCTGCTCGTCGTCATCGGGCGCCACTGAGAGGAGCACGCATAGTCCGGGGCCGATCGCCCCCACCTCCTCCTGATCGACCACCACCGCCGCCCGCGCAACCCGCTGGACGACGGCCCTCACTCGAGGAAGCGCAGGCCGCGCCAGATGCGCATCGCCTCGGCCTCCGCCTCCAGGAAGCTGGGCCGGGAGTCGCGCATGCCGTGCACCAGGAAGCTCCAGGACCTGCGCTCCCCGTCGGTTCCGTCGACGGTTCCGAAGGCTCGGCCCAGAGCACGAGGCGGATACATCTCGATGCGCTCACCGCCTCGCATCCGCTTGAAGATCGGCCGGCGGACCAGGATGGACTCGAGCGCCGCGCCGGCGGCGAGCCGCCCTGCCGCCAGTTCGATGCTGCGGAGCTTGGCGATCGGGTTGTCGGCGTCGCGCACCGTGACCCGGACGCCGAAGCGCTCGGACAGGTCACGGAGCATGAAGAGCAGGGCCAGCGCATCGGTCTCGTCGCCCGCGACCCGCAGAAAGCTCGCCGCGGACAGCGGGCCCTGCTCCGGATGCTCGCGCTGCTCGGTCTCGGCCGCCTCGGCGAAGTACAGCTGGCTGAACAGCTCGGTGGACGACGCATCGGCGAGCCACGGTCGCTGGTCACGCCAGTCACGGCTCTCGGCCAGCTCGGCGAGGCGCGCCTGCAGAGCGGCGCGCTGAGCATCCGCCAGACCGCGAACGCGCACGTGGATGACCCTGGCCACGTTTGGATTGTAGGGAGCGCGGAGCGGCCCCTCGCGCCGCAAGTGCGCAAAAGAGAAGGGGCGCGAGCGTTGAGCTCGTGCCCCTTCAGCGACCGAAGAGGCTATGCGGAGTCGCGGACGCCCGGCTTGAAGGCGTAGACGCCGACGAAGCTCGAGCAGACTGCTGGCTTCTGCCCCGCACACGACGACGTGGACGGCGTGATCAGCGGGCAAGTGGTCGTTCCGGTGATACGCACCGGCAGACTCTTGATGTTGACGTTGAAGTGGTAGACGCCACTCACCCCGTCGGTGTATGGACTCGAGATGGTCACGGCAGCCCACGGGGCGACGGTGATCACACAGCCGGTGCTGCTCTTGACGATCGCGCCGGCCCTCGGGATGTGGACCGACAGTCGGTCACCGCTGTTCGGCTCCGTTGTGGTCTCGCTGCCGAAGTCGATGAAGCCGATCGTCCACTTGCCGTTGGTGTTGTTGGAGGTCTCCGTGTACCGGTTACCGAACTGGTCCTTGCACGGCAGAGTCGACGACCCGTCGTTGAACACCGGCAGCGGGCTGATCGCGAACGGCGCCAGTCCGGCCGCTTTCGCCGGAGGCGTGCCACCCGCGGTGGAGTTGGTGCACACCACCGTCGGCGCGCCGCTCACGCCGCTGGGCACGGTGAACGACGTCTTCGTGCTGTGACCCAAGATGTGCGTGCTGCCGGTCGACGCGACACACCCTGGGTTACAGATCAGGTAGAAGTCGCCCGCTTCTGTTGGTGCAGCTCTCCCCAGAGCTACGCCTCCGAGGGCAAAGGCCGCCACGGCCAGCGTTGTGAACACAGCTGTCTTGCGGCTTAGTCTCATGCTCAGCCTCCTGTGTTTGCGCCTTGAACCTTACAGGGTGTCTATCACATATGTCCCATAGCCCGCTGGTATGAGTTCGCGATTGCTGTCGGCGAGTGCGCCGATCACTTCAAACCGTCCGCAGCCCGTTGCTTCGGTATCCTTCGCGGCACGTGACGAGGCGCTGTTGCGCACGCCGAGGTAGCTCAGTTGGTAGAGCACAGGTCTGAAAAACCTGGTGTCGACAGTTCGATTCTGTCCCTCGGCACGTCGCACGTGCCCGACCATCGCCTGTCCTGAGCGGTGCGTATCCTTGCCGGAATGCCCACCCGTGTTGTGGTCCTCGGCGCAGGGTTCGCCGGCCTGGAACTCGCCACGCGACTGTCCGAAGCGGTACCCGAGCAGGTCCATGTCACCCTGATCGATCAGGCCGAGTCCTTCGTCTTCGGCTTCACCAAGCTCGACGTCATGTTCGGCCACGCCGACATCGCGTCGGTCGAGTGCCACTACAGCGACATCGTCAAGCCCTCGGTGGATTTCCGCCGCCAGCGAGTCACGAGCATCGAGCCGGACCGCCGCCGCGTGGTCACCGACGGGAACACATATGACGCCGACATACTCGTCGTCGCTCTGGGAGCGGATCTGGACCCTGCCGCGACACCGGGCTTCGTCGAGGGCGGCCACGAGTTCTATTCACCCCAGGGTGCGGCGCACCTCGCCACCGTGCTGCCGCAGTTCACCTCCGGGGTTGCGCTCATCGGGGTGCTCGGGCCTGTGTTCAAGTGCCCGCCCGCCCCCAGCGAGTCGGCGTTCATGCTGCACGACCATCTGGTGCGGCACGGCGTGCGCGACGATGTGACCATCCATGTGATCTCGCCGCTCCCCAAGCCGATTCCTGTGTCGGTTGAGACGTCGGACGCCATCCTGGCGATGCTTGCGGAACGCGGGATCACGTATTCGGGCGGTTCGATGGTGACCCGCCTGGAGCCAGACGCGAAATGCGCCCACCTCGCCGACGGGCGGTCCTTGCCATACGACATCTTTCTCGGCATCCCCGTGCATCGCGCGCCGGCCGTCGTGGTCGAGGCTGGTCTGACCGAGGAAGGCTGGATCCCCGTCGATCCGGCCACGTTCGCCACCCGGTTCCCGGACGTGTACGCAGTCGGCGACATCACCAACGCTCCTGTGCCCAGGGCGGGGGTGATCGCCGAGGGAGAGGCACGAACCGTGGCGGACGTCATCATCTCGCGCGTCACGCGCGGCGCCCCTCCGCCGCCCTACGAGGGCGCGGCGATCTGCTACATCGAGATGGGCGATGAGATGGTGGCGCGCGTCGATGTCAATTTCCTCGCCGGCTCCGCTCCCACGGCGTCGTTCAGGGCCGCGTCATCCGCCATCGCGGCCGAGAAGCGCACTTTCGGCCAGTCTCGGCGGCAACGCTGGTTCAGCTGACGGCTACGCGCGCAGCACGCGCGCTGCGCCGGCGGTGCCTCGACCCGCGAGGATGACGGCGCCAGGTCAGATGATCGCGGTGTCACAGGTTGCGCTGTCACGGCACGGCAACGTTTCCTCGCATCCGCCGGCACGGATCCCGCATCCCGAAACACGCGATCAAGAGTTGTGAACTCGTCGCGGCGGTCGGCGAGAACAAGGGTAGGCTGACAAGCGAGACCCGAGCGCGTCGGCATCGGCGGCGCCCGCGAGAGGGGCAGAAGTCTTGGAGCGTGTGAGATCCCCGGAACCCCCACCCCTGTGATGGAGTCGGATCACGTCGCGTCGACACCACCGCGGAAAACGAACGCGTTGGTCGAGGTGAGCTTCGCCGATTCGCCCATCGGTGGCTATGTCGTGGGCGAAGAGCTGCTGCGCCACGCATTCGAGGACGCCTCGATCGGCGGTTACATCCTCAGCGCCGACGGCCGCCTGCTCCGCGTCAATGCTGAGCTCTGCCGTCTGCTCGGCTACGAACCCGCCGACCTGCTGGGCGTCAACATCGCCGACATCACGCACCCCGAGGACCGGTTCAGCGCGGCGCCGCGCCAAGCGCTGCTGCGCACGGGTCAGCTCGAACGGATCCGATCCGAGACGCGGCTCGTGCACAAGGACGGACATCCCATCGACATCGAGGTGGCGTCGTTCGCCATCGGCGGTCTCGACGGCACGCCCGAATACACCATCGCGCACGTCCAGGATGTGACCCAACGCAAGGCGGCGGAGGCGCGCATCGCACACCTGGCGATGCATGACACGCTCACCGACCTGCCGAACCGCGCTCTGTTCCTCGACCGCCTCGGTCAGGCCCTCTGGCGGCTGGCTCGCGTCGACAGCCTGCTCGCCGTTCTGTTCATCGATCTCGACAGGTTCAAGCAGGTGAACGACGGGTTCGGGCACGAGGCCGGAGACCGCGCGCTCATCGAGGTTGCCTCACGCCTGCGCGGCGCGCTGCGTCCGGAGGACACGCTGGCCCGCTTCGGCGGCGACGAGTTCACCATCCTGTGTAAAGGGCTTCGCGACGAGGCGGCTGCACGCGCCGTGGCGGCACGCATCCTGGAGGCGGTGGCGGCGCCGCTGCGGATGTACGACCAGTTGATCACGCTGTCCACGAGCATCGGCATCGCCGTGACCCGCGAGGCCGCGACCGACCGCGAAGCGATGCTCCATGACGCCGACCTCGCCATGTACCAGGCCAAGGAGCTTGGACGCAACCGCTTCCAGGTCTACGACGCGAGCATGCGCGAGCTGACCATGGCGCGCATCGACCAGACCGGCGCGCTGCGCCGTGCCATCGAGGAGCGGCAGCTGCGGGTGTATTTCCAGCCGCTGCATCGCGTCAGCGATGGTTCGATGACCGGGGTGGAGGCGCTCGTGCGCTGGGAGCACCCGTCGCTGGGTGTGCTCGGCCCAGAGGAGTTCGTCCAGCTCGCCGAGGAGACGGGGCAGATCATGGCGCTCGGCTCCTGGGTCCTCGAGGAAGCCTGCCGTCAGGTCGCCGCATGGGCACCCGGCTTCACCCCGCGGGAGCTGTCCGTGAACATCTCGGCGCAGCAGCTGACCCACCCGAACCTCGTCGCGGTCATCCGCACGGCGCTGGACACGACGCACCTCGACCCCTCACGTCTATGTCTCGAGATCACCGAGAGCGTGCTCATGGAGGACGCCGAGTCGTCCATCGACGCGCTGCGCGCGCTCAAGGAGCTCGGAGTCCGGCTGGCCATCGATGACTTCGGCACCGGGTACTCGTCGCTGAGCTACCTGCGCCGCTTTCCGGTTGACGTGGTGAAGATCGATCGCTCATTCGTGGCCGGGCTCAGCGTCGACTCCGCATCCGACGCCATCGTCGCCGCGGTGGTCAACGTTGCGCATGCGCTCGGCTTCAGTGTCGTCGCCGAAGGCGTGGAGACCGAGGAGCAACTGGTGGCCCTGCGCGCGCTCCGCTGCGACTGCGCGCAGGGATACTACTGGAGCAAGCCTGGCCCGGCCGCCACGCTGGAGCGCTGGCAGCAGAGCCAGCACCCCGTGACCGTGACCTCGAGCGAGGTCGACATATACTCGCTGGTCGCCCAACGCATCGACGCGCTGCGTGGCAGCACCGGGCGCATGGTGCTGCTGCAATCCCCGCAGGGCTTGCACAGCGCTTTCGCGGACCCGGCCGCGATCAAGATCATCCTCGACCACCTGCTCGGTAACGCCGTGGCCTTCTCGCCACCGGACCGACCCGTGGTGGTGAGCACCGGGTGCGACCGCCGCTGGGTGCGCATGAGCGTGGCCGATTTCGGCATCGGCATGACCGCTGAGCAGACGGCGCGCTGCTTCGAGCAGTTCTGGCAGGCCGGCGAATCGGATGGCCTTCGGGTGCACGGCGCCGGGATCGGTCTGTACATCGTGCGCTCGCTGGTCGAGGCCATGGGCGGGCATGTCGCCGTCAAGAGCGCGATGGGCAAGGGGTCCACCTTCACGGTCGCACTACCGCGCACCGCGCGCTCCGCCTCGCGCGCGCACACCAGCACGGGTGCGGCGCTCGACGTCGGCGAGCCGTCGAGCATCCAGGAATTCATGCGGCAGATCGGAGTACCGATGAGGAAAACAGGATGAGCGCTGGGGTGGCGCTGGTGAACATCGTGCTGGGGCTCGCGTATTGCGGTTACGGCGTGATGACCGCCATCGAGATGAAGCGGGACTGGAAGTCATTCGGCTTCACGCATTTCGGGACCGCCTGGCTGTTCATGGCGTTCACCTGCGGGCCGCACCACCTGATCCACGGCGTGCACATCGCGCTCGAGGGCCGCCTGGGCGGCCCGCTGGACCTGTTCAGCGTCATCGTCGGATTGCCGGTGGGCGTCATCTGGCTGGCATTGCGCGTCGAGGCGTTCGCCGGGGGCAGGGGAGACCGTTTCATCCCGGGCACGCCGGCCTGGTTGCAGGCGACGCCGTTCCTCGCTGCGATATACGTGGTGGCCCTGTTCGCTGCGGCGTATGGAGTCGGAGGCGGCTTTGAGCCGAGCGCGCTCAGCGTCGCCAACGTGCTGCTCGTCTTCATCTATATGGCCATCGGCTGGTTCTTGCTGCGCACGCAATTGCGCAACCGCGCGCCGATGGGCGGCTGGTCCCTCTCCGGCCTGTCGCTGAGCGCCGTGTTTCCGACCTGCGCGCTGATGCACGGCATCTGGGCGCTGTACAGCATCAAAGGCGTGTACCAGTACGATGTCCACGGGCTGATCGTCGATTTCCTGTCGATCCCGGCCGCGATCTACTTCCTCTGGGTGGTCCACGGCCTCTACCGCGAGTCGCTCAGAGACTGGAACCGCATCACTGGGGAGCGTGAGCTGCCCGCCGCCGTGCTCGTTCACGCCGGCTGACCGGCATCCGTATGTTCAAGGAGGGGGCTGCGCGCGCTCGCGTCTGAGCACCACCAGCGACCGGCTCGCCACCGGCACCGTTTCGCCCGGTTGGTACCGGCGTGCCGCCGCCAGCTCATCCGGCGCGGACGTGTCGGCCAGCACGCTCCAGACGCCGCCCCAGCCGGTTGGGATTCGCCACTTGATCGCCGCCGGCGCCGCATGCAGCAGCACCATCAGCGTGTCGCCGCGAATGCGCTCACCCCGCGCGTCGCGATCCGGTATCTCATCGCCGTTGAGGATCATGGCCAGCGATCGGCGTGCGCTGTCGAACCACTCGGCGTCGGTCACCTCGCGGCCGTTGGGAAGGAACCAGCCGATGTCCTTGCGCCCTGAGCCGTAGATGGCCTGCCCTGAAAAGAAGCGCTTGCGCCGCAGCACCGGCTGCTCGCGTCGCAGCTCGATCATGCGGCGCACGAATGCCAGCATGGTCTGGTCCGCGTTGTTCCAGTCGAGCCAGGAGGTCTCGTTGTCCTGGCAGTACGCGTTGTTGTTGCCGCCCTGCGTGCGGCCGATCTCGTCGCCGGCCAGGATCATCGGGCTGCCCTGCGATACGAGCACGGTGGCGACGAAGTTGCGGCGCTGCCGCGCGCGCAGCGCGAGTATCGCCTCGTCGCCGGTGCGACCCTCGACGCCGCCGTTCCACGAGCGGTTGTCGTCCATGCCGTCGTGGTTGTCTTCACCGTTGGCCTGGTTGTGCTTCTCGTTGTACGAGACAAGATCGGTGAGTGTGAATCCGTCGTGGGCGGTGACGAAGTTGATGCTCGACCACGGATGCCGACCGTCGTCCTGGTACAGGTCGCTGGAGCCGGTGACCCGGTAGGCGAGGTCGCGCACGCCCGTGGCTCCGCGCCAGTAATCGCGCACGGTGTCGCGGAAGCCGCCGTTCCACTCGGCCCAGCGCACCGGGAAGTTGCCCACCTGGTAGCCGCCGTCGCCGACGTCCCACGGTTCGGCCACCAGCTTCACCCGGGAGAGCACGGGATCCTGGTGGATGATGTCGAAGAACGCCGAGAGCCGGTCCACCTCGTAGAACTGCCGTGCCAGCGCCGCCGCCAGGTCGAAGCGAAAGCCGTCCACGTGCATCTCCGTGACCCAGTAGCGCAGGCTGTCCATGATCAGCTGCAGGGTGTGCGGGTTGCGGACGTTGAGGCTGTTGCCCGTGCCCGTCACGTCGAAGTAGAGACGCGGATCGTCATCACGCAGACGGTAGTACGCGCGGTTGTCCAGGCCCCGAAAGCTCAGTGTGGGTCCGCGATGATCGCCCTCGCCGGTGTGGTTGTAGACCACGTCCAGGATCACCTCCAACCCCGCCGCGTGCAGCGCGCGGACCATCGCCTTGAACTCGCGGACCTGCCCGCCGTCACCACCCGAGCTGGAGTAGCGCGACTCCGGTGCGAAGTAGGCGATGGAGTCGTAGCCCCAGTAGTTGACCAGGCCGTTGCTCACCAGGTGGTCGGCGTCGAAGAAGTGATGTATGGGCATCAGCTCCACGGCCGTGACACCAAGTCGTCGCAGGTGGTCGACGGCGGCAGGATGCGCAAGGCCCGCGTAGGTGCCGCGCAGCTCCGCTGGCACGTCGGGATGGCGCATCGTGAATCCCTTGACGTGGGTCTCATAGATCACTGTGTCGGCCCAGGGAGTGTTCGGCCTGCGATCGTCGCCCCACGGGAACGACGTGTCGACGACCACGCAGCGCGGCATATCCGCCGCGTCGTCATCGGCGCTGACGTGGAGGTCGTCCTCCCCCAGGGTGTATCCGTACAGATTGGGGCCGTGCACGAAGCGTCCGGAGATGGCCCGCGCGTACGGGTCGAGCAGGAGCTTGGCGTGGTTGTGGCGCAGGCCGTCGTGCGGCGCATAGGCGCCGCGTGCTCGATACGCGTAGTGCTGCCCGGGCCCGATGCCGGCGATGTATCCGTGCCAGACGAGGTCGGTGCGCTCGAGGAGGTCGTACACCGCACGCGATGTTCCGTCGCTGTCGAAGAGCACGAGCTCGACGCCTTGCGCCGTCTCACTGAAGATCGCGAAGTTGGTACCCTGTCCGTCCCACGTGGCGCCCAATGGATGGTCCGTCCCGGGCCAGGCTGGTTGCAGGCCGATGCCGCTGGACGGAGCCGCCGCTCTAGGCACGGATCGCGACATTCATTGACGCGACGTTCTGGTCCCGCGCGACATCGGAGTGATTCAAGGCACGTGGATGCTACACGTGGCTCCCCCGTGTTCGTTCGCCCCGGCGCGACGCTGCCTGCTGCCGCGCGCTGGATTCACCTCGAACACGGCAGCGAGATGGCGGCGATGACCAGGCTGCCATTCGATTTTCCGCATGGATACCACCGGCTCACACTTCGCAATGGGAGTGTGCGGCTGCTCGTGGTGAGCCCCGGACGTTGTCACCGTCCGCCGGAGCGCGCGTGGGGTTGGGCAGTGCAGTTGTATGCACTCCGTTCACGAGAGAGCTGGGGCATGGGTGACCTCGGCGATCTGCGCAGGCTCGCAACCTGGTCGAGGCGCCTCGGCGCCGGGATGCTCATCGTGAATCCCCTGCATGCGGCGCGGTCGCATGCTCCACAGGAGCCGAGTCCGTATTGCGTCTCCAGCCGGCTCTTCCGCAATCCGCTCTACCTGAACATCGATGCTGTCCCGGGGGCGCGCGACGACCCCGCCGCAAACGAGGTCGCATTCGAGGCGCGGCAGCTGAACACCACTGCGCGCATCGATCGCGATCGTATCGCGGCAATGAAAACGGGAGTCCTCGAGCGCCTCTGGGATCGCTTCTCCGGCGGTGATGAGCCGCGCGCGTTCACCGCTTTCAAGGGCGAGCAGGGCTCGACGCTGCAGTTGTACGCGACGTTCTGCACGCTCAGCGAGTGGCAACGCAAGCCGTGGC
>Ga0066710_100004276_pt1 | contig 12578 bp, 3 predicted proteins | sample GraSoiAngelo_159_FD_79666 | JGI IMG/M metagenome (GOLD analysis project Ga0066710, IMG submission 79666) | Grasslands soil microbial communities from the Angelo Coastal Reserve, California, USA - 14_1009_16_40cm | ecosystem: Environmental > Terrestrial > Soil > Grasslands | place: USA...
CAGGGCACCCTCGACATGCTGATCCTCAAGACGGTGAGCCTCGAGCCCATGCACGGGTTTGGGATTTCCCGCCGGGTGGAAGAGATCTCGCGCGGCGTCTTCAAGGTCAACCCGGGATCGCTGCTCGTCGCGCTGCAGCGGCTCGAGCGCGCCGGGTGGCTCGACGCCGAATGGCGCCGCACCGAGAACTCCCGGCGCGCGAGGTTCTATACGCTCACCCGCGCCGGCCGGAAGCACCTCGACGCCGAGACCGCGGACTGGACGCGGCGCGCGTCCGCGATCGCCAGGCTGCTGAAAGCGGAAGGGTAACCGCGTGTCTCTCTGGCGCCACCTCTCGCGCGGCGTTCGCGGCCTCACGAAACCGGCGGCGGCCCGCCGGGACGCCGACGAGGAAGTCCAGCACTTCTACGACGAGGCCATCGCCGCGTGGATCGCGCGCGGCCTTTCACCGGACGAGGCGCGGCGCAGGGCGCGGCTGGAGTTGGGCAACATGACGGTCGTCCGCGAAGAGGTGCGCGCGTACGGGTGGGAGAACGCCATCGGCACGCTCTTCGGCGATCTGCGATATGCCGCGCGCCGCTTGCGCAGAAACCCGGGATTCGCCGCCGTCAGCGCCGTCACGCTGGCGCTGGGCATCGGCGCCAGCACCGCGATCTTCAGCGCCGTGAACCCGATTTTGTTTCAGCCGCTGCCTTATCCGCACGCCGGCCGCATCGTGACGATCTGGGACCGCGCGAACGACGGCTCCCGCGCCGACGTCACGTTCGGCACCTACCGCGAGCTTGCCGCGCGCAGTCACGCGTTCGAGGCGATCGCGGCCTTCAAGCCGTGGCAACCTGCGATCGCCGGCGCCGCCGAGCCGGAGCGGCTCGATGGGCAGCGGGTCGCCGCCGGCTACTTCCGCGCGCTCGGTGTATCTCCCGTTCTGGGCAGGGACTTCGACGACTCCGACGATCGAGCGAACGGCCCCAACGTCGTGGTACTCGGCGACGGCCTCTGGCGACGGCGTTTCGGCGCCGACGCCTCGATTGTCGGGCGTCAGGTCAGGCTGAACGACAACGCCTTCACCGTCATCGGCGTGATGCCGCGCACGTTCGAGAACGTCCTCGCGCCGTCGGCGGACATTTGGGCGCCGCTCCAGTACGACGCGTCGCTGCCGCCCGATGGCCGCGAATGGGGGCATCACCTGCGCATGGTGGCTCGGCTCAGGCCCGGCGTCGCGGCCGCCGACGCGCGCCGCGAGATCGACGCGATCACGAGCGCGCCGGTGATGGAGTTTCAACGGCCTCGCTGGGCGGCCATGAAGGGCGGACTCCTCGTCGACCCGCTGCAGGACGACGTGACGCGCGGCGTCAGGCCTGCGCTCGTCGCCGTGCTGGGCGCCGTGATCCTGGTGCTCCTGATCGCGTGCGTGAACGTGACGAACCTCCTGCTGGCGCGCGGCGCCGAGCGCCGCGGCGAATTCGCCATGCGCGCCGCGCTCGGCGCCGGGCGCGCACGCCTCATCCGCCAACTCCTCACGGAAAGCCTGATGCTCGCCGTCATTGGCGGCGCGCTCGGTCTCGTCGTCGCGCGGCTTGGCGTCGGAACGTTGCTGGCGCTCGGTCCGCTCGGACTGCCGCGCGCGGGCGCGATCGGCGTCGACGCCGCCGCGTTTGCGTTCGCCCTGGGCGTCGCGACAGCGGTCGGCCTCGGCGTCGGGCTGATTCCGGCGATGCACGCCTCTCGCGGAGATCTGCGCGGCGGATTGCAGCAAGCCTCCCGGCGGGCTGCCGGCGGACACCAGTGGACGCGTCAGGCGCTCGTCGTCGCGGAAGTGGCGCTCGCGCTCGTGCTCCTGGCCGGCGCGGGACTGCTCTTCCGCAGCCTGCAGCGGCTGTTCGCCGTCGACGCCGGGTTCGACGCCTCGCATGTGCTGACGATGCAGGTGCAGACGTCGGGTCACCGGTTCGACGACGACCGGGCGACGCACGAGTTCTTCGCGCAGGCGCTCGAAGCGGTCCGTCGCGTGCCGGGCGTGCGCGACGCGGCGTTCACGAGCCAGTTGCCGCTGACGGGCGACGTCGACACGTACGGCGTGCACTTCGAGTCGAGTCCCAACGACAACCCGCAGGAGGACCACGGCGCGTTCCGCTACGCGGTGACCCCCGGCTACGTCGAAACCATCAGCATCCCGCTGCGCCGGGGCCGCCTGCTGGACGCGCACGATGGCGCCGGGGCCCCGGGCGCCGTGCTGATCAATGAATCGTTCGCGCGGCGGAAGTTTCCCGGTGGCGATCCGATCGGCCAGCGCGTGCGCGTCGGGCCGAACGACGGCCCGTGGACGACCATCGTGGGCGTCGTGGGGGACGTCCGGCAGATGTCGCTGGACGTGAGCGCCGCGGATGCGGTGTACGTCACGACAGCGCAATGGCGGTTCGCCGATCGCGCGTTGTGGCTGGTGGTCCGGACGCTCGGAGACCATACCGCGCTTGCCCCTGCGATCAAGAACGCGATCTGGTCCGTCGACAAAGAACAGCCGATCGTTCGTGTCGCGTCGATGGACAGCCTGCTTGCGGCGTCGGCCGCCGAGCGGCGGTTCGCGCTCGTGCTGTTCGAGGCGTTCGCGCTGGTCGCGCTCGCGCTCGCCGCGACGGGAATCTACGGCGTCCTCTCCGGCAGCGTCGCCGAGCGCACGCGCGAAATCGGCGTGCGGTCGGCGCTGGGCGCTTCCCGCGCCGACATCCTCGCGCTCGTCGTCGGGCAGGGGATGACGCTCGCCGGTCTCGGTGCGCTGATCGGCCTCGGCGGGGCCGTCGCTGCGAGCGGTGCGCTCGTCACGCTGCTCTTCGGCGTCTCGCGTCTCGACCCGACGACGTACGCCGGCGTCGTGGCGCTGCTGCTGGCGGTATCGGGGATGGCGTGCGCGCTGCCCGCGTGGCGCGCGGCGCGGGTGGACCCGTCGATTACGCTGCGCGCGGAATAAGCGCCGGCAGCGACCGTCGCGGCTTCACGCCGGCGTGATCATCGCGATGAGCGTGTCGTCGACGACGCCGGTCGTCGGCAGTCCTTCACGGGTCTGGTACGCGAGGACGGCGGCGTGCGTCGAGGGGCCCACGACGCCGTCCACCGGCCCCGGCTTGAACCCCAGATAGCGCAGATACAACTGCGCGGCCCTGACGCGCAGGTCCGGCACGCCGTCGACGACGTAGCGTCGATACTCGTCGTCGAGCCGTTCGTCGTACCGGTTCCTCGCGTACGCAGGCCCGTTGTAGCGGCGCGCGAACGTGACCCAGTCGTGCGTGCGGAGCGCCTTGTCGAGGCCCGCCGACGTGATGAAGCGCGCGACGGCGGCCAGCTGCGCGTCTTCGGAATGGCTCATCGCGCGGACGAACGCGTCGACGTCGGCGAATCCGGCCATCTCGCAGTTCTTGCCGAGAATCTGTCCGAGACCCCACGACGCGCTCCGGAGCGCGGCCGCGCGACTGACTTCCATCGCCTGCGACAGGCGCGCGTATTGATGCGCGCCGCGGCGTCCGTACCCGCCCGGCCGCGGGTCGCTGATATCGCCGTCGTCGAAACGTCCGCGGGTCAGCGTGTGGAAGACGTGACGCTCGTAGAGGATTTGCGGCCGGCGGTCGTGGAAGAAACCGCAGCCGGGCGTTTCGACCGCGATCACCGCCCAGATTTCATGAACGGGCACCTCCATGCCGGCGGCCGCGGACGATACGCCGGCGTCCGTCAACGCGAGGCTGCTGCCCACAAATGGCTGCGACATGTCGCGCGTGGCCGGCGCACGCGCGCCGGTGAATTCCAAATCCCTTCTCCGGGCGATGGTCAGTGCGGATCCGGCGGGATGCCGGTCCCCGCCAACGCGCGCGGGAGCGCGTCGGCGGTCTCGTAGAACTCGGCATCGCCAAGGTCCGGTCGGATGTCCGCGAGCGACGCGTGGTCGCCGTACAGGACGTCGGTCACGCCGTACGGTTCGCCGTCGCCGTTGAACTCGAACACGTATCGGAGCTGGCCGTCCGCGTCCCAGTAGTACTTCGTAATCCGCGCGACGCGGTGTCGTTCGTCCATCTCGATCTGCATCAGCTCGCGCCGCTCGCGGTCGGCGAGAATCTTGCTGAAGGCAACCGGGGCGCCCGCCGCGTCATAGGAGCGGACGTATTTCCAGACATACTCCGGACTCTCGCCGAGCGTCGTCCAGATCGACAAGCGGATTCCTGGATATTCACGCGCGTGCGAGGCGACCGTCCGGTCCTCGTCTTCGGGGTCGTAGTAGTTGACCTCGATCGGCCTGCCGCCATCGTAGACTTCCGTCCTGGTCAGCGCGCCGTCGTCGCGGAACTGGGCCTTCGTGTAGGTGCGCAGCGCCGGCGCGTCGGCCGCCGGCACCTCGGCGTCCGCGCTCACGGCCGGCCCCCGATAGAATCTCTGCGTCATTTCACAGCTTCAGCGCGGGCGACAGCGCGAGTTTACTCGACGCCTTCATCACCGAGATGTCCGTCTCGACCTTGAATGGCACATCGAGGATCGCCTTGGCATCCTCGCCGAACGTGGCCGGCGCAAACGGTCTGTCGATGAAGAACTTGCTAATGTAGCCGTCGGCGATCTGTTTGTCGAGCGCCTCCAGCAGGTTCGCGCGCGCCTTGTCGCCGACCCGGCTCAGAAGGCCCGAGCGGCACTGTTCGGCGTATTTCGCGAACTCCGCGTCCGACACGAACAGCGCGATGTCCACGTCCTTCGCGAGCGGGGTTCTGAGCGAGGATCCCTGGAGGACGAGTTCGCCATCCGGCAGGCCGTACTTCTTCACGAGCCCCTTGACCGCTCCCTTGAATGACTCGAACCGCTCGAGGCTTTCGAAGAGATACGGATAGCCGCGCGGCTTCACGACGCTCGCCCAGTTCGTCATCTGTTCCTTGACCTGATCGGGCGTGAGCGGCACCTTCGGCGGCTTCTTCGCCGGTTTCGCGATCGACCCCGCTTCGAGGAAGTCGCCGATTTCCTTGTCGCTGTAGCCGAGCAGCTTGCCGTGCGCGGCGATGTCCTCGACCTCCGCCGACTTGTACACGTTCTTGATCTGCTCGGAGAGCTCCCCGTACTTGAGCAGGCCGGTCCTGCTCTTCTCGAGACCTTCCTCGAACGCTCGTTTGAGCAGCACCTGCGCCTCAGGCGAGAGCTCCGTCAGCTCGCCAATGAGCTTCTGCGCCTTGAGCTCGAGCAGGAACTTTTCGAAGGCGATGACGCCGCGCTTGGCCAGGTAGTACGCAACGCCGACGAGCTTCCCGAACTCCTCGGCGGGAATCAGGATCGAGTTCAGCCGGCCGCTCGTCGCGAGCAGGCCCTTGACGGCCTGGCGATATTGCAGCTCCGCGCGCGCGGCCTTGATGGCATTCGCCCGGAGCTTCTCGTCGATTTCCGCGATGGCCTTCAATTCCTTCTCGAACTTCGCGATGTCTCCCGTCGCATTGAACGCCTCGGCGGCGGGCCGGATCGCCTTGATCGCGGAGCCGGCGGCGGCGAGGTCGATTCCCGCGGAGACGATGGCCACGATCACCCAGGCAAACGACGGGTCGTCGGACAACAGCTGGGCGCCGTACGCCGAAGATTTGATCTCGTACTCGCGATACTCCTCGATCGCCTGATACGCGCTGATGCCGAACGCTCCGACCGCCGCCAGCACCGCTATCGTGCCGGTCCCGAAGCTCAGGATGCCGAGCGCGAGCGCGATCACGGCGATGACGATCTTCCAGATGATGTCGCTGATCGTGTCGTCGCGAATCCGGTCGCGGACGATGAGGTCGAAGATCGATCCGGGCGTGATCTCCTGGACCTGGTACGAGACCTTCAGCAGGTCATCCAGCCCGAAGATCATGTGCGGGGTCTTGGTGAGGTGCGCGCGCGTCCTGCCGATGTCGTCGCGGCGCGCGCGGATGTAATCCAGCAGGATCGACTGAACATCGCCCGCGCCCGCGCGCGTCAGTCCCTCTCGCGGGAAATCGCGGTTGGCCAGCAGCGGATGTCCGCTGGTCGCCCCCTTGAATTCCGCCTCGGCCTCGGCCCGGGCCGATCTGGCCAGGGCCTCTTCCTGCATTTTCATCTCGAATTCGCCGGCAAAGTAGCGATGCAGCTCCGGATCCGGCAGGATGTTCCGCGCGACCTCCTTGTGCTCGGCGGCCTCGCGGTATTTCTCTTTGGCTTTCGTCTGGCTCAGGCTCTGGAACAACGTCGTGACGTTGGCGGGATCCTGATAGCGCTTCTCCTCCTCGTAGAGGACGTGCTCGTAGCGGGCGAGCAGATCGAACGCGATGGCGACGGTCTCTTTCTGAAACGCCAGTTCGTAGTCCTGGATGTAGCGTTCGAACTCCGCGATGCCGCCGAACCCGTACCGCGGCAGCTCCGCCTCCAGCTCGGCTTCCATCCGGCGCAGCAGTGGCGCCAATCCGCCCTGGACAGCGCCCCCAGTGCCCAGGCTCGCGGCCGCGCCGACAACCGCGTTGAGGACCAGGCCCGTTCTGAGCGAACGGACGTCCCGGTACTTCCGATAGACATCCTCGACGCCGAACAGCTTGGTCTTGATCCGCTCGCGGTCCTTGCGGTCCTCGGCGCGCACGCGCTGGCCGATCTCATATCGCTCGAGCGAGTCCTGGAACTCCTTCCAGTCCGTGGTCTGGGTGTTGATCTTGGTCTTGTAGTCGGCGAGCTCCGCATCGGTGAAGCGTTCGAGCCGTCTGGCGATCCGCAGCGCGTCGGCGAAGTGCTCCGGATCGAGCGGAGGCCCGTCCTTCCTGAACAGAAACTCTTTGATGCGCGGCGGGAGCTCGTCGAGCTGGCGGTGCTGCTCGACGAACTCCTCGCGGATCTCCAGCCACTGCTGCGCCATCAGCTGATCGTCGGCGGACGATCCGAGCTGCTCGCCCGGCTTGTAGTTCCGCGTCTTCCAGAATTTCTTGTCGATCGCGGCGTTCAACCGCGCCTGTTCGCTGGCGGGAAGCGTCTTGAAGTACTTGCGCGCCTCTGCCCGCATGGCGGCGCCGCGGCCGGCGGCGTCGAGATCGGTGACGTGAAGGATCTTGTAGCCCTTCCGCGCGTCCGCGCTCGTCGCCCCCTTCTGACCTTCCATCGTCCAGTGCCAGTTCTTCTCCTTGATCATCTCGAGCGCCTGCTCGTCGCTCGAGAGGAAGTAGTACTGCTTGACGAACTCGACGAGCAGCTGCCGCGCCGACAAGGGTGACGTAAGGGTCACGCTGAACAGCACGCTGACGCCGGACTTGGTCTTTCGTGTCTTCTTCTTGTGATTCCGCTGCAGGGCCACCGCGGTGCGCCCGCCGGCCTGCTGGACGACGTGGGTCAACTCGTGGGCGAGGAGCCGCCGCCCGGCGTCCGATTCCGGCTGGAACGCGCTGGCGCGGAACGCGATGTCCGATCCGAACGTGTACGCGCGCGCGCCAATCGCCCGCGACGTTTCGTCGGCCACCGGGTCGGTGTGCGTCCGGACGTCGCCGAAGTCGCGTCCGAAGCGCGGCTCGAAGTAGGCGCGCATCGACGGCGACAGCGGATCGCCGAGGCCGCGCAGCGAGCCGACGCCCGCCGCCACACCGGCAGGCAGCGGCAAGGGTGCGCCCGGCGTCTCCTGCTTCGTCTGAACCTCTTTTTCTTCTTCCTTCTCGCACGCCGCGCACTTCCGCTGGACTTCACCGTCCACGCCGACGGCGTTCGCGACGTCCGCTGCGGGCTCCTCTTCGGCCTCATCTTCGAGGTCCAGGTCGGCATCCGCGGGCTCGACGTCCTGCGGCATCCGGTGAACCTGCCAGGTCTCGGCGCTTTTGATTCTGACGCCGCTCGTCTTGCGGGTCGCCGGATTCACACGGACGACGCGCTTGTACACCTGGTTGTTTTCGACCGCCTCGCGAATGGCGCGCTCCGCTTCCGGGTTGCCGAGATTCAGACGCCCTTCGGCCACGGCTTCGTCGAGCTCCCTGAACCAGTCGTGGGGCACGAACGCGTCTTTTGCCGCGGCCGGCGACGTCATGTCGTTGAGATAGATCTTTGCTTCGAGACGGCGGGTTGTCTGGTTCCGGACGACCTTGGCGGTGATCGCGTCGACACCGCGCTCGTTGGCGCCGAACGGGCGCTGCAGGCCGTACTCTCCCCTGTCGAGCAGCGCGTTGTAACCCTGAGCCTCGCTCAGATCCGCGCGGATTGAGGTCGTCGTGACCGCACGCTCGGCTCTCGCAGTGGCCGAGATGTTCCTCGTACCCTGCACCTCGACGGCGCCGAGCGATTCGGCCTGGCGGCCGCTCACGATGCGGGATCGAATGGCGCGAGCCGGCGTCCCTCGCGGCGTGCCTGCACGCACGAAGGCCAGGTCCTCGGCCCACTCTCTCGGCATCGCGACGCCTTCCTTCGTCACGCCGAACCACTTCGTGTTTTCGGGATGATAGCGCCCGCGTCCCGACCCTTTGCCCGTGTTGACCCAGACGATCGGCTCCTGCCCGGCCGCGGGCGCCGGCGCCGGTGCGCCCGGACCGCCGGGCCCGGCAGTCGATGGATCGTTGAGGGAGGCGAACGACTCCTCCGGTTCTGGCACTGCGGCCGGTTCAGGGACAGCCGTCGGTTCGGGTACGGCTGTCGGTTCGGGCACCGTGGTCGGTTCCGTCACGGCTGTCGGTTCACCTACCGCCGTCGGTTCCGCCACCGGCCGTACGTCCGTCGCGATGCGCTCGGTGGCGGAGACATCGCCCACGGCGACCGCGGCCTGCTTGCCTTCGCGCACCGCCGTAGATCCCGGGGCCGTTCCGTGGATGGAGAATCCCGCGACCGCCTCGGTTTCCTGCCCCGCCACCTTGAACACGCCGCGGGCCATCTGCGGCACCTCGATCAACGTCCCACCCACGGCGAGATAGAAGGCGAGACTCGACGGATCCTCCGACGACAACCCGGTCATCGATCGCGTCTTCGCGTTGACGAACTCGTCGGCCGTTTTCGACGCGTTGACGATGCCCGCGCCGATCCGCAGCGCGATCCCGATGTTGCCGGGCACGAACATCAGCAGGAGCGTGACGACGTCCCACACCGTGCCCCAGAACCCGTCGTCCGTTTCCCGCTTCGCGCGGAACGAGATGATGTCCCCGAACAGCGATCCCTTCGTGGCGCCGATCGCGGTCTTCGCCGCGGCCACCATGTGGTCGGCCTTGTAGAGATTCCGGATGTTGCTCGACATCCGCTCCGCGCGCTGAAGCCGCGCGCGCGCGTCGAGCACGAAGGAGCGGAGCCCGACGCGGGCGGCGTCCACGTCTCCCTCCAGGATCAAATCCGGGTCGAAGCCCTTCCACGCCGCGACCGGGAGTTTGGCGGTCTCGGCGTCCTGCCGCAGGTCCTCTTCCCGCTTCGTCACCTCCCCTTTCCATTCCTCGATCTTCTTCTCGTCGCCCCTTCCCACCAGCTTCTCGCGCGTCTGGCGTTCCAGCTCCCATCGCGCGGACTCGCGCCGGAAGACCGACGGACGCGCGGTCTTCATCGCCTGGCGCAGCCGTTCGAGCTCCATGCCGACATTGCGATCGGCTAGGTACCGGCGCTCGACGTAGTAGAGCGCGAGCAGCGCCTGCGACAGGAACGTATTCGTGATCGATCGCAGCTCGACCTCGAAGGCGGCGATCGCGTCGGCGAGACGGATGCCCCACTGCCGGCGAAGGATTTCCTCGATCGATGGCCAGCTCGCGTCGGCGTTCTTGGCGATCATCATCCGGATCAGGGTGGCCCAGTCATCGGGCACCGCATCGATCTGCGTCCGTGCGTCGATCGCGCTGGCCCGGTTCGAGAGCGCCGCCTCGGCGGCGAGCTGGCGCCCGGCCACGAAGGTCGAGGCCCATTCCACCGGATCGAGGGCTTCCGCGGGCTCGCGTCCGTAATCCTTCTCTTCCTGCCGGCGGTACTCCAAAAGCGCCAGCTCGTCCGCCGTCACACCGTACTGCTCGAGGATCTGACCCGCGTTCAGTACGTGTTCAAGGCTCGCATAGGAAACGGGACCGGATCCCTCGCTGCTCGTCAACGCCTCACGAATGGCCGGATCGAGCGCCGCGATCCCCGCGCGCAGCGTCGACGGATCGCCGGAGATGATCTCGACTTCGACCTTCTCCGCCCTGTCGTAGGTGCCTTCCAAGACGCTGGCGGGCGACCAGAGAAATGGGCGGGCCCGTTCGCCGGTTTCGAGCGCCTCCCTGTAGTGTGTCGGTTGCGAGAGATCGCGTTCGTACACGTGGGTTCCGGGCGCGATCGTGTTGCTGATCAGCACAATCGGCTCGAGCGTGCGATCGGACAGCTCCGCCTGCGCGGAATCGAGGCGTCCTTCGAACGCGGTGATCTTGACGATCGACAGGTTCTTCCCGGGACGCTTCTTGCGCTGCACTCGCGGCGAGGCGTCTCCGCTCGCCTGCTGGACAACGTGCGTCAGCTCGTGGGCGAGCAGCCGTCGCCCGTCGTGCGACTCGGGCTGGAACGCGCCGGACCGGAACGCGATGTCCGATCCCACGGTGAACGCACGCGCATCGATCGCCCGCGACGTTTCGTCCGCCGCCGCGCCCGTGTGCAGGCGAACGGACCCGAGGTCGCGTCCGAAGCGCGGCTCGAAGTAATCGCGGAGCGAGGGCGCGAGCGACTCGCCGCCGCCGCGCAGCGCGTCGATCCGCGTCGCCACCGTCGACGACAGGTGCGGTGCCGGTCCCCGCGATTCGGCCGCCCGCATCACGGGCGGCGCGCCCAGATCGAGCGTCGGAGCGGGGAACGGCTCGGCATGAAAGACGACGTCGATCCCCGGGTGCATACCTTTGAACTGGAAGGCCGCGTTCGTGCAGCCCGAACACGCGGGCAGCGGCTCGATGATCGTGCCGCCCGCCTTGCTGCGCACGGTGTAGATGTGGATCGTGCCTTTCGCGTTCGGCGGCAGGTTCGGCCCGATCTTTTCGAGCAGCTTGATCTCGACGTCGTTGATGTGCGATCCCGGGAACTCTTTCAGCGGGCCCGGGCGGGAGCCGCCGATGTTCTTCGGCGCCGACAGCGTTCTCGTCGTCGGCGTTTCCGCATGCGGAATCGCCGCGCCTTCGCCGAGCGGATCCGTCGCTTGAGAGCTGATCGCGCGGATTTCGCGCGGGGCCGTGTACCCCTCGACGTCGACCATCGCCGCGCCGACGCCTTTGGTACCCTCGGGCATCGGCCCCTTGACCGCGATCTCGTGAAGCCGCGCCGTGATTTCGTCCCACGATCCGGGCGCGGGCGTTTTCAGCGCGGCGCCTTCGGCCGCCAGCGGACCTTCGCGCAGCACCGTGCCGTCGGCCGCGGTGATCCGCACCTGCGGGTTCTCGCCCGTCAAACCGGTGATCTTGATCGTGTTGCCGCCGGCTTCGGCTTCAATCGCGTCAACCGCGCCGAGCGCGCCCGTCGTCGGCGGCGCAGGCGCGCGGAGCATGCGGATCCCGCCGATCGCCACGCCCGCGAGGCCGACGCCGCCCATCACCATGTTGAGCAGTCCCATGCTCATCAACGCGTCCGCCGCGAGCTGCTGATCGCGATCGAGGACGTCGTTGGCCCCACGGCCCAGCGACAACAGCTCGCCGCGCTGATAGTCGGTATAGCCGGAGTAGATCATCTGCGCGGACACCGCCCCGGCCAGCACGTAGGCGCCCGCGATGCCGACGGCGGTCGTCGGTGGAAACACGGTGAGCAGCAGCAGCGCCACCGTCGCGGCGCCGATTACGATCTTCTCGACGATCTCCCACGCTTCCGCGGCGCTGATCTCGCTCTCGACGAGGGCGCGCACGTCCGCGTCGGCGAACGGCAGCAGATCGCGCACGATCGGACGGAGCACCAGGTAGTCGAAGCCAGGCGCGTCGATGCGCCGCATGAATTCCAGGTAATCCGCCTGCCGGCGATCGATCCGCTGATTGATGTCGGCCAACAGCTGTTGAGGGGTCGCCGTGCTTCCGAGCACCTCGCGTGGAATCACGTTGTAGCGATCGGGTCCGAGATCGTTGAGGAACGGATACGGCGTGACCTGCGCCATCAGCCGCGTCGCCTCGGCCGACGCGGGATATCCGGCCTCTTCGCGATTGGCGGGGGCCGGCGCCGTCGTCCCCACTGACGAGGGGGGCGCGGACGGCCGATCCTGCGAGGCCGCGCGGGCCGCGTCCGCCGTCAGTTGCTCGAGCGGCGTCGGTTGCCGGCCGCCGCGGGCCGCCGCCAACTGGCGGTCCATGTCGACCGCCTGCGTGGTGGCGTGGCATCCCGTGCACGCGCGATAGCGCCCTTCGACCTGCTGCTGGAGCACCCACCGCTGGTTCGGGCCGGACGTCTGCAGCCATTGCTCCGCGGCGGGGGCGCCTCCCGTCTGCGCGGCGCGGTTCAGGATCGCGTCGACCTCCGACACGTGGACCTGCGCCTGAATCTGCCCCGGCGTGAGACGCGTGGCGAGATACGCCCGCCACATGTCGAGCGCGCGGCGATTCCCGAGCAGCCGCACTCTCCCGGCGTCGCGGACGAGTTTCTTGAACGCGTCGAACCGCGCCGTGAGACTTCGATCCGTCGTGGGCTCGGCGTCGAGG
>Ga0066710_100004277_pt1 | contig 12577 bp, 9 predicted proteins | sample GraSoiAngelo_159_FD_79666 | JGI IMG/M metagenome (GOLD analysis project Ga0066710, IMG submission 79666) | Grasslands soil microbial communities from the Angelo Coastal Reserve, California, USA - 14_1009_16_40cm | ecosystem: Environmental > Terrestrial > Soil > Grasslands | place: USA...
CTCGTCGCCAACAGCTATCAGGTCTACGTCCTGACCCTGCTCGGTCTGACGACGATCGCGGGCGTCGGGCTCAACATCCTGCTCGGACTCACCGGGCAGGTCTCGCTCGGTCACGTCGGGTTCTGGGCCATCGGCGCCTACACGAGCGCGATTCTCACGACGACGTATGGCTGGAGCTTCTGGCCGGCGCTCGCCGCCGCCACGGCGCTGACGGCTCTCATCGGCGTCGCGGTGGCGCTGCCCGCGCTTCGCGTGCGCGGGCCCTATCTCGCCATGGTGACGATCGCCTTCGGATTCATCGTCGAGAACGTCGCGGTGGAGTGGCAAGGGCTCACCGGCGGCGCGAACGGGCTCATGAACATTCCGCCACCGACGATCGCGGGGCTCGCGTTGAGCGAGCGCGCGCTGGCCGTGCTCGTGATCGTGGTGACGGCGGCGGTGCTCTGGCTGTTCGCACGACTCGCCCGAAGCCCGTGGGGCCTGGCCATGCGCGCCGTGCGCGACTCGGAGATCGCCGCCGGCTCGATCGGGCTCGATACCGTGCGGATTCGCACCATGGCGTTCACGCTGTCGGCGCTCGCGACCGGAGTCGCCGGCGCATTCTTCTCCCCGCTCACCGCGTTCGTGACGCCGGGCAGCTTCTCGTTCCTCCAGTCGATCCTGTTTCTCCTCGTCGTCATCGTCGGCGGGGTGGAAACCGTGGTGGGTCCGCTGCTCGGCGCGGCCGTCGTGGTGCTTCTTCCGGAGGCCCTGGCGCGCGTCGCGGAGTACCGGCTGCTGGTCTTCGGCGTCCTCCTGCTCGGCGTGCTGTGGCTCGTGCCCGACGGCATTGCCGGAACGCTGCGGCGCGCGCGACGGGCGCGTGCATCGTCCACGGCGCCGCGGGCGACGTCCGATTTGCCGGCGTGCCTCGCTGATCGCGGCGCGGATGCCTCGCTGGTCGTCACCGGACTCGGCGTGTCGTTCGGCGGGCTTCGGGCGGTCGACGCCCTCACCTTCACGGCGCGGGCGGGCTTCATCACCAGCCTGATCGGTCCGAACGGCGCGGGCAAGACAACCGTGTTGAATTTGATATCCGGCTTCTCCGCGCCGGACGCCGGAACCGTGACGCTCGGCGCCGAGCCGATCACGCGCCGTCCGGCCCACGAGATCGCACGTCTCGGGGTCGCGCGCACGTACCAGACGAGCCAGCTCTTCGCGCGCATGGCGGTGCTCGACAACATCGTGATCGCGCTCCGATGCGGGCGCCTCGGCGCCCTCGCGGAGATGTTCTGGCGACGGCGCCAGGACGATGGGCGTCGCGCCACCGCCGACGCCCTGCTCGCGTACGTCGGTTACACCGGAGACGTCGAACGCCCGGCCGGTGAGCTCGCCCACGTCAACAAGCGGCTCGTGGAGATCGCGCGGGCGCTGGCCATTCGGCCGCGCGTGCTGATGCTCGACGAGCCGGCCGCGGGCCTCGGTCGCGAGGACACCGCGCGAATCGCCCGGCTGCTGCGCGACATCGCCGCGACGGGCGTGGCGGTCGTGCTGATCGAGCACGACATGAAGCTGGTGATGGGAGTCTCCGATCACCTGGTCGTGCTCGACGCCGGGCGTGTGATCGCGCAGGGGACGCCCGACGTCGTGCGGAACGATCCCCTCGTGCGGAAGGCCTATCTCGGCGAGGCCGGCTTCGAAGCGCGGCCGCGCGCGCCCGGCTGGCGGCCGGGAGACGAGCGGGTGCTCGGCGCCGAGCGTGTCGGCGCCGGTTACGGCGCGGCGCCGGTGCTTCGCGGAATCGATCTCGTGGTGGACGCCGGTGAGCTCGTCGCGGTCCTCGGGCCAAACGGCGCCGGAAAGACGACGCTCATGCGAGCGCTCGCCGGTCTCCATCGTCCGGTCGATGGACGCGTGCTGTTGCTCGGGCGCGACGTCACCACGCTCCTCGCGCATCAGCGGACGCGCGCCGGTCTCGTGCTCGTGCCGGAAGGCCGGCAGGTCTTCCCCGAGCTGACGGTGCTCGATAACATGAGGCTCGGCGCGTACGCTCACGGGCGCCTCGCGGCAATGGAGGACGTCGAGCGGATGCTCAGCCGATTCCCGGCGCTCCGCGCGCGGCTCGGCGCCCGCGCTGGCACGCTCTCGGGAGGCGAGCAGCAGATGGTCGCGATCTCGCGCGGCCTGCTCGCCCGTCCGCGTGTGCTGTTGCTGGACGAGCCGTCGCTGGGTCTTGCGCCGACGCTGGTCAACGGCTTCTTCGAGGTGCTGGCGTCGTTACGCGAGGAGGGCACGACGATCCTGCTCGTGGACCAGATGGCGGCGATGGCGCTCTCGGTGGCGGATCGAGGCTACGTCGTCGAGTCCGGACGCGTGGTCCGCGAAGGCGCCGCGGCGGTGCTCAAGCACGACCCGGCGGTGGAGCAGGCGTACCTCGGTGTGTAAACAGAAGACCGGGCTCCGCCTCCGATGAATGCCGGCCGGCGACGAGCCGATCCGTGTTCTTGCGCGAATCTCCGTTCCCCGGACTGAGGACGGAGGACGGCAGGGGCCTCAGCGCCCCGACCGACCGGATATTCTACGTTGGCGAGGTCCAGGTTCCGGAAGCCAGGTGGGTTCATCCGGGCGAGACCCGTGATCTCGTTATCGCGTTCCTGAACGTTCGTCGACCCCGAGCGCGCGCTCATCGAGGAGACTCACGATGGACACGATCCTCAGAAACGCCCGGGTAGTGACCGCGCCCCGCGGAGAGCCGACCGGCCCGGTCGACATCGGCATCGACCAGGGCCGGATCGTGCACGTCGGACCGCAGCGTTCCGCCGAGGGACGTCAGATGGATCTCGGCGGCGCGCTCGTCGCGCCCGGCTTCGTCGAGACGCATATCCACCTCGACAAGTCGCGCCTGCTCGATCGGTGCCGCTCCGAGGAAGGCACGCTCGAAGAGGCGATCGGAGAGGTCGCCAGGGCGAAGAAGGCGTTCACCGCGGACGACGTCCACCGACGCGGCGCCGCGACGCTCGAGCAAGCGATCCTGCACGGCACGACGCACATGCGGACGCATCTCGAGGTCGATCCGGGCATCGGACTCCGCAGCCTCGACGGCATCATGCCGCTGATCGACGAATACCGCTGGGGCATCGATCTCGCGATCTGCGTCTTCCCTCAGGAGGGATTGCTGAACAATCCCGGGACCGACGAGCTGATGGTCGCGGCGCTCCGGCGCGGAGCGAGGGTCGTCGGCGCTGCCCCCTACACCGACTCGAACCCGCACGGCCAGATCGACCGCGTGTTCGAGATGGCGCGCGAGTTCGACGTCGATGTCGACATGCATCTCGACTTCGGGAACACCGCCGAGTACCTGGACGTCGAGTACGTCTGCGAGCAGACGCGGAAGTTCGGCTACGGCGGACGCGTCACGGTGGGGCACGTGACCAAGCTCTCGACCATCCCGAAAGAGCGGTTCGCGGCGATCGGCCGGCGACTCGCCGACGCCGGGGTGGCGGTGACCGTGCTGCCGTCGACGGATCTCTACCTGATGGGCCGGCATCAGGAGCACAGCGTGCTGCGCGGCGTCGTGCCCGTGCACACGCTGCTGGCCCTGGGCGTGAACTGCTCGCTGTCGAGCAACAACATCCTCAATCCGTTCACGCCGTTCGGCGACTGCTCGCTGCCGCGGATCGCGAACCTCTACGCGAACGTCTGTCAGGTGGGCAAAAGCGACGACGTGCGCGAGTGCTTCGAGATGATCACGCGGCGGTCGGCGCGTCTGCTGCGGCTCGACGATCACGGCATCGAGGTCGGGAAGTCCGCCGATCTCGTGGTCCTCGACTGCGAGACGCCGGAAGACGTCGTGGCGCAGGTCGTGAAGCCGCGCTACGGATTCAAGCGGGGCCGGCTCACGTTCACGCGGCCGGCGGCGGAGCTCCACCGGCCGCGATGATCGACGATCCCTTCAACGCGTTCTGCCGCGAGAACCACGTCGAGCGCGCCGGCGCGGCGAGCGGTCCGCTGCGGGGACTCAGGTTCGCGGCCAAGGACGTGTTCGACGTCGCCGGCGTCCGCACCGGCGCCGGCAGTCCCGACTGGCTGCGAACACATCCACCGGCCGACGCGACCGCGCCCGCTGTGCAGCGATTGCTCGACGGCGGCGCCGATCTCGTGGGCAAGACACAGACCGACGAGGTCGTCTACAGCCTGAACGGCGAGAACGCGCACTACGGAACGCCGGTGAACCCGAAGGCGCCGGGACGGATCCCCGGCGGCTCGTCCAGCGGCTCGGCGGTCGCGGTGGCTGGCGGCCTGGTCGACGTCGCGCTCGGCACCGACTGCGCGGGCTCGGTGCGCCTGCCGGCCAGTTACTGCGGCGCGTTCGGCTTTCGCCCCACGCATGGTCGCGTGAGCGCCGAGCGCGCCGTCGCGCTGGCGCCGAGCTTCGACGCGGTCGGATGGTTCGCGCGTGACGCGGATCAGCTCGAGCGAGTCGGACGAGTCCTCATCGACGGGCCGTCGGCAAATGTCGTCGTGCGCCGCGCTCTCATCGGCGTGGACGCGTTCGACATGGCCGCGGCCGGCATGCGAGACGCGCTCCGTGATGGGATCGATGCGGTCGTCGCGCGCGTCGGCTCGGCCGACGAGGTCACCGCCCATCGACCGGGCCTCGCGGACCTCCAGCGGTGGTTTCGCGTGCTGCAAGCGTTCGAGGTGTGGGCGACGCACGGCGAGTGGATCACGCGGGTGCGGCCGAGCTTCGGACCGGGCATCCGCGAGCGCTACGCGTGGGCGTCAACCGTCACCGCCGCCGACGTTGCGGCTCCGCGGGTCGAGCGCGAGACATTCCGAGCGTCGCTCGACGCGATGCTGGGCGACGACGCGCTCCTCGTCCTGCCGACCGCACCCGGCATCGCGCCGCTCCAGAACACGCCGGCCGAGACACTCGAAACATTTCGCGGTCAGGCGATCAGCTTGCTCGCCATCGCAGGTCTCGCCGGGGTGCCGCAGGTCACGATGCCCGTCGGAGCGCTCGACGGCTGCCCCGTCGGGCTCTCGCTCATCGGTCCTCGCGGGAGCGATCTGGCCCTTCTGGCCCTGGTGCGCTCGCTGGCGTCGCGGGAGGAGCTACTCGAACAGCGACGGCTGCGTCGCGGCGCCCGCGGGGACGGCCGGTCGCCGCTCGCGTCGTGACTTTCGTGCCGGGCCACGATGGCGACCGCGTGCGTGGTCCGGCTCTGGCGCCGGCAGCTCGGTCGGCACCCGTCCGGCGCCGAGCTTCTTCCAGCCCTTCAGGTGCGCGATCCGCTCGCCCTGCTTCAGCACGAGCAGATCGACCAGGCGGGCCAGCGGATGACCGAGGAGTCGCAGGTACTTTTCCCAGTAGCGCGGCGTGAGCGCCAGCATCCGCATGTCGCCGATCGCGAGCGACAGCGCCGTGCGATCCCCCTTGCGGCCGGCGAGACGGAGATTCTCGAGGACTTTGTCGCGACTGATCCGTGTCGAGGTCCGCGGAACGGATCGCTGGCTCGAACGTCGCGCCATCGTGCGGAGGATGCTATCACGCTGCCGACACGGGCGCCGTCAGCGGACGAGCAGCTCGTAGTCCTCGCGCTGCGGGCGCCCCGCGATGGTCTGGACGGTGATCTTGACGTTGAGCTGCGCGGCCAGGCGCTCGCGCGGCTCCCTCGCCTCGCCGTCGAAATGACTCACGATGTCCGGATGCGCGCGCACGATCACCTCGTGGCTGCCCGGCTCCGCCGCGACCTTCGCCTGGAGCGCGCGAAAGATCTCTGCGGCCAGCGTGGCGTCCGACTTCACGACACCGCCGCCCTTGCACGTCGGGCAGGTCGTGGACAGCATCGCGAGCAGGTCCTGGCGCACGCGCTTGCGCGTCATCTCGACCAGCCCGAGCTCGGAGATGTCGAGCACGTTCGTCCGGGCCTTGTCCTCCGCCAGCGCCTTCTTCATCGCGTGCGAGACCTCCGCGCGATGCTCCGCGGGCTCCATGTCGATGAAGTCGATGATGATGATGCCGCCGAGATCGCGCAGCCGGATCTGCCGGACGATCTCGTTCACCGCCTCCAGGTTGATCTTCAGCACGGTCTGCTCGAAGTCGCGCTTGCCGACGTACTTGCCCGTGTTGACGTCGATGGAGACGAGCGCCTCGGTGTGGTCGATCACGATGGACCCGCCGGACTTGAGCCACACGCGCCGTCTGAGCGCCTTCTCGATCTCCCGCTCGACGCCGTAGGCTTCGAAGATCGGCGTCAGGCCCTCGTAGCTTTTGACCCGCTCCGCCAGCGCGGGCACCAGCGCCTCGGCATCCGCGCGGCACTTCTCGTACATCTCGCGGCTGTCGACGATGAACTCCTCGACCTCGGGCGACAGGAGATCTCGCACGACCCGGAACGTGAGATCCATCTCCTCGTGCAGCACGGCCGGCGCGGACGCCCGCTCGTAGCGGGCGCTGATCTGCGACCAGAGGCGTGAGAGGAACTCGATGTCGGCGCGGATCTCGTCCCCGCCCTTGCCCTCGGCGTTGGTGCGGACGATGAAGCCGCCCGGCGGCGGCGTCTGCTCGCGCACGACCGCGCGGAGCCGGTCGCGCTCCTGCTCGTCGCGAATGCGGCGCGACACGCCGAGGTGGCTCACCTGGGGCATGTAGACGAGATAGCGGCCGGGCAGCGAGATGAACGAGGTCACGCGTGCGCCCTTGGTCCCGAGCGATTCCTTGGAGACCTGGACCAGGATCTCCTGGCCCTTGCGAAGTACTTCCTCGATCGGCACCACCGCCTCCCGGCGCGGTTCTTCCTCGCTCTCAGCGCCGGCCGCGGCGCTCTCAGCGCCGGCCGCGGCGCTCTCAGCGACGGCTGGGGCGCTCTCGACACCGGCCGCGGCGCTTTCGACGCCGACCTCGGCGTTCGCGATGTCGGTTCCGCTGTCGTCGCCTGCGGTCACGGTGTCCACGACCGCGCCGTGCTCCCCGGCGACACGGTCGTCGACGTCGGTGTCGACGTCCCCGTCGTCATCGCTTCCGGCGAGCATCCGGCGCGCGTAGTCGCCGATGTTGGCGGTGTAGTCGCCGGCGTAGAGGAACGCGTCCTTGGCGAGCCCGATGTCGACGAACGCGGCCTGCATCCCGGGCAGGACGTTCGTCACCGTGCCCTTGTAGACGCTGCCGACGATCGAGCGGTGGCGATGCCGCTCCAGGTAGAGCTCGACGAGGAGGTTAGCCTCCTGGACGGCGACGCGTGTTTCGGTCAAGCCTGCGTTGACGATGATCCGTTTGCCCACGGCAGCACCTCACCGACACGGAAGCGCGCGATCCGATCGTGCGGATCCCGTGTCTCATTGGAACTGCCGCATCCGAACCGAGAGCAGGAGCCCGAGGGCCATCAGGGACACGACCATCGACGAGCCGCCATAGCTCATCAGGGGTAAGGGAATCCCCACGACCGGCAGGAGGCCGGTGACCATGCCCACGTTGACCAGCACCTGTGAGGCGATCAGCGTCGTCGCACCGAGTGCGACGAGCCGGCCGACCGGCTCCCGTGCCGAGGCCGCGATGTCGAATCCCCGCAAGAGCACGAGCGCGTACGCGGCGAGCAGCACGAGACACCCCACGAATCCCCACATCTCGGCGAACACGGCGAAAATGAAGTCCGTGTGACGCTCCGGCAGGAAGGCGAGACGGCTCTGCGTCGCGCCAGCGACGCCCTTCCCCAGGAGCTGCCCGGACCCGATGGCGATCTTGGCCTGGATGACGTTGTAGGCGCTTCCGAGCGGATCGCGGAACGGGTCCAGGTACACGAGGATGCGTTCCCGCTGATAGTCCTTCAGCGCAAGCCACGCGACCGGCGCGGCAGCGAGCGCGACGGCGCCCATGGCCGAGAGCAGTCGGGCGCCGATACCCGCGCCGACCAGCAGGACGATCAGGACGGGGAAGATCAGCAGCGCCGTGCCGAGGTCCGGCTGCTTCACGATGAGGCCGGCCGGCAGCGCGGCAAGAGGGAAGAGCCAGGCGACGGTGCCCGACGTGACGGGCTGCGCCCAGCGCGAGGTCAAGAACCAGACGACGGTCAAGATGAACGCGAGCTTGAACAGCTCGGATGGCTGCACGGAGAACGGGCCGACGCCGATCCAGCGCCGGGCGCCGGACACGGAGCGTCCGACGACGAAGACGGACGCGACCGCGAGCACCGCGAGCACGTAGAGGATCGGCGCGACGCGGACGAGCTTCTGATAGTCGATGCTGGCGACGACCGCGAGGGCGACGAGGCCGATCCCGAACCACGCGACCTGACGGAGCGCGACCGCCGACCCGGCGCGACCCGGGTGCAGGCAGGCGAGCGTCGTCGCCGAAAGCCCGGCGAGCACGGTGGCGCCGGCGAGCAGCGACCAGTCGACGTTTTGCAACAGGCGGCGATCGATCATCATCGTGCCGATCACCCCAGGATCTCGATCGCCGCGACCTTCTCCATGAAGATCGATTGAAGAATTTTGCGCGCGATCGGCGCCGCGACCTGGCCGCCCTTGCCTCCGCCTTCGGCCAGAACGATGACCACGACCTCGGGGTCGTTGAGCGGCGCGAACGCGGCGAACCAGGCGTGGTCCTGGCCTTTGTCCGCCCTGGAGTTCGCGATCGTCTGGGCGGTCCCCGTCTTGCCGGCGATGTCGAGGCCCGGGATTCGCGCTGCGGCGCCCGTGCCGCCCTCGTTCACGACCGACCAGAGACTCTGGCGCAGGAACGCCCACACCAAGGGGGAAAGCTCGACGTGGCCATTCACCTTGCCGGGATCGCTCCAGACGACGCCGCGCTCGAGCCGTTCGACGCGCTGGACCAGCCGCGGCTTCCACAGAACGCCGCCGTTCGCGACGGCGGACATGAACCGCGCAACCTGCATCGGCGTGACCAGGACCTGGCCTTGCCCGATCGACATGTTCACGGTTTCGCCCGCATGCCAGGTCGCGGCTTTCTTGCCCTGACGAATCTTGGGATGCGGAATCAGACCGAGCTTCTCGCCCGGAAGGTCGACCCCGGTCGCCGCGCCGAACCCGAACTGGTTGGCGTACCGCGCGATCGTCGAGCCTCCTACCCTGAGCCCGGCCTGGTAAAAGAAAATGTTGCAGGACTGGACGATCGCACGACGGAGGTCGACGCCGCCGTGGCCACCTTCCTTCCAGTCCTTGAAGGTCCACGCGCCGAGATGGAACTCGCCGTTGCAGTGCGTGCGGTCCATCGGTGTCAGCGTGCCTTCTTGCAAGCCCGCCGCGGCGACCACGATCTTGAAGACCGACCCCGGCGCGTACTGACTCTGGATCACGCGGTTCAGCAGCGGATGCGCCGGGTCCTGCACCACCTTGAGCCACGCCGCGCGATCGATCGTGCTGGTGAACCGGTCGACCTCGAAGGCCGGCGCCGACACCATCGCGAGCACGTCCCCGGATCTCGGGTCCATCACCACCACGGCGCCGGCGTGGCCCTCGAGCGCCCGCTCCGCCGCTTCCTGGATGCGCCGGTCGAGCGTCGTGTACACCTGCGCGCCGGGCTGCGGCTCCGTCTGCTTGATCGTGCGGATCGGGCGTCCGAGGGCGTCCACCTCGATCTGCTCACCGCCGTCGCGGCCACGGAGATACTCGTCGAGCAGCCTCTCGAGACCGCTCTGCCCGACCATGTCACCGCGCCGATACCGGCCCTGCTTCAGCTGATCGTCGTTCGCTTCCCGCACGTAGCCGAGCAGGTGCGCGGCGAAGCGGCGCGTCGGATACGCGCGCTGCGGCTCGACCTCGACGATGACGCCGGGCAGCTCCAGCTTCCACTCCTCGACTTTCGCCACGTCCTCCAGCGTGAGACCGCGGCGGACGCGCACGGGCGAGAGCGAGTCGGGCGAGACCTTGTCGGCCGCCTCGACGAGCTCTTCGTAGGAGATCTGGAGCAAGGACGCCACCCGACCGAGCGCCGCGTTGCGGCGCTCGACATCGCGGTCGAGCTCGCGCGGAATGAGCGACAGCGTGAACGCGGGTCGATTGTCGACGAGCGGCGCGCCGTGGCGGTCGAACAGGATGCCGCGCGGCGCCGCGATCGGACGCACTCGCGTGCGGTTCTTGTCGGAGGCGTCGAGGAACCGGCCGCCTTCGAGCACTTGCAGATACCAGAGCTGGCCGACGATGACCAGGAAGGCGACCATCACGGCCGCCGCGATCGCGACCACGCGCTTCTGACCCGCGTCGCGGCGGTCGCTCGGCGGCAGTCGTCGGGGGTTCACGGTCAGGAGCTCCGGTCGCGGAACGACTCGGCCGTCAGCAGCGCGAACACGAAGGCGGCGCCGAGAAATCCGTTGTAGACGGCCTGGGGCAGGACGACGTACGTCATCACCTCGGTGAACGGCGCCGGAAATCGGAAGAGCTTGAGCAGGAAGAATCGCCCCAGGCCTTCGGCGACGCTGAGGACCAGGAGCCCTGGCACCTGCACGAGGGGCTGCGTGACCCGGAGCCGTCCGCCGAGCGCGCCCACACCGAAGCCGACGACCGCCTTGGTCAACGCCTGGACGCCGATCAGACCGCCCGTGGCGATGTCCTGGAGCAGCCCCGCCGCAAACCCGGCCAGGCACCCGGTCTCGGAGCCCCGGCGAAGCGCGAGCAGCACGACGACGATCAGCGGAATGTCGGGCGCGACGTCGCCGATCCGGAGCGCCGGCGCGAGTGTCGCCTGCACGATGCCGCCGCCGAACACGGTGAGCGCGAGAAAAGTCCGCAATCCTCAGCCGTCGGTAGGGAAGTGCGCCGCGAGATCGCGCGCGGTGTCGCCGGTCAGCAGGAGGACCTCCTCTACCCGAGCGAATTCGACCGCCGGCGCGAGGACGGCGTAATGGAAGAGCGCCGAGCCGCGATCGTCGATCGCCGTCACGCGGCCGATCGGTATCCCGCGCGGGAAGAGGCCGCCCAGGCCGGACGTCACGATCACGTCGCCGGGGGTGATGCCGCTGCCGTCGCGCGCCATGTACTTGAACCGCACACCGCCCCGCGGATCGCCTTCGACGATGCCCGAGGTTCGCGTCCGCACGGCGTGCGCGCCGACCGTGGACGTCGGATCGGTCAGGACCTGCACGATGGCCGCGCCGGGCCGGACCTCGACGACCCGCCCGACGAGACCTTCAGGGGCGATCACCGCGGTGAGCCGCGCGATCTTGTCGCCACGCCCGCGATTCACGGTGAGCGATCGCACCCAGCCGCCCCATTCGCGCGCGATGACTTCCGCGGGCAGGGTTCCGAGCGGCAGCCGGGCGCGGAGATCGAGCAGGCGCCGGAGCCGCCGGTTCTCGTCCACCGTCTCCTGGACGGCGAGGCCGTCCACCCGCAAGCCGCGGATTTCGTCGCGCAGTCGTTGATTCTCGGCACGGACATTCTTCCAGTCGAGATAGGTCGCCCAGAGGCCGAAGGCGCCGCGATGGACCCGCGAGAGCACGAGCTGCACAGGGGTCGTGACGACCGCGACCGCATCCGCGGCTTGCGACGATCGCCCACGGCTCTGCAGCGTGAGCAGCAGCAAGGCCACGAGCACGACCGCTCCGAGGAGCGCGAGCCCGCGACGGTTCATCGACGGCGCCTCCGACCGTGATTGCGATGCGCTAGGTGGGAATCGCCACCTTCTTCAAGAGGTTCAGCTCGTCGAGCACCTGGCCCGTGCCGAGCGCCACGCAGGAGAGCGGATCGTCGGCCACGGCCACCGGGAGATTCGTTTCCTGGCGCAACAGGTGATCCAGACCCCGCAGGAGCGCCCCGCCACCGGTGAGCACAATGCCCTTGTCGACGATGTCGGCCGCGAGCTCCGGGGGCGTCCGCTCGAGGCAGGTTCGTACCGTCTCGACGATCGTCATCACGGGCTCGCGCAAAGCCTCGCGGATCTCCTCGTCCGTGATCACGATGGTCTTGGGAATTCCGTCGATCAGGTCGCGTCCCTTCACCTCCATGGTGCGGCGATCGCCGCCCATCGGGTACGCGCCCCCGAGGTTGATCTTGATCTCCTCGGCGCGCCGGTCGCCAACCAGAAGATTGTAGTGCTTTTTGATGTACTGCACGATCGCTTCGTCCATCTCGTCGCCCGCGATCCGGACCGACTTGCAGTACACGATGCCGGACAGCGAGATGACCGCCACCTCCGTCGTGCCGCCGCCGATGTCGACGATCATGTTGCCGCCCGGCTCCTGGATGGGCAGGCCGGCGCCGATCGCCGCCGCCATCGGTTCCTCGATCAGGTAGACCTCGCGCGCCCCGGCCTGCATCGCGGAGTCCCGGACCGCACGCTTTTCCACCTGCGTGATCCCGGACGGAACGCCGATGACGATCCGCGGTCTCACGAGCGTGCGCCGCCGGTGCACTTTCGAGATGAAGTGCTCGATCATCTTCTCGGTCACGTCGAAGTCGGCGATGACGCCGTCCTTGAGGGGACGGATCGCGATGATGTTCCCCGGCGTGCGCCCGAGCATCGCCTACGCCTCGTGCCCCACCGCCAGCGTCGAATGATCCTCCTGATGGATCGCGACGATCGACGGCTCGTTCAGGACGATGCTTTCACCCCGCACGTAGCCCACCGTGATCGGAGTTCCGA
>Ga0066710_100004278_pt1 | contig 12577 bp, 10 predicted proteins | sample GraSoiAngelo_159_FD_79666 | JGI IMG/M metagenome (GOLD analysis project Ga0066710, IMG submission 79666) | Grasslands soil microbial communities from the Angelo Coastal Reserve, California, USA - 14_1009_16_40cm | ecosystem: Environmental > Terrestrial > Soil > Grasslands | place: USA...
CAAGAGGGAAATTTTCCAGCTCATTCTGTTTTCCCAGGAATTGCTCACTGTCCCCTTTTTCTAAGCGTCGAAGGTTGGGAGGATTACTGTGCGGTCCTGGCTTCTATCATTCACCGGCATCGTGGCTTTTGGCGCCGCGCACGCCGCGCAATTAAGAGTCGAGGTCCAACTGGTCAACGTCGTCGCCACGGTGACCGATGACAGAGGACGCTACGTTCCCGATTTGGACGCGGAGGATTTTGTCGTCGAAGAGGACGGGCAGGTTCAAAAGATCACGCACTTCGATCAATCCAGGGATCTGCCGGTCAGTATGGGCGTAGTCCTCGACACGAGCGGCAGCATGGAAAGCAAGATCACCACCGCCGCCAATGCGGTTGAACGTTTCATCCGCACGATCCACAAAGACGACGACATTTTTCTGATGACGTTCTCCGGCCGGCCGGATCTTCGCCAGGATTTCACGAGCGACCGCGACAGGCTCGCGGCAGCCCTGCGCCGCGTGCGGGTGAGCGGCGACACGGCGCTTTATGACGCACTCGACGAAAGTCTGCGGAAGATCAAGCGGGGTAAACACCAGAAGAAGGCGATCCTGCTGATCACCGACGGGGACGACACCTCCAGTTACACGACCTTCGATGAAGCTGCGCTCGCCGTGCGCGAATCCGAGTTGCTTGTTTATTGTTTGGGGATAGCTCCGGGCGCTTCCAGGCCTCTCAGTGAACAGCCTCCGGTGGATCCAATAGGCCGCGGCGGGATCCCGTTTCCGTTTCCTGGAATTCCCAGAGGTGGTATTCCGGGCGGCGGTGGTGGCGGGGGAACCCGAACACCTCCAATCCGCGACACAGTGGACATGGATGTTCTCGACGCCTTCGCCAATGCCAGCGGCGGCCGCGCCTGGCTGCTTTCGGGCACATGGAGCGAAGCACGCGGCAATCAGATTGAGCGCGCGCTCGACGAAATTGCAGCCGAGCTCCGGAACCAGTACAACGTCGGCTACTACCCCTCGCACCCAATCAAAGACGGCAAGTGGCACCGCATCGCGATCCGCACCAAAAACTCCCGGTACGACGTCCGCGCCCGCAAAGAATATTTCGGAGGATAGGCGTGTAGTAACCGCGCAGCGGCGATAGATTGTAGCCACGCGCGCGAGCCCGTGGGGACAATGGCAACGATTGTTCAGCCCCGCAGGGCGTACGAGTCTGACGCTCCTACGGAGCTGTCGCACTGTCCGAACGTATTTCCACGGGCTTGGCGCGCCGTGGCTAAACCGTCTTTTTTCAGACTCCGTCCCTGAATCGGACGCGTGTTACTATACGCAGCCATGAACACACTCGAACTTCTTAACAAACGGTGCACCGCTATTATTGCCGCAACGTGCTTGGTTCTTGCGAGCCTCGTGAGCGGAGTGCAGCTTGTCTCCTCCGGACGCGCGACCGCCGCGTCGCTTCCGTCCGAGCTGACGGACCAGCAGTTCTGGAATCTGTCGAGAGACTCCTCCGAAGAGGACGGCTATTTCCGTTCGGATAATCTTCTGTCGAACGAGACCAGTTTTCAGGAGATCATTCCGGGTCTGCTCAGAACCGCAAAACCGGGCCGCGTTTGCATGGGTGTGGGCCCGGAGCAGAATTTTACGTACATCGCCGCGCTCCGGCCGTCAATGGCGTTCATCATCGATATCCGCCACGGCAACCTGGACGTGCACCTGATGTATAAGGCGCTGTTAGAGCTGTCCAAAGATCGCGCCGACTTCGTCTCGCGTCTTTTCTCGAGAAGACGGCCGGATGGATTGAGTGCCCAGTCTACGGCCATCGAAATCTTCAGCGCGTATAGAAGGGCGGAAAGCAGCCAGGAGCGCTACAAAGAGAATCTCAAAGCGATCGAAGACCAGCTCATGAAGAAGCATGGATTCCCATTGACCTCCGGCGATCGGGATGGAATCGAGTGGGCGTTCAGCAATTTCTACCGGTTTGGACCTTCGATCAATTACAGCTCCAGCCTTTCCACAGGCAATCCGCCGGAAATCGTCGGCGCGATCGGTGGAAACCGCGGTGGCAACAACATGACGACATACGCGAACCTGATGATGGTCGATGATGGGCGCGGCGAGTATCGAAGTTATCTTGCAAACGAGGACAATTTCAGGTTCCTCAAAGACCTTGAGACTCGCAACCTCCTCGTCCCGGTCGTGGGCGATTTTGGCGGCGATAAAGCAATCCGGGCGGTCGCCCGATATCTGAAAAGCGTCGATGGGATGGTGTCGGCTTTCTACCTGTCCAACGTCGAACAGTTTTTGGTTCAGGATGGGAAATGGGACAATTTCTGCTCCAGCGTCGCCGCACTTCCTCTTGATGAAGCAAGCACGTTCATCCGCACCGGCCGAGGAGGCCCATATTCTTTCAACGGGGGCGGCGGCGTACAAAACTCATCCACGGCGAATATGCTGCAGGAACTCAGACCCTGCATGGCGCCTTCACGCTAAGCGGGAGTCTGCGAGGACGCGCGCAAAAAAGTACGGATGGCTGACCGCTGAAAGCGCGCGGCAGCCGAATCGTTCAAGACTTGGTTGCGGCCTAAAGCCGCGCTAAGAGGGCCATCACGAGATCTTCTCCGCCCGATAGCCACCCTTCGACCGGTCATACAGCCAAATTGCGCCGAAAACGAACAACAGAATTGCGGGCAAAATCGCGACGTCGCGAAATGACGTCTGTGCGGCGACGCCGAGGACGCGGTCAAGCTCCGGCCCCGCCTGCAATGCCTTGAAAGCCGAATCGCCTCCGGCGACTTCGACTTTCTTGGAATCGAAGATTGCGCCCATGAACGGAAGAACGAATTGGATGGAGAGCGTGCCGGCCGTGCCCATCAGGCCCATCAACAGCGCACCGCCGCGAGGGAAGCGCTCGGAAGCCGTGGCGAGCATCGTCGGCCACATGTAGCAGACGCCCGTGCCCCACACCGTGGCCGCCAGCAACCCCGTGAACGGCGATTCGGCGAAACTCAAGGCCACAAGCCCAAGCGACGCCATCAGGCACGAAAACCACAACACTCCGACCGGCGACAGCTTATGCACCAACGGTCCGGCAAAATGCCGCATCAAAAACATGAGCCCGCTGACGTACACCAGGAGCAGGATGCCTTGCATATGAACCGTGCGGCTGAGAGCCAGATCCACCCATTGTCCAGGCGCGAGCTCGGACGCCGCCGTGAGAAACATCGAGAAGAAGAGCACGAAAAAGAGAGGATTCAACAGCTCGCCAAACATCTGCTTCGCTGAAACTCCAGCGGCCGCGCGCTCCGTGGGCGGGAACTGAAGTCCGGCGCATAGCAAGATCACGCCGATTGCCGGCAGAATGACGACCGCGAGCTTCGCCTGCCAGCCGAATTCCATGCTCGTCATCGCGACGCCCAGCAGTCCGCCGATCACAATTCCACCGGGCCACCATGCGTGAAGCGTGTTGAGTTTGCCGGTCTTCTCTTCCGGATAGAGCGTGGCGATGAGTGGATTGATCACCGTTTCAACCAACCCCCACCCGATGCCCGTCACAAGCGCGCCGAGCCGAACCACCTGATACACCTCGGCCCCAGGCGCAATGCTGTTGGCGAAAATGATCAACAGCATTCCGGCGGAGAAGAGAATTCCCGACAACGGCAGCAGCAAGCGCATTCCGATCGCATCCAGCAGCGGGCTTCCGATAGCAATCGTGAACGCGAATCCCAAAAACGGCAAACCCAGCACGGTGGCCACCATCTCCGCCGAGTGAATCTTGTCGATCGGATCGAAGAACACCCGCTGTAAATCGCCTGCCGTGTTCGAGCGGAGCGAGAAGTTGATGCCGGCCATGGTCAGCGCCAAGGTGCTTGCCAGAAAGAGTCGAGTCTTATTGTATGCCGCGTGCCGGTCCATTTGGGCAGCGACGGTCGACGTGCTCATAGGGTTCCCTTAAACTATAGCCGCGAAGCGGACGTGAGAATGCAGCCACGGCCGCCAGCCCGTGGAACAATCATTGCAGAATCGATTCAAGCCCTGTGAGGAGCCTAAGGGCTCGCTCAAAAATAACTTGGCACATGAGACTCGGGTCCGATCTGACCAATGCTCAATTCCCAATTGTCGATTCTCATCCGAGGAAGAACTAAGACCGCTCGTACAGGTGCGGCCATCTTTCCCTTCGGATGAGAATTGAGCATTGGGAATTGAGCATTGGTCAGACCTGATTCCGGGCAGTCGATACTGCCAAGTTATTTTTGCGCGATCCCTAAACACCCCCAACCGGGGTTACAGCGGAACCTCCATCCAGCCGCGGCGTTGATGGCTCGCGAGTTCGATTTCTAAGATGTTCAATTGCCTCAGACCATCCGAGAACTGCGGATACTCGGGTTCGGCAGCCGGTTCCTCGATCGAACGGTAGAAGCGCCGGAAGACTTGCTTGAACGTGTCGGCGTAACCTTCGCTGTGGCCGCCGGGAAGGTCCGCGTAGGATCTCGCTCTCTCCTTCATTAAAGAGGGGTCCTTCACAATCACTTGATTATTGATATTCCGGTTGCCGATCCATAACTCGTCCGGACGCTCCTGGTTCCATGCCACCGACGCTTTGCTCCCGTAGATCTCGATGCTCAGCTGATTCTTTCGGCCCGCCGACACCTGGCTTGCCGTGAACGCTCCGCGTGTGCGGTCGCCCATATGAAAAACGACGGAGGCGAAGTCTTCCGTATCGATCGCAAAAGGCACGTAATCTTCGGGAGACAACGTCTTGCCGGCAAAGGTTTCGATCGGGCCTTTGGGCCGTTTGCGTGTCTTGTGAAACGTCTGAAGATCGGCGCACAGAGCGGTGATCCGCTGTCCGGTGATGTGTTCGGCCATATCGCACCAGTGCGAGCCGATGTCGGCGAGAGCGCGCGACGGTCCATTTTCCCGCGGATCGATCCGCCAATTCCAATCGGTGTCGTAGAGCAGCCAATCCTGCGAGTACGTCCCTTGCACGACGAGGATCTCGCCCAGATCGCCGTCCTCGCGCATGCGCCGCATATGCTGGACCATCGGGTAATAGCGCAGGTTGTGACAGGTGCAATTGCGGCGGTTGCGCGCCCGCGCGGTTTCCACGAGTGTTCTCGCCTCCTGGATCGATGTCGCCAGAGGCTTTTCACAGAGCACATGCTTGCCGGCGTCGAGCGCGGCCTTGGCAATGTTGAAGTGCACGACGTTGGGAGTGCAGATGTGAACCGCATCAATTGAGGGATCTTCGACAATCTTCAGGAAGTCGGTCTCCGCCTTTTCAATACCCAACGCGTCGGCCACCGCGCGCACGGCCTCGGGCCGTCTTCCCCCAATGGCGCTGACCTCGATCCCCAACCGCCGCACGTTCTCGACATGCACACGTCCGATGAAGCCCGTCCCTATGACGGCAGTCCGCAGTTTTTTCATGGCTGCCGAGGCTACCAGATCTGGGGACGGAGGCGCAATTCTGAACCGCAAGAGTTACGCCTCCGTCCCAGATCTCCCAAATTGCTCACTGTCCCCCTTTCGCGTGTTTGGCGTGTTGAAGTTGGCGAGACGACTATACTGATTCCGGGAGAAACATGAATTCCGCACCCGATTCGGCCCTATCCAACCCTAAACGTCCGGCGCTGTCCGAGCGACCTGGACTTGTGGCGTGGCTGGTGATCATCGGAGTTGTAACAGGCATCGTGTACCTGAACGTGCGCAGGAACGCGACCAGGGCGAGTGGGATCGCCGTTACCGAGATGATGTTCAAGCTGAGAGCGCAGTCGGCCATTGGACTCAAGTCACTCAAGGCGCAGTCTGGCCCGGCGCTGACGGCGATATCGACGGAGAGACCCGATCTTTTGATCCGCACCATGGAGAGCGATGCACGTACACCGAAAGACAAGCTGTACGTCGCCATTGTCGTCGGCGAAACTCAAAGCAAGGAACAAGCACTCGCACGACTGGACGCGTTGTCGAAAGGCCTGAATGCGTCCGGATTGGCTGAGGACATTGCCGCGCTGCGCGTGATTTATAGGGATGGACCGGACGCCCTGGACCCGGCATCGCAGGATCGCCTGATCCAGCGTCACGACTACTTCGCGCGTGTTGCGCTGGCTCATGACGTTGCTGCGAACACGGAACCGCGAAAATCGATTGAGGAATCCGCGGCGCGCACCGTCCTTCTTCTCGGCTTTGTCGGAATGTTATTGCTTCTGCTCTTGGTGGTGTCCGTTGGTGCGTCGATCATTACGGTTGTCCTGATCGCGAAGGGTAAGATCCGGCGGGCCTACGCACCGGATCCGTCCGCGAATACGGCTTTCCTGGAGGCGTTCGCTCTCTACCTTGTTCTTTTCTTTATCGTGTTCGGTGTGGTGGGCCGGCTCGTTCGGTTCGCTAATCTGAATTGGGAGTGGCTGGCCTGGCCGATCATTCCCATCGCGATGTTCTGGACAATGCGGCGAGGAACAACGCTGAACGGGGTGCGCAACGCGTTCGGTTGGCATTCCGGAGGCGGATGGCTTTGGGAGGCGGCGGCTGGCATCTGGGGTTATGTCGCCGGTCTCCCCGTTGTCGCGTTGGGACTATTCGTCACAGTCACCGCGATCCGGTGGACTCACGCCGTTCCATCCCATCCGATCATTCATGAACTCCAGGGCGACGGCTGGCACGTGCTGACGCTCTACGGAGTGGCGTGCATATTTGCGCCGGTGATCGAGGAAACCATGTTCCGAGGCGCCCTATTTCATCATTTGCGCCGGCGCTGGAGTTGGGTTATCAGCGCGCCGGTCGTCGCTTTTATTTTTGCGGTCATACACCCGCAAGGGTGGGTCACGGTTCCGGCTCTGGGCGCGATTGCGATGGTATTGGCCGCCTTACGCGAATGGCGCGGTTCCATCGTTGCCCCCATGGCGGCGCACGCCTGCAACAACTTCATTGTGCTGACGATCGCACTGATCGTGTTCCGGTAAAAACGAGAGAAATCCATATCGCTAGAACGGCGGTCTAAATAGAGTGCGACGGGAGGCTCTTATGATCCGATTTGCCATGATCGCTATCTTCACATTGCCGGCGCTGGCTTCAGGACAGGTCCTGAGTTCCACGCAGCATATCTTTCCATGGGTCGTGGATGGACGTGTCAAATCGGGCGCCACATACCACACGGAGGTCGTACTCTCCAATCCCAACTCGGCCTTTGCCAACTGCTCCCTACAATTGGCCGGCCTTTCGACGCGTTTTCAGGCGCTGAACGGCCCGACCCCAACCGTATCCGTGCTCAACTTTTTCATCTTTCCCTTCGGTTACGAAATTCTCCGAACCTTCGACAACACGGCGCTGGCAAGCGGATACGCCGTATTGAACTGTGGCGTTCCGGTGTACGCGACGACGACTTTCGGGCTCTACTCCAGCGATTCGGCCGTCACGCCGAGCCTTGAAGCGATGGTTCCTTCGTCGCTTGGCGGCGCCGAGATCGAATATGTGTTTGATGCTCGCCGCGGGACGCGGCTTGGGATTGCGATCGCCAATCCCTATGCTTCTCCGGCGGTCTTCACTCTGACTGTGCTGGGCACACAGAATGGTGTGTGGGCGCTCACCCTGCCCGCCTTTGGCATTGTGACTCGTTTTTTGGACGAGTTAGTCCCGCTGCAACCCAACGCGACCGGCAAAGTGATCATCAGCGAGGTCTACTCTTCGCGGCTCGTCTATTCGATCGGTCTCAAGTATTCCGAATCGGCTTTCACGTCTGTCCTGCCGAACATCCTGCGGTAAACCGTCCGAGGCGCCCTCGCCGCATCCGCGATACGGCATGACCGCTACCGCCGCCCATTGTAGGCGATGATCAAGAGCTTTTCACTTGCCAGCGAGCTATCAATATGATATCACTTTGATACCATATTGCCTGTTCAGGAGAACCGATCATGAATACGACTCCAAGTACAGCTAGTCACGAAAACGTCGTTCGTGTCCAAAACGGCTGGATGATGCTGGTCCTGCTTCTTGCCGTGCTCTCAGCCGACGTTGCGCTTTTGGTTTTCCACATTCCGGAAGGTTTCTTTCTCGGCGTTTGTGTGGTGTTGCTGCCGGTCATCATTTTCTTGATGATTGGATTTTTCACACTGCAGCCCAACGAATCGCGCGTCCTTGTGCTTTTTGGGGCTTACAAGGGCACCGTGAGGGAGAACGGCTTCCATTGGGGCAACCCGTTCTATAGCAATGGGCCGGGGCAGTGGTCGGGCATTAAAGGTGAAAAAGCCGTCACTCGGGGCACTACCGGCCGGAACAAGATTTCGTTGCGCGCCCGAGTGCTCAATGCGGAGAGGCTCAAGGTGAATGACAAGCGCGGCAATCCGATCGAGATTGCTGCAGTCGTGGTGTGGCGCGTGGCGGACACCGCGCAGGCCATGTTTGATGTGGACAGGTACGAAAACTACATCTCGACCCAAAGCGAATCCGCCCTCCGTCACCTTGCCAGCTTGTATTCCTACGATGACGGCGGGGAAAACGAGATCACGCTTCGCAGCAACGTCGAGGAGGTCTCACGCGCATTGCGGGTTGAGCTTGACGAGCGCGTGGAGAAGGCCGGCATGGTGATCGACGAAGCGCGACTGACGCACGTGGCATATGCGCCAGAAATTGCCCAGGCGATGCTTCGCCGGCAGCAGGCGGAGGCCGTCATCGCCGCACGAGAGAAGATCGTCCATGGCGCCGTCAGCATGGTGCATATGGCTCTGACGGAGTTAGCCGACAAAGAAGTGGTCCACCTCGATGACGAACGCCGCGCCGCGATGGTCAGTAATCTGATGGTGGTTCTCTGCGGCGAGTCCGAAGTTCACCCCGTGGTCAACACCGGCACACTGTACACCTAACGGGTCTGGAATGGCGGAGCGTAAGCCTTTCCTTCTTCGCATCGATTCGGATCTCTGGGCGGAACTGGAAGCCTGGGCGCAAGACGAGCTGCGCAGCATCAACGGCCAGATTGAGTATTTGCTGCGTCTGGCCGTTCAGAAACGCAAAGGAGGTCAGGCCGCCACAGAGAGTCCGGCAGACAGTGGCGCCCTCGACGACTCTAAGAAGGCGCGCAGCCGAAAAAGGTGAGATGGTTGGAGGTTGCGCGTCGTCAATCTGAAATCCGCATTTCTGGGACGGAGGCCTCCTTCCCCAATTTCAAACCAATTGTGTGCGTTCGCATTAGAAGTCGTCGTTGCCGTTGCGATCGCGCGGCGCCAAGACCAGAACTCCGCCGGCGGGAATAATGAGGCTTTTAAAACTGCTGCCGTTTTGTCCGTTCAAGGCCGTGGTTAACGGAGTCCCGTCCTGTTTGAAGAGATCCACCCGCACGGTCACGCTGGCTGTGCCGGTATTGGCGATCACAATCTCGGTGGCCCAGCCGCCTCCCGCCGCGAACTCGGGAAACAGTGTCGCGCCGGCGCCGCCCACGCCGAGGGCGAGTGTGGGCAGCGGTCCTGTGAATGCCGTCACCGTGGTGACGGGCATTGTGCTGAAGTTCACATCTCGAAATCGCAATCCGATCACCGATATCGGTGTGGTCGATGTGAGAACCAACGCTCCGGTAAATTCCGCAGGCAGTTTTGGCCCGGTGGAAAAGTCCGATGACGACTGGCTTCCGAACATTTCGGTCACGTACTGTAAGACCTGACGACGCGCGGCAATAGTTATCGTCTTGGTCGCGAGCTGCGCGCCGTCGTTCTTTCGGAGGGTCACTGTCACGTCTGTGCTCCCATTGTGCGGGTTCACAATGGCGAGGCCAAGATTCTTGAATAACTGGTCACTGACATCGACAAACATCACCGCACTCGTGAGAAGCGCCGGCGGCGCAACGGCGGCTTGAGTCCGTGCGGCGCCGTTCCTTCGCAACCCAAAGCTTGCCGTGACGAGGATCCCCGTCGCGCCCGGGAAGGACGGAGTCACCACGGCATAGCCGGCCTGGATCGGCCCGTTGTCGTCATGATCATCCTGTGACTGGCCCGCGGCCGGCGCGGTGATTTGCCCAAACGTGAGTGCCGCTGAAAACAGAGTCAAGCTAAGCGCCCAAAACATATTTTTCATAAGTTTTCTCCGGTGAAGCTCGTTATATCACAGAGCCAGCGGCGGCTGCCCCGGCGGGCGCGCCAGGTTTCCGGCCAATTTGAAGTTCGAAACGAGCTGCGCGTGGGGAACTAGGAGGAAAGGAGTCAATTTCCGAAAAAGGGGACAGTGAGCATTTCTTGAAGTATAGAAATTGCTGACTGTCCCCTTTTTCGGAAATTAGCGATGCGAGAGACTGGCGGTAAACGGAATGCCGATGACGTCTCCGGCGACCACAAGCTCGACGCGGCGATTGCGTTGCCTTCCGGCCGCCGTATCATTTGAAGCCACTGGCATGGTTTTTCCGAAACCGTGAGCTCCTAAGGATGTGATCTGGATTCCCTGATCAACCAGGAAATCCCGCACGGACAGAGCGCGTTTTTCGGACAGCTGTTGGTTGAAGTCGTCGCTTCCAACGCTATCGGTATGACCTTCAGCTTCCAGCCGTAGGCCGTGGTGCGCCAGCACGATACCGGAGACTCTGGCCAACTTCTCTCGCGCGATGGGTCGCAGCGTGTACTGGCCGGTGTCGAACAGAACATCGGAAATGTTGATCACCAGGCCGCGTTCGGTTTCCCGCGTATCCAGGATAAGGTTCAACTGCTGGATAAGGCTGGAGCGAAGCTCCGATTTTTCCCGCTCGGCGCGGGCTGCGGCTTGACGAGCCTGCTCGGCTGCGGCTTGTTCATTCAGCGCGCGAACTCTCTCGGCTTGGGCTTGGGCTTGGGCAGCGGCGCGTTCGGCCTCGGCGCGGGCGGCAGCCTGCCGAGCCTGCTCGGCCGCGGCTTGATCTCTCAGCGCGCGGTCTCGCGCCGCTTCCGCCTGAGCGCGGGCTGCGATCGTCTGAGCTTCCGCGACGGCGCGTTCCAACTCGGCGCGGGTCCGGCGCTCCGCTTCGAGCTGCTGCTGTGCTTCGGCCTGAACTCTGCGACGGGAATCTTCGCCGGCTTGCGCTCTCGCGAGTTCGGCTTGCGCCTTAGCTTCCGCCTCGCGATCGGCCGCGGCCTGGCGTTCCCGCGCGATCCGCTGCTCCTCCTGACGCTTGAGCGCAATCAGCCTGGCGTCTTCCGCGGTCTGCGCGGCTTCGCGCGCGGTCATCGCCACTGGCTTTGTGCCCGCCTTCCGCGCTTTGTAGGCCTCGGCCTGCTGCAGCAGACTGCCTGCTTTCCCGAATGAGTCGGGCGCGTCGATATCGGCCTTGGCCCAACGGGCGATGCGAATCGCGTTGCGCGCTTCATAAAGCTCGAGTGGCGTCTTCTTGTCCAGCGCGATCGGTTTTAGATCTGCCGGTGATGCGTTCACGACATACTGGCCCCGCTGCAATAGCTCGTACTTCGCAGAGATTTCTTCGACCTTACCGACGGTGTCATTCCGCACGAAGTTTTCCATAACCACAACGTCACTCGGTTGCGAAACGGCGAAATACGGTTCAGCGGTGACAATGAGGCCAAACGCCTGAAGCTCCGTCGTAACATTCAGTTTGCTCTTTGCTCCGTTGAGAAGGACCTCTCCAAGATTCGCGCCGCGTCCTTCAGGAGTAATCGCCCACATCACATACGTCAGGTACTCGGGCCCGAACCGCGTTGCCGATTGCAGACGGTCGAACTCGACTTCGATTTCGATGTATCCCTGCTTGCTCTCCACCTTGGCTTCACCGCGAGCCATGGGCAGCAACGGCGTGCCTCTGAAATCCACCTTCGTTGCACCGCTGCGATGGCGATAATTGATCGCCTTTGTCGTTCGTTCGACGACATTCACGGTCAGTTTAAATATTGGAGCCTGGCCCCCACGTTCAAGTGAAGGCTGGGTGGAATTGGATGGCTGTTGCGCCGGGGCTTTTAGCGCTATCCCCAGCGAAATGCACAAAATCACAAGCTTCAATGCCTTCATGACGCCTCCTTGCGAACGGTCCCATGCAGCACGAAATAGACCAAAGTCGAGGAAACCGGACGTTCTCCGTTAAGTTACACAGACAAAAGGGCATAGGAACGAAGGGAATGCCGGCAATCCTGACCGGGTCGGAGATCGACCCATCAACGACATGGAAATTGCGGACGGAGGGGAAGAACCGGGGCCAAACGATTTCACCCGTCTGACCTCGTTTTGACCACCGGTCTTTCCGAAATTGCTCACGGTCCCCTTTTTTGGAGAAACTGGCCGCAGACCTCCCCAAACTCCGGTGCCCATTGATGCGAGGCGTCGAGCAAGACGGTCTGAACAGCGACTCCGGCGGCTCGAAGGCGTTGTTCATCGGAAGCCAGTTTTTCGGCCGAATACCAGTCGTCGCGCGCTCCCCGGCCAATCAGCGCGATAGGAATGCGCGCGAGCGCCTGCGTGTCTAGCTCGGGCGGTACGTCCCCGCCGCATGTAATGACGCCGGCCACCGGGCGACCGAGACAAGCAGCGGCGCGGAATGCCATAGCAGCGCCCTGTGAAAAGCCGGTCACGACCATCAACGGACCCACCGAACATTCCTCTGAAACACGGCGGATCACATTCGCCACATATGCGATG
>Ga0066710_100004279_pt1 | contig 12577 bp, 5 predicted proteins | sample GraSoiAngelo_159_FD_79666 | JGI IMG/M metagenome (GOLD analysis project Ga0066710, IMG submission 79666) | Grasslands soil microbial communities from the Angelo Coastal Reserve, California, USA - 14_1009_16_40cm | ecosystem: Environmental > Terrestrial > Soil > Grasslands | place: USA...
CACTTCGATAACAGCCCGGGCCTGCTGGGCAGTGAAATTCACGGCGTTCTCCAGCAGGTTGTACAAGGCTTGTTTCAGAAGCCCGCGGTATGCGCTAACCACCGGCAGCGATGCGATCCGCCATTCTATATTGCGGTGCTGAGTCTGCGGCCGAAGCTCGTCAATTACTTCATCCACCAGGTCACGCAGATTTACCTGGATTCGCCTGGCTTTCGTGAATTCGGCCCGCGACAGTTCCAGGAGTTCCTCCACCAAATCCTTCATCAGACCGATCTCGCGACGGACCTGGGCCGCGAATTCGGCACTTTCGTCCGACAGAACACCGGCACGCTTCAACATCAGGTCGAGAAACATCCCGGCGCGACGGATTGGAGCGCGCAGTTCGTGAGACACGGAGCAGGTCACGGCAGCAAGCGCGGCATTCGCTTCCATAACCCGAGCGGTTTTCTCCCGAACACGCTGGTCCAGCACCTCGGAGTGCCGGCGGAGTTCGTCGTAGAGCAACGCGTTCTCATAGGCCACCGCCAACTGGCCCGCAAGCGCCAATGCCACCGAGGTGTCCTCCTCCAGGAACTCCGTTCCGCCGAGTTTATTGACAAGCCACAACCAGCCGTAGGTCCGGGACGGAGTGCGCACCGGGACTGTCAGGGTGGCCTCGCTGGGACCCCAGGTGCACGTCCCCGCGAGGCACCTGGCCGTAGCTTCATCGAATCCGGACGTGGCGACCTGCGCCCAACGGCCTTCTCCGCTGATGCGTATTCCTGCGGCGCCTGCTCCTACAATTTCGCGAGCTGCTCGCGCGTAGCCTTCTACAAGCCTTGCCGGATCGCGTTCATAACTCAGTTCGCGGCAGGCCTCCATCAGAGCGGAGAGGCGAAGCATCGCGAACCGGAGTTGCTCGGCTTTTCGGGAGAGCTTATCGGTTAAGAGCCGCAGATGTTCCCGGCTCAGATCTTGCTGGGCATCCGAAGGAGTGGACTGTGCCGGCTCCCCGCCGAGAGCGGCCGCCACGACAGAAAGTACCTCCTGTGGCTGGCACGGCTTCCGGAGAACATATCGGACTCCGGACTTTTCCGCCAAGGATTTTGCTTCGCGTTCCAGGTAGTGCGCCGTGTAGAAAATAACCGGCGTCGTAGTAAAGCGTGGTTCTTCACGGAGCTGACGGACGAACTCATAGCCGTCCATCGTCGGCATCAGCACGTCTGAAATCACCAGATCCGGTGCTACGGCCCGCACTGCTTCCAGGGCTTCCAGCCCATCCGAGGCCTGCCGCAGTGTGTGGCCCTGATAGCCGAGCAAAGTCGCCAGAAAGTCGCGGTTCTCTTGACGATCGTCCACGATCAGAATATTCGCCATTGTTTCCTTCTCATGAAGCGCAACGCGCGACCGATATCCCGATGCCCTGTCACCGATGACGATCCTAAGAACCTACCGAAGCGCCAAGCGTAAAGTAGAAAGTCGCTCCCTGACCAGGCGCCGATTCCGCCCAGATCCGGCCGCCATGACGCTTGACGATTCGCTGCACGATCGCGAGGCCGGCGCCCGTCCCAGGAAACTCGTTTTGGCGATGCAGCCGCTGGAACACGGTGAATAAGCGGTCTGCATACTGGGGATCGAAGCCGGCGCCGTTGTCTCGGATATAGATGACCGGATCGCTTTCCGCGGTGATCACGCCCACTTCGATAACAGGAGCTTCGGAATGCACTGTGAACTTAACCGCGTTCGACAGCAGGTTGGCGAATACCTGCTTCAGAAGCGTCCAGGACCCTCTCACCTCAGGTAGAGGGTGAAGCCGCCAGTCTATAGTCCGCTCTCCGGCCACGGCTCGCGCGTCTTTTAGGGCGTCCTCCAGGACCGCATTGAGTGGCACGTCTTCGAAATGGATATCCTGCTTCGAAATTCGCGAAAGCTCCAGGAGACTCTGAACGAGATCCGCCATCTCTCGGGACGTCCGATGGATTCGCCGCACCAGTTCGGTGGCATCCGGCTCCAGCTTCGGGCCGAAACGTTCTTCCAGCAGAAACGAAAATCCGTTGAGATGATGCAGCGGTGTCCGCAGATCGTGCGAAACGGCGAAGGTAAACGACTCCAGCTCCGACTTGGCAGCCTCCAGGTCGCGAGTCCGTTCGCGAACTCTCTCCTCCAGCTCCGCCGCGTGCTTCTTCACCTGGCTGTACAGTTGGGCGTTCTCGTAGGCCACCGCGAGCTGCGCCGCGAGCGTGCGCGCCAGCCTCTCATCATCTTCGGAGAATGAACCGCCGCCCAACTTCCCGGCGGCGCAAAGCCATCCAAAAAAGTGCTTCGGCGTGCGAACGGCAACACCAAGGTGCCCCTCCGCGCAGAAGTCCAGATGGGGGCTGTCTGTATCGGGTTTCCAGCGAGAGTGAAGCTCTCCCGCCGCTTCGTCAGGAAGTCCGCTCGCGGCGACATGAGTCCAGTCACGCCCCTCTTTATCGAGGATTCCGATTACGCACAGGTCCACGCCTATAATCTGCCGGGCCACTGCGGCGTACTGATCGACCAGGCTCGGCGGGTGCAGCTCGGTCGCCAGCTTCTGCCCCGCTTCAATGAGCGCCTCCAGGCGCAGGTTGGCGCGTGCTAGTTCTTCCGCCGTCTTGGAAAGACGGGTCGTGATCAGCTCCAGGTGTTCTTTAGCGATCTCTTCTGGCAGTTCCGCATGGCGCGGGGGAATCCCCAGCGCGCCCTCGATAACGCTGAGGACCTCCGAGGGCTCGCACGGCTTCCGCAGTACGTACGATACGCCGCATTTTTCGGCCAGGGCGAGAGCTTCGCGCTCCAGGTAATAGGCGGTATAGAAGACCACCGGCCGGCCCGCCAGCTTCGGGTCTTGGCGCAGCCTGCGGACGAACTCATAGCCATCCATTGTGGGCATGAGTACATCGCTGATAATGAGGTCCGGCTGTTCGCGGGCGGCGACCGACAAACCCTCCACGCCGTCCGACGCCTCAAACACGCTGTGCCCGTAGTAACCGAGCAATGTTGCAAGAACGTCACGGTTTGACGCCTGATCGTCCACGACGAGGATCTGAGACATCGAATTTACTTCCTTTCGGCCAACGATGCCGCCCCGTGAGCGGACAGAATGGTTTGAATCTCAAGCAGGAGCTGCTCCGCTTCCAGAGGCCGGTGGAGCAGCTTGATCTCACCGAGTCCGCCGATCCGTTGGCGCTCGATTTCGTTAGCGCTCGCGGATTGGAACAGAACCGGGACGGAGCGGAATTCCGAATCCGCCCGCAGGACACGGATGAAGTCGATAGAATTTCCATCCTGCAAGTGCACGTCTGTAAGGACTAAGTCGGGACGCGCTCGCCGGAGCTCTTCTGCGGCCTTGGCAAGACTGGAAGCGGTGACCACCGCATATCCGTGCGGTTCGAGGAGGCTTCGCAGGAACTCCCGGTTGGCCTCCGTATCGTCGACAACGAGTACGGTGCCCTTCGGGGGGACATCCGGGCGGGCTTGGGCCGGGGTTTCGGTCCATCCGCCGTGTTGGCGCTTGCCGGAACGCAGTTCAATGGGAAGAAATCCCTCCACGTTTTTCACGAAATCCTCAGGATGGATCGGCTTGGCGATGTATCCGTCAAAACCTGCGTTCAGCAGCCTTTCACGGTCGCCGACCATAGCCAGCGCGGTGACTGCGATCAAAGGCATTGTTCGGAACGCTGGTTCAGCCTTGAGCCTCCGCACCACCTCAAAACCGTCGGCTTTGGGAAGTTGCACGTCGCACACGATCAGATCCGGACGTTGCCGCTGTGCTATTTCCAGGCCCTCCAATCCATCCATGGCCGTGAGGGGCTCGTACCCGTAGGCGGAAAGCAGGTACATCATAAGCTCCAGGTTGGTCGGATTGTCTTCAATCACCAGAATTCGCGCTGACAAGTTCATTGCCTCCGGATGGGAACCAGCAGCGTGAACCGGCTGCCGTGTCCGAATTCGCTTTCAAACTCTATGTAGGCGCCGATCAGTTGGGATAGCTTCTGGCTCAGATATAGCCCCAGGCCCGTGCCTTCCACACGGGTCGCCCCCTCCATCTGCTCAAACGCCTGAAATAGCCTGGCCCGATCCTCGGGCCGGACCCCTACTCCTGTATCCACAACGCTGATCTCGGCACACGCCATTCCCTTGGCATACCGCTGGCCGAGCGAAACACGAACAGTTCCCTTATCGGTGAATTTGATGGCATTGTTAAGCAGATTGATGACAATCTGGCTCAACGCCCGGCGGTCGGTCATCAGGATCAATGGATCGGGCGGCAGCGTCACTTCAAAGGTCAGGCCTTTGCCTTCGGCCAGGGGCCGCAGCGCGGCTGTGACTTCTTCGAGTACACTCTGGCAGTGCAACTCCTCAAGCGCGACCTTGACCTTGCCGGATTCGATCTTGGCGAGATCCAGCAGATCGTTGATCAGCGAGAGCAAATGCCGTGCGCTCCGCTGAATCGTGTTCAACTGCTTATCCTGGTCCGCTGTCAGGGGACCGGGGAGCTTCATCAGCAACGTTCCCGTGAACCCGATGATCGCGTTGAGAGGCGTGCGTAGTTCATGGCTCATGCTCGCCAGGAACCGGTCCTTCGCAAGACTGGCGTTCTCCAACTCCAGGTTCTTTTCCTGAAGCGTGCGCTCGAACCGTTTGCGCTCTGTGACGTCGCGCGCCGCGGCGAAAACGCCTTGCAGCTTGCCGCCCTGATCGTTGAACGTGGTTGCATTGTAGGAAACGACGGTCTCCGCGCCGGTCTTCGACCGTGCGGTCAACTCGTAGTTGGTCACGCTGCCTTCGCGCAGCACCAACCGGATACCCTGCTCGGCGCCTTCCGGATCGGTGAAATATTGCTTGAAGGGCGACCCGATCAATTCTTCCCGCGAACCTCCCGTCAGCGTTTCCATCTGCTGGTTGACGTCGGTGATGATACCCAGCGGGTCGGTGGTCATCAGCGCATCGATGTTCGATTCGATCAGCGAGCGCGTGTAGAACTGCGAATCGCGCAACTGCCCCTCCAGTTCTTTTTGCGCGGTGATATCGCGGGCCGCGGCCAGGATTCCCAGCGGATCGCCGGCCGCGTCGGTGAACACGGCGGCATTGAACGATACCGTTATCCGGCGTCCGTACCGCGTGATCAGAACCAGCTCGTAGCCGATCACACGCCGCTCCGCAAAGGTCTGTTTAACGCCTTCGACCGCGCGTGCGGGATCGGTGAAGTACTGTGAGAAGGTGGAATTAACCAGGTGTTTGCGGGAGTAGCCCGTGATGCGCGTCGCTTCCTCGTTCACGTCCGTAATGCTGCCATCCGGGGCGATTGCGAACAGCGCGTCGGGCGATGCTTCGATCAGCGAGCGGTTATAGACCTGCTGCTCCGCCAGCTGGTTTTGCAGCCGGGCCTGCTCGCTGATATCGCGGGCCGACGCGAAGATGCCCTGCACGCGGCCTTCCCCCGACCGGAATACGGAGGCGTTGAACGACACCGTCGCCTTGCGTCCCGTCCGCGACTTCAGGACGAGTTCGTAGTTGGTCACAACGCCCTTCGCCAGAGTCTGCTTCACCCCCGCGTCGGCCCGCGTCGGATCGGTAAAGTACTGCTTGAAAACCGACCCGATCAATTCTTCGCGCTTATAGCCGGCCATGCGGCAGATCTGCTCATTCACGTCGGTAATGAAGCCGTCCGGATCGACTGTAATCAAACCATCCACGGAGCTCTCAATGAGGCCTCGGAGGTAAGTCTGTTGATCGCGAAGTTGTTCCTCCAGCCGCACCCGGTCGGTTACGTCTCGGGCCGAAGCCAGGATGCCTCGCACATTGCCCGCCACGTCTTTGAAAATTGAAGCGTTAAAAGAGACCTGCAGCAGCCGACGCGATCGGGCGACCAAGGTAAGCGCGTATTCCGTGACGTAGCCGACCTCGAGTGTCTGGCGGACACCCTGTTCGGCGCGTTCCGGCTCCGTGAAGTAATCCCGGAATGGCGATCCGACAAGCTCCGCGCGCCCATAGCCGCTCATCTGGCACATGCGGTCATTCACATCGCCGATCACGCCTTCCGGGTCCACAGTGATCAAGCCGTCCACCGACGACTCGATGAGTCCGCGCAGGTAAGTCTGCTGATCCCGCAGCTGCTGCTCCAGGGTCTTCTGTTCGGTGATATCGCGCGCCGCGGCGAAAACGCCCTGCAACTTGCCAGCCTGGTCGAAAAAGGTAGTGGCGTTGTACGACACTACCGTATGCTTCCCGGCTTTGGAGAACGCTGTCAGCTCGTAGTTGGTAACGCGCCCTTCCTCGAGCACGCGTCGGATGCCTTCCTGCGCCTTGTCGGGCTCGGTGAAGTACTGCTTGAAAGGCGACCCGATGAGATCCTCCCGGGAGTGTCCGGTCAACGTCTCCATTTGCTGGTTAACGTCCGTGATGATCCCCAGCGGGTCGGTGGTCATCAGAGCATCTATATTCGACTCAATCAATGATCGCGAATAGAATTGCGAGGCTTGCAGCTTGTCTTCGAGCTGCTTCTGCGCGGCGATATCTCGCGCCGAAGCGAAAATGCCGCGCACGCTGCCGGCCGTGTCGCGAAACACCGCCGCATTGAACGAAACCGGGAGTTGTCTGCCGTCGGCCACCTGGAGCGTCAGTACGTAATTGGCGACTGACCCTTCCCGGAAGGTCAGCCGCACGCCCTCCACCGCGCGTTCCGGCTCGGTGAAGTAGGAAGGAAAGGCGGATCCCACCAGCTGGCCGCGCTGCCGTCCGACCATGCGGCACATCGTGTCATTGACGTCGGTGACCATCATGGACTCGTCCACGGTGACCAGGCCGTCCACGGAAGCCTCGATCAAGCCGCGATTGTAGGCGCGCTCTTCGGCAAGCTGGCTTTGCAGGCGGGCTTGCTCGGTAATGTCGCGCGCCGAGGCGAAAATGCCGCGCACGGTCCCGGCCTGGTCCATGAAGATGGCCGCATTGAAGGACACCAACTGCTTCCTGCCGCTCTTGGTTTGCAGCGTCAGTTCATAATTGGTGACGGCGCCTTTATCCAGCGTCAGCCGCACTCCTTCGGACGCCCGCTTGGGATCGGTGAAATACTCGCGGAAGGCCGATCCGATCAGTTCCTCGCGCGAATAACCCGACATGCGGCACATGGTCTCGTTCACGTCGGTAATGACCAGAAACGGATCGACCGTAATCAGGCCGTCCAGCGAGGCTTCGATCAAGCCCCGGTTGTAGGCCCGCTCTTCGGCGAGCTGCGTTTGCAGACGCGCCTGCTCCGTGATGTCGCGCGCGGACGCGAAAATGCCGCGCACTTCTCCGGATGGTTCCCTAAATACGCTGGCGTTGAAGGACACGCGAAGCTCGCGCCTGCCCTGCGTGAAGAGCGTGAGTACATAGTCCGTGACCACGCCCCTTTCAAACGTTTCCTGCACGCCGGCCGAGGCGCGGTCGCTGTCGAGAAAGTAGTCCGCGAAAGGCGTGCCGATCAGCTCTTCACGGGCGAATCCCGACATCCGGCACATCTGTTCATTCACGTCGGATATCCGTCCGGACGGATCCACCGTGATGAGACCGTCGACGGATGCCTCAATCAATCCGCGGTTGTAAGCCTGCGACTCACGTAGCTGTTGTTCGAGCTTTTTCTGCTCAGTGATGTCGCGTGCGGCTGCAAAGACACCCTGTAGCCTTCCCTCGGCATCGCGGAACGTGGATGCGTTATACGAGACCAGGGTGGTTCTGCCGTCACGCGCGAGCGCCGCCAGTTCGTAGTTCGTCACACGCCCCGACTTCAGCACTTGACGGATACCCTCTTCGGCTCGTGCCGGTTCGGTGAAATAGTTCTTGAAAGGCGACCCGATCAGCTCGTCGCGCTGATGTCCCGTAAGCGTCTCCATCTGCTGATTCACGTCGGTGATCAGACCGAGAGGATCGGTGGCCATCAGCGCGTCGATGGACGACTCGATCAGCGACCGGGTGTAGAGCTGGGTGGTCTGGAGCTGCTCGGTCAACCGTATCTCTGCGGAGATGTCCTTGGAGATAAGGAGAAAACCGACTGGCCTACCGGCAGCATCCCGCCGCGGAGTGATGACAACCCGCGCGGTAAACCGGTCGCCGCTCTTCCGGATGCGCTGGATCGTTCCTTCCCACTTACCGTCCCGCAGCGCGATGTCCATGATCTCGCGAGGTTTGCCGGATTCCACGTCTTCCGGCGTGTGGAGCATGATGGAGTTGGCTTTGCCGATAACCTCCTCGGGCTCATATCCGTAGAGCCGGCGCGCGCCTTCATTCCATAACAGGATGTCGCCCTTTAAGTTTTTTCCGATGATGGAGTATTCGGTGGATGCCTGCAGGATATTGGTGATGAATTCGACAGCATCGCCTGGCTCGGCCAGCATCGAGGTGTAAAGCTGCGTCCCCTGTAATTGCTCGCTGAGCCGGACCTCCGCGGAAATGTCCTTTGATATTAGAAGAAACCCGACCGGCCTGCCGGAGGAATCGCGCCGCGGCGTGATCACGACCCTGGCAGGGAATCGTTCTCCGCTCTTTTGGACCCGCTGGAAAGTTCCCTCCCACTTTCCCTGTTTCAGCGCGATCTCCATGATCTCTTGCGGCCTACCCGCCGCGATATCCTCTGGTGTGTGCAAAATGCTGGAGTTGGCCTTGCCCACCACCTCCTCCGGCGCATAGCCGTAGAGCCGATGGGCGCCTTCATTCCATAAAAGGATGTCGCCGTCCAGGTTTTTTCCGATGATCGAATACTCGGTCGAGGCTTGAAGAATGTTGGTAATAAACTCCACGGCATCGCCGGGTTCGGCCAGCATGGAGCGGTCCATGAGTTCGGTGGGCATAATTCTCCTAATGAGTAAAGTGGCCAGAGAACCTGAAGTTCTCAAGCCGGCTCGCGCCTGCGGGGAGACCGCATCGGCGCGATCAGAAGGGGTAAATCGGCTCTTGTGTACCTACGTTGCTAATGGATTACAGGCTCGCGCTCCGATACGATTACGATCTGCATGTCCTTGGCAAGGGCAACAATTCTCTGGACAAGATTCCGGGACAAAGGGGGAAACCAGCGCCGGTCCCGAGGCCGTGCAAGAAAGATCTGCGTAATCTGATTTCGGCGCGCGAAATCCACCAGCGTCGGAGCGGTGTCCTCACCTTCGAGGATTCGAGTTTCTATGTGCAGGTTGCGCGCGAAGTTCAAGTGCCGGTTAATGGCTTCGCGATCGCTTTCCGGCAGAGTGCTCAGATCGCCCGATGCCTGAACGGCCACGGCAAAGCACTCGGCGCCGAGAAAATCACTCACGCGCTTGGCGCGACGAATCAGCATCGCAGTCTGGGGATCCGCCGTCACGTGAACAAGGATCCTGTGATGCTTGCGTTTTCCATCCTGAACGCCGGCTTCGGCATGGGTACCGGCTTCATCATCCCCTATCCGGTGCTCGACTTCGTGCGCGGCCTGGCGGAGCGCGAGTTCCCGAAGCGCAACCAATGTCGACTCGCGAAAGAAATTCCGCATCGCTTGTTCGGCCTTCTCCCGGCCGTAAACCACGCCGCGTTCGAGCCGGTGCAGCAGAGCGCGCGGAGTTAGATCGATCATTACGACTTCATCCGCCTGCTCTACTACCCAGTCCGGAATGGTCTCGCGGACACGGATACCCGTGACGCGCCACACTTCGTCATTCAGGCTTTCCAGGTGCTGGACATTCATTGTGGTCAGAACGTCGATGCCCGCGTCGAGCAGCACATGCACGTCTTCCCAACGTTTGGCGCGCTCGGATCCGGGAACATTGGTGTGCGGGAACTCATCCACCACCGCAACCTGAGGCCGCCTCGCTAGTATGGCGTCGGTGTCCATCTCCTCGAAAGTGGATTCGCGATAGACGATCTTTTTTCTCGGTACGAATTCCAGTCCTTCAGCCTTTGCAATCGTGTCCTTACGTCCATGGGGTTCAAAGTAGCCGACCACCACGTTAATTCCCTTCGCCTTCAACTCCCGGGCTTCCTCGAGCATCTTGTAGGTCTTTCCGACGCCGGCTGCATAGCCCATGAAGATCTTCAGTTTTCCGCGACCTTTTTCCGGCATCTCTGACCGCTATCTGCTACTGCGGGAAGACTCGCACGTCCATGCCGCGCGAGCGCTGGATCAGCTTATCAACGGGATTGCCCCAGAGGCGCGGACCGAGTCCGGAACGCTGGCTGTGCCCTATGAACAACTGCGTGATCCTCCTCGCCTTGGCAAACTCAAGTATCGCGGAAACCGGATCCTCACCCTCTAGAATCTCAATGCAGGCTCCGGCAGCCCGGGCGGTCTGCAGCTTGTCCTCGAGTGCTGCTCGGTCCGAAGGCGAGATGTTCGGCTGATTGACGTACGCGACGATGAGTTCGGCGTGAAACTTCTCAGCAATCGTTTTGGCGGTTTCGATCATATCCGGCACGTTGGCTCGAGGCGTAATGCAGACCAGGATGCGCTCATGAGCACCGAAGTGTTGCCTGATCCCGTGCTGCTCCAGGTACTCTTGAAGCTGATGGTCCACAACGTCCGCTGCCAGCACCAGCGCCAACTCCCGTAATTTCGAGAGCCGCTGTTCGCGTCTCCTAGCGTCGACCTGCTCTTCTGGCGTGCGCTCTATCGGCTCCTCCGGTGGGGCATCGACGATCTCGATTTCATCAGCACTTTTAATGAATGAGACCGGCACCGTCTCCTTAACGCTCTTGCCGGTAATGCTTTCCACCTGTTCGCGCAACTCGGCTACATATTGCACGTCGATGGACGCGACGACCATGATGCCCGCGCGCAGGAGGTCTTGGACATCCTGCCAGCGCGTTGGATTCCGGGAGCCGGGCGGGTTGTCGTAAGCCATGCCGTCAATGAAGCAGACAGCGGGGTGACGCTTGATCAGAGCATCGACGTCAATCGCCATGCCATGATCAATCTGTTTGAGGGGGATCACTTCCAACTTCGTCAGCAACGCCTCCACCTCCGGTGGTACCTGGGGCTGCACTGCCCCGACGACCACATCCTGGCCACGCTCGCGCCGGCGCCGTGCTTCGTCGAGCATGCGGAATGACTTGCCAACGCCGGACGCGTACCCTAGGAAGATCTTGAGGTACCCTTTCTTGGCAACGGGCTCCTCGGCCTGAACTTCACGAAGAAGTTGGTCCGGCGTTTTGCGGCGCGTCTCACCAGCCATACTGCTCTCTCCGGTCTAGGTCGGCTGCATTCACCGGAGACCCCCAGGAATAAACGACGACGCCATTGCACCAATAATCAGCGTAACTGCCTGGGACCAGTCGCATGGTCTCCTACCATGACTCGTGTTTCCCCCCAAACCACCAAATGAGTCCGAGGGTAGCCGTGTTCTGCTCCTTTTTGAGGAATCCGGGTATTTCAGTCAGGAAAGCTGGTTGATTGGAGAAATCGCGCCGGTGTTCGATCCTAACCTGGAAACCCTCGATGAACTGATAGATAGCGGTGAGGGTGTGTTCCTTGAGATCCTGCGTGGCGCCGCTGAAGAGTCCGCCATGGTCTTTCAGATACTCAAAACGCCCCGCCAGGGAAAACTTCGGCGTGAAATGATACTGCAAATACCCCACGCCGCCCATAACATGCGATGGTGGTGCGTTTGTAAGCGGGCGGCTGACGACGTGATCGAATTCGCCTGCTACCGTGATCTTGGCAGTCGCAGACCAGCTCGCGTATGTGTCGAAAATGTGGGTTCTGCCGTTCAGTTTGGGTCCGGGCGCCGGTGTTACCGAGAGGCCCGGCTGAGTCGGTAAGGTGGGCACGCCTGGATTGTACGCCGGCGTGACATCGCGGCTCTCCTGACCGAAGAAATAGTTGACGTTCCAGGAGATCGCCTTGGTTGGCTTGATCGTGAATAGAAACGCGTTCGACTTATAGCCGTTGAAATCCTCGGTTTGGTTCGCTCCGTTCACGAGCCAATGTTGCACGCTCAGCTTGTCGTTTACGTTGTACGTTGTGCGGAAACCCATATGGTAGAAGGGCAAGTAGTTGAAATAAAACGACCGCGAGTAATTGATTTCGTCGTAGGTGTAGTTGTTTTCAAAACCGAGGGCGCTATAGAATTTTCCGAAATCGACGGTGAGGCCGCTTCCTAGCGGAAACACGTATGTTCCGTACGCCTGAAAAAGATTACGGTAGACCTGGGGTCTGGGTTCATTCTGCGTTCCGCCTTGCAGCGTTTCGGTGTTCTGACCGAACATGAGATCCACGCGGCCGCCATACCGCCGCCCCGCAGCAACATCAGGCGCCCGTTCCAGGATGAGTCCCAGTTGATTCAGCGTGAAATTGTTACTCAGGACATCGTTGGCTCGTAATAAATTGACGCGCCCCACCGGACGGTTGAAGTTCCAGCCGTAGTAGCCATCGAAGTAGAAGTTCAGCGTGCTTCCGGTCAAGCCCAGGACTCCGCGCTTCGTGGCGTCTTCTGTCTGCGTGTTTGCACCAGCGGCGCCCGTGGCTGCGCCGCCGATCTCGGTCGTTCGAGGCGCCTCCGCCACGGCCGGTCCCTTACCTTCCAGGGCCGCCACTCTCTTCTCGAGGCTCTCGATTCGATCGAGCAACGCTCGCTCGCGA
>Ga0066710_100004280_pt1 | contig 12577 bp, 11 predicted proteins | sample GraSoiAngelo_159_FD_79666 | JGI IMG/M metagenome (GOLD analysis project Ga0066710, IMG submission 79666) | Grasslands soil microbial communities from the Angelo Coastal Reserve, California, USA - 14_1009_16_40cm | ecosystem: Environmental > Terrestrial > Soil > Grasslands | place: USA...
AAATTCAGACCGACGGCCGCGGTGACGCCGCCGGCCGCCGTGAATCGGAACAGGTCCCGCCGGGTCATTCCCCTCGTCTCCATCTGTTCAAACCCTCCCCGGGCACTCGCCCTGACCGGCGAGTTGGAGCGTAGCCATCACTCAGTACAGCGATCGGCCAACCCTGACACAGGCCGGAGCAACGCGTCAAGGCAATTTGGGGGCCGCTGCGGGCTCGCCGGTCTACGGTAGCCGCGCACTTGACGTGACGACGGCCGCGCCCTAGCCTGCGGTCAGCGTCAACACAACAGCACCTGGCGTCCCGCCGATCGCCCAACCGGCCAGAGCGCCTGTCGTGGAGGTGAAGCCGTGCAGCCATCGACCATCAGCTCTATTTACCGTCGCCGATTCTTGAAGTTCCTGGCCGGTAGCCCGCTACTGGTCTTGTCAGGCCCCGCCTGGCTCGAGGATCGGCTGGCCGCGGCCGGCACGACCAGCGAAGTCTGCGCAGTCCGATCATCGCTTCGCCCAACGAGGCCATCAACCTGTTCGACTTCGAGGCCGCGGCGCGTGAAAGGCTTCCGGCGGCGCACTGGGGGTACATGGCCACCGGAGTGGACGACGACGCGACACTCCGGGCGAATCGGGAGGGATTTTCGAAGTTCCAGATTCGGCCGCGCCGGCTCGTGGATGTGGCCACCGTCGACACGTCCGTCGAGCTCTTCGGGGAGACCTGGAAGAGTCCGATCGTCCTCGCGCCGGCCGGGAGCCAGAAGGCGTTTCATCCGGACGGTGAGATCGCGGCGGCGCGGGCCGCAGGGACCACGGGGCACTTGACGATCCTTTCGACCGGAGCGACGTCCTCCGCCGAAGCCGACGACTGGAAGAAGGCGCGGAGGATCCACAGCGCGTAGGGCAGCGCGAAGGAGATCCATCAGGCCCTGACCGAGGTTCATCGCCGCGGCGAGGCCCGGCCTCACGGTCCTCCCGGACGCCGCGACTCTGCACCCCCTGGAGACGCCTGGCCTGGAAGGGGTCGCCCGGGCTTTCAACCTGACGCGTCCCGGGGGGGCCGGCCTCTCCCGGCGTAACCGTACCGAAGTCAGCATCCCGCCCTCCGCTTAGGGGCCTCGCCGACACACCGGGCCCCGCGCCGTCATCCGCCCCCCGGTTCCATGACCTCCTCTGGCTCGGCGACTCGTTCGGGGCCCTCCCTCACCGTGATGTCGGGCTCCGCGTCTCCGTGGCCGTAACCGGTAGAACCACGAACCTGGCGCCGGCGGCAACGAGCGACAAGGATCGGGCAAGAAACTACTAGCCACACACCCGACGGCGCCTCTACCGTTTGGTCGGTACGCTCGCGGCAGGCTGGGGGAGTCAACCAGGAACGGTGGTTCTGCCTGAGGGGGGGGTGAGAGAGCAAGGACAGGGTACCGGGAGAGGTGTCAGACGCTGCAGTGCGTCGGATTTTACTGTAAGGAGGTGCGCCGTGAGGCGGTTCCTATTCACGATCGTAGGATTTGTTGCGCTCCTCTTGGTGGCGTCGCCGGCCTACGCTCCGCCTCCCGTCTTGGACCACTTCAAGTGCTACCCGATCCGGGAGACGACTTCCGTCAGCGAGTTCGTGGAGCTCCAGGATCAGTTCGACACGCCGAATTTCGAGCAGGTGCTGGTGGGCCTCGCCGTGATTTTCTGCAACCCTTCGGCCAAGATCTCCTCGACGGGGACGTTCCCTATCAACAATCCCAACAATCACCTGAAAATGTACCTGATCCATCCCGGTACACCTGCCCAGCTGCCACTGACCGTCGCCAACCAGTTCGGCGGACAGAACTTGACCGTTTCCTCGTCCGTGCTCCTCGCCGTGCCGACCCAGAAAGGGACTCTGCCGCCGCCGAGCGGCCTCGACCACTTCAAGTGCTATCCCGCGAGAGTGACCCCAGGGGCGGTGAATCAGCCCACGTTTCCGATATCCGTCGCCCTCATGGACCAGTTCGACAAGGCGCCGGAGCAGGTGGATGTGCTTCGAGTGGTCGCGTTCTGCAATCCCACCGTGAAGATCCACGATGGCCAGACGACCACGATCCAAAACCGTCTCGACCACCTGGCCTGCTACGTGTTCAGGTCCACCGGTCGAGAAACGAACTCACCGGGCCTGGTGCACACCAACAACCAATTCGGCGGGGAGAAATTCTCCGTCACCCGGGCACGATACCTGTGCGTGCCCACTGCCAAGCAAGAGATCAGCGGCTAGGGGGCCTGTCGGAGAAAAGCTCGTGCGACAGCATCGACGCATTCGAGCGCCGGCTTCGCCCGCGCAATCCCCCGGATTGCCGGCCTCGGACGGGCGGGCCCAGCCCGTGCCCGTCCGGCGGCCCGCATCGCGTCCGAGCGTAGCCCGCACAAACGGTGTGGGGCGCGGCCAAGGCCGGGGCGGCGCCGCTTGACATAACCTCATGGACCCGGTCGCCAAGCGTCGGGAACCTCGATTGCCAGGCCCCCGCCTGCACGCGCGGGGGCTGAGAGAAGGCGACAGGATAGCCGGTCGAGGTCCCTACCCCAGGTCGAGGAACCAGCGGATGCCTGCTGCCACGGCCTCCATGAGGTCGTGAGGCACCGTGCCGACCAGCTTCTCCAGGTCGGCCTTGTTGATGGTCGCGATCTGGGATGCGTTGGCGACGGAGTCCCGGCGCAGCCCTGTCCTGCGCCTTGGCAGGAGCGTGTTGCCCGGCGCCCTCGCCAGCGCCGCATTGCTCGTGAGCACGCAAACCACGACAGTGTTGATACGGCTGGCGTTGCCTCCTCAGACTGTAGAGCCTCAAGCGGTCAGCTTGCCGTCCTGGTGTTCTCGCGCCTCACACTAACGACGACGTCTCGAGGAAGATCGGTCGAGCTCGCTTCAACTTTCCGCAAGAACCCGACATGTCTCGGCGAGGGCTCGCTGTCCCTTTCGCCAAACGTGTCTCGGGCTTTCGAGCGTTGGGTGCGGGCTGCTCCTAGAGGGAGACACCCTCTGATGTGGCCCGCTGCACGCACGTAGCGCTATGTCGGACTCTCGAGGGCGACACCCTTGAGCCGGGCGGGCTCCCGAGGTTCGCGGCATGGAGAAAATGGGCGTCGGCGTTCAGCTGGTCGATCTCGAGCGCGCGCGCCGCTGCCCGGGCTCCTTCCTCGTACGCGGCGCGCCGCCGATCGGAATCGGTCAGAAGATCATCCCCGATCTTGAGGACTGGCCGCCGAGCAGACGCAGTGGGCGTTTCTCGCCACCGCCGCCCAGCAGGCCGCCACGAGGCCGGTGGCGCTCTTCCTGCACAAGCCGCTGTTCGGCGAGCATCCGACCGAGCCAGATGTCACGCATCGCTACGTCACCCCGGACAACCGCCGCCGGCTCGGCCAGGCGCTCGCGGGCGTCGAGCTGCGACTCGTGGCCAGCGGCCACGTGCACCAGCACCGGCGCCGCCACGTCGACGGCGTGGGTGTTCTGGTAGCGGCGTGGTAGCACCTGCCCGTCCCCCCCGGCAGTAGGCCCGTTCCGCTGCCGCTCCCTCCCGCCGAGTTCTGATAGACTCCCTCGCAGCCTGTCAAGGAGGGCTCCTGTGTGGACCCGACCCGGTTGCCCCGCGCTCTGTATGGCCCCCGATTGGGAGACGGTGTTCGGCAGGAACCATCGATGGAGCGGCGCACATTCATTCATGGCGATAGTCTCGGGGCGCCTCCTTACCGCGCCGCTCGCGGCCGAGGCGCAGCCTTCGAAGAAGGTGTTGAGGGTCGGCATGCTCTTGTCCGGTGCACTCGCCGACGCCGACGCGCAAGTTGCTGCGCTTCGGCAAGGCTACGGGAGCGCGCCTACGTCGACGGCCAGACCATCGCCGTCGAGGCGCGGCGCTTCCAGCCGGTGAGCCGATGACCCAGCGGCGCGCTTTCATGGGCACGATGGGCCTGGGATTGCTCACGGCACATCGTCGCGCGTACGCACAGGCTCCGGCAAAGGTCCAGCGGGTCGCACATCTCAGCGCGCCTAGCACCGGCCGGACGCGCCCCAATTTCGAGTTCTTCCTGGACGGCCTGCGCAAACTGGGGTATGACCCGGGGCGCTCCCTGCACGTCGAGGACCTGAGGGGCGATCCAAGCAAGCCCGAGCAGTTCGCCGCCCTCGCGACCCGGCTCGTCGCCCAAGGCTTCGACGTCATCCTCGCGGCAGGCCCCCTGTCCATCGAGGCCGTGGCCAGGACCACGAGGGCGATTCCAATCGTCGGCATCGATCTCGAGTCGGATCCGGTGGCCAGAGGCTGGGTGGCCAGCCTGGCTCGCCCCGGCGGCAACGTGACAGGACTCTTCCTCGACATTCCCGAGATGAGCGGCAAGCAGCTCCAGTTTCTCCAGGAGGCGAAGCCCAAGCTTTCGCGTGTGGCGGTTCTGGGAGATGCTCGCGTGGCCGACCTGCAGTTCAAGGCCATCGAAGCGGCCGCTCGGACGGCAGGGCTCGCTCTCCAGATTCTGCCCATCACCAGCCACAATGAGATCGAAGGTGCGGTCGCCGAGGCGGTCCGGCAACGGGCTGAAGGCTTGGTTGTGCTCACCTCGCCGTTGATTTTCAGCGGACAGCCGCGGGTCGCCGAGCACGCCCTGAAGCAGCGCATCGCCACGATTTGCCCCTTCGTTCCCTCCTTCGTCGAAGTCGGCGGGCTGCTCGCCTATGGCCCGGATTTCCCCGACCTCTACCGGCGTGCTGCCGCTTATGTGGACCGGATCCTCAAAGGCGCCAAGGCTGTTGATCTGCCGGTGCAGCGGCCGGAGAAGTTCGAGCTAGCGATCAACCTCAAGACGGCGAAGGCACTCGGGCTCACGATTCCCCAGGCGCTCCTTCTACGGGCGGATCGGGTCATTGGCGGATCCGGTCATTGAATGAAGTGGCTGATCGCCGGCGCGGGCAAGCAGTACGGTCTCGTCATCGACCTCGGCAAGGCGGCGGGCCGGGGCATCACCCGCGTCAAGATCCAGGCCGACGCTAACGACACCTACGTCGTGGCCATCTCGACGGACGCATTCGACTGGAGCATCCTCTACATCGCGAACCCGGTGTCGTCGGGCACCGGACTGCAGATCCGCGACAGCGGCGACACGCTGCGCGACTTCAACGGCAAGCCCTGGGTGGGGCGCTACATCTGGGTCTATCCCAGCAGCGGGGACGGGAAGTACTCGGTCTCCGAGGTCCAGATCTTCAACGACAGGAAGGCGAAGAAGAAGATCGACAGCTTCGGATTGAGGATGTTGATCAGGATCGCGGAGACGATCACCCGGCTCGCCGATCGGCGGCCGACGTCCTGGTCGACCTCGAGTGCGCCCTGCTCCCTGAGCGCGCTCCAGGCCATGTAGAGCAGATACACGACGCCGAGATATTTCAGCGTCCGGAACGCGAGGGCGCTCGTGTGCAGGAGTGCGGCGAGCCCCATGATGGCCGCCGCGATGTGCGGGACGATGCCCAGCGTGCATCCGAACGCGGCGACGACGCTGGCGCGGGACCCGCGCGAGAGGCCTGCCGCGAGGGTATAGAGGACGCCGGTGCCGGGTGAGACGATGATGATGAGCGACGTCACGAGAAAGTCGATCGTCACGGGTGGCCCTCCCTCGAGCCGTCCTTTCGAGGTCAATCGCACGATCGCCGTCGCGAAGAACCCGCGACGCCCGGCAATTATACGCTTCCGCCGGGACCGGTCAGTTCGCCGTCGTTGATCGCGGCGGGTGTGGCGGGCGGGTCACCCTTGCGAAGTCAGAGCCGGTGGGCGACACTCCAGCCGGGACACGCGACTCGATGGGCGAGAGCGAGACGGTCTTCGCGGCCTTCATGGCGACGGCGGCGGCGGCGCCGGACAACGCGTTTCTCTGCGTGCCGCCCGGCGCGGCCGGCGCCGATCACGCCGACGGTGTCGAGTGGAGCTACCGGCAGGCGCGCGAGCGGATTCTCGCGTACCGGGACGTGTACGCGGCGGCGGGGTACGGCCCCGGGCACCGCGTCGGTCTCCTCCTCGAGGACCGCCCGGAGTTCTTCGCTCACTACCTCGCGCTGAATGGTCTCGGCGTCGGGATCGTGCCCGTCAATCCCGACTATCGGCTCGACGAGCTCCTGTACCTCATGGATCACAGTGAGACCGACCTGGCGGTGGCGTTGCCCGCGCGCATGCCCGACCTCGAAGCGGTCGCGCGGCAGCGGGGCAAGCCGCTGCCGGTGGTGGCGCCGGATCTGGCCGGCGGGCGGCTGCCCCACCCGCGCGCGGCGGCGCGGACCGAGGCGCCCGGCTTCGCCACGGAATGCAGCCTGCTCTACACATCGGGGACCACCGGCCGCCCGAAAGGCTGCGTGCTCACCAACTTCTACTATCTGAACTCCGGCGCCTGGTACCGCGACCTCGGGGGGCACGTCACCTTCGAGTACGGCCGCGAGCGGCTCCTCAATCCGCTGCCGCTCTTTCACATGAACGCCCAGGCGATCTCCGCGACCTGCATGATCCTCACCGCAGGGTGCCTCGTCCTCCCCGGGCGCTTCAGTCCCTCGCGGTGGTGGCGCGACGTGGCGGCATCCCGCGCGACCGCCATCCACTACCTTGGCGTCATGCCGCCGCTTCTCCTGAACCAGGCGCCCGTGCCCGAGGAGCGGCAGCATCACGTCCGGTTCGGGATTGGCGCCGGCATCGAGCCCGGGCTCCACGAGGCATTTGAAAAGCGGTTCGGCTTCCCGCTGATCGAGGTGTGGGGCATGACCGAGACGGGACGGATCTACGGCGACGCCGTCGAGCCGCGCCAGATCCACACGCGAGCCTTCGGCCGCCCGCGTGGCGGTTTCGGGGCGCGCGTCGTCGACGACGGCGATCGAGAAGTCCCGCGAGGGACCGAGGGCGAGCTCCTCGTGCGATGGGGCGGCGCGGGCGGCCCGCGCCACGGCTTCTTCGCAGGGTATCTGAAGAATGCCGAGGCCACCGAGGAGGCGTGGCGGGGCGACTGGTTCCACACCGGCGACGTGGTGCGCCAGACTGCCGACGGGATGCTCGTCTTCGTCGACCGGAAGAAGAACATCATCCGCCGCTCGGGGGAGAACATCGCGGCGGCCGAGGTGGAGGCGACGCTGCAAGCGCACGACGACGTCGGCCAGGTCGCGGTGATCGCCGTGCCCGACGAGCTGCGCGACGAGGAGGTGATGGCCTGCATCGTCGCCATGCCCGGCGTCGCCGCCGGGCCGGAGGCGGCGGAGCGCGTGGTCCGCTGGTGCCTGGACCGGCTCGCCTACTACAAGGCGCCCGGCTGGGTCCTCTTCGTCGATGCGCTGCCCACCACCGGCACGCAGAAGGTCCAGAAAGCGCAGCTCTTCCCGTCCGGAACCGATCCCCGGGGCGAGCCCGGCGCGATCGACCTCCGGCCGCTCAAGAAGCGGCAATGAAAGAAGGGCCGACGGCTCCCTCGCGGGTTCCCGGGGGCCCGCCAATGCGCTCGTGCTCGGCTTCGCGGCGGTGCGCCCCGAGGCGGCGCGCCGCGGCATGGAGCGGCTGGCCGCGGCGATCGAGGCCGCGCGGCCTCGCTGACGCGAGAGCGTGTTTTGGGTCTGCGTAAGTGGCTGTTTCAGGGCGAAACAAGCCGTTTCGTTCCGAAACGAACTTGGTTCGGACGTCTCCAAGGAAATCGCGCAGATCGCGCGGGCATGAGATTTGACATGACGGGGTAGAATGGCCAAAGGAGTCCGCGCCTCATGCCTATATCGGCAGCACTGACGTTCGCCTCCGCGCTCACGCTGACGATCCAGTTCTTGATCTTCGCCTACCTCTACTCGTCCCATCGCGTCCGATTCTTTCGGTACCTGCTCATGGCGTGGGGCCTCATGAGCCTGGCGAAGGGCCTGCACCTGGCTCGGTATCTCGTCCCCGGCGCCGAGATCCTGGGCGGGCTGATCAACGCCGTGTTCTTCGGCGCGACCCTCCTCATCCTGGCGGCGGGCCTGGCCTTTCGCTTCGACTATCGGATCCAGCGCCGCGACCTGCTGATCGGAGGCCTTGGCACGCTGATCGCCGCTAGCCTGGGCGACCTGTCGGACGCGAGCGTCACCGCCCGCAGCTCCGCTGGCCTCGCGACGGGCGGCGCCCTGCTCTTGGCGAGCCTGCAGTTCTGGCGGCGGGGCGCTCAGCCGCCGCGCTATCGCGGGACCCGGTTCCTCGCCGTGTCCCTCGCCCTGTGGGGCGTGCACCGCATCGTCTCGCCCTTCTTCGATCCCCAGCCCGGGACGGGCGGGTACCTCACCATGCACATGGCGTTCATGTTCCTCTATTTCCTCTCCACCTTTGCCATCATCATCATGGTCCTGGATCGGGCCCGGAGCGAGATGGCGGCGCTGAAGGAATTCAACGAGCGCCTCGTCGACGGCCTCGGCGAGGGGCTCCAGCTCGTGGACGGTGACTTCCGGATTCGCCACGCCAACCGCTGGATGCACGAGCAATTCGGTGAGATCGCGGGCCGACGCTGCTACGAGGTCATCGGCGCCGACGGCCTCCGCTGCCCCGGCTGCCCGCTCGAGCGCCGCCACGAGATAGCCGACGCGACGCGCCTCGAGGTGACGGGCGCCGGGGGTCGCCGGTTCTCTCTGAGCTGCGCGCCGGTGCGCCAGCCGGACGGCCAGATCTTCCTGCTCGAGCTGGTGTCCGACATCACCGAGCGCGAGCGCCTCTACGCTCGACTGACCGAAGCCGAGCGTCTGGCCGCGACGGGTGAGCTAGCCGCCGGTGTGGCCCACGAGATCCGCAACCCGCTGGCCGCCATCGTCAACGCCACGACGCTTCTCGGCGAGGAGGAGAGCCTGACGCGAGAGGAGCGGGCCATCACGCTCGGCGCCGTCCGCAAGGAAGCCCGGCGGCTGAACCAGATCCTCACCGACTTCCTCGTCTTCGCCCGCCCGCGCGAGCCCAAGCGCCGGCCGGAGGACATCCGGGAGGTGGTCGACCACGTCGCCGCCTTGATCCGCGAGGATCCCGGCCGCGCCCAGCGGGTGGAGCTGGACGTCCGCGTGGACCCCGCCGTCCCCTCGTTCGCCTTCGACGCCGACCAGATGACGCAGGTCCTGTGGAACGTCGCGCTCAACAGCGTCGAGGCGCTCGAGAGTCGAGGGCGCGTCGGCATCGCCGTGGGCCTCCGAGGATCGTCGGTGGCGATCGCCGTCAGCGACAGCGGCCGCGGGATGTCTGCCGAGGAGCGCCGCCGCATCTTCGATCCCTTCTACTCGCGCAAGCCGGCGGGCACCGGGCTCGGCCTCACCCTTGCCCGTCGCATCGTGACCGCCCACGGCGGGCAGATGGAGGTGGAGTCGACGCCCGGTCGGGGGACGTGCTTGACCATCCTCCTGCCCCTCGGGTGAGCGGACACGTGGCGGCGATCCTCCTCGTCGACGACGAGCCCTCGGCGCGCGCCACCATGGCGCTCCTGTTGAAGAAGCGGGGGCATCGGGTGAGCGAGGCCGCCGAGGTCGGCGCGGCGATCAAGGCACTGGCCGGCACCGCCTTCGAGGTCATCGTGACGGACCTCCGCATGCCCGACGGTGACGGTCTCGATGTGCTGCGGGCTGCCAAGGCGCACTGCCCCGAGGCCGACGTGATCCTGCTCACGGCGTATGCCGGCTGGGAGTCGGCCAAGGAGGCCATCCAGCTCGGCGCCTTCGATTACTTCGAGAAGGGGCGCGAGCCAGACGAGCTGCTTCACCGCATCGACCGCGCCGTGGAGGACAAGGCGCTGCGGCGGGAGAACGAGAACCTGCGCGCCCAGGTGCGTGAGCGATTCGGGCTGCCCGGCATGATCGCGTCCTCCGCACAGATGGCCCAGGTGCTCGACCTCGTGGGGCGCGTCGCGCCCACGGACGCGACCGTGCTGATCCGCGGGGAATCGGGGACGGGCAAGGAGGTCATCGCCAAGGCCCTTCACCACGCCAGTCCCCGAGCGGGTGGGCGCTTCGTGGCCATCAACTGCGGCGCGCTGCCCGAGACGCTGCTCGAGTCGGAGATCTTCGGGCACGTCAAGGGCGCGTTCACCGGCGCTGGCACCAACAAGAAGGGGCTCTTCGAGGAGGCGCACGGCGGGACGCTGTTCCTCGACGAGATCGGCGAGATGACGCCGAGTCTTCAGGTCAAGCTCCTGCGGGCGCTACAGAGCGGAGAGGTCCGTCCCGTGGGCTCCACCCAGACCATCACCGTCGATGCGCGCGTGGTCGCCGCCACCAACCGCGACCTCGAGCCCATGATCCGCCAGGGGATCTTTCGCGAGGATCTGTTCTACCGGCTCAACGTGATCCCCCTCGTGCTGCCGCCGCTCCGGGAGCGGCGCGAGGACATTCCACTGCTGGCCGAGCTCTTCCTCGGGCGCTTCGCCCAGCGCCAGGGTCGCGTCCTCCGCCTGAGCGCCGCCGCCATGGAGCGCCTCTTCCGGTACGCCTGGCCCGGCAACGTGCGCGAGCTCGAGAACGCGATGGAGCGGACGGCCATCCTCGCGCGGGCCGAGACGATCGAGCCGGGCGATCTGCCGCCCCACGTGGGCGCCGGTCTTGCCTTGGGGCCGGCGCCGGCGCTCGCCGCCGAGCAGACGCTCGGAGAGGCGGAGCGCGCTCACATCATCCAGATCTTGGAGCGATACGGCTGGAATCACTCGCGAGCGGCGGAGGCGCTGGGGATCGGGCGCACCACTCTCTGGCGCAAGCTCAAGGAGTACGGAGTCGAGAAGTAGCGCGCCCTGCCGACCGAGCGCCGGGGGGCGAAGCGACTCCCAGTGGACACTCACTCGCACCTCCTTGTCGCGTCCGTCCTCATTAGTCGGTCCCGTCGGCTTGCACGAAACACTGCCGGATTCGGCGCTCCGAGCCGATGAGTTCCAGAACGGAACGCACGTTTCGAGCTGGAACACCAACGTCTCCGGAGCTGGGGGCAAGTGCCCGAAAAGCCAGGAGCGGATCTGGCATTTCATGTGAACAGGCACCGGGTATGGCGACAATTCTTCTCGTCGACGACGAAGCTTCCGCGCGCGTGACTCTCGGTCTGCTGCTCAAGCGTCGCGGCCATGCGGTCCAGGAGGCCGAGGGAGTCTTCGCGGCCACGCAGGCCCTCGCCGGCTCCGCGTTCGATGTGGTCATCACCGACTTGTGGATGCCGGACGGCCAGGGGCTCGACGTGCTACAGACGGCGCGGGCGCGGTGCCCCGACGCGAACGTGATCCTGCTGACTGCCCACCCGGGCTGGGAATCGGCCAGGGAGGCGATGCGGCTCGGGGCGTTCGACTACTTCGAGAAGGGTCAGGAGCCGGACGGGCTCTTCCGGCGCATCGACAAGGCGCTCGAGGAGCAGGCGTCGCGCCGGCGTCTGCCGCTGGCCCGGTTGGAATCGATTCCCGCCTTGCCGCGCCCGGTCGCCGACGGCGAGCGCCGCTACCTCACCGTCCTCTTCGCCGACATGCGGGAGTCCATGGAGCTGCTGGCCCACCGAGATCTCGAAGAGGCAAGGCAGGTTCTGGATGGCGTGATCGAGCGCATGATGGACGCCGTGCACGGAGCCGGCGGCACCGTGAATCAGGTGATGGGCGACGGGATCATGGCCCTGTTCGGCGCGCCCGCCGCCCAGCGCGACCACGCCGTCCGGGCCTGTCGGGCCGCTCTCCGGATGCAGGAATCCGTGGCCCGTTACGCCGTCGCCTTGCGGCGCTGCCGTGACGTCCGCGTGCAGATCCGCGTGGGCGTCAACTCGGGCGAGGTGATCGTGCGCGCGGTGGGCAGCGATCTCCGCTGGGACTACACCGCGGTGGGTATGCCCACCCACATCGCCGCGCGCATGGAGCAGGTTGCGGCGCCCGGCGCCGTCCTCGTCACCGGAGAGACGCTCAAGCTGGTCGAGGGCGAGGTCGACTCGCGGCCCCTCGGCCGCGTGGTGATCAAGGGCGTCCCCGAGGGTCTCGAGGCCTACGAGATCCTCGGGCTCCGCCCGAAACCCGGACCCTCGAAAAGGGGCATCATGCCCGCCCTGTGGCCAGAGCCATCCGTGTGAGAGCTCGAAAGGTCCCCTTGGACCAGAGGAAGCCACGGCGTCTTAGCGGCTGGCTCGGATCTCTGTAGGTCCCCGCCACCTGACCTTGCGCGTTGACGGTGACGGCTTGGGAGCGGAATGCCCCGGGCAGTTCGAGCGGCGCGGTGCAGACCCCCTTTCTCCATAAAAAGGCGTGGGGGAACCCGCCGTCGACGACATACGTGCCAACGAACTCGCCGTTCGCGTTTATCCCGTTGACGGTCGTAACAGACGCGCCGGACACATCGACCACCGTGTATTTGCCATGGGTGAACGCGTCATTTGACAGCGGTGCCGCCGCCGGAGCAGTATCCTGCTCGTAGCAGACAGGTCCCGCCCGATGCCGCGGACGTGTCCCCGGGGCGGAGCCTACGGCGGCCGAGGCGCCTGGCGTCGATCACGTATCCCGAGTCCGAGGGAGGAACGGCATGGACATCACACCGGCGAATCATGGTCTTTCCCGTCGCGAAGCCCTCAAGGTCGGCGGCGCCGCGCTCGCGCTGGCGGTCACGGGGTCACAGCTCGCG